>Ga0326760_1000325_pt1 | contig 27282 bp, 27 predicted proteins | sample GCREP_S_FD_207668 | JGI IMG/M metagenome (GOLD analysis project Ga0326760, IMG submission 207668) | Hot spring sediment microbial communities from Geyser Creek Basin, Yellowstone National Park, WY, United States - GCR.EP_S | ecosystem: Environmental > Aquatic > Thermal springs > Near-boiling... | reverse complement strand
TTCTCGTGCCAATCTAGGCGGCGCGCTCTTTCAGCTCCCGCGCCAAAACCGCCCGGTTTTTGCGCAGAGTGCCGCAACCCCCGGAAGGCACATATTGCCGGAACCACCCGTTGCGGCGTGGAGGATGCCAGGGAGCTGCTCAAGGCGCTGGCAGAGCTGCCAGCAGGCGTGCTCGAGCGACATGACTTTTCTATCGCCACGCTTGTAGTGGACGTATTCCGCGACGTGGTCTACAAGTGCGCCGGCCCCAAGGTGGCGGAGGGGGTGCCCGCGGCGCAGGCGGTTGAGGAGTGCAAGAGGGAGGCGATGCGGATTCCCGGCATGGCGAGGGCCGTCGAGCTTGCGCTCAGGCTCGTGAACCGCGACATTGATGGCGAGCTGAGGCTGCTGCTCGAGAGGGCGCAGGGAGGGCGCCCCCGCGCGCCCGAGGAGCTGAGGAGGCTCAAGGACTGCTGGACCGCATCACGGGCTTCATGGCCGATTACGGCGAGGGCCGGCACCTCAAAGACGAGGCCCTCAAGTACGCCTGCAGCGTCAGCGACGCCCTGTCGTGGGCCCTCGGGGAGATAGACACCGACGCGTTCCTGGGCCCGGGCTACCTCAACTTAGACAGGCTGGTGGCCATCGTGAGGGAGATGGAGAGGAAGAGGGGCGTTAGGCTCGACCGGTACGGATGAGGCTGGTGGCCACGTCCGCGCCTCCAGGGAGGGCGAGAGACCCGAAAATCAAGAGCATGCGATATTCATGCGGGCGGCATTTACATGCGACAAACAGCGGGGTTGGGCATCCCATCGGCGTGCCTTGAGAGGGTGAGCGCGACGCAGAACCGCACTGCGTGCTCTCGGCAACCCTCTACGTTTGGCAATTCACCGTTAAAATGCGACGAACCTCCTGGCCCATGCGTGTTGATTATGACACGATGCTTTGGGCCGGCGTAGGCGTTTGGTGGTTGTCTGTGTTTGCACTGCAGTACATCAACCTTCCAACGCCCCCCAACCTCTGGGTTTTCGCCGCCGTAGCCACGTTGCTGGTGGGGGCTTACGAGATTTCGAAAAACCAATACTTCGGCTACGCGGTAGTCGGCTTGATAGCGGTCTACATCATTTACGTCGTAGTGGTGGCTAAGCTTTGGCTATACCTGGTCGCCGGCGTGATTCTACTCGGCGTGTTCCTGGCGGCCTTTGAAATGGTTATGGGCAGGGAGTGGAGACGCAACCCCTTCGCTTGGCTAATCCTAGGCGCGCTTATTGTAATACTTACAGTAGTGTTGGGAGTCATGGCAGGCCCTATAATGATACTGGCAGCCCACATACAGAAAATGAGAAAGCAACAACGGAAGGCAGCGAAGGAGAAGACCAGGACTTAGCAGCGCGCTGCCGCGTCCCCACCGCCCTCCAGGGGCCTGCCCCCGCCAGAACGACAGCGCGGCGTTTCGGCGCGCGCTGAACTCCCGCCGCGTAGTAAATTCCCGGCGGGTGCTAAACGGGGCGCCGGCCCAGCACCTCTCTGAGCGCCTTGAGGAGCGCGTCCAGGCGGGTGCTGGGGACGTAGTCCAGGAATATGGACGTGGGGTTGACAATGACGCGGTGCGCGCCGAACTCCTCGCGCGCGCCTGGCGAGACGCTCTACAGTTGCTCAATTTATACAAATTGCGGCGCCCCGGAACGGCGGAATTTGTAAAAATGAAATTATATAAACCGCCACGTAGAAGGGTGACATGTACAAGGAAAACAACGAAAGAGAAGAAAAGAGAGCTGTGTGCAGCATAACGATAGACGAAAAAGGAAGATTACGTGTGACTTGTGAGCTAAAGCCGGATCGGTGGTTTGTTATTGAATTCTCTCTGCCTAGAATCGAGGTGAGACGGAATGAAACCAAGTGCAGTTGCTCGCGGATATGGTCGCTGGTTCCTGATGTTATTAACACCGCCGCTGCAGTAATGAGGTTGATACCCCACTGAACTCCCCGCCAGAACACTAACTCCCGCTTTCCCCCTTCTGCGCCTTTTGGCGGAGACCGGTGCGCTACCGCGCCCTCGCCGCCCTCCAGAACCTCCCCCGCCAGAACAGCAACACGGCGCACCTCTCAGCGCGCAGGGCGGCGTCGTCTCGCGACCGCGGCGCAGCCCTCCCCGCACTCTGCCTCGCAGAGCTCGGCCGGCCCGGCCTCCAAGAGCCTGCAGTCCAGCATGTGCCTCTCGCAGAGCTCCAGGTAGCGTCTCGCGAGGGGCAGGTGGGACTCGTGCCACGCGTCTATAACCAGCACGGCGTCTAGGCCGGAGCGCGCCAGCAGGGCGAGAGGAGACCCCGCCGAAACTTTCAGCTTGCCGCGGTCGCGCCTGCTTGCAGCGCCCGCTTATATCCCGGCGCATCTCCGCGCGGCATGGAGAAAAATGCCGCAGTTGACATGGAGGGGCTCGGGCGCCGCCTGGAGCTTGCACTGAAACCGGTCGCCAGCCCGCCGGCGCTGGAGGAGGTGCTAGAGCAGGTCTCGAGGCGCGGCGCCCTCCGCGGCCCGGTTGACTGGGTCTTCCCCGCGTGGATCGCCTACGTCGAATATGCTGTGCAGAGGATAATCGAGACATTTCCGCTCACAGAGGAGGAGAAAAAACAGCTCATACACTTCAGAGACGCGCTGAAGCGGCTGCTGCTGGAGGCTTGGAGGCAGGCGAGAAACAAGCTGACGGCGCTGTACAAGGCCGTCGCCGAGGACACGTACAGAATAGAGGGGAGCAGGCTGTACGCGCCGGATGGAACGTGGATGTACATCGACAGGTTTCCATTCCCTCCATTCATTCCCATTCACGGCGCCAGCGCCGAGACCTATTTCCCGGACATTTTGAGGCTCCCGCACGAGAGGCTCGAGCTGCTGCAGCTCGGCTGGAGGGCGAGCGACGAGTTCGAAAACAAAGGCCGGCCCGCAATGGGCACCACGCAGCCCTGGCAGCTCGTCGCGTGGGCCGCGGCGAGACACGGGGAGCTCCGCATACGCATTAACAGGGTCAATTTAACGCGCGAGGGAATAAGCGTACATACATACGTCGTTGCGAAGAGCTGGGAGCAGAAATGGAGCAAGGACAAGGCGATAGACCTAGTCGCTGAGAGCATCAGACGCGGCGAGTGGGCACTGCTGCTCACCATGTGGCTGGGAGATGGGGAGACAAAGCGGGAGGAGATTCTACACAGCAATTACAAGCTTGCGATTACGGCCAAGGAGCCGTGGAGGCTGGGCTCGAGCATAGCCGCGAGGAGGGCCCTTGTCGCCACGGGCAAGGAGGCGTTCGTGAGGCTCAGGGAGGCGGCCGGCGCTTACGGGAAACTGCTGGACCTTCTAAGTGCGCACAAGTGGGTTGTCGTGAGACTGGCAACTGACGACGCCTTCAGAATGGCCTACAAGCTGAGGGCAGAGAAAAGGTGCATACTAGCCGTTGCCGGCGTTGAGATGTACCTACATCTCGTAAGCAGCGGGGGAGGCTCGCTGCGGGCCGAGCGCTACGTCCGCAGTGTTGAAGAGGCGCTTGCCATTGCCGGCAGGCTCGAGTCCGCCGGGCTCAGGCCAAATGTGGTCCGCGCTGGCGACTACTACATGGTGTATGTAGCCACGGCGGACCTGCTGAGGCTGGCGGAGAGGGACGAGACCATCAGGAGGGCGGTAGCGCTTTACCTCGCCGAGAAGGCAAGAAGCGGAACGCAGAGGCAGAGGGAGGCCGCCAGGAAGATCATGCAAAGGCACTCCTCTCTTTTTCCGCCGACCGGGTTCATCACGTACGCGCAGCACTCCTCAAGCGCTCTCACCGCCCACACTCTGTAGAGGAACTGCTCGAAGTCGCGCGAAATTCCGAGATGGCGCAGTATCGCGCCGCGCACCGTCACGTCGCGCGGCGCCTCGCGGCTCAGCGGCAAGAACAGGCGGGTAGTGCTCGAGCTCGTAAACGAGGGGCCTGCCAGCGTCGCCAGGCACTTAAACGCGCTCAAGGGCCAGCTTACGCTGCTCGATGTGGCGTATTACAATCCCCGCGCCGACATCAGAGCGACCGGGCTGGAGCTCTCCGAAGTTAACGTCAAGGCCGTGGTCAGAAATCTGCCGCCCCCGAAGTCCGTGGCCGACTTCAAGGAGCTGCTGCTGAAGTACAGGGTCGGCGCCAGGACTCTGCGCGCTCTCTCGCTCGTGGCCGAGCTGATTTACAGGGCGCCGGCGGACTGGAACGACCCGGCGCTCGACCCGTTCAAGTTCGCCTTCGCCGTCGGCGGCAAGGACGGCGTGCCGTATCCCGTGAACGTGAAAGTGTATGACGAGCTAATAGCGCTGCTCGACGCGATAGTGGAGAGGGCCCGGAGCGACCCGGAGATATATAGGCATCTCGCGCGCCTTGCGAAGAGGGCTGAGGCACAGGCGTTCCCGCGGGGGCAAAAGCTTCCACGTGACCGCGCAGTGGCGGGCTAACTTGTCGCGCAGCCGCATCTCCTAAACTTCATAACATTCACAATATTGTCCCACTCCGACTCCCCCTTCCATTCCTACCTTAACTTACAGAGGGCCTCACGAGACCCTTCTAGGCAGTTTCCGCAAAAAGGCAGTATTGTAACATAGCTTGGGGACGTGCCATATGGTACGTAGGCTGGGATAAAAATAAGATTTAAAAACCTGGCAAAATCATTATATTAATTTCTTTGGGGTACTTGGTGTAGTCCAAATTTAATGAGCCGCCACAGCAGGCATATTACCAAGCGACCTAGTACTAGAGCGCTAGAGAGGTTGCTAGAGCGGCCAGAGCTGATGGAGTGCATTTGTAATCAGAGTTTTGCGTCACCGACAGAAACTAGTGTACTCCAAGCGAAATTTATTCCATTGGTTATTGGCCGCAAGATTGTCAAACTAGGTAACCGCCACAAACCAAGCTTCAGAGCCTTTTCGGCATGGATTAGATATATTGGCGACGGCATCTTCGTCAAGCTCTGGGATTGTATGATTACTGATAAAAACACGGCTGAAGAATATGCCTTGAAATTTCACAAATCATAAGTATGATCTTAAAGTTAAGGACCGGCACCCTTCACAAATGCCCTTCATAAAGACGCTGACGGCTCAGAACGGCCGTGACAAGTCACAGGCTCCTCATAAACACGGCTCATCACTGTCGACGGCACTCTGCGAACCAGATATAATACATTCACGCCGCGGCCGGCGCGGCAGGCTACGGCGTGCTGAAGCACGCCGGTCTGAGCCCCGACCACTCATGAACCCTCTCCGGGCTCTCGAGAATGTACCTGCCGACAATTTCAAAGTCGGCGCCGGCTTTAATGGCACTGCCCGGCGCCCCGCCCTGAGGCCCAATGCCCGGCGAGATGAGCCTGAAGCGGCAGCCGAGCCGCTGCCGCGCTCGCGCTATAACCTCGGGCTGGTTCCCCGGGAGCGCGAACCCCCGGACGCCGTCTATCTCGCTCAAGAGCCTCTCCCACACGGCATCGTACTGCGTTGGCACGGTCATCTTCGCGAGGACATATACGCGCCCGTCTCTGGGAACCGAGGGGTGGAGGAACCCGTGGACTATCACGCAGCATGCCCCCCTGTCCACGAGCCTCGCTATTATTCTCTCTGCCACGTGCGGGACGTCCGCAATTTTCAAGTCTGCTATTACACTCCCGAGCCTCGCGAGCTCGCCGACAATCTCCACGCCGCGCTCGAGTATGAGCTCCCACCCGACCTTGAAGGCGGCAATCGCGTCTTTTAGCTCCCTCGCCAGAGCTAGCGCCCGCGCTGCGCTCGTGTCTAGCGCGACTATTACCGGGTACACGGGAGGGGGCGGCGCATTTAAAAATGTGCTAAGCTGCAGGCAGCCTCAACCCTTTAAATGCATGCCGGCCTGCACGCGTGTGGTACAGGAGGGACGTGATTGCCGCGCGAGAGTTCACGAGAGCTGACCTGGAGGAGCTCTTTGAGGTTGCCAAGTACATGGAGAGGTACGCCAGGAGCCGCGTGGACTTCCTGAGGGGTAAGGTCATGGCGCTGGCCTTTTTCGAGCCGTCGACGCGAACCAGACTGAGCTTCGAGACTGCAATGAGGAGGCTCGGGGGTGACGTCATAGGGTTCTGGGGGGCCGAGGGCACGAGTGTAGAGAAGGGAGAGACCTTTGCCGACACGATACGCACGCTCGACGCATACGCAGACGTAATAGTCGTGAGGCACGCGCACGAGGGCGCTGCGAAGCTAGCCGCCGAGATCGCAGAGAACCCCGTCATAAACGGGGGCGATGGCTCTTCAAATCACCCCACGCAGGCCATGCTGGACGCGTACGTGATGTGGCGGGAGTTCGGCGCCGTAGACGGGCTCAACATCGGGCTTGTGGGAGACCTCCGCCACGCGCGCACCGTTAACAGCCTCCTGGAGGCGCTTACAAATTTCAACGTCAAGGTCCGCTTGATATGCCCCGAGTTCCTGCGCCCGCGGGCTGAGGTGCTTGACTATGTCCAGTCGCGCGGCCTTAAGGTGAGCTTCCACACCAGCATCGACGAGGTGATAGGCGATCTGGACGTGATCTATGTTGTTAGAATCCAGAGGGAGCGCTTTCTGGATCCGCTCGAGTACGAGAGAGCCAAGGGCAGCTACAGGATAACGCTGGAGACACTGAAGAGAGCCAAGAGGAGTCTAATAATACTGCACCCGCTGCCGCGCGTTGACGAGATAGACCACAGAATTGACGCCACGCCACACGCGAGATACTTCAAACAGGCAGAGCTGGGAGTGCCCTTGAGAATGTCGCTGCTCTATCTCATTCTGACCTCCGGCTAGGCCAATATTTATTATACTCGCGCGCTCTCGCCGGCGAATGGTAAGTAACGCCGAGGTAATAATCGAGGGGCCGCAGAAATTCGTGGGCAATGACGGGATGACTGTGTTTACAGTACGCGAGGCCTCGCTGAGAGACCTAGACGACGTGATAACAATAAACAGGAGGGTGCTCCCTGAGAACTACCCCAGCTGGTTCTTTCTCGAGCACCTCGAGCAGTTTCCCAAGGCGTTCATCATCGCCGAGGCGAACAACAGAGTGGTCGGGTACGTGATGTCGCGCGTCGAGTACGGCTGGAGCAACCTGTTCAAGAACAGGGTAGTGAGAAAGGGCCACGTGATCTCAGTTGGGGTCCTCCCCGAGGCCAGGAGGCTCGGCATAGCCACCAGAATGCTCTTGCGGAGCATGAAGGCGATGAGAGTGTATTACGAGGCCACGGAGGTTTACCTCGAGGTGCGCGTGTCGAACGCGCCGGCGATATCGCTGTACCAGAAGCTCGGATTCCACGTCGTAAGGAGAATTACGCAGTACTACAGTGACGGAGAGGATGCGTACTTAATGGCACGCCCACTCTAGCGGTCCCGCCACAGGACCTACTGCGGAAGCTCTGAGGGCGGGAGTTCGTAGAAAAGCCTGAAGTGGGGATCTCAGGAGAGAGAAGGTAAATAAATTATTCTTTCTTCTTGACAGTGAAGGTAGCCTTAGCGGTTTTCGTTACGCCGTTTTTCCGCACCTGGATTTCGAAGTGCGTCTTCACAACTATCGTGTAGCCTTCAGGCACAGACTTTTTGATGACCGCGACTGTGCTGTTAAAGCCGCCGAGGGCCCCCTCCTCCTATCAAATCGCCTCTCTCGTCGTATAGCTCGTACGTAATTTTTCCAAATGGCTTGTAATCTATTATCTCAGTGTTGTTGAATATGTACTGTAGCGCGATGCTATTGATACTGCTGCCTACGGCCGTTACGTTCGTATGCACGCTCAATACGCCCTTATTAACAATCTTCCTAAGGTGGGTTTGATGTCAATAGCGAGGGCGTGAGTGCGACCCCTATGAATGATGACCGTAGGTGCTGTTTGGATTACGGATCACCTCGAAGCTGTGTTCAAGCACCTCCCCGGGAGGTATTTATTGAATCACTGGGAGAGATTCATATCTAGTTCCGTTTGAGTCATAGTAAAGCTAGAGTAATGGCATAAGTCTCCGTGCCGTTGGTATATGCCCTGGCGCTTGGGAATGCATATAGAAACATCTCAATATCTTTACCGGACACCACGAAATGAATACCTACATTCTCTGGGACAAATATTCACTCCCTTCTGTTGATCAAATCACCAGAGGTTAGCATTCCAGGTATCGCAGCTTCGTAACTCCCTGTCTCGTAGTTAACCCCGACATGTCTCCCGTCTTCTGCATAAGCATGCAGGTTTACATCTGGGGGAGGTACGCGCATATATTCCCCAGCAATGACGTCAGTGGGCAGCACGTTGTATATACCGACGAGATCGCGTTTCCGAATGGAATTAATCGATACGCCTATCAAGCCTTTGCCGCTAAAGGTCTTAACTGAAATGGCGGCTTTTTCGGCCGTCATGACCATAAATATTACTGCAATATCCGGATCGCTTAAAGACTGACCCAGTGCAACTAAGGTGTGTACTAAGTTTACTACATCAGGCCGGCATTTCCAAGGAAAGTCAAACCGCGCGTCAAATTAATGCATCAGCGTGACGCCGCGCCACCACGCCGCGGCCCTGCCCCGCGATCCGTGAGCGGGGCCTCCTGCCCCCGGAAGGCGACGGGGAGTTGGGGGGCACTTAGGTAATCCATGCATTTTTTTGAACTAGCGCGCCCTCGTACGCATTCACGCGAATTGTGTAGTTCCCCGCGCCGAGTTTCCTTGAGATGCACTCCACCACGCTTACGTAGCGCCTTCTCTTTATCACGTAAACTCTAATACCGTCAACAAAAGGCCCGACAACATCCTCGGCCACGTACTTCTCAATGAATTTGTCAACGTCGTCCGAGTACACCGGAGGGCCTCTGTGGAGTACAAACGGCGGCAGCTCTGTCTGGTCCACGACGTAGACCAGAGAGACGTGCGTCTTCTCATCGCTCTCAACGCCCCACCTGTATACCCTGAACCCGCACTCTCTTAGCTGTTCCCGCAGCGCCCGGCCGGCTCTCTTATATTTACCCCAGACGATATCGGGAGGCTCTCCGGGGTACGGGAAGATTACCTCAACGACGCTCAGATGGCGCACGGCATGTCCCTGCCGGGGCAGGAAGTACGACAGGGACGGCCTCTTTAAAAAGCGCCGCGAGGCCAGTATGAACGTCGACATTGACGCCAGAGACACTGCCGCCGCCGCGTTTCTATCCGGGTCGACGGGATCCACCACTATGAGCGGCGCCTTGAACTTCTCGGCGGCAGACCTGCCGGAGGGATCTATACGAACGCGGTACGGTCTCCACAGCGCTGCGGCCTTGAGGACCTCGAGAAATGATCCGTAGTACGTGACGAGAAGCTCGGCGAGGTAGCCGGAGAAGCCCTCAACTTTTATCTCCGCGCCGTAAACGCCTACTGTCCTCATGAATATCTTCAGCAGTCTGATGTCACGCCGAAGCTCGTCGTTCAGCCTCTCTGCGAGAAATTTGTGGTGAAGCGGTGACCTGTCGGCCGCTGTGATCGGCCGCTCGCCCGGGTTTATTTTGTAGCAGGGAACTACGTCAACCTCGCACCAGCCGGCGCTCAAGGTAATGAAGGGGTGCTGGGCGTAGCGCAGTCTCCACTTAATGCCGCGGCTAGTCAAGCCCTCCGAGAGGGCCCTCACAACGCTTTCTGGCTTGACGTCTCTATTCTCGAGCACGACAAAGACGTCGACGTCGGGATGCCCGGGAATCCACGTGAGCCTGGCGCTCGAGCCGTAAACGTCGACCTCGGCGCTGATGCCTGCGGAGCTCACGATATCCGCCACCAGCGCCTTCGCGCTCCGCGCGGTCTCGGTTACCTCCCTCACCTCTTTCTCGCTCAGCACTGCGAGCTTGTAGGCCTCTCTCAGTACCTCCTCCAGCGACGTCATGCAAGGGGGTGCACGAAGATGTCGCTGTAAACCGGACCCCTGGGCGTCAGCACTGACCTCTTGAGCTTGATGCTGTCAACGAGGACAGTGCCGAACTCTGCGTCCCTGTACCGCGCGATGACCTCTCTCAGCCTGTCCGCATTGCGCCCGGACTTGAGCCTGCCTATGGTTGCGTGGGGCACGAACTCCCGCCCCTCTTGATGCTCTGCGTACTTGTCCACTGCCTCTCTCACCACTCCGGCCAGCCTGATCAGCTCTCCCGCGCCCTGCGAGACGCCAATCCAAACCACACGCGGCCTTGACGCGTCGGGGAAGGCGCCGATCCCCGCGAGCGTGATGCGAAATCTGCCGAACTTTACCGAGCTCAGCGCCCTCACGATATTGTTTATCCTGCTCTGCGGGATCTCGCCCAGAAATCTAAGCGTTATGTGCAGGCTCTCGCGCTCTACGAGCTTGACGTCAAGCCCTAGCCTCAGTATCTCGGCCTGCACGCCCGCTATCCTCTCCACCACGCCCGGGTCGCTTATGTCAACAGCGACGAATGCCCTGATGGTGCCCATTAGCTCAGGTGGCGAGACCACTTTGTTAGCAGCTCGCAGTTGACGGGGCTTATGAAGCTAATGCCGCACCTGTCCGAGTAGGGACAGTAAGTGCACGGCACTGACAGCAGTACTCTCAGCCCGCTCGGAAGCGGCGAGAAGTCGGCGGTGGCGGGCTCCTGAGGCCTCTCGCACAGCTTGCTGAGGAGCCTGTATGCCTTCTCGGTCAGCTTGACTACGTAGACGCCGCGCCTCCCGCTGCCGACCTTCTCTCTCGTTATAAAGCCCCGTTTTTCAAGTCTCGCAAGTATCGCGAGGCCGGTCTTGCTGTCTATTCCAATATACTTCCAGAGATTCCTCTGCTGGTAGCCCCCTCCGAGCCTTTCCAGGCCCTTGAGTATTTGCAGCTCTATCTCTGTCAGGGCTGCGTCGGCGCCCTCCGTGCTTGACATCGCAGGCCCTGGCGTCCCGTCATTAAATCTCTTCCAGCGCGCCTAGATAGTGACTTCCACGTAAATGCTCTCCGCCAGCTCCTTTAGAAGCTCCCGGAGCGACCCCTCTGTAGAGTCGGCGGCCTTGGCGAGCTCCTTTTGTGTCACCTCGATGCCGGCCACGTAGCACGTGTGGTAAACCGCCGCGGCGGCGAGAATCTGCGGCTTCCTGCCGTTTCTCAGCCGCGGCAGGAAGAGAATGCGCTCTAGTAGGGTAACGGCGGCTCGCTGGACTTCCGCCGACTTCTCGTCACTTAAGTTCAGCGCGGAGACTATTTTGGGTATGTAGATTTTCGGGTCGACGCGCGGTGGCTTGATTCCCAGCCTGCCTGCGAGACTCATGAGCTCCATGTATGCGGACATAAATACCGACTTGTCAACTCCGAGTCTCTCTATTAGGTCTTTCAGCGTGACCGCGGCGATGCCGTACTTCTTGGCGACGAAGTATAGCACAGCCGCGTACCCCTCGACTCTCGGCACTCTGTACCCCGCCTCGTACAGTCTCCTGTACAGCATTATAGTCTCCTCGATCACCACCTTCGGAACGTTCAGCTTCTGCCGGGCTGTCTCGAGGAACTCCCTAATGCCGGCCTCCGCGCGCTCCGACGGCGTTGACATGGGTCTCGCAAATTTCTTTATACTGATGCTCCGCAGCCTGTCGCCTATCTTGGCGGCGCCCGATTCGACTTCTCCCAACGACGAGCCTATAGGCCCCGCGCACGCCCTGGACGACTCTGGCTTCCTCCACTCAGGGCCTAGGTCTACAACACTGTCACGAATTACAGTCCCGCAATTCCTGCAGATGACTTGGCCGCGCTCGTAATCCACTACTAGACTGCCGGCAGATCTGCAGGCAGGACAGCGGCGCTCCTCGACCTCGAAGAGTAGCTGCCTGGTCATCTCTCCCTCCTCTCGAGATCGTGAAGCCTGGCATAGACCGGCTGCCCGAGTATCGACTCGTCGCGCCCCGCGGGTCTCACAAGCCCGTACGGGCTATTCACGCTCCCTACAACGTCGTAGAGCACTCCAATTCTCTTCATAGTGTATGTATATACATTGACGTAGAGAGGCGGCACGGCGTAGAGCCGGACTACGAGGTTGCCCATTCGCGTGTAGTGAAGAGCGCGGCCTATTCGTCTCACAGGAGAGTTCCGGTGCGCCGTCTAATAAGCCTTAGCGGTCATAATGCAAATATTACGGCAGTGGGAGTTGGGCAGGCTAATAATTTAAAGCGGCTGTTACGAGGTCTGCGTGGCTAGGTCTTGCGCGTACTACAAGGGCAGCGATTTAAAGAGGCCAAGCGGCGGCAAGAAGGGAAGGGTCGGGAGGGTCAGGAGAAAGGCGCTGTGCGGAGGCCCTCCGAGAATGACCGCACTTGGCGAGACTGACGCCAGAGTTGTAGAGAGGGCGAGAGGCGGGAGCGGCAAAGTAAAGCTCAGAACCGCGAAGTACGCAAATGTTTGCATCTCACGAGAGCGGCGCTGCGCGAGGGTAAAGATACTTTCCGTGGCGTCCACGCCGCCGAATCCCGAGCTCGCGCGCCGCGGCGTTATAGTCAAGGGCGCAATCATACAGACCGAAATCGGCAAGGCCGTCGTGACATCAAGGCCGAGCCAGGACGGGGTGGTGAACGCGGTGCTTGTCGAGCAATGAAGAGGCGGGGGGGCAGGGTACTCTGGCTGGCTTCCATCAGCGCCTCGGTGGCGCGCTCGCGCGGCAGGATAATACCAAGAGGCAGGGCAGTGGACAAGCCGACGCTTGAGGAGGTAGTCGGCGCGCTCGATAGTCTCGGGTACAAGTACCAGGTATTTCCCGACAAGAGGCACCCGGCGCTGTGGTTTGACGAGTCGCTGCGCGGCTATGTCGTAGTGGAGACAGGCGAGAGCAAGCGCGCGCTGGCCCTGAAAGTAGCCGAGGAGATCCTGAGGCGGAGGGGGCGTGCCGGCACTTGAGGCACTTCAAGGCATTCTTGCAATTTGTGACAATGTGTAAATTAAAATCTGTCGTAAGCTTCTGGTGACATTCTGTCAATGTACACGATATTTTTCATAGGCACTGCAGGATCGGGCAAGTCCACTCTAGTTGCCGCACTCTCCGCGTGGCTAGAAAATCAGGGATTTGATGTCGGCATCGTGAATCTCGATCCCGCCGCGGAGTACCTGCCATACGCTCCCGACATCGACGTAAGAAGCCGCGTGAGCGCGAGGAAGCTCATGAAGGAGTTCAAGCTGGGGCCGAACGCATCGATAATAGCCGCGGTCGACATGGCCATAGCAGAGGCCGATAGGATAAAGGAGGAGATGGAAGCCCTCGGTGCGCCGATGTACCTGATAGACACTCCCGGGCAGATGGAGCTCTTCGCGTTCCGGCAGAGTGGGGCGTACTTGGTCCAGAAGTTGTCTGACGTTCACGCACTTACAGTATACGTGGCGGATGCAGTGTACGCGCAGTCAGTTGACGGGTTTGCGACCTCCATGCTGCTCGCCCTCTCGAGCAGGATAAGATTCAAGAGGCCGCAGATATTTGCGGTAAATAAAATAGATCTGGTTCCAGAAGATGTGATAAATAATATCGCTAACTGGGCCGAGAACCCGGAGACCCTCATAGAGTCACTTGACGTGCCACAGTACGAAAAAGAAATTGTTAGATATACGGCCAGCATGGGCGGAGTTGTGCGGCCGATATTCATCTCCGCCAAGACGGGCAGGGGGCTTGACGCGCTGTATTACCACATCCAGTTGCACTACACAGGAGGCGAGGACTTTCAACTACCGCCCTAGCGTGCTTGTGCTGCACCCGCGGCCTCCCTCCGGGCTGCTGGCCGCCCCATGCGGCCTCAAGTGCTCCGGCGTCGTGATTACAATTTTTCTTTTACTCCCGAGGAAGACCTCCACTAGATATGCCCTCCCCCTGACACCAATCACCGTCCCCACCCTGCCCTGATACCGCCTGTGGGGCGCCGTAGTGATGTACGTTGGGTCTATGTCGATGACGACATTGTCGCCAGGCCTGTACTCGTGAAGAATGCGCGAGAGACCGGGCATGCCCCGCCTCCTCGGCTTCTTCCTGAGCAGCTTCCTGCACTTATAGCGATAGCCGTGCGTCCTCTTGACCACGTCGCCACCTCAGGGGCGCTATTAAAAAGGCTATGTACCACGACCAGGGCGCGGCGTGTGCGATTGCGAGGCGTACAGGTTATATAACTGCACAGAAAGGCCGCAAGAGTGAGTGCAAGGAGAATTCGCAAGATAGAGGACATTACAAACGCTCAGGCGCTGAAAATACTCAGAGACCTAGCAGCAATAAGGCAGCTCTCAGAAGACCAGAGGAAGACTCTAGACTACCTCGAGAAGGTGACAAAACGCAATCCCGGGGAGGCGGAGGAGCTGGTCAGGAAACTCGTCGACAAGTTCGGGTTTGCAAAAATTACGGCAATACAGCTGGTGAATCTGTCCATTAATAGCGCGAGCGAGCTAAGATTATTACTGTCGTACTTAGAGAGGCGCGAGTACTCCGATAGCGAGCTGAAAGAGATATTTGAAAGCCTGGTGAGAGGACAATGAAGGGCAGGAAAGAGGAGTACGCTTACGTAATCGACATCCTGCCGCCGGAGGTCGCTGTGTACAGACTCCCGCCGAAAATCAGGCAGAGGTTCCCGCACGACGCGGCCTACGCGCACCTCATCGGCGAGGAGTACTTCACGCTCCTCGAGGTTACTCTAAAGGAGGGCGCTTCCGTTGAGATAGGAGAGCGCGTTTACATCGGCCTAGGCGTCAGGGACAAGGTCGGCAAGATAGTCAGGAGGATAGGCTACGGCGACTTGCAGCCGCAGGGCAGGGAGAACCTACGCGCGGTCCTGAGAGTGCTCGTGCAGAAGCAAGAACAGCGCTTCGTGAGATGGATCAACCAGGCAGGCCCCCTGACGCTGAAGCTCCACAGCCTGGAGCTCTTGCGGGGCATCGGCAAGAAAAAGCTGCAAGAAATTATTGAGGAGAGAAGAAAGAGGCATTTCGCGAGTTTCGAGGATGTGAAGCAGAGAGTAGGGATAGACCTCGTGGAGCTGCTAGTCGACAGGGTATTGAGGGAGCTCGCGGGGGAGGATCCGTACTACATGTTTGTGACGCCGCCCCCCGCGGCAGGCCAGAAGGACTAGAAGCTATCAATTACTTTACCCGTATTATCTTGTGACGATCCATTATCTGCCAGACTTCGACCTCCACGCCGGGCGCAAGCCCCTTCCTGGCCTCCTCCTCCACGTGCTTAACCGGCACCTCTACCGTCCTGTAATTCCTCATGTCCATCACCTGCACGAAGTCGCTAGCAATGGAGAGCACCTGGGCCGTGAACTTCTCAATTACCGGGACCTCGACTTGCGCGTCCACCGGGAGGCTCACGGTTCTCTTGACTCCGTCGAATATGCCCATTGCCACGATGCGTGCCTTTGCGCTGCCGTGCTTCCCGGTTTTTGACTTCTCTATCTCCACGACGCGGCACGGCTCCCCGTCTATCACGATGTAAGACCCCTCCTTCAGCTCCCCGACCTCGGCGTATCTGGTTGTCACGGAGCGCCGTGCGCGAGTCTATAAATGCTTGCCGCTGGCAAGCGGCGTGTCGTTCAGATACACGCCTGCCGTAATATCTCGGCGCACTTCGGGATCTCCGGCGGGACCTTGGGGACGGCCTCGACTATCACCTTCCTCACGAGCTCCATCTTCTCTGCCATCATCCTCTCGACCATCTCGGCGGTTACGGGCTGGTGGGGCACCCAGATGTCGTAGTCCGTTATCAGGGCCAGCATCCCGTAGCACATGCCGAGCTCTCTCGCCAGGTTTATCTCCGGCACTAGGGTCATGCCTATAATGTCGCAGCCGAAAACCTCGCGCCACACTCGCGACTCTGCCTTTGTACTGAAGCGCGGCCCCTCTATGCACACGTAACACCCCCTCTCGTGCGTCTTGTTGTACTTACGCGCTGTCTCTATGAGCGCGGCGCGTATCTCCTCGGTGAATGGCTCGAGGCCTATCTGAATGTGGCACGTCCGCGGGCCGTCGTAAAAAGTATACTCGCGCCCCCGGGTCATGTCGATAAACTGATCGGGGATCACGAAGTCTCCCGGCGCGTAGTCCGGCCTCAGCGACCCCACGGCGCTGACTGATATTACCGACCTCACTCCTAGAGTGTAAAGCGCGTAGACGTTAGCCCTGTAGGGCACTTTGTGCGGCGGGTACTTGTGCCCCCTGCCGTGCCTGGGCAGGAACGCAACGACTCGACCCGAGACGCGGCCCACCACCACGTTGTCAGAGGGGAAGCCGTACGGTGTGTGTATCTGGACCTCGACCGCGTCCTCGAAGACGCCGGGGTCGTAGAGGCCACTCCCTCCTATTATCCCGACTCTCGGAAATTCGTCAAAGCCTATCTCCCCGGGGCTTCTCGGCTGCTGCACGAGCTTGACGACTCTTGCTGGCATGGTGCTGGCATGCATGCCCTCCCTATCTCCCCGCCGTCCCCCGGGAGCGGGAGGCCCCGGGAGGCCTATCGGCGTTCCTGAGGCTCGGCGGCGGGGCAGAGCGTGTGGCGCGACGGCGCCGGGGCGGCCTGTGGGCGGCAATGCAGCTGGGCAGCGGCCTCTCCATGCGGCGGCTGGGCAATGGAGTTAATAAAAATTTGAGAGCCGTATCGCAGTAAATTCTCTCGCTGGAGCCTCTTAAGCCTGCTGACGTCCGGCCTCAGCAAGCCGCGCCTCACTACTCGCTCCCGCCCGACAGCGCCGCTGAAGTGCCAGTCGACTATCTGCGCGTTCTGCGGGAAGATCCAGACGGCCTCGTAGTCGTACTCTGCCGCCTCCTCGTACACGTTCTCGCCGTCTTTTAGCGGTGCGGGGAAGGACTCTGGAGCTGGTGCAGAAATACCGTGCGAGGAGGGCCGCGGCGGCACGTACGAGTCTCAGCGCTTTACTTGCCGTGGACTGTCAGACAGAAGTAATGTATTGAGCTAACGCCGGAGTACATGTACGCAATCGAGGGAATCGCGGTGGAGGGCGTAGCCCTGCCGTGAGAGACCTACGTCGTGCTCGTTGACGGAAGCGGTGAGTTCAGCGCCGGCTACATAATTACATCGCGGCGCTGAAGTTCCGGTGCATTTACAAGGCTCACCTAAGGCCCCTCGGCGTTCAGGCAGCACCGTACATTGCGATAGAGCCTGTTGAGCTCGCGCTCACGGAGAAGAGAGGCATTGTAGAGTCACATAGACAAAGTAATACCGGCGGGCTGCTCCAGAGCATTATAGTGCGCCTAGTGCCTAGGAGTTCAACGCGTGAGCTCGGCTCGCGCCGGCATCGGCCCGGAGGCAGTACCGCTCGACGAGCTTGCACGTGCCGGACATGCGCACGGAGAACAAGGCTTAAATAAGTGGGCGCAAAGACAGAGAGAATGGGCGCAAATTTACCCGGCCAAGACGCCGAGGATATAATAAGCAAACTCCTCGGCGAGGCAGGCAGTGACGAGTTCGTGCAGACAATTGCAAAGGAGAAGGTTCTAATAAGAGTAAGGCTCGAGAATAGGAGAGGGCATTATGTGACCATAATTGACTTCGCAGACGCAAGAGACACGAAGCGCTTAGACATAAAGGGACTTGCGAGGGAGCTGAAGAAGAGACTAGCAGCAGGGGGCACTACAAGAGACGGCAGAATAGAGATCCAGGGAGATCACAGACATAAAGTAAGAAAGCTGCTGACGGAAATGGGGTTCAAGGAGGATAACATTCTCGTAGACGAGGGGTCCCCCGAGACTTAAAGCGCCGGGTTTTGGTACGCGGCCGGCGTGTCTCTGCATGGTCTTACATCCTCGCAACGGCCGGTATTCCGAGTATGTAAAATCCTGCCTCGAGGACTGACTTCACCGCATAGACTAGGGCCAGTCTGAAGCTGCGCACGGGCTCCTCTGCCTTCAGCACGGGCGCCTTCTCGTAATAACTATTGAACAGCAGCGACAGACCGTTGAGAAACTCCGCAATATAATCCGGGCGCAGTGATGCAGCTGCCCTCCTCACGACGCTTGGCCACTCTGCAACTTTCATTAAAATTTCGCGCTCCTCCTGGAGCATCTCATCAGGAATAACAATATTCCCGTCAATTCCCGCGGCCTTCTCTAGTATCGAGCGCGCCCTGACGTACGTGTACTGCAAGAAAGGCCCCGAGTTCTGGCGTATATCAAGCACAACCTCCCACCTGAACTCCACGGGCTTTCTCGGGCTCGCCGAGAGGAATGCATACCTCACGGAGCCCACGCCCACTCCCTCAGCCGCCTCCTCTGCGATCTTCGAGTCCCTCCCTCTGGCCAGCTCGGCAGAGCGGCTTGAGGCGTCCTCTATTATGCTGTCCAGGGTCACGTACTGTCCCCGCCTTGCCGACATCTTGACTCCCGGCAGGCTCACCATCTCGTAAGTATAGTGCACGATCTTGCGGGTCTCCTCTGCGCAGCCGAGTGCGTGGAGCAAGATCTTCACGTGCGCCTGTTCGTGTGTTTGCTCCGACGAGATGACCCGGATGACTCTGTCAAAGCCCCTACGGGCCTGCCAGAGGGCGTATGCCACGTCTCTTGTTACGTAAAGCGTGGTTCCGTCGGATCTCATCAGCGTGACGGGAGGTATGAACTTCGGCAGGTCGAGCGCCTCGCGCAGGCCGAGATCCTCCACGAATCTATCCGCCCGGAACACGACCGCGCCGTCGCGGCGCTCGATATACTGCGGCCACCTTCTGCACAGCTCTGATACCACGCGGGAAGCCTCGCCGGACCACACGGCTATCTCGCTCTCGTAGTCCCAGTGATCTATCTCCACGCCCAGCTTTGCCAGAGTAGCCCGCTGGCCTGCCAGAACGAGCTCTACGACCTCCCTCACGACTTTCCTGACCTCGGGATCTCCTGCCTCGTACCTCTTGTTCAGCTCGGCCGCCTCGCTGGCGACGTCCCTCCTCCCCAGAGTCTCCACTAGCTTGCCGACGAGATCTCTGTCTGCGTCCATGAGCCGCCTCAGCACGGACACCCACTCGTCAATCTCTCTAATTATCTCTCGCTTTCTCTCATCATCCTGCTCTCTCTCCAGCTCTTTCTTGAGCTTGTTTATCTCGGCAATTGCGTTAACGGCGGAGTACACCAGGCCTATCACCGCGTCGGGTTTCTGCCTCCTGGCGCGCTCTTCTATTCCAGCCTTGAGCGCGGAGTACCCGAGCGCGGCGTACATGACCTGAGCGCCGCAGTCGTTAACATAGAAGTGCGTCTCGACCCTGTTCCCGCAGAATCTCAGCAGCCTGGCTAGCGAGTCGCCGAGCGCGGCATTTCTCCCGTGCCCTACGTGCAGTGGGTGCACCGGATTTGCCGACGTGTGCTCTATGAGAAACGAGCCCGCCCTGCACTCGTCGGTGTAGCCGTACCTGCTCCCCAATCTCAGCGCCGCGCTGAGCGTGAGCTCGGCAACTCTCCTCACGTTGAGGTCGGCGTTGAGGTAGAGCCCGCTCACAGAGACGCCCGAGAGGTACTCGTAGGAGCCCTGCACGCGCCTGACGGTCTCCTCAAGCTGTCTCTGGCCGACCCTGTACTTGTGGAACCTCGCAGTGAAGAACCCAAATCCCTGATGCCTCGTCCTCTCGATTTCAGGCAGCTCGCGAATCCCCAACTCCCGCGCGACGCCGGCGACGAGGCGCAGGAACTCCTCATGCGCGGGCTTGAGGGGGTCCACGGAGTCCCGGGCGTGACACTTTATTAATGCAAGACGCGGGCGCCCGCGCCAGTTAAGTAACTTTACTGGTCCTTACCCTACTTTTACGGGACTCCAGGCCTTCTCGACATTTTTTCCTCGCGCCCTTTTAAGCATGGCCGCTGCGGTAAGTCCATAGGGGCGCCCGCCTGAATCCGCCGCGGCTCCTCCTCACGAGGTCTGGGCGCAAAGTTCCTAAGTCACGGCCGGAATGCTTAAAGGGCGCGAAAAAGGAGGGCCCGAATCTCAAGAGAGTAATTGAAAGCTAGCAAGGCTCGATAGTAGACGGCGGCTTGCTGGTTACCGCGTAAGTGACCATTGTGACCTCGGGGATCTCGGAGGTTATCCTCGCCGCTATTTTCTCGAGGACCTCGTAGGGGACTCTCGACCAGTCTGCCGTCATGGCGTCCTCGCTCTCTACTACTCTCACGGTCACGATGTAGCCGTCGACGCGCCGGTCTCCCTTAACGCCCACCCACCTGTCCTCGCCGACGGCAGCAAATGCCTGCCACACCCGCCTCAGCAGGCCGGCCCTCTCCAGCTCCTCCTCGACAATTTTCGTCGCCCTCCTCGCGATCTCAAGCTTCCTCCGCGTGAGGGGCCCTATCACGCGCACAGCGAGCCCGGGGCCTGGGAATGGATGGCGGTTGACTATCTCGTCAGGCAGCCCGAGAGCCCTGGCTATTCTGCGTACCTCGTCCTTATAAAACTCTCTGAGGGGCTCTATCAACCCGAGCGAGAACCACCTCGGAAGTCCGCCCACGTTGTGATGACTCTTTATTCTGTCGGCCCCCCTCACGGCGCCGCTCTCGATGACGTCCGGATAGAGCGTTCCCTGCGCGATATGCCTAACGCCGGGAAACCGCGATAGAAGCTCGACGAAAATCTCGGCAAACGTCTCGCCTACTATCCTCCTTTTCTCCTCGCAGTCGGCGACTCCCTCCAGCCTCTTCAGAAATCGCTCGCGTGCGTCCACGTAGTGCACCTCTATCCCGAGGGACTTAAGGGCGGCAATGACGCGCTCCGGCTCTCCCTCTCTGAAGAGCCCGTGATCCACGAACACCGCCCTCACTCTACTGCCGACTGCCATTTTCAGCAGGACTGCCGTCACCGTGCTGTCAACGCCGCCGCTGACGGCGACGAGGACCTCGCCGTCTCTCGCCCTCTGCCTTATCTCGCTCACTACCCTCTGTATTTGATCCTCGGGCCTCCACACAGATTTCACGCCTGCAATCCTCCTCGCGAAATTCTCCAGCAGTAAGCGCCCCTTGGCCGTGTGGGCCACCTCCGGGTGGAACTGCACGCCGTAAGTGACCCCCGCCCTCGCCGCGGCCACGTACCCGCTCTCGCTCACGGCGAGTGCCGTAAAGCCCTCAGGGAGTCTGGCCACGAAGTCCCCGTGACTCATCCAGACGTACTCCTCGTCCGACCAGCCGTCAAAGATGGGATCTCTTTCAACTATCCTTACGCGCGTCCTGCCGTACTCCCCGGCGCCGCGCTCCACCCTGCCTCCGAACTTTCTCGCGATGAGCTGGAATCCGTAGCAGATGCCGAGGACGGGCTTGCCGAGGCGGAATATCTCGTCGGGCACGTCCGGCGCCCCCGGCGCGTAAACAGACGCGGGGCCTCCCGAGAGCACCACAGCCTTGACGTCAGGCGACGCCGCCACCGACGGCGCGTCCCCCGGCGCGACTATTTCGGCGTAAACGCCTGACTCCCTCAGGCGCCTGGCTATGAGGTGGGCGTACTGGCCGCCGAAATTCACAACGACGACTCTCTCCACGCGGAGTCCGGCGCGCCCCGGTATTTAACGTGCCGGCCCGCAGCGGCAGGCCTACTCGACCGCCAGCACGTCGAGCTCGACGACTTCAAGGCCGCTGCCTAATACCCCGGCGACGCTGGGAGTGGTCCTGCCCCCGTCCCCGTGCACGAACTCCTTGACGTAGAGCCCGCCCTGACACCTCACGTAGAGCTCGAACACGTGGCCGGAGACCCGGCGCCACGCCACTTCATACACCATCCTGGTCCGCTTCCTCCTCGGGCTCCGCCTCCTGATTCTACGCGGCGTGTATTGTGTTACTACCCTTCCCGAGAGCTCCGACAATCTCGCGAGCTCCTCCTCGGCGAGGGGCCTCTCGGAGTGCACAAGCGCCCTGTACAGCTTGACGCTGACCCGCGACCTCTCCTTCAGCCTCCGGATCTCGTCTCTCGTGACGGGCCCCTCCGGCGCGAATATGATATCGTCGTCCACAAGCGGCGCGACCTCTGCCTTATACCTGGCGGGCTGCTTGACCTCCACGACGAGAGGCCTTCCCGCGCCGAGCATTCTCGCGTCAGAGTCCTCCCTGCCGGCCGCGTGCACGACGTGCTCAACCCCCCCGAAGAGCTCGCGTATGTAGCTCAGCTTCTCGAGGAGCGTTGCCCTCACACTCCCGAGCTTCTGCGCTTGCGAGATCCCGCGGCTGAGCTTTAAGTACCTGCCCCCCACCAGCACTGGGTTTCTCGCGATTGAGATCTCTCCTGTCGCAATGTTTATCCTCACTACGACGTTCGGGCGCAGCTTGTCGACGCGCTTGCCGCTCAGGAGTCTCAGCAGCTCTCTGCCGATCCTCCTGTTCACCTCGTGCTTTATTGACTCCCCGGCCGTGATCAGGTACTTCTTCACAATTTCCGACTCTCTCTCCAAAACTTCCTTTGGCAGCGTCGTGCCGACAACAAAGGTGTCAAACTCGATTCCGCCGAGCCTCACGGCGGCTTCTCTCGCGTACTTCTCAACGCCAGCTAGAAGGCCGCCGCACACGTAGCACTGCTCCTCCTGGACGTGCACGCCTATGCTGGCAAGGAACCGCCTCGTGGGCTTGTGCGCCCTCGCCAGAGACTTGAGGTGCTCCATCACGTCAGCTCCGCGCCTGAGCTCGCTGACCAGCCTCATGTGGAGCAGCGTCTTTATCGCGTATCCCCTCTCCCAGTTCTCGAGCGCGTAGCCCATTCTGGCGAACAGCCTCCCGAGGCACGAGTCGCAGAGCGGGCGCTCCTTCAGTATTTCCAGCGAGAGCTTGAGAACGGGATCCTCTACTGTCACTTCTGCCCCTCTGTGCAATCTTAAATTTTTGCACGCAGTCAGGACGACTCGCAGGCCTCACTTCAATTGGCCGCCGCGCTCGCAGCCAGGGCTAGACTCCCCGCCGCCCGCCACCAGCGGCACCGGCGCGCCCGGCCCCGGGGGGCGGGCTTTCGGTTGCAATGCATAAACACGACCCGCTGCCCGGGCCACCGTGAGCGGCTCTCGCGTGCCTGCCGGCGAGCTGCTGGAGAGGGCGCTCAGGATGTACAGCCCGTCTCACGGGGAGCGGGAGTTTGCCAGCTGGCTCCTGGGAGTGGTCAAGCAGCACGCCTCTGATGCCTGGATGGACGAGGCGGGCAATGTAATTGCAATTAGGGGTGGCGGCGCCCCGGTGGTCTGGCTGCACGCCCACATGGACACCGTGCCAGGCCCGCTGCCCGTGAGGAGGGAGGGCGACGTGATATGGGGCCGCGGTGCTGTGGACGACAAGGGGCCTCTCGTGACGTACTTGAAGACATTTCTGGAGTCCGAGCCGCGCGGCACGCTGGTGCTAGCGCTCGTAACGGCGGAGGAGGACGACAGCGCGGGAACCGCCGCGCTGCTCAGAGGGGGGCCCCCGCGGCCGGACTACGTGTACGTGGGCGAGCCCACGTCGCTGCGCGTGGCTTACGCGTACCGGGGAAGCGCCAGAGTATACATCGAGCTGGTGTCGCGCGGGGGCCACTCCAGCTCGCCGATTCACGGCAACGTGGTGGAGGAGCTCTTTGCCGTGTATCAGGAGATTAAGGGGGCTCTCGGCCACGCCGGGAGGTACGACGCATTTACCGTAATGCCGACCGTAGTGAGCTGCGGCGAGGCGCCGAACAAGATACCGACAAAGTGCATGATGGTGCTCGACGTCAGAATCCCGCACGGAAGGACGTGCGGCGACCTGCTGGCCGCTCTGCCGCCGCGCGCGAGAGCAGTCTCCTGCGTGGAGCCCGCGGAGGCGCCGCCGACAAATCCGGCGGCCCGCGCGCTGGTGCGGGCGCTCCTAAGGCTTGGCATAGAGCCGAGGCTGAGCAAGAAGTGGGGCACGTCCGACTTCAACTTGCTGATATCGCTCACGAGGAGCATAGCCGCGTTCGGCCCGGGGGACCCGCGACTTGCCCACACGGAGGATGAGCGCATAAGCGTGAGCGAGGTCGAGCTCGCGGCCCGCGTGCTAGAGCACGCGCTGGAGGAGCTGTTTGCCCGCGGCTAGCAGCTCACGTATATTTATCCGGGCTGCAGAGAGCTATCGTGAGTCTGCGCGCGTACGAGTTCTGGGAGCTATTCGACGAGGGAGTAGTCGTCATCAAGGGGCTCCCGGGCGCCGGGAAGACCTTGCTCGCCGCCAGGGCCGCGTCGCGCTTCAAGAGCGCGGCGTGGTTCACGTTCTACGAGACTGCAGACCGCCTGAGAAAGTACCTCAAGGCAGTTAACATTGAGCCGCCTGCCCACATTTTCGACCTGGTGAGCATGAAGAACGAGCACGTCATCCAGTTCATTGCCGACAGGGTGCTGGAGCTAAAGCCAGAATTTGTTGTCGTCGACGGCATCAATGCACTAGCAGAGCGCGGAGAGCGCGAGCTTATTCACGCAATTTTTTACCACGGAATTTCGAGAGAAAGGCCTGTCGTCCTCGTGAAGGAGGGCGTGAAAATAACGCCTGCCGACTACCTGGCCGACGTGATAATCGAGGTGGAGCACAAAATCCTTGAGACCGGCGCCGCGATGCGCTACGCCAAGGTGCTCAAAGCCCGAGGCCGCTACGTCCCCTACGAAAGCCTGCCCTATATAATATCGGACAGAGGCCCCACAGTCATTCTACCGCGCCCCGACGCGCGCGAGCTCCCGAGTGAGAGACTGACCACAGGCTTTCCCGAGCTAGACCGCGCCACTGGCGGCGGCATACCCAGAGGCTCTATCGTGGCAGTGGTAGGCCCCTCGCACGGCCTGGCAAGCAAGCTGATGGTCGTCATGGCCTCCGCGCTCGCGAGAGCCGGGTTCAAGGTTTTCTACCACCACCACAAGTCTGTGATGACGTTTGTAAAATTAGCTGAGGCGGCTAGAATCGACTGGAGGGCTCCGAAAATCACGTGGTACTACCACCCGGTAATTGAGCACAGGGGTGCCGCGTGGTGGCTCAATAATGCATTTAAAATGAGCGAGGAAAAGTATGACGCGCACGTGGTCGACCAGAGCGAGCAGATACTCTCCGTCGCCGGGATTGATGTTCTGTGCGAGATCCCTGACCTGTACCGATCGCAGCTAACGTACCCGACTGTCCTATTTTTCGTGTTTAATTCCTACGACGCATGGAGGGGCGTGGTCAAGCGCTTCGGGCCGCTGATGGACTACGTGCTGATATTCAGGAAAGATCGCGTGACAGTCTACGTGCCGGATAGGCCGCTGCCGGTGGAGGTGGAGGTGAAATATGAGGTGAGAGCGAGGGAGTCCGCCTCGTCGCTGACGGCTAGGTGATCGTTGCTGTCGCGTCGCGGAATCCCAACAAGCTGCGCGCGGTAGAGCGCGCGTACCGGGCGTTCGGCGTCAGGGCCGAGGTGGTGCCCGTCGACAGGCCGCCGGGGCTGCCGCGGCAGCCGGTCGGCACGGACGTCATTATTAAGTGCGCTGAGAGCCGGGCGAGAGAGGCCTTGAAGGCCGCGAGAGCCGCCGAGCACGGCGTGGGAATTGAGGCCGGCGTCGCGTGCATTGGCGGTTACTGCATTGATGTCACAGTGGCGGCCATAGCGGACGTGTCAGGCCGCGTCACGCTCGGCATGGGGCCTGCATTTCAAGTGCCCGACGCGCTTCTCGGGGATGTGATGCGCGGCGTTGAGCTCGGCGCCATCGCCGAGAGGTTTTACGGGAGGGGCGCCATCGGGCGCAGGGAGGGTCTGGTAGGCGTGCTAACTCGGCGGCGTGTAACGCGCCTCGACTTAAACACGGCAGCCGTGATCATGGCACTCGCCCCGAGGCTTCCCTTCAACGCGGGGCTCTACGCGCCCGGGCCCTGATCTGCCTTTCAGTTCTTCTCTTGCCTAGGCATTTGTAGCATGCACGTTCTTCGCGCCTGTGAGGCCGTGAGATAGTCGCGGGCAAACTCCACAGTGGGGAGCCTCTCCGCGGCCGGCCGCGCGGCGGGAGGAGATCCAGCGCCAGGGCACAGCGCTGCAGGCGGAGCGCGGCTGTCGAGAGGTGCCGCCGGCTGGGGAGCGCGGAAGAGGGAGTTGATAGCCTTGACGAGAGGCCTCTGGCAATGCTCGAGACTCTGAAAACGCCGCAGCGAGACCCCGGGCGAGGTCCGTCGCGTGGCAGTAGAGGCGGCCGACGGCGCGGGCGTGGCCGGTCCCGACTTTGTATATTTTTCACATGAAAGCTTAAAGACAGAATTCATAACACGTTGTGAGCTCCATCGATCTCGTTGGGATGTTAAGGGAGCGGGCCGAGAAGTTTCTCCGCTATGCCTGCTTGGCTAGGGACAACGGCGACTACGATGCTGCTATGTTTTTCGCCGAGCAGGCCGCTCGGCTTAGGATCAAGGCGTCTCTGCTGAGGATGCTCGGCTTTATTCCCGGAACACACGGCTTGCGCGAGCTTTTGAGTCTTGTCGCGAGGGCGCTCGGCGATTTGGGTGTAAATCCCTCCTCTGTCTCTTCCTTTGCTGAGAACAATCGGAGGGCGTTAAGCAGGCTTGAGGAGGCGTATACTGCATCACGGTACCTGCCCTCTGTCTACGTGAAAGAGGACGTGGAGGAGTCTCTGGCCGTAGTGAAGAGAATTTTTGACCTGATGGATCGTGCAGAGCGTGAGGTCTTTGGCGTTTAAAATTGGCGTGGAGCGTCTACGGGCGCGGCTCATGTGGAGGTGCTACGTGGCGTTATTGGCGGAGGCGGCAAGGGAGGTTCTGGGCGGCACGGAGGTTTATGTGTTCGGCTCGGCTGTTGAGGGGCGGCTTACCGCCGACAGCGACATAGACGTAGCTGTGGTGATGCAGAGCCCCCCAGTTGAGGGGTCTAGGAGGGCTGAGTTAACCGCAAGGATTCTGGAGGCGGCTGAGAGGAGGGGCGTCCCGTGGTGGTACCCCTTTGAGATACACCTGCTCCTCCCGGGGGGCCTGGAGCTGCTAGAGGCGAGGTTCGTGAGAGTGGACTGGGGACGAGAGGTCTGCACAGCTCCTGCACTTAAAAGATAGCTTTTAAGGCGTGTCCGCGTCGGTGCCACGAGCTTGCGGTCACCCCCGGCCGCGTTGAGCGGTAGGCTCCCACGAAGCTGGCCTGTCCTAAGCCTCGCCGCTCTAGAGATTTGCTCTCCCCAGGGCACTCCCCGCAGCACACCAAGGGATACAAACCCTGGCCTCTTCATCCCCGCCGTAAATGACGCGGCTTTCAGTTGTAGCAGAGCCGGGCTACAGGGGTGGTAGCGGGGCCCGGATTTGAACCGGGGACCTCGGGGTTATGAGCCCCGCGGCCTACCAGGCTGGCCTACCCCGCTTCCGCTCACTCTTAACGCTCAGGTATAAAAAACTTCTGGCGTGCTCGCTC
>Ga0326760_1000322_pt1 | contig 27471 bp, 28 predicted proteins | sample GCREP_S_FD_207668 | JGI IMG/M metagenome (GOLD analysis project Ga0326760, IMG submission 207668) | Hot spring sediment microbial communities from Geyser Creek Basin, Yellowstone National Park, WY, United States - GCR.EP_S | ecosystem: Environmental > Aquatic > Thermal springs > Near-boiling... | reverse complement strand
AACGCTAACGAAAAGCTTGGAGGAATATGAAGTTAAAGCTCCACATGTACAAGCAGCAAAAATGCTAATGGAGAAGGGGTACACATTAACCCTAGGAGACAAAGTGGGATACGTAATAACCCTTGGCACGGGGAAACTGTATGAGAAGGCAAAACCATATCAACTGGCATCAAAAAATGAGCTGGACATAGAATACTACATTTCAAACCAAGTTATACCAGCAACATCAAGAATACTTGAAGCCCTAGGGGTGAATGTGGATAGAATCCTAAGCCAAAAAACAACGAAAACACTAATGGACTACATAAAGAAGTGAAAAGCCACTTAAATAGCCCTTATCTTCATCCTACATTTATCACTCCCCATTGCTATGCATTCTTCTTCTTTGCATTCCACTTCTCTCCCCAATAGTTTGCTGTAGTATCCTTCAATGATTCCTCTGATTAGTGATGATTTAACCCTCCTACCAGACTCCAAATTAATCCCACACTCAACACAATCATAAACTATATATTCAATCTCTCCACCCTCCAAATCCATCTTCACATTTACAGGTATTCCGAACCCCACGGCTTGGAATAATCGTTCAGCAATTATTGCAAGACTCCTCTTATCCACATCCCCCATAATCTTCACATGCCTCTCAAAGTATTGCTCCCCCATTTCCCTACCAATAACATATAATACCAACTGCGATGCAGACCCTAAACTCTTAAAAATACCTTCAATTATGGATTTAAATGCAGATTCCCTCAACACAATTGCTTTTTCACCGAAAAATGTTGGTGTGACTGTTTTGTCGGTTGCAAACCCCTTTACTTCAGGCATTTGTATATGCACGTTCTTTATGAATTTAACCTCCTTGGTCAATGTTTCTGCAATTTCCTCCACTTCTTTAGGGCTTTTCCCAGTGGTGTCTAGGAATATTATTGCATGGGGGAAGACAGTGTATACATTTATTATTGGTACCCCCTTCATGGCGATTATGGCTGTTAAATCTCTTAACACCCCCACAGCTTCCATGGCTCCCTTAAGGAATTCTACATGTAGCAGAGTTATATCTCTACCTGGGAGGTTTGCCAATGGTATAATCTCAAATCCTTCGTACAATATAAATTACCCATAGGGTGATAACACTAAGTTATATATATATATTGTGGTTTATTTCCATTCTCCTGTTTTCAGATATTTTGCTATTGTTAGGGCTGCTGTTGCTCCTTGTCCGGCGGCTATGATGTATTGGTTTTCTATTCCATTTACGTCTCCAGCTGCGCATATCCCTTTGATGTTTGTTCTCATTCTCTCATCCACTTCTATGTATCCATTTTCTTTGAGTTTTATTGGTATGTTTTTTAGGAATTCTGTGTTTGGTTTTTGTCCTACTGCTATGAATACTCCATTAACGTTTAATATCATTTGTTTTCCATCTTCCATGTTTTCTAGGATTATCTTTTCCAGTTTTTCCGTTCCCTCGAATTTTATTGGTTTGTATGGTGTTATTTTTTCCACGTTTTCTTTTGATAGGGCTATTTTTTGTAGGTGTGGTTCTGCTCTGAATTCTCTTCTCCTATGTATCCAGTATACTTTTCTGCATATGTTTGATAGGTACTCAACATATGTTGCAGCTGTATTTCCTCCACCTATTACTGCTACATCCTTCCCTTTGAATAGTGGTCCGTCGCATGTGGCGCAGTAGCTTACCCCCCTACCAAGGAATTCACTTTCTCCTGGTATTCCGAGTTTTGCGTGTTCGGCTCCTGTGGCCACTATTATTGCCTTAGCCTTATATGTTTTTTCAAGTGTGGTTTTAACTTGGAATGAGCCGTCTTCTGTTAGGTTTACTTCTCTAACTTCTTCGAATACTATTGGGACGTTTAGCTTCTCCAATTGTGTTTTGAGTTTTTCTGCCAGTTCCACTCCACTTATGGATGGGTATCCTGGGTAGTTTTCTATGATATGTGTTATTAGTAGGTTTCCTCCAACCCCCACCTTATCCATTAATAGTGTTTTTAGTGCTTGTCTTGTGGTGTATATTGCGGCTGTGCAGCCAGCTATCCCTGCACCAATTATTATTACATCGTATTGTTCTTCAACTTTCCCAAGAGGTTTTGGTATTAGGATGATTTTCTGCATGGTTTATATATGTCTAGTTACTCGTAATTTAAATTTTGTGTGTTAGTTTGTGTCGTAGTGTAGTTTGAATCCCATGGTTGTTGGCTCTATTCTAATAATCTTTATCTCCCCTATCTCCCCAGTTTTGGAGGTGTGGGTTCCTGTGCATGGTATTCCATTGACTCCATCAATTATGATAACCCTGTATTTCTCTGATTTTGGGAGTCTAGCTAGGTTTGGTGCATTGAAGGCTACTTCATTTAGCTTTTCAGCTTCAACCCAAATCCATTTCACACTCCTATTCTCTTTAACTATCTTGTTGGCTTCTTCAATTATTGTTTTGAATTTTTCATTGGTTGGTGGGTTGGCTTTGTATTCTAGGTATGCGTCTGGGGGGCTGTGATTTGCATTTAATGTTTCCACGAGCATGCCATATGCTTTTGCTACAGCGTAGTCGAGTATGTGTCCTGCTGTGTGGAGTTTCATATTCTTATATCTCCTCCCCCAATCCAGTATGCATTTCACATTTGATTTGGCTTTGATTCTACTAGGATCTCCAGATTGGAGTTTGCAGTAATGTATCACCACATCCTCCACGTCAAAGACTTTTAGTATTTGGAATTTGTATTCGGGGTTTTGTATCCACCCTAAATCGTAGTCTTGTCCTCCGCTACGTGGGTGGAATATGGTTTTGTTTAGGGTTAAGTATGCTTTTCCACCCTTCTCCCAATATATGTTGGTTAATTCACATTCCAATTCCCTTATGTATGGGTCTTCCAAGTATAATTTAATGGTCTTCTGATTTTCTTTGGCTATTTCTTTAATGTCCACCATAGCTTATCGCTTACCCTAAATTAAAGTTTCAGTGGATTCCCATATTTATCCATTGATGTTATTTGTGATAGTGGCTTCCTCGGTTTTGGTGGTGGAGATTCATCTGGGAATCCTATGGGGAGTAGGCATATAACTTTAAGGTTTTCCGGTATTGATAGTATCCTTTTAACTTCCCCCTCATCGAATGCTCCAATGTAGCATGTTCCCAACCCAAGTTCTGTGGCTTGTAAAACCATGTTTTGAGCTGCTATCATTGGGTCTTGCATATACCATCTTGGGGATTCTTCAGGGTTTCCAAGGATCACTATGACCGTGTCTGCTTCAGCTATGAACTTCTGGTTTCTGGCAGCTTTCATTAAAGCTTCCTTAACCCCCTTATCCCTAACCACTATGAAGTGCCATGGTTGACGGTTTCCAGCTGATGGTGCAAGTCTACCTGCCTCAAGAATCTTCATTAAAGCCTCATTTGATATTGGGTCTGGCTTAAACCTTCTAATACTCCTCCTCTTAACTATAGCTTCATACACATCCAAAACACTTCACCTCATTGCACATTATATATTCCATTCTGTTTAAATTGTTTTCCAAAGCATTTATTCTGCAAGAAAATGGTAAGGGTTATATATCTGAATTCCAATAATTTGCATTGTGGAGTTGAGTTTTGAACCTATACCCATGGCTACCTGTGAAGAGGGAGGGATAGCCACAATAATCATTGAATTCAGTTTTGAAGCGAAATATGCTATAGGCGTTTTGAGGGATATTGCTGAGATAATGGCTGAATGGAATATACCAATAATAAAGGTTTTCAATAGCAATACAAGTATGGTAATATTCATAGATTCCAGTGGTATACGGGACTTGGCGAGGATTGAAGATGCCATTAGGAGAGTTAGGTATGTGAAGAATGTTGAAATTCACCCTTCCGACGTGGGGGTTGTGGAAGTATGCCCAAACGCCACCCCAAAGATTTCCGGTGAGAAAGCTGTAATTCTTAGGAGATCAGCTTTTAAATCCCTTATAAATGCTGTTTGGGGGAATCTTAAAGTTGCACCACAAATGATGCTGTACATTATTGGTAGGGAGATTGGTGAAAGCTATTATGAAGCTCACAAGAAGAGTATGAAGTTAAGCTCTGAAGACATGTTGAAGATTGCTGAAAAGCTCTTCACAGTTGTAGGTTATGGAATCATTAAACCCGTAAAGAGATGCTTAAACCCTCTGGAAGTTGAATACATTATTTATGATTGTTTGGAGTGTGGGATTAATTTGGAGTCTGGTAGGAGGGTTAAATCATCACTAATCAGAGGAATCATTGAAGGATACTACAGCAAACTATTGGGGAGAGAAGTGGAATGCAAAGAAGAAGAATGCATAGCACTGGGAGACAAGATATGTAGGATGGTTTTGAGGGAGTTGTGAGGCTTTACCCTTCTAATGCCATTTCAGCACCTTTCTGCCCATGAATACTTCTGGTAGTACTATTAGGCCCCAGCTTGCCACTCCAAATATGTATGCTAGGTCCCTGATGTTCATTGCTGTTAAGTGGAATAGTTGTTGTGTTATTGGTATGTATGATATTGCCAGTGTAATTATTATTGAGGCTATGTCTGCAATTACGAAGAATTTGTTTTGTAATGCCCTTCTCCCCATCCTCCATACGCTATGCTTCTCAGATCTACAGTTCCATACCACGAAGAGTTCAAATAGTGCTGCTTGTATGAAGGCTGCTGTGGTTGCTTCCCTGTAGGTTAGGAGTCTTGCTTCTTCATCTATCCCCCATGGGAAGTTCCATGGATGTGAAGGCCAGACGTAGTATTCTAGGGAGAAGACGAGTATTGTTCCTGTGGCTTGTAGTATGAAGGATGCTATTATGAAGGCTAGCATTCCATGCAGTATCCCCTCTTCAGGTTTCCTTGGGGGTCTATCCATGACGTCCACGTCAGGTGGATCTGTGGCTAAGGCTACTGCTGGCGCTCCATCTGTTACTAGGTTTATCCATAGTATCATGGCTGGTAGTAGTGGTAGTGGGAATAGTTCTGCTCCAAATATTCCTCCAAGTATTGCGAAGGATCCCACTACGAGTAGTTCATCGAAGTTGCATGCTAGTAGGAATCTTGCATACTTTCTGATGTTGTCATAAATTACTCTGCCATACTCCACTGCTCTAACTATTGTTGCGAAGTTGTCGTCTGTGAGGATTATGTCTGCAGCTTCCTTAGTTACGTCTGTTCCAGTTATCCCCATGGCTATTCCAATGTCTGCAGCTTTTATTGCTGGTGCATCGTTTACGCCGTCTCCAGTCATTGCCACTATATGCCCCTTCTTCTTTAATGCTTGAACTATTCTGAGTTTGTGGGCTGGTGAAACTCTAGCATATACAGTCACCTTCTCCACAATCTTATTATATTCCTCATCGCTCATCTTTTCAAGTTCCTCTCCAGTTAGGGCTATGTCTCCATCCCTGTACATCCCCACTTCCCTTGCTACTGCTATGGCTGTGAGTTTGTGGTCTCCAGTTATCATTATCGTCTTTATCCCTGCTTTTTGGCATAGTTTATTGGCTTCTATGGCTTCTTCCCTAGGTGGATCTATCATCCCCTCCAATCCAACGAATATCATTTCTCGCTCTATTCCCTCATCATATGTTGTCATTTCCTTTGGGAGGGGTTTGTAGGCCATGGCTAAAACTCTTAGGGCGTTTGATGCCATCTCATCATTAACCTTGAGTATCCTCATCCTATCCTCTTCTGTTATCTCCCTCACCTTTCCATTTTCCAGTATCATCTTACATCTTTCTAACACTATTTCCGGTGCCCCCTTCATGTATGCGTGAATCTCTCCGAATGGGGTTTTATGTATTGTTGTCATCCTCTTCCTCTCTGATGAGAATGGTATTTCCCATATTCTTGGGTATTCTGCTTCAAGTTTCTCTTTACTTAAACCAGCCTTTTCCGCTACAACTATCAATGCCCCCTCGGTTGGGTCTCCCATTATACTCCACGAGCTTCCCCCCTCACTCTTAACTAGTTTTGCATTGTTGCATAGAGCTCCTATCCTCAATAGGATTTCTATGTCCCCCTCTGGGTTTATGGTTTCATTTCCACGTTTAAAGCTCCCCTTAGGCTCATATCCAACTCCTGTAACCTCTATGTATTCTCCATCCACGTATATCCTTCTAACAGTCATTTCCCCCTTGGTTATGGTTCCAGTTTTATCTGAGCATATTACTGTTACTGAGCCTAAGCTTTCCGCTGCGGACAACTTCCTTATTACGGCATTCCTCTTGGCTAGTTCTCTAGCTCCTAGGGCTAGGGCTATGGTTACTATGGCTGGTAATCCTTCTGGCACTGCTGATATGGCTAGGGCTATTGAAGACATGAAGGCTTGTATGAATCCTTCCACTTCAAACTTCATTTGTACAGCTACTTCCACAGCCTCTATTAGGAATATTAGTGCGCATACACCTATCACTAGTTTAGCCATTTTCCCTGCGAAGGAGTCTAGTTTCCTTTGTAGTGGTGTTTTCTCTTCTTCCATGGTTTGAACCATTTCAGCTATCTTCCCAAATTCCGTGTTCATTCCCGTGGCTACCACTACGGCTTTCCCCCTTCCATGAACTACATGTGTGGCTGAGTATACCATGTTCCTCCTATCTGATACTGGTGTTTCTGCTTTGAGTATTGTGGGCTCCTTATGTACTGGTGTTGATTCCCCTGTGAGCATAGCTTCATTGGTTCTAAGTTCAATTGCCTCTATTATCCTTGCATCTGCCGGTACTCTATCCCCCTCTTCTAAGATTATTATGTCTCCTGGAACTATTTCCCTTGCTGGTATCGTCATTTCCATCCCTCCACGTAAAACTCTGGCTTTTGGTGCAGTCATCTTCTTTAATGCTTCTAAAGCCTTCTCAGCCCTATACTCCTGTATGAATCCAGTTAATGCGCATAGGAATACTATGGCTAGTATGGTTATTGTATCTGCAAAGGTTTCTAGGAATTCTCCTCCATGTAGCATTTCCCAGTATCCTATTATGGCTGAAAATATTGATGCTGCTATCAATAGTAGTACGAAGACATCTTTGAATTCATCTAGGAACATTTGTAGTGCAGTCCTCTTCTTAACTTCCTTAATCTCATTGTATCCATACTTCTCAAGCCTTCTACTGGCTTCTTGTGGTGAAAGCCCATTTAAGCTTGTTTCAAGTCTCCTTAAAACTTCATTTAGCTCAAGAGCATGCCATTCACTCATTTGGGTTACACAACTCCATATAGGGTGGGGTTTGTATAAACTTATTTTTAGGATTAGATTTAAAGTTAACTTTGCTGGCAAATGTTAAATAATTCTTTATGGATAATTTGAATTATGACTTCACCTTTCAATCAAGGTTTTGAGAGGGGGGTTAGGGAAGCTGGAGCTTTAAGGTATAGGTTGAATCTCGTTAAAAATCTTTTGGAGATTTTGGAGTTGAAGGTTGAGGATTACTTGAAGGTTAATGATGCTAAGCTAAAGTATGTTCCACAAAGATTCCTTGAGGAAGCTGAGGGGATTGCCAAGGGTTCTGGTTTAAGTGTCTCTGAGGTTTTAGCTTTGGATTTCGGTTTAAGTGTGGATAAGCTTTTCATGGATGGATGTACGGCGTTCGCAATTCCCAGTGGATTTACCTTGGATGGCTCTGTCATGTTGATGAAGAATAGGGATTTGGGGTTTAGGAGGCTTCACCCACAAGTCTTATCATACTCTAAGCTGGATGGCTATAATAGGTTTATTGGCGTTGTAACTGCTGGTAGTGTTTGCTGGTATCAGGGGGTTAATGAGCATGGTTTAGTGGCATTTAACACTGCAACTCCACAGCAAATTATAGATCCAACCTCTGCTCAGGGGATGAGCATACCCATAATTATTAGGAGGATACTTGAGGAGTGTAGTAGCGTGGATGAAGCTTTAAAGTTTATATCTGGAAGCCAGTTTAATGCTTTCTCAAACCTCTTCCTCTCAGATCGTGAGAGGATTGTGATTGTGGAGTTGAAGGCTGGATTCACACCATACATTTGGGAGGTTAAAGAGCCTGATTGCAGATCAAACCATTACCTATTCCACGTTAACCCTGATGTTCGTGATGAATTGGAGTTGCTTGTTAGGCAGCAGACGCTTGTGAGGTATACCCGTGGAAGGATGCTTCTCAAGGGGGTTGAAAAGTTTAGTGTGGAAACCCTTATGGGGTTTAGTAGAGATCACTTCCATGGTCCAAGTCCATACTCCATATGCCGACACCCACCAATAGTGGGTAGCCCACTTACAGCTCTACTATCCTCCACAACCCTCTCATCACAGATATTCAAGGTTGGTGCTGGAGAAATTGAGGTTTACACTGCCATAGGATATCCATGTCAATCAGAATTTATACATACAGTTTTTGGGGAGAGTATTCCAATAGAGGCTGCTGATGGGAGGTTGTGGTTTAAGCAGTATGGTGGTGTTTGATGGTTAGGGTTGGACTTATAACTATTGGGCAATCTCCCAGGGTTGATGTTACTGGCGACTTGTTGAAGTTGCTTCCCAGTGGAGTGGAGGTTTTGGAGGCTGGAGCTCTAGATGAACTTAAGCCTGAAGATATTGAGAAGCTTAAACCCATGTCTGGGGAAACAGTTTATGTAACTAGACTTAGGAGTGGTGTTGAAGTTAAAATTTCCAGGGAGAGGGTTATACCATTGGTGGGGAAATGTATCTCAAAGATTGAGGGAAGTGTGGATGTTATTGGAATATTGTGTTCAGGTGAATTCCCAGACTACCCATCATCTAAACCAATAATTTATCCTGAGAGGGTTTTGAAGGGGTTAGCTTCAAGCATAGTTTATGGTGGGAGGGTTGGAATATTAATTCCAGCCGTTGAACAGGTGGATTATGCTAGGGTTAAGTGGGGTGGATTGTTTAGGGATTTACATGTATACCCAATATCACCATACACTTCAAGTCTAAGTGATTTTAAGGGGTTGGGTGGGAGGCTTAGGGGTGATGGTGTGAAGCTTGCAATTATGGATTGTATTGGATATACTCTTGAGCAGAGGGATGTTTTGAGGGGGTTTGGAATTATGGTTTTAACTGCGAGGACTGCTTTGGCTAGGGCTATATGTGAACTTCTATAAGCTCCCCCTAACCTTCCCCACAATTTCATTTGCAAGTTTAATGTTGCATGAAGCAATATATTTCGCCCTTATATTATCTTGGAATTCTGGGTTGAATTCCCCTCCCCACTCATTCAATACCACTCCTCCAGCTTCTTTAACCATGAAGCATGCTGCTGCGAAATCCGTTAATCTCAATGCACCCCTCAAATCTATGAAGGCATCACATATCCCTGCAGCTACGAAGCATGTTTCTAGGGCATCTGTCCCAATAAACCTCACATGCTTAGCCTCAGCTATGATTGGCTTAACTTTGTTGAAGTGCTCCATATACTTCCCCCTAATATTTAAATCCACAGCTATTAGTGCTTCGCTAACCTTTTCCACATTGCTTGGTTTAACCCTCCTCCCATTCAATTCCACACCAAACCCCCTAAAACCCATGAATGTGTCTCCAGTCACAATGTTTACCACGGCTCCACATATTATGCTGTTTAAATTGCCTTCTTCAGCTATGGCTATGGATGTGGAGTATATTGGGTACCCCCTATATGCATTTGTACTCCCATCCAATGGGTCAACTATTATTATTGGTTTCCCAGAACCATAAACACTCTTCCCAGTTTCCTCGCCTATGAATGTGAAGTTTTGTAGGTTTCTCTTAACCTCCAATAATAACTCTTCCTCTAATGCTAAATCTATCTTTCCACCCTCCTCTTCACTCAAGACCATATTTGTGGATTTAGCTTCCATAAGCATTTTTGAAGCTTTAACCCTAGACTTCTCAATAAGCCTTTTTAATAGTGTGTTCATGTTCATATTATCCACCAAGCATATACCTTGCAACTTCACTTATACTTCCAACTTCTAAAACCTTTACATTAAACCCATTACTCTTGAGGTAGCTTTCCAAGTTTACTATTGTGTATTTGTAGGTGATTATCTTCACATTTCCAACAATCTTCTCTACGGGTTGGAGTATGGGGATGTTGGATTGCCCTCTTGGAACTAGGAATAATTTGCATCCATCCCTTGCTGCTGCCACAGCCTTCTCCAATACCCCTCCAACACTCCCCACACTTCCATCTGGATTTATTGTTCCAGTAACGTATACTGTGCTATTCACCTTCAACCCCTTCACCGCTGATATTATGGCTATTGTTATTGCTGCCCCTGCACTAGGCCCATCCACCACTTGTACTGATTTGTCTGCAATGACTGAAACTATTATGTCAGCCCCCCTTAGGCTTATTCCAGTATACTTTTCAGCCACTGTTGCAGCTGTCCTTATGCTGGATTGGAGGTCTATTCCAATGTTTGGCTGTGTGTTTACCAGTATCCTCCCATTTCCAGGGGTTATTTCAACTTTGGCTTTCATGACAACCCCCTCATAGTAAGTTGTGAATATGTCTTCCTGCACCTCTCTCACCGCTACAATTTTAACTTCAGATGATCCTGATACTGCTCCACTGGCGCTGCCACTATAAGCGATTGTGGTGTAGTATTCCAGTTGCCTCCTATAATACTCCAATTGCTGCATTGTATAGTTTAATTGTGTTGAGAGTTGTGCAATCATGGTGTTGGCTTGGGATAACTGTGTATATGCTTCTTCAAGCATCTTGGATAATGTTTGATTCCTCTGATTTAATGCAATTATAATTGATGTTGAAGCTGCATTCACAATTAAACTCAATATTAGGATTACCGTTAGGAGTTTATTGCTATTCAAAGCCTTCATCCCCCCAGAAGATAGTTATCTTCGCTTGGATATATTGTTTTGTGGTGAAATATTTTCACCACCATTGAAAATCGTTTTCCATGATCTTCCATTGCCATTCGTGTTGTACTGTAGACTAAATTTTATTCGTCTATTGTCGTATTCACAATCATACAACTTAAATACTTGCATCAATGTATAAGCTTCTTTGGGGATTTTTGAATAAGCCTCTTGCCTCAATAATTTCAGTTGGGATTTCCAAGTTTGGTAAGCGTGTTGGTTTGAGTGCTAGGGAGCTTTTCCAAGAGGCTTTTAGGGAATGTATGGATTCAGCTCCAAAAGTTTCTCCAGATATGATTAAGGCTTTATTTATTGGTCAGATGAGTGGGATGTTTGAGCATCAAGAGCATAATGCACCAATATATTTGGAGTGGTGTGGTTTAAGTGGTGGGGTTGATGGTGCTAGGGTTGAAGCTGCCTGTGCCTCTTCTGGTGTGGCTTTGAGGCTTGGCGTCACTGCGATAGCTTCAGGCTTATATGACTTCGTTTTGGTGGGTGGTGTTGAGAAGATGACACACCTCGACACAACCACAGTAACTGATATTCTAGCCACAGCCTCGGATAGCTTCCTCGAACAAATTAATGGTTTAACATTCCCATCCCTCTACGCTTTGATGGCTACTGCCCACATGAATAGGTATGGGACGACTGAGGAGCAAATGGCTTTGGTGGCTGTTAAGAATCATTCCAACGCCAATTTAAATCCTAAGGCTCACATGTATGGTGTTGAGGTGGATTTGAAGAAGGCTTTGAGTAGTAGGGTTATTGCTTGGCCCCTAAAACTCTATGATTGCTCATTGATATCTGATGGTGCAGCATGCTTAATACTCACCAAACCTGAATTGGCATACAAGTATTCTGATGATGTGGTTCACATTATAGGGTTTGGTCAAGGGCATGATTCCATAGGCCTATATGCTAGGGATAACTTGACCAGTTTAAATGCCACAAAAATTGCTGCTAAGAAGGCTTATGATATGGCTGGAGTTAAACCAAGCGATATAGATATAGCTGAAGTACACGACTGCTTCACCATAGCCGAAATAATTGCATATGAGGATCTTGGATTCTGCAAGCCTGGTGAGGGGGGTAAGCTTGTGGAGCGTGGTGAAACCTTTAGGGATGGGAGTATACCAGTCAATACCAGTGGGGGTTTGAAGGCTAAAGGGCATCCTGTGGGCGCCACTGGTGTGGCTCAAGCATGTGAAATATACTTGCAATTGACTGGTAAAGCTGGTGCAAGACAAGTTCAAGATGTGAAGATCGGTTTAACACATAATGTTGGCGGTTCAGGGGCTACTGCAGTAGTCCACATATACGCTAAGGGGTGAATCCATTGAATAGTGAATTCACATATGAGAAGTTTAAAAGTTTTATTGCTCAGGGAAAGTTTATGGCTGCCAAGTGTGGGAAATGCAACCACATACTCCTACCACCAAAACCAATATGCCCATACTGCGGCTCCAGAGAATTCTCATGGATTGAAATTCCAAGGGTTGGGAGGATTGTGAGTTACACTGAGATTCATGTTCCACCAAGAGGGTTTGAGAAGTTTGCTCCATACATTGTGGCTTTAGTGGAGTTTGAGGGTGGAGTTAAAATTCCAGGGATAGTTAAGGGTGCTAAGATTAGCGATATGAAAATTGGGTTGAATGTCCAAGTGGAATTTTCAAAGGATTTCCCATCAGGATACTTCTTCACAATCACTCCTGCTCTTGAGGCAACCTCGAAACCTTCCGGGCAACCTTAACTATGGCTTTAGGCTGCTCCGACGGTTTAACATATATTGCGAAGTCTGGGCAGTATATTTCGCAGAATTTACACCCAATACAATCTTCAACCCTAACTGGATACGCATAATTATAGCCCATATTGTTAATATCCTTTGAGAATTCGAGGACCTTCTTTGGACACATGGATATACATATCCCACACCCCTTACATCTATCCATCAACACAACGACCCTGAAACTCCTCCTACTCATAACCCTCCACAATAATGTTTCCACATTCTATGTAAAAGCGTTTTGCTTCTCCTAATTCTATGTTGGTCTTGGTTTTATTTTGAATTGGCAGTATGGGTCTCCTCTGGATATGCATTTCTCCTCATATGCAACCATATCCTTTCCAGTTAACTCTGAAAACCATCCTTCAAGAATCCCCTTTATGAAATATGAGCCTGAGGGTCTTTTCAACTCCTCTAGTATTTCGCATTCTATGGAGTACATTATTTTCACTGTGAACTCATATGCCTCCATGTCCATGTGCTCCACTTTCATTATTCCGAAACCGCTCATCACGAATCTCGCTTCATGTAGTTTCATTAGTTTTTCAATATCTCTACCCACCATCCTCTCATGGATTTCGAATCCAGCTTTACCAATTTCCCTCCCAACAATGTTTAATATCATTTCAGCTCCAATCCTACTCAACCCACTTATAATCCCCCTTAAACTGTGGTACATGATGATTATTGCCCTCGACCCCATGGCTGTTATTGGGAAGGAGTATGGGTCTATGGCTACTCCATCCACTGGGCTCGTATACACCCTCACATCTGCATTGAATTCTCCAACATTCATTCTTATCTCGTCTATTAGGCTTTTCAATTCTTCTTCACTAATCTTGGTTGAGTTTATGAACATTGTTATGTATGAGTATTGTTCTGGCATTGTTGATGTGTAAAGTCCAACTATAGCTATGCCTCTTCTCGATATTGGTTGTATAACTTTTGCTAGAACTCCGGGGACTTCGGCGGCTTCAGGTTTAAGTCTTACATGTATTGTGGTGAATTTCCTATACCTGTGTAGCGGGATTGTCATCAATTCCCTTGGGAGGGTATCAGGGGCTTCTATCTCCATGATCTCCTCCCATGCCATTCCAATAGATTATTTTAAACCCCCCTTCAAGTATATAACCTTTTTTTATGTTTATATGTTATTCCTTTAGTTTTACGTATTTTGATAGGTTGGGGTTCTATTATGTGGGTATGGGTAAGTGTTGTTGTGGTTTAGTGTTTCTTGAGTTTTTTGTGTAGTCTTTCTATTCTGTTTATGGCTTCATCGATTTTCTCTATTGGTGCTACTAGGGCTATTCTTATGTGTCCTTCCCCCATTTCTCCGAAAGTGGATCCTGCCACTACTCTAACCCTTTCTTCTTCGAATAGTTTTTGCGCATATTCTGTGGATTTCATTCCTGTTTCTGTTATGTCTGGGAATAGGTAGAAGGTTGCTTCTGGATATACGCATTTCATGTTTGGGATTTCATTTAGCCTTTTCACGGAGTATTCTATTCTCTTCTCGTATTCCCTCCTCATTTTCTCGTGGAAGCTCCATCCCTCCCTCAGCATTTTTGCTGCTGCTATTTGTAGTGGGACTGGTGTTGGCGATATTCCTATGGGTACTCTCCATATTAGTTCTGCCATTTCTTTTGGGGCTATTATGTATCCTACTCTGAGTCCTGTCCATGCGAAGGTTTTTGATAGGCTCATGGCTATTATTGTTCTATCTTCAGCTTCCTTTATGGTTGCTATGGCTGTATGCTTCTTCCCCCTCCAAGTGTATTCATTGTATATTTCGTCTGATAGTATTAGGAAGTCCTTTTCCATTGCTATTCTGGCTATTTCTTTGAGTTCTTCCATGGTGTATATGCAGCCTGTGGGGTTGTCTGGGTTGCATATTATCATTAGCTTCGTCTTCTCGGTTGCCGCCTTCTCTATATTTTCTATGTCTGGTCTGAAGTATCCATCTTCGGTTTTCCTCATTTTTGCCCTCACAATTTTCCCGCCGAAGTATTTTATTGGGTTTATGTATCCTTGGTATGCTGGGTCTGGTATTATTACTTCGTCTCCAGGGTTTATTGTGGCTGCCAGTGTTAGGAATAGTGCTGTTCCACCTCCCGATGTGGGTATTACTTGTGTTTCTGGATCTATTTTTACCCCATATTTTGAGTAGTATTCTGCCACTGCCCTTTTGAATTCTGGGTGTCCTTGGAATTCGTAGTGTGTTGCTCCAGCTTCTATGGCTTCCTTTATCCATTCTGCCACTATTGGTGGTTGGTTGAAGTCTGGGTCTCCTGCACCTAGATTTATTATGTCTCCTGTTCTAGGTATTGGTGTTCTTGTGGCTGGTCTTTCAGCCAATTGTAGTAGTTCCTTTTTCGCATATTTTGATATGTCCATCACATTTCACCACTTATTTAGCTAATTGGTTTTCTCATTGTGGAAACATTTAATGGTTTCGATTGCAGTTATTGTTTTGGGTGTTTTTGTTTTGAGGGTTAGGGTTTTGGATTATCCTGGGGCTACTAAGGTTTATGATGGTGATTTGGCTAAGCTTTCAAGCACAGTTATCCCCAATATTGCCAATAGCTTTGAGTTGGAGACTGGTTTACCTTGGATTGCTGATGTGGAGATTCATAAGGCTTTGGCTGTGGGTAGGGGTGTGGATGGGTTTAAGTTGATATACTCGTCTGGTTTCCATTATGGTTTTGATGGTGAGTTGGGTGTTTATGTTCCCACAATAGACTTGTATGCCCCTAAAATTTTGACTTATGATTTTAGGTGGCTTAAGGGTTTACTATACCATGAGTATCTAGTTTATCTTCATCAGTGTTTTCATGGTTTGGATTGGAAGCCTAAGATCCTTTGGAATCCTGGGAAGAGGGGGGCTAAAATATATTATGATGTGTATTTGGATTTGGAGAGGGCTTTGGAGATGGCTTTAAGGTGTTTTAGGGGGGATGAGGCTTTAATGAGCTTTCTGGATGTGGAGGTGGATATATTCCTCTCAGTTCTCTCTGGGAGTGTTAAGCCTAGGGTTGTGGAGGGGTTTCCAGAGTTAGATGTTGGGGTGGGGGAGGATGTTTTAGACCCCTCTAAGCCTCCAGTGGCTTTAACCATTAGGCCTAGAATTCTCCTTGATAGGATTTATACTGGTGAAGATTTGCCTGACTTGAAGGAGAAGCTTTCCAGTCGTGGGGTTTTATTGGAGAAGTATCTTATTTTGAGTGGAATGTTTAGGGAGAAGGCTTTCTAGAATGGCTTTTGGAAGCCTATAAATATTGTTTACCCACATATATTTTTGTGGGGCGTATCATTTATGGTTTTGGATCCTCTCGACGTTCTCCGTAGGCTTGTGGCTGTTAATACTGTTAATAGTCCTGAGCAGGGGTTGAAGTGTGGTGGGGAGGCTGCTAACCTTATCCTTGAAATGTTTTCCAGTGTTGGTGTTAAGGGTGAGGTTTTGGAGTGTAATGGTTTTTATAGTGTTTTTGGTGTTTTGGGTGGGGGTAAGCCTATCACAATGTTTCTCGCCCACTTCGACACAGTTCCAGTTAACCCTTCTGAGTGGAAGTTTAACCCCTTCGAGTTGACTGTTGTGGGTAATAGGGGGTATGGTAGGGGTTCTGTGGATGATAAGGGGAATGTGGCTGCAATTATGTGTGCTGTGGAGCGTCTTGTGAAGCGTGGTTTTAAGGGGACTTTGATTTATGCTTTTACTGGTGATGAGGAGATTGGTGGTGTTAATGGTGCTAGGGCTGTTAGGGATAGGCTTTTGGAGTTGGGTTTGAAGCCTGATTACCTTGTTAATGGTGATGGTCATGGGATGCAGGTTATTGTGCGTAGGAGGTGTAGTTTTAGTGTTAGGGTTAGTGTTCCCGCTGTTAGGAGGGTTGTTAGGGGTGTTAGGTTTACTAGGAGGTTTAATGTTGAAACCCCTGTTTATGAGACTAGGCATGCAGCCTACTTTATGCCTGGCGTTGATTTGCATCCATTGATTGCCGCATCATATTATCTTAGGTTGAATCCAGATCTCCATGTGGCTGGTTTGAGGGGGGATTTCTCTAAGAGTAATGTTTTGCCTGGTTTTGTGGAGCTTGATCTTGTTAGTTTGGATGAGCATGGTGAGCTTTTGGAGGTGGATGATTCCCTATCCAATCTTTTGAGGTCCATTGTCCCCTTGGTTAGAACTCCACTTAAACCTGAACTTTACAGTGATTTCGGCGTCTCCATAACCCCGAATTATTATAGGTTTTCTAATGGTGTTCACAATTTGGTTTTTGATGTTAGGGCTATGTCTGGGGATACTGGTTTCCTTGAACCTCTTAGGGGTGTTTTGGCTAGGAATCTCCCTGGTGGTAGTGTGGAGTTTAGGGGTGGTGTAGGCTACTTGTATACTGATGAGGGTGAGGATATTGTGAGGTTTGCATTGGAGGTTTTGGGTGGTCTTGGGGTTAGGGGTTTAACTGTGGAGGCTTGTGGTGCTTCTGATTCAAGGTTTTATGCTCCCATTGGGGTTAAGTGTATTGATTTTGGTCCTCGTGGTGGTGGGATTCATGGACCCAATGAGTATGTGGAGATCGACTCCCTATATAAGACTGTGGATTTCTATGAGAATCTCTACCTAAAACTTTCACGTTCTATTTGAATATGGCTATTAATGTTGGGGTTACATACACCTCTATTATTGCTGCTGGTACTAGGAGGGTTACGCTGATTATCATGGGTTTAATGGTCTCTTTAAATGCCTTGGTCATGGAGGCTTTTCCATGGGTGATTATGGAGGCAATCTTCCTAGCTGCTTCCACCCCCATTCTTAGTCCGCATGCCCCTGCAATGGTTACTGCTGGTAGCTCTATTACCCCGTGTGGGAGTATGGCTATCAAGGCCTTAACTGGGTTTCCAGTTAAAGCCATCACTATGCCTATTATGTAGCCGTTTAATGCTAAGCTTGCAATTGTGGGTATTGTGAGTAGTGTTCCTGATAGCCACATCACCATTACTGCCACTAGGTTTTTGGTGAATATTAGGGTTACTGTTTGTATGGTGTATGGCATGTATTGTTTGGCTAGTTCCCTTAATGACTCTATTAGTTGTTGTGCTTCTTGTGTGGGTGTTATGGTTTCCAATCCAGCTACTATCCCAAGGATTAGTATGATCGCTGAGACTGCAATGTATGTTTTCAGTTTCACAATTTACCTTCCACTTATCATGGATTTTAGTTTTTCGTATGCTTCCTTTGGGTTTTCAATGTTCATGGTGGCTTCCTCCATTGGGCATGGTTTCAATCCACTCTTATCCATTATTGTTGGTGTCAAAGTTTCGTATTCCACTTTAACCCTCCAATTCTCCAGTGTTTTAAGTCCATTTAAGCTTATGGTTTCAGCGTAAACTTCATTTATCCCTGCATATATTGCTAGTAGTGCTGCTGCTTTCCCAACTATTTTGTCTGCCATGGATGCTCCTCTAAGTTCTTCTTGGATTTCCTCTATGGCCTTCAATAATCCTTTTACTCCACTTTCCGTGGACATGTATATTATTTTCCCATTCTTCGCTATTGCCAGTTTCTGGTTTAATTTTTCCAATGCTTCCCTTGCTATTTGTAGGTTGCTTTTCATCCCTGTATCCCACTTAGCTTCAATATTACCTTTACTATTAGGTTTATTGTGGCTTCTATGTCGCTTATGTGGGTTATGGCTGCTGGGCCGTGTATGTATCTGCATGGTACTGCTATGGCTCCGCTGGGTATTCCGCTTCTTGTTAAGTGTATGGCTGCTGCGTCTGTGCTTCCGCTTGGGATCTTCTTGAATTGGTATGGTATTTTTGCTTCTTCTGCTGTTTTCACTATGGTTTTTAGGATTTTTGGGTGTGTTATCATTCCTGCGTCTGCTATGGTTATTACTGGTCCCCCCTTGAGTTTTGCTGGGATTTGTGTGGGTTTTACTTCTGGTGTGTCTGCTGCGAAGGTTCCTTCTATGGCTATGGCGTAGTCTGGGTTTACAGTCCATGCTGCTGTTCTAGCCCCCCTTAACCCTACTTCTTCTTGTACTGTGGCTACTGCTGTTATGTTGGCTTCTGTTTCCATTAGCTTCTTCATGACTTCCACTAGTATTAGGCATCCTACCCTATCGTCGAAGGCTTTCCCCATTATGTATCCTAATCCGAGTTCCCTGTATTGTGTGTGGAATATTGCTGTGGCTCCCACATCTATCCCTCTTGCTTTTACTTCTTCTTGGCTTGTGGCTCCAATGTCTATGTACATTTCCTCTATGGGTGGTATTTTGTCCCGCTTTTCTGGTGGTGTTATGTGTGGTGGTGTGCTTCCCACTATTCCTATGGCTTCTCCACCTTCCCCTCTAATTCTCATGGTTTGTCCGGGGATTATTGTGGGTACTACTCCCCCCATTGGGTGGAAGTTTAGGAACCCCTTTTCACTTATGTTGGTTATTATGAATCCCACTTCATCCATGTGTGCTGTTATCATTATTTTCGGTTTCCCAATTGCCCCCTGTTTTTCCGCTATTAGGTTTCCCATTACATCTACTTGCACTTTCCCAACAATCCCCTTTAACTCTTCCTCCATTATCATTCTGACTTCTTCTTCATGTCCGGGTGGACCGTAGGCGTTGGATAATTTTTCCAGTAGTTTTAGGTTTATCATGTTTTATGGTTATACTTTTATGGTTAGATAAGTTTTTCGGGGTTCACGTAAAAAATTGTTTGGTTTATTTGAGTATCTTTTCCGCTAGCTCCTTTAGCCTTCTTATTCTTTCCATTTCCCTTTCCAGTATGTCTAGGCCTTCTTCTGTTATTGTGTATATTCTTTTTGCTGGTCCAGTTTCCCCTGTTTCCCATTTGGATGTTACTAGTCCCATTCTCTCCATTCTTCTTAGGATCATGTATATCATGGGTTTGGGTATTTCCACTTCATATTCTTTTGTGATTTTCTCGTGTATTTCGCTTCCGCTGGCATTCTTCTCTTTTAGTGTTTTGAGTATTAGTGTGTGGGCTAGTCCTCTTATTGGTGTTGGTTTGTAGTGGTGGCAGCCTTCATGTATCATTTCTTCTTCATGTTCGTGGTGGCAGTGTTCATGCCCCTCTTCTTCATGTCTGTGGCACATTTTATTTCACCGTATATATGTATAGTTGTAACCTATATATATTTTTTATCTATGTACATTTTTTAGAAGTGTCTGAATATTCTTTCCCCTGTGAATATCATGGTTATCCCGTTTCTATTGCATTCCCTTATTATTTCTTGGTCGTGTATGCTTCCTCCTGGTTGTATTATGGCTGTTATTCCTGCTTCTGCTAGTGGTGGTATGTTGTCTGGGAGCATGAATCCATCTGAGGCTAGTACGCTCCCCCTTGTTTCATGATGGTTTCTTTTGGCTTTTTGTATGGCTATTTCTATGGCGCTTATTCTGTCTTGTTGTCCGCAGGCTACTGCTATTGTCTTGTTTCCTCTCCATAGTACTACTCCATTGCTGCTTTTCTCTGCGCATATCCACCATGCATATAGCATCCATTCTTCTTCCCATTCTTCTGGTTTCCTCTCTGTGACTACCCCTGTGTTTTCCCCTTCATTTAGCCTTCTAAGGGCTTGGAGGCTTGTTATTTTTGTGTGGAAGTGTTCTTCTAGTATTATTGTGTCTCCCAGTATTCTTATGTTTATTGGTGTGTGGTATTCTGTTTTTGGGTTTTGTGGGTTTGGTTTTGGTGCTTCTATTATCCTCAGCGTCCTTTTTTGTGATAATATTTTTATGGCTTCCTCACTATATTTTGGTGCGAATATGCATTCAATGTATTTTCCTCCACTCACTATTTCTTTTGCTGCTTCCACGTCTATTTCGTGGTTTGTGGCCATGGTGCATCCGTATGCTGCTCTCTGGTCTATGGTCCATGCTTCCCTTATGGTTTGGGCTGTGGTTTCCCCTATGGCTACCCCCACTGGGTTTAGGTGTTTTATTATTGATGTTGCTTTAACATTTTGGAAGTATGCTGTTATTCTCATGGCGTTGTATCCATCGCATAGGTTGTTGGCTGATATTCCCCCCTTGGCATTCTTTATTACCCTCATTTTGCTCAGTCCCCATCCCCCCTCTGTTGGTGTGTAGAGGGCTGCTGGTTGATGTGGGTTTAATCCATACCTCAATTTCAATTCTGGATTTTCCAAGTCTATTCTCTTGTATGTGTATTCCCTTCCATCTATGATTATCTTTAATTCTCTTGGTAGTGTTTGGCTTTCTGTGGGTGTTTGATACATCATTCTTAGGGGTTTAAGGTTTTTGCCCATTTCATCTTCTCCTCCAATCTTTCTAGTGTTTCATTTTCGTATTGGCTTGTGTTTTGGAATGCTTGTATGGCTAGTTTTATTGCTGTTTCCCTGGTTATCCATCCATGCTCCATGATCTCCTTTGCCACTTCACTATACTGTTTTGGGTTTGTTAATACTATTGTTTTCCCATTTCTTAGTGCTGCTTTTGCTGCTGCTCTTGCCAGTGTTACTCCCCCTATATCTATGTCTTCAATGTTTCCTGTGGGTGGGTAGAAGTTTACTATCACCATTACTATTGGTTTTGCCTTTATCTTCTCCATGTATTCCCTGTGTAGGGGGTTTTCTGGTTGTAGGAGTATTCCAGCATATATTTTTGGGTGTAGTGTTTTTATTAGTCCTTCTGGGGCTTCAGGGATTTCCAGGTATTCTGATACTTCTATGGCTTTGTATCCTAGGTTTCTTATGTGTTTTGCTGTTCCACTTGTGGCTATTACTTCCAGTTTAAGTTTCTCTATGGCTTCAAATATTATTTCTAGGTTTTGTTTGTCGTGTACGGATATTATTGCCGCTTCCCCTTTATCCAATTCTGTATCCTTTAATTATTGTTTGGCTTTATCTGGTTTTAAGGTTTTCCCTTCTCCATCTCTTTTTAGGGTTTCTTTCCCCATGATTTGTACGTATATTGTGGATGCGGCTATTATGGTTGCTGTGAAGTGGAATCCGTATTGTAGCCCCATGTGGTCGGCTATTATTCCTATGGCTATTGGTCCTATTATGAATCCTATGTCTCCGAATAGTCTGTATATTCCCATGGCTATTCCATGGGGGTATTCTATGCTGGCGTCTGAGGCCATGGCTATTGGTGCTTGTCCCCCTGCCCCTGTGGTTAATCCCAGTATTGTGCATGCTAATAGTATTGTGTTGTAGTCTTTTGTTATTGTGAAGTATAGTGTGGAGATTGTGGAGGCTGCTAGGCTTGCCACTACAACCTTCTTTCTCCCGTAGTGGTCTAGGGCGTATCCTGCTGGTATTGTTATTGCTAGGTTTGCTAGGTTGCTTAGGGTTATGGCGTATCCCACTTGATCTGGTTGTAGGCCTAGTTGTTCTGCGTATAGTGGGATTAATGTGTTTCTTAGTCCTGTTCTCGTTAGGAACATGGTTAGTGTGGCTATGCATGCTGCCATGTAGCTTTGGTTTTTTATGAGTTCCAATGCCATTTTCATGTTTAACTTGTCTTCGTTTCCATGTCTCCCTCCCCCCATGGCTTTGTCTGCTGTTTCCTCTATGAATAGGTATGATAGTGTGAAGCCTATGAAGGCCATGGCTGAGTATGCGTAGAATGGTGCTCTTATATCATATATTTCTGCGAGTATTCCTCCTATGCTTGGACCCATGGTGCTTCCTAGGAGTGTGAAGGCTTGGAAGTATCCCATTATCCTCCCCCTCTCTTCTGGTTTTAGTATGTCTTGTAGCATGGTTTGCCTCATGGTCATCCACATGGCTGATCCGAATCCTTGTAGGAATCTGTATGCTAGGAGTTCCCATATGCTTCTTGCTGTGGCGCAGAGTAGTGCTGATACTGTTATTATTATTGTTCCTGCTAGTAGTACTTTCCGTCTCCCCCACATGTCTCCCATGGCTCCCACTGGTATGTCTGCTATTAGTCTTGCCACTGCATATATGGATATGGTTAGGGTGGCTAGGGTGTATGTGGTTTGGAATGTTTTTGCATATATGGGTAGTATTGGTGAGATTATGGATATTCCTGTCATTATGAAGAATGCTGGGATGTATATGGATAGTACGTCTCTTATTACGCTTCTACTCATCCCTCATCCCCTATGCTTTACCCCCGCCCCCCTCCTTGATGTCTATTTTGGTTTTATATTTAAGTGCTTCCCTCAAAGGTTTCCCCACGTTTTATTCTCCATTTTGGATTTGTTTCATCTCTTAATGGTTTTTATGGTAAAATTTTTATGTTAATTATTCTCCTTAATTGTTTTGTTGTGGGGGTTGGTTTCCGGTGTTGGATGAGGTTGATCTTGAAATTTTGAGGATTCTTCAGGGGGATTGTAGGGTTACTGTTAAGGAGGTGGCTAGGAGGCTTGGTAAGCCTGTGACCACTGTTTATTCTAGGTTGAAGAAGCTTGAGGGGGAGGGGTATGTTAAGGGTTATAAGGCTATTTTGGATGCTGGTAGGCTTGGCTATTCCACCACTGCCTTTGTTTTCGTCTCATTCTCCTATGAGGCTGCTGGTAAGAGGCTTGATCAGAGGGAGGTGGCTAGGGTTATTGCAAGTTTCCCCGAGGTTCAGGAGGTTCATATTGTGACTGGGGATTGGGATATGCTTTTGAAGGTTAGGGTTAGGGGGGTTGAGGAGCTTGGTAGGTTTATTGTGGATAAGCTTAGGAGGGTTGAGGGTGTGGTGAAGACTTTGACTTCTGTTTCCCTTGATTGTGTTAAGGAGGATACATCCCTCCCAATTTAGGTTAACGTGTATAGTATTATTGTGAAGGTTATTGTGGCTATTACGCTTGGCACCAGTAGTTTGTAGGCTTTTGATAGTTTGCAGTTGAAGTATCTTGCAGTGTAAACGTAGCATAGGTGTATTGGTGAGGCTATGTATGCGGTGTAGCTTGAAATGTATATTGCGCTTATGGTTTTAGTGTCCAGCTTCTTTATGCCTCCAATTATTGGTAGTGAGAGGACTATTCCTGTTAGTGGGCTTCCCGTTAATAGTCCTAGTAGTGCTGGGGCTATGTATTGTAGGGCTTCCACCGGTATTCCTGTGGAGTTTATTGTTTGTGTTATTGATTGTGTGGCTCCTGTTATGTTGAAGGCTTGTTGTAGTAGCATGCTGCTGAAGCTTGCCAGTGTTATGCCTATGGTTCTCCTACTCTTCACTGCCTCCATCATTTCTTTTGGTTTCACTTTTGCTGTTAATGTTATGGCTGCTACTCCCATGGCTACTCCAATTATCATTCCATTGTCGCTGATCATGGTTTTTAGTGGTATGGCTATTGTTAGGGATAGGATTAGTGGTGTTGCGGCTTTCAGCGTTTCCCACGTTTTTATGTTTCCCTCCCTTGCTTCGCTGCTTTCCCTTTCCACCCTTTTCCCGTGTAGTGCTGTTATGTATCCTATGATTATCATGAATATTGTGGTTGGGATTTGCTGTATGGCTATTTCGGTTATGGATGCTCCTGTTAGGGCTGCTATGGCTATCATGAGGCTTGTTAGTGGGTATGTTAGGAATATTGTGTGTCTGAACCAGACGTTTGTGTAGACTGCTGTTTCAGTGTCTAGGTTTAGTGTGGGGGTTAGTGATTCTATTATTGGTGCTGACATTAGTGCTCCTCCAGCTATGGGTAGTAATCCTATTATTGCTGGTGTTATCATTGCGGCTAGTTTTGGGTTTTTTAGGGTTTTTGCCACTCCAATTCCAAGCTTCTTTATTTCTCCAGTGTTCCTGTATAGTTCTGCTAGGATTGCTATGAGCATGCTTGTTATGGTTAGTGTCCATGTGGCTTGGCTTCTCATGGTTTCCACTATTATTTCTGGGGTTTTCTGTGGGTTTGTGGCTGCTATTATTGCTGTGGCTGTTATTAGTGCTATTCCCACTTCTATTCCTCTCCATGCCATGATCATTATTGTTGCCAATGCCGCTACCACTGCTATTGTGGTTATGTCCAAGGCTTCACTCTCCATTGCCCATTGCTTTTCCTTATGGTTTACTTGTTTCTCCTTTTAAGTGTTTCCATTTATTCGTATCTTAGTGCTGTGGCTGGTGGGATTTTTGCTGCCATGTATGCTGGTAGTGCTCCTCCAATTATTCCTGTGGCTAGTGTGAGTGTAGTTGTGGTGGTTATTAGTTGTGGGGTTATGATTGGTTTTGCCTCTATGGTTATTGTGGTTGTTCCGCTGGTTATTTGTAGGCCTCGTCCGGCGAGTATGTGTGCCCCTATTACGCCTAGGGTTTCCCCTATTATTCCTCCTATTATGCTCATGGTTAATGCCTCCATCAGTATTAGTATGAGTACTTGTGTGTTTGTGAATCCCACTGCCTTCATTACCCCTATTTCCCTTGTTCTCTCCATTACCGATGTTATCATGGTTGCAGCTATGCCCATGATTGCCACTGCCAGTGAGGCTGTGGATGTTACGTAGTTTATGCGGTTTACTGCTTCACTTATGCTTGTGGCTATGTTGGCTATGGCTGCGAAGCTTATCACTGATATCTTCCCTTGATATGTGTCTCTCAGTTTTGTTGTGAATGGTCCTACACTCCTTGAATCTTTCATTAACACCATTATCCCACTCCAATCTCTCTGATTTAACAGTTTCCTCCCCGCCTCCGTGTTTAGGAATATTGCTTGGTCTGGGCTGAATAGTAGTGCTCCACCATACTCCCTTAATACCCCAGTTATCTTCACATTTACCTTTCTCGTCTGCGTTATCCTCCCCCCTTGTATTTCGCTTACCATTATGGTTGCTGTGTCGCCTAGGTCGTATTGTTTCTCCCCATTTTCCGTGTATGCTATCTTGTATCCCACGAGGGCTTCTATTGTGCTTGTTGGGTTTGGTGTCTCTCCACTTATTATCTCTAATCCTCCTATTGCTCTTAGTATTAAGTCTATTTTAACTGCGTACACGTATACCCTTAATTCGCTCCCCCCTCTCTTCATGATTCCCTGCATGGTGTAGAATGGTTCTGCTTCTACAACTCCCTCCATGCTCCTTATCTGGTTTAAGTCTTCTTGTGTCAGTTTGTATCCTGATTCGGGGTATATTATTACTGTGTTTTGACCCATACTTGAAATTTGATTTATTATGTAGTCTGAGTATCCCTTTACTACGCTTCCCATCATTATCATTATCATTGGCCCAATCACTATCCCAATTATGGTTAGTGTTGATCTAATTTTCCTCTCCCTTATGGCTTTGAATGCAAGTTTGAGTGCATCCATCATCATTGTCCAATTCACATTTCTTCACTCTCCCCTAATCTTCCTCGTATAAGCTTTATACATCTTGTATATCATGGTGGTGGCTATTGCTAGGAATATTGTTGTGGCTGCAGTGATTATCACCGTTGTCCATATGCTTGGTATGGGTTGCGCTGGTTGCTGTTGTACAATCTCTTGTACTCTTGTTATTGTGGCGTTGACTTTTATTGTCTCCTTCTCGTTGAATGCATTTTGATATGTTATTTCTATTGTTGCTTTACTGTTGCCTGTGGATGATGCTTCTATTTTGAATGCTGCTTCCCCTCCTGGCTCTATGTCTCCAATATATGTTTCGCTTTGCATGTATTGTGCTTTCACCCTGTATGCTGTTGCTGAGCCATAGTTTATTATTGTCCCAGTTATCCTCACAGTTCCCCCGTATTCTTCGGCTTTCAAATCCTTTATTGTTAGGTCTATGTATGGTTGTATGGCTATGGCTGTTAGGTGTTGGTATGTGTGCTCGTTTCCCGTGGGATCCCTATAGGTTATCCTCATGGTCATTGTGGTTACACCATAGTTTATTATGGTTGTGGCTCCTAGGGCTGTTTGTGTGGCTTGTGGGTTGTATGTGAATTTCACTGGAATCTTTACCTGCTTGTTTGGTTCAAGTTTTTCAATGTATATTTTTGATGGTGAAGCTATTAGTATTGGGTTGGCTTGTGTGGGTGTCATGTCTATGTATACGTTGTATGCTGGTGCTGTTCCATTGCATGTTACTGTTAGGTTTAGTGTTGTCTGTCTCCCCTGCACCAGTCTCCCCTCAACTTCCACGTTTATGCTTCTTGCACCTCCGAGGACTGGTATTTCTATGATTTTGTTTATGCTTCTCCTCGTCCCCCAACCATCTATGTATGTTATTGTCGTGTTGGCCGTGTAGGTTCCAGTCCTATTCACTTGCACATTTATTTTCGCTTGGAATACTATTATGTCTCCTCTGGTGTAGGTTTGTTGTGGTGTTGCTCTTTGTGTTTGCTGCATTATTCTCGCTATTTCTTCTGGTGTGAGTGTTTCTAATGCTATTCTTTGTTGTGGTTGTGTGGGTGTGGCTATCACAGTTCTACTCTTATTGTCTTTTGAGTCTGTGAATCCCTGTGGTAATTGTATTATCATTGTTGGCCCCTTCAATTCATCTATTGCATTCACTCGTATGGCGATTTGTAGTGTTGCTCCATAAGTTCCTGGTTGGCATGATCCTTCAGGCCATTCTACGCTTATCACTTCTATGGCTTCCCTATCGCTCATGATTTGTAATTCTATTTCATGTGCCTCCATTATTCTCGTTCCAGGCCCCCCTGTATCCATTATGTAGTCTACTTCCAGCTTCGCTTTGTATTTTCCTGGCTGTATGTCTGCTATGCTTGTCCTAAGGTTTGCTGTGGTTGATGTGTAGGGTTGTATTGGCCCATTTATGTATGTTTCTGCTTCTCTAATCCCGTTGGGTGGTTTGAGTTTTAGGTGTATCCCCCTTATATTGTATGGGTTGTTGTTGGTTATTGTGATTTGTAGTGTGGCGTTCTCAGTGTTTGGGTATACGTTTAGATTGTTTTGCCATTGCACCG
>Ga0326760_1000321_pt1 | contig 27541 bp, 27 predicted proteins | sample GCREP_S_FD_207668 | JGI IMG/M metagenome (GOLD analysis project Ga0326760, IMG submission 207668) | Hot spring sediment microbial communities from Geyser Creek Basin, Yellowstone National Park, WY, United States - GCR.EP_S | ecosystem: Environmental > Aquatic > Thermal springs > Near-boiling... | reverse complement strand
AGGAGGGATGATAAGATAGCTAACGCATTATTCAGGGAGATTGAGAGGAGAGTTGGGAGGGAAAAAGCCGAAGAGATCAAATCAAATTACCTCTTCCTTTTCGATCAGAGGAAGAAAGCTGATCACAGAGCAGATATCTTCGGGAAGGAAGCGGAGGAGATCGTAGCTATGGCGGAGCGTTTGATGAGAGAAATAGAGGAAATCTTGAGATGATGCTTAAGCGGGCATCTATCCGAAGATCCGCTAGCATATTTTTCAGCGAGATCTCATTGAGGGATTATGAGCTCCTTGAATTGATGAATCTCGCTTTTAAAGGATTCGTCCGTCCCCCTTTAATAATTGAAGCGATTACTAGCTCATCCGAGAGTACCTCGAACTCTCCAGAGAAACGGCCTATCTTTTGTGTATACAGTTTCAGGGGCCTCAGCGGATCCCAGTACTTGAAAAGAACCAAAATTTAATATTTTTTCAACCTACTATGTCAGGGGATCATGGGATCTATCGTCCCCGAAGTAGTGAGCTTCGCTGCGAGGAATACGAAGGAATTCGGAGACGTCCTGGGGATAGGAACTGATGAGAGGGTGAAGTGGGCCGAGGGATTGCTCGAGAGGGGACCCGTCAATGGAACTGTGTTCTACGCTGGCGAGATGTATCCCGTGATGGGATACTCTGAGGGAGCTTTCAGGATCTTGAGGAGAGTTGAAGGGCTGATGAACATAAATCATCTAGCCAAGGTAGGGCCTATAATGAGGAAATTAGGTATCTACACCGTGGGGATGAGGGGTTTATGGGGAGGGATAAACAGAAGGTATGAGGGGGCTCTGCAAGATGCTGTTAAAGTTTTAAGGGGATTGGGGGTTGAGATAGGATTCCTCTTCGAGGATGAACCGCCTTCTGGTGTGGCTTTGCACACATACGGCCTCCTGAGGGAGTTCCAGGAGCACGCTAACTGGGTTCACAGGAGATTGAAGGAACTGGGAGTTAAGAAGATCATAACGCTCGATCCCATTGTAGCTACGGCTTTCAGGCTCTACTACCCCGAGTTCGTCCCTGGATGGGATTTAGAGTGCTACCACTTCGTCGAGGTAGTAGCTGAGAGAATGGCTGAGCTCGGCCTCAAGTTCGATCTCGGCAGGAAGGTGAGGGTGACATATCACGACCCCTGCTACTTAGCTAGGACTCTGGGCGTCGTGGATGAGGTCAGGTTCATCCTGTCCAGGATAGAGGGAGTTGAGCTCGTTGAACCTGAGAGGAGAGGTATATTCACGGGATGCAGTGGGGATGGGGGATTAGAGCTCACTCAACCCCCTGTAGCCAGGAAGGTGGCCCTGGATAGAGTTATGGAGCTCAAGAAGACTGGAGCTGACTTAGTCCTGACTTCATGCCCTGCTTGCATCCTGATGCTGAGGACCGGGTTCGATTTCATCGGTCAAAGAGTTGAAGTGGAGGACCTCGCCTCCTTGATAGCTGAGGCCATGGCTAGGGGATCCGAGAGGGTTGAGGGAGAAGTGAAGAATTTTAAGAGGTACAGGGTCTTCCCCAAGAGCCCTCATTTCGATAGTTTGAGCTTGGAGGATTTATCGAGAGTCCTCAAGATGGAGACAGATAGGTGCAAGAAGTGCGGCTTCTGCAACGTGGAGTGCCCAACTTCGAAAGCGATGAATAGGCTTGAGAGCAGATCTTCCAGGGGAAGGGTCACTTTAATAAACTCTTTAGTGAGCGGAGATCCTGTAAGGCCTAAGGAAGTCTTGGATAGGCTCTATACATGCGTCCTCTGCGGTAGATGCTCTCAGGAGTGTCCAGCGGGCCTCCACGTCCAGGAGCTCATAGTTTACGGGAGAGCTTACGCTATATACTCGGGGACGATCCCTTAAGGTGGGATTATGAGCTACGCAAGAGTGCTCTCGGAGTTGGGCAAGAGGATAGGGAAGGAGAAGATATTCACTGAACCCGAGGAACTATATTCATATAGCGTAGGCGCATATACAGAGTTCAAACAACCCCCAGCTGCTGTAGTTAGAGCGAGTAGTGAGGAAGATGTCAGGGCCGTCTTGGAGCTAGCGAACAGGGAGAGGGTGCCCGTAGTCCCCAGGGGGAGCGGTACATCTCTCAGCGGCGGCTCCGTCCCAGCGGTCCCAGGAGCTATCGTGCTGGATCTCACGCCGATGAATAAGATAGAGGTTAATATAGATGACGGTTATGTGATGGCCGAAGCCGGAGCTACTGTGCTGGAGGTGGATAAGGCCTGCAGGAGCTACGGTTTCTTCTTCCCGCCAGATCCAGCCAGCTCGAGGATAGCGACTATAGGAGGCTCATTAGCTGAGAACGCGGGCGGTCTGAGAGGAGCTAAGTTCGGCGTCATGAAGAACTGGGTCCTAGCGATGGAAGTGATACTCCCGGGGGGCAAGAAAGTCAAGATAGGGGAGCCCGTTTACAAGTGGAGGTGGGGCCCCGATCTAATGTCCCTCTTCATAGGCTCGGAGGGGACTCTGGGTGTCATAACAAGAGCTTGGCTCAAGATCTATCCACTCCCGGAGAAGGTAGTCAGGGTTCTGGGCGTCTTCGATAGGATAGAGGACGCTGGTAAGGCTATCTCCCAGATAAGGAGGAGAGGTTACGTCCCAATGATATTGGAGCTCTTAGACAGGGAGACCATCGAGATAGTAAACGAATCGCTGGGTTATAACGTAGAGGTAGCTGAGGGCATGGTGATGGCTGACGTGGATGGGCCTAGGGAGAGCGTTTGGAGGATAGCTAGAGAAGTTGAGAGCGTTATGAAGGATTGCGGTGGGAGGACGAGAGCTAGTGATGACCCTGAGGAGATGGAGCAGCTGTACTTAGCTAGGCAGGGAGCTTACGCCGCTGTCACTAGAGCTTACCCAGGGGTGCTGCTCGAGGACATAACAGTGCCGATATCCAAACTCATGGAAGCCTTGAGGGAGCTCGATGGGATGAGGAAGGAATACGGGTTGAAGATGCCTGTATTCGGTCACGCTGGTGATGGGAACCTCCATCCGAATATATGCTTCGATCCTAGGGATGAGGAACAATTGAGGAAAGCAAGGGAGCTCTTCGTGAAGACTGGACAGCTCGCTATAAAGCTGGGAGGAGCCATAAGCGGAGAGCACGGGATAGGGCTTGCTAAGAAGGAACTATTCTTGGAGGAGATAAAGGCAGTGAGGGGAGAGGGTTACGTCGAGATTGTGAAGATGATAAAGCAATTATTGGATCCGAACGGCATAATGAACCCTGGGAAGATATTCTTCTGATCACTCCTTCAATATTTTTTCTATCGGAACTATCTCCTCCTTAGGAGCTTGCTCGAATATCTCAAGATATTTCCTGAGGGCCTTGGGTATCCTCACGCTCCCATCCTCCCTCTGGTGATTCTCCACTATAGCGCTTATAGTCCTAGTAGTAGCTAATGCCGTACTGTTCAGCGTGTGGACGAACTCCCTCCTGCCCTTCCTATCCAACTTTATCCTGAGCCTGTAGCTCTGCCAATCTACGCAATTACTGCAGCTCACCAACTCCCTGTACTTACCCTGAGCTGGGAACCATCCCTCCAAATCGTATTTCTTCGCAGCACTGGCTCCCAAATCACCAGATGCTATATTCACTACTCTATAGGGTATCTCCAGCTCCCTGTAAATCTCCTCAGCGTTCTCTATCAATCTCTCGTGCCAGTACTTGCTTTCTTCAGGCTTCGAGAAGACTATCTGCTCTACTTTAGTGAATTGGTGGACTCTGAATATCCCCTTAGTGTCCTTACCGTGAGTACCGGCCTCCTTCCTGAAGCAAGGGCTCAAGCCCACGTAGAGTCTCGGGAGCTCATCCTCTGTGAAGGTATCGCCAGCATGCATCGCCACTAATGGATGCTCCGATGTGGCTATGAGGTAGAGATCCTCCCCCTCTACCTTGTATATACTGTCCTCGAACGTGTTCAGGTCAACTACGCCGAGGTAATAATCCCTCCTCATCATATATGGAGGTATGACCGGTATGAACCCCTTCCTGCTTATTTTATCCAGAGCGAAAAGGATCAATGCTTGTTCTAGCCATACTATATCCTTGAATAAGTAGAAGAACCTGCTACCTGCTAATTGACCTGCTTTAGCTGTATCAACTTGCTTCAGCATGAATTCGAGTTCATCAGCGTGACCTAGCGGCTCCCAATCTATCAGCTCATATTCTACGTTGAAACCCCTAGTTTGCTCCATGAAGGAATCCAGCTTGCTCCTAGGTACTTTGGGCTTACCCCAGAACCTTATAGGCTCATTATAATCTTCATTAGGTCCTATTGGGACGCTATCATCTATTAAAGCAGGCATCGACATTAAAATAGAGTCCCTCTCCTGAGACAACTTCTCAACTATACCCTCTAGCCTCTCTATCTCCTCACCTATCTCCTTAGCCTTCCTTATCAGCTCCTCCCTCTCCCTAGGATCTGCTCTGGGTATGGACCTGTTTATCTCATTCCTCCTCTCCCTGAGGGAATTCAGCTCAGTCACAGCTTCCCTCCACTTCCTATCCAACTCTACCGCTCTATCTACGATATCGAGGGGGAGGAACCTCCTCCTTAGGTTCTCCCTGAGGATCTCGGGGTCCTTCCTCAATGCCTCGAGGACAGACCAGCTCAATTTCGCACCCAGCCAGTTATAATGATTGCTTTAAATTATTTCCTCGGGCCCTGTATCGCGAGTAAAGATGCACCCAAGGAGGAGAGTTTAGAGATCTGTGGGTCCTCAGAGAGCCCAATTATTATTAGATCACCGTCTGAGGCCCCCAAACTTTCAAGTAGCTTGCTATCATTGGGAGCGTATATCGATAGATCTTCCCCGGTCTCCGGGAATATCACCCTCTTCCCCCTCACCGCGAATATCAGAGCCCCCTTCCCCCCGAACCTGACGGCCTCGTCCCTGAGATCTAGGATATCGAGGTAATTCACGCACTTCACTAAAGTCAAGTAGACATCCCCTCTGAATAGTTCCACCAAGCTGATCTTCATAGGTCCCAGAAGGCATTTCCTCAGCTCTTCAATCTTCTCCCTACCGAGAGGTGTGAGGAAGCATCCCTCCCTCCCGCAATCTATCCATTTAAGATCCCTCAGCTTACTTATGAGGCTCCTAGCACTCCCCTCACCGAGAGAGATAATAGATGATAACTTCTTCCTACCGCAGGGACCTTCCTCTAGAGCTAATATGAGTAGGATCGCGTGAAGTAAGTTATAATTCGGTAAAGGACCTGGGAGCCTCTCAAATGCCGATCTAAGTTCGCTCAGCACCATCAAGCCATCATGAGGTGAACGTAAACTTTATAAGCATTATGGATGGATAATCTATCCATGATGCGTATGAGCGAGAGGGCCCTCAAGGCATTGATCGTGCTGTTCTTCATCTGGGGAGTCTTGGCCACATCCCTCTACTTGAATGAAGTGATGAGAGGGCAGGGAGGAGAGATAAGGGTGAACATAGGGATAAGATATGATAATAGGACTGAATGGCACAACTCAACTGTCCTGAGGAAGGGGGCTACTCTCTTAGAAGCCACTAGGAGAGTCGCATCCGTCAACTACACTGAGTACCCGGGGATGGGTTGCTTCGTCAACTCGATAAACGGCGTGAGGAACGAGGGGTCCAAATATTGGATATGGTGGTACTGGGATAGATCTATGGGCTGGGTGCTCGGGCCAGTGGCTGCTGATAAGTACCTCCTCTCGGACGGCGAGACCTTATTATGGTTCTATGAGGATACGAGCAGCTATCCACCGCCTAAGCCCTAAATAGCAGCTAGATAAGTGAGGAGACCGAGCATACCTGTAGTAGCCCCCAACAGTAAGTGGATGAGCCTAATGTACTTCATATATTTTGAGATGGGCCTCCTGTTGATCAGTAATATTATCCCCGTCATTAGCGTAGCTGCCCCATACCAGAGGGAGATGTAGCCCAGGGAATGATGATCTAGGATCAGCATCACTTCCTCCCCACCGGGAATATGTATATAGGAGCCTCCTCGCAACCTATTATCGATCTCAGTTGATCATCGTAGAAGGCTCCCACAGCTACAGTACCCAAGTCCAAGGCCGTGGCCTGTAAGTATATGTTCTGGCCCACATGACCGGCCTCCATGTAAACGTATCTCTCCCCCCTAGCACCGTAGCGAGAGGTAGTCCTGCTGAAATCTGCCGCTATTATTATGCAGATAGGAGCTTCCTTGACCCACTCCTGGTTCAGGGATGCTCTGTAAATTTCTAGGGAGTGATCCCCTTCCTTAATAAGAGTTAAGGAGTGATCGAAAGGATCGTAGTGATAGATACCAGCAGGCAGCCCGATCACACCTCTCTCCTTCACAGAGACGTAGATCTCGAGGGGATAAGTGGCTCCAGCGCTCGGAGCGGCTCTGAACCCCTTTGGAGATGTTATCCCCTGCGCAGCCCATAGCAATTGTCCTAGCTCCTCTAATCTCAGGGGCTCATCTCTATATTCCCTTATCGACCTCCTCTTGCTTATCGCTTCCTCAACTGAGACAGAGCCCTTGAGCACTGGATCCGGTAGCTTTATCACTCCCACTTTCTTCTCCTCAGAAGAAGGAACTTCTAAGCTTATAGCTCCAGTTAGAAGGAGGATTATAGCTGTAACTGAGAAGAAGGCTGCGGATATCAAGATACTCTCACGCAGCTCCGGGTACCTCACACACTCCCCCTACAGGAAAACTTTATAAGTGGTGCAGTTCCTTAGCTCGGGTGCTCGCTATGGGTGATCGTCTTTGCTGATCTCGTAGTCTTCAATACTCTCACGAGGAGGCTTGAACTCTTCGAACCCCTCGTTGGAAGGAGGGTTTTCATGTTCGTCTGCGGGCCTACTGTATACGATTACTCGCACTTAGGCCATGCGAGAACTTATGTCTTCTACGATACGCTAGCTAGATTCCTTAGGAAGCTGGGTTATTCCCTCTTCTACCTCCAGAATATAACGGATGTGGACGATAAGATAGTCAATAGAGCTGCTGAGGAGGGCAGAGACCCTATAGAGTTAGCTAGGGAGTTCGAGAGCTACTACTATGAGGACATGAGGGCATTGAATATAACGAGCGTAAACTTATACGCTAGAGCCTCCGATTACCTCAAGGAGATATTCGAGCAAATAGAAGCCCTAATAAAATTAGGTAAAGCTTACGTAACTGAGAGCGGAGTTTACTTCGATATAACGACTTTCCCGGACTATGGTAAGCTCTCAGGTCAGAAGCCCGAGGAACTGAGGGTCCATAGGATAGAGCCGGATCCAACTAAGAGGAATCCAGGGGACTTCGCCCTCTGGAGGAACAGACCTAGGGAGGAGTTCGGCTGGGAATCGCCTTGGGGTTACGGGAGGCCCGGCTGGCATATAGAGGACACAGCTATATCCATAAAGCACTTCGGGAAGCAGTACGATATACATGGTGGGGCGATAGAGCTCGCTTTCCCGCATCATGAGGCAGAGATAGCGCAAGCTGAGAGCTTAACTGGAGAGAAACCTTTCGTTAAGTACTGGATCCACACGGGCCTCCTTACAGTCGAGGGAGAGAAGATGTCCAAATCTCTAGGTAATTTCGTGACTATAAGGGAAGCTCTCCGAGAGTATGATGCGAATACACTCAGGATATTCCTCCTCTCGAGGCACTACAGGTCACCGATAGACTTCAGATGGGAGTACTTAGAGCAAGCGAGGAGCAGTTATGAGAGGATAGTCAACTGCTTAGAGAACTTGAAGGAACTGGAGATAGGTGAGGGAGGGGATGAGGAGAGGGAGTTCTTGAGTAAAGTTAGGGAGAGGAGGGATTCCTTCTATAGGAGGATGTTGGACGACGTGAATACTGCTGAGGCCTTGGGAGAGCTCTATGAGTTAGTTAGGGATGTGAATTCCTTCTCGGAGAGGATGGGTAGGATTAGTGAGGCCGGGAAGAATGAAGTAATCTCGATATTCTCGGAGCTCCTGGATCTATTAGGTCTCAGAATTGAGGGAGGTCCAAATACCTCAATGCTTCATGCTCTGATATCCCTCATACTTTACGTGAGGGAGAACCTGAGGAGGAGGAAGGAATACGATCTAGCCGATGAGATAAGGGGGAGGATGAGGGAGCTGGGGATAGACGTCCAAGATACTCCGAGAGGAACGAAATGGAGGATCGTGAGATAAAATATATAAATCCAGAAGTCAAGAGGTGAGTGAATATTAAAATCTTATGTTATATAGGGGCTGTTGCTCTAAAATTTTATGGAAAATATTTTTACTATTTTGAGCGTACATCCTCAGCTGAATGGTAAACTTTTTAATTATCCGAGGAACTTGCGGCCGAGGGGTCGAAGTGCTCTGGGAACTGGTGATACTAGCATCAGCGACCTCAGGCATCCTGATAGCCCTATTGTTGAGGTACTTAATAGCTAGGATGAACCCAGGAAATGAAAAAATGATTAAAATAAGCCAAGCTATAAGGAAAGGATCAAAAGCTTATCTTCATAGGCAGTATAAAGTTATACTTCTAGTTATGATAGTCATAGCTGCCTTCGTCTACATATTAGATGTTATCCAGCACGGCGGAATACCTTACGTTTCAGCCTCATTCATGCTCGGCACTGTGGCTTCTCTACTCGCTGGTTACGTATCTATGGATGCTGCTACGATAACTAATGTGAGAGTAGCTCAGGCAGCGAGGGAAAGCAAGGAGAAACCCCTCGTCGTGGCTTACTTAGGTGGTCTCGTCTTAGGGCTCATGGTAGTTTCAATGAGTTTAGCTGGAGTAGCTGGTATGTTCTTCCTCTACTGGTGGCTCAACGGGTGGAGAGGAGTCGAGAATATCCCTACTTTAGTCATGGGATTCGGATTCGGCGCCAGCTTGGCGGCCCTCTTCGCACAATTGGGTGGCGGTATCTACACTAAGGCAGCCGATGTCGGGGCTGATCTTGTTGGGAAGGTCGAAGCTGGAATACCTGAGGACGATCCCAGGAATCCAGCTGTCATAGCGGATAATGTTGGCGATAACGTCGGGGATTGCGCGGGTAGAGGGGCCGATTTATTCGAATCTATATCAGCTGAGAACATAGGGTCTATGATAATAGGGGCAGCTCTCTACCTACTGACTAAGAACTTGTACTTCATCTTCTTCCCGTTAGTCGCTAGAGCTACAGGTATAATAGGGACTCTAGTCGGCTCCCTCTTCGTCAAACCGAGAGAAGGGGAGATGCCGATCTCCGCTATGAGAAGGGCTTTAATAGCATCTGTGATAACTACAGCAGCCCTGTTTTACTTCGTAACATCCTGGTTCGGCCCAGGCCATGAATACCTCTATCTAGCATCTCTCCTAGGAATGGCGGCTGCTCTCATAATAGAGCTGGCTATAGAGTACTACACTGAGGTACACGGGCCCGTCCTCGATATAGTCAGGTCCACTGAAACCGGTCCCGCGACCACGATACTATCTGGCCTCTCAGTTGGTATGGAGGCCCCGGCTATCCCAGTCATATCGGTCTTAGCAGCTCTAGGAGCTTCCTACTACTTGGGAGGGATATATGGGCAGATTAATGGCATTCCTCCGCATTTCTCAGGAATCTATGGGACAGTAGCAGCCACTATAGGGATGCTCTCACTAACTGGAATAATACTAGCCATGGACGGCTACGGCCCGATAGCTGATAATGCGAGCGGCATAATAGAGATGTCGGGGATAGAGGAGGAAGTTGGTAGTGAAGTAAAAGATGTCCTGGATGCTGCTGGAAATACGACTAAGTCCCTAGCTAAGGGATTCGCTATGGGAAGCGCTGCGATGGCATCGCTCCTCCTCTTCCAAGCATATGTGGATGTAGTCAGAGTGGAGAACTTCAACTTAATGCGACCCGTCACTCTGATAGGGCTCATCTCAGGAGCTATACTCCCGTTCTTCTTCTCCAGCAGGGCCGTAAGGGCCGTGGGGAGGACGGCTTGGGAGATGATAAAGGAAGTCAGAAGGCAATTCAGGGAAATTCCTGGGATTTTAGAGGGAGAGAATGAACCAGATTACGCTAAATGCGTTGATATAAGTACTAGAGCTGCCCAGAAGGAGATGATAGTCCCTAGCTTAGTATCTTTAATTGCCCCGATAGCGGTAGGCTTCCTACTCGGACCCGTAGCCCTAGGGGGCTTCCAGATAGGCGTGACTGCTGCGGGTATCATGTTAGCGTTCCTCATGAATACGGGAGGGGCCGCTTGGGACAACGCGAAGAAGTACATAGAGAGGAGCGGTAGGAAGGGGACTGATGAGCACAAGGCTTCGGTCATAGGGGATACTGTAGGAGATCCCCTCAAGGATACTGCGGGACCCAGCCTCCACGTCCTCCTCAAGCTCGTCAACAACGTCTCAATAGTCATGGGATCCGCGGTACTCCTCTACTCCCTCTACTTGCTCGGCTAACCTTTTTATACTTTTTAAATTACTGCGAAAGAGGTGGTCCGTTGAGCAATAAAGAAGTTTATAAAGCGATAATCTTATTCGGTGTGGTCAGTTTCCTCGGGGATGTTATCTACGAGGGGGCTAGAGGCATAATACCATCTTATCTAGCTTATCTGGGGGCCTCAGCTTTCTTAGTCGGTTTGATCTCAGGAGTGACTGAGTTCATAGGGATCTCATTCAGGTTCATAAGCGGGTTCCTAGTAGATCTGAGCAAATCCTATTGGACCTTCTATATCCTAGGATATGCTCTCATAGTATCGATACCCCTCCTGGGGCTCTCAAATTCCCTCGAGATAGCGGTAATACTGATACTTATCGAGAGGATAGCTAAGGGGATAAGGACCCCAGCTAGGGACTCCCTCATCTCATTCGTCTCGAGGGGGATGGGACCTGGGAGGGCTTTCGGTATCCATGAAGCCCTAGATCAGATAGGGGCAGTAGCTGGGCCCTTGATAATGGGGCTCATCCTCTTATACTCTAACAATTACTCCCTAGCTTTCCTGAGCTCCTTGATACCCTACCTCTTCCTCATTACCTCGACCCTCTACGTCTATAGGAGATACTCTTGGGCATCCCCATCAGGGGGAGGCGGGGGTAAGCTCTCCCTGAAATACGAGAGGAGTTTTTGGATGTATAACATCGCTGTCTTCCTGAATACTATTTCATTAATTCATGTCTCACTAATAGTCCTCTCCTCTAGCTTAACCTTTAATCCGGGGATTGCTGCGCTCCTCTATATGCTGATACAGTTAGTTGACACAGCATCAGCACTAACTGCGGGTTTCATGTTTGATAGATATGGGAGGGCCTTCCTTTACATTCCATTCGCACTCTCTATAGCCCCATCATGCTTAACCCTCCTCGGAGGAGGGTCCAATATAGTATTAGCAGCGATAACATTCGGGATAATCCTGGGGATGCAGGAATCCATATATAGGGCTGCTATCAGCACTCTAGTTCCTGAAAATCAGAGGGGAAGCGCTTATGGGATCTTCAACGCTGTATACGGGGTGGGAAATCTCATAAGCGCTCCGATCTTCGGTTACCTAATCCAGAGTAAGATGATTGGCTTGGGAATCTATTACACGATAATAGGCCAATTGCTCGCGATCATAGCCCTCTCCTCATCCTTAAGGAGAAAAGAGGGGTCTTTAGGGCCTCGAAGTGAACCTAGCTAGCTTGGAGAGATGGGATATCAGGTAGAGCGTGGCCAGGTTGACGGAAGCTAGTATTACATAAGCACCCCCGTCTACGCCTAGGGTCAGCAGGGCGACCCCTAAGTTATATATCATGGCATTCGCGATCATGACCACGTCCACCCTCATAGGCATCGATGATACTACCACCAGTCCATATATATGTCGAACTGCTGAGATCGTTTCATAACGTTTCAAAAGCTCTAATATCAGCTAAGAGCATGAGATAAGCGATCCTCAAGTGACTAACTATCTTAAGAGGAATTTTTATAGGATCTATTCAGAGAAAGGATCCGATGTAGTTTCATGGGAAGTACCAGAGTACCTTAGGATCAGATGAGATCTCTCTACGTAAATCTCGCCGATCTGATCGCCTATACTATGAGCAGCTTTCCGAGAGTGTTGAGGGGTAGTAAAGTTAAAAATTTATTTACTACAGATATAATTAAATGCTTCTTGAAAAGAGTAAATATAAAAATTATTAATTAAATTTGCGATTAATCTGATATTATATTTTTGATTATTAGCTGATATAAGGAAATAAAATTTAAGTGAGGACAATGAAATCTAAGATACTACCGCAATTAGCATATCTATAAGATAATTTTCTTGAACTTTTCGCCGAATTCCCCGCTATTCTATAATAAAAAAGTCATTTAAGGGGACATCTATCATGAATTCTTATGAAAAACTCACTATTTTTTCGTAGATTTGTTGTAGCTTAGCCAGCTCATCCCCACAGTAAACTATTTAACTTTCATAATGGTTAAAAGTATGGCGATCATTATGGCCGAGCGTAAGCCCACTGTTGAGGAGCTCCTGAAGAAAGCTGAGAGACCGTCCAAACTGGCCGTACCCTATCATCAGTTTTATGAGGGGAAGGTCCAGGTGATGCCGAAATGTGCTATAAGGACCTTAGATGACTTCTCTATCTGGTACACTCCTGGAGTTGCAGCGGCTTGCAAGGAGATAAAAGCCGATCCAGATAAGTCTTTCTTCCTCACTAACAGGTGGAATTACGTAGCAGTAGTGAGCGATGGGACTAGGGTCTTAGGGCTCGGTGATATAGGGCCTGAGGCAGGCTTGCCTGTCATGGAGGGGAAGGCCCTCCTCTTCAAATACCTCGGCGGGGTCGATGCCTTCCCCCTCGTAGTTAGAGCTCGCGATCCCGATGATATGATAAAACTCTTGGAGTGGATAGAGCCTAACTTTGGAGGGGTGAATCTCGAGGATATAGAGAAGCCGAAGTGCTATTACGTCCTGGAGGAAGCGAGGAAGAGGCTCCAGATACCGGTATGGCATGATGATCAGCAGGGAACTGCTACTGTAGTTTATGCCGGACTAGTCAATGCCTTTAAGCTCGTCGGGAAGAACATGAAGGATTCTAAGATAGTCCTTTATGGAGCTGGCGCCGCTAACATAAGGACGGCTATCGTCCTCATAACTGCCGGAGTGCCCCCTGGGAACATCGTGCTGATAGATACAGCGGGCGTCCTCTACAGGGACAGGCCCGATATGGAGACCATGGAGAAGGAGGATAGGTGGAAGTACGATCTAGCGATGAAGACTAACAAAGAGAACAATAAGACGATAGAGGAAGCTTTCAAGGGAGCTGATGCTGTAGTAGGGGCTAGCAAACCAGGGCCAGGAGTTATAAAGCAGGAATGGATAAAGTTGATGAACAAAGATCCTATAGTCTTCGCGTGCGCAAACCCGATACCGGAGATATGGCCTTGGGAAGCTAAGGAGGCGGGAGCGAAGATAGTAGCGACTGGGAGGAGCGATTTCCCCAACCAAGTGAACAACAGTCTCGCCTTCCCAGCTATCTTCAGGGGAGTATTAGATGTCAGAGCTAAGACAGTGACAGATGAGATGTGCATAGCCGCTGGAGATGCTCTAGCTAAGTTCGCGGAGGAGAAAGGATTGCGTGAGGATTACATACTCCCGACTATGGAAGACTGGGAGGTCTATCCCATCGAAGCTGTGGCTGCAGCTGAACAATCGATTAAGCAGGGAGTCGCTAGGAGAATACTCAGCAGGGAGGAGCTCTATGAGAGGGCTGTCAATATAATAAGGAACGCTAGGGAGTCAGCGAGATTCTTAATGGAGAAGGGCTTAATATCCTCACCTCCACCTGAGGAGGATGTTCTAAGGAGTTACGGTCCTTAAAACCCCCACATAATCCTTTTTTATTCGAAGCCCCCTACTTTTACTGTATGAGCCCACTCCTTAAAGTCACTTGTTTATCGCTCCTATTCTCCTTAACGTTGCAAGTAGCGTTAATAGATGCCGCGAACAAGAGAGTCCTCATAGTATCTAATGAGAACGATCTCGCATCCGCAAAAATGATCTTAAGCTGGCTCAGGAGCAGGGGTATAGAGGTAGAAATATCTGATGAGCTTAAGGAAGGATACGATTATTACTTCATCCTCGGAGGGCCGAGGGCTGATAGAGTGGGGGCTATAGCTAGCAGATATCTATCTTACGACGATAAAATCGCGCTCCTCAATTCAAGGGGCTTCTGGACATTCAGCATAACAACTAAAAGGGGGATCGTGATCAGTATAGCTGGGAGCACGAGAAATGAGACATTTAAGGGGACGAAGGCCCTGATAGATAGTGGAATATTGGATTTCCTCTTCCGAGAGGAGGCTTCTATGATAAAATTCAAGGGTAGGAGTGAGAAGATCTCTCACAGCTGGGAGTTCCCTCCTAAAGTGGGGAAGAATTACTCGATATCTATAGAGATACCTAAGGATCTAGTCGATTTCTTCAGGGTAAAACCTAGGATGAAGTTAGTTGAGTTCAAAGCAGGTTCTCCTCTCTTCACATGGTATCTCATGCTCACAACACCTCATGACGATCAAATACTCAGGGATCTAGCTGAGAAGCTCGATTCCATAGCTGAGAGGGAGGGGATAAGGGGATATAATAGAGTCTGGTTCATAGCTTCCTTCGTCCAGAGCTTGAAGTACTCTCAAGCTAATGAGTACTCACCCACTGGAGATTACCCCAGCTACCCATTGGAGACCTTGGAGAGGGGGAATGGTGATTGTGAGGACCTATCAATACTCCTCTCATCCCTTTTGAGGCATGAGGGCTTCGATTCCATATTACTGATAATGCCCAGTCACGCAGCAGTGGCGGTCTCGCTACCGCAGGAATGGGTCAAGCTCCCGAGGGTGAGGGCTGATATCAGAAGAGTTGGTGATATCTATGTTGCTCTAGTCGATCTGATGGATCTATACGAGAAGATCAGAGATAAAGAATGGCCGGTAGCGTTGGAGATCGAATTCGATAATAAGAGCTACTTTTACGTCGAGACCACTGGCTTCTTCAAGCCTGGGGAACTCCCGAACCTCCTTCAACTAGCTGAGATTATCGGATGGCCCTACAGGGATTTCCCGATATTCTTAGTGAGTGAGAGAAATTCCCCGATCCCACTCATCTATGACTACTTGACGGTATCTAGGAAGACTAGCTCCGGCTACTCGATCTCCCTGATCATAAAACTGAGGAACTTGGGCGAGAAGCGTGCTGATAACTTGAGGTTGGATTCCCAGCTCTACCCATTCGGTGTCGAGACCGGAGGAGTCGATGCCAACCTGAGGAGACTGGATCCATTCGAATACCGATTTGAGGTCAAGTTGAATGATTCTATCGCTGTAGAGCCCATAGATCCCAATGGTACCGCGATATACTCAGTGAAATTCTTCACAGTATCTCCTACAGTCGGCGCCAGAGTGTCTCTTTATCTCGGGAGCTCTGAGGTGGATTTCCTGAGGATAAGGCCCTTCAGACCTTAAGGTGAGCCCATGGGAGGGGATATCTTCGGGAGAGAGCTCAGGCTAATATCCTTCGGTGAGAGCCACGGTCCCGTAGTAGGGGCTGTGATTGAAGGAGTTCCTGCAGGGCTTCCTTTAAGCGAGGAGGATGTTCAGAGGATACTGGACCTCAGGAGACCGGGTCAATCAGAGCTAGTGAGTCAGAGAGCTGAGAGAGATAGGGTTGAGATACTCAGCGGCGTCTTCAATGGCTTCACTACCGGAGCGCCTATCTCCATGATAGTCAGGAACGAGGATATCGATTCATCATACTACGAGGAGATCAACAGGTTTCCGAGGCCCGGGCACGCTGATTACGTCGCTAGATTGAAGTACTCCGGTTACAACGATTTCAGGGGAGGGGGCCGTTTCTCAGGCAGAGTGACAATATCGATGTGCATGGCTGGAGCTGTAGCTATGAAGATCCTTGAGAAGCTTGGGATAGAGGTGATAGCATACTCCCTCGAGATAGGGGGTGAGAGAGCCGAGGGCTTCACTTTAGATGATGCGAGGAGGTATAGATATATGAACCCAGTGAGGGCTCCTAACGAGGAGAGCTACTTGAGGATGGCGGCAGCTATAGAGAGAGCGAGGAGGGAAGGGGATAGCGTAGGCGGTATCGTCGAAGCTATAGCTTTGAACGTACCTCCGGGTCTAGGGGAGCCTATTTTCGACACGATAGAGGGGGATATAGCTAAGGCTATGTTCTCGATACCGGCTGTCAAGGGGGTGGAGTTCGGATCCGGCTTCAGAGCAGCTAGGATGAGGGGATCTGAACACAACGACCCCATCAGGGTGATAGATGGTAAGATAAGGTATAAGAAGAACGATCACGGTGGAGCGATAGGGGGCATCACGACGGGGGAGCCGATAATCTTGAGGGTAGCTTTCAAACCGACTCCATCGATAGCTAAGCCTCAGGAAACCGTGGACTTGGAACTGCTGAGGAATGTGGAGATAAAGGTTAAAGGCAGGCATGATCCATGCGTAGTCCCTAGGGCTGTAGTAGTGGTCGAGAGTATGCTCGCGTTCACGATAGCTGATCACATAATGAGGAGCATGAGGGGGGCTATCTGATGGAGGAACTCAGGGGGAGGATCAAGGAAGTGACCCTCAGATTGGTGGATCTCTATTCTGAGAGGCTGAAGTTAGTTGAAGAGATAGGGAGGCTCAAGAGGGAGATCGGGATCCAGATAAGGGATCCGGATGTCGAGGAAAGCTTATGGAGAGTTGTGAAGGAGAGGTGCAGCGAGAGAGGGATAGACGATTGGAATTGCAGGAGGTTATTCAACTTCCTCATATCAGCTTCCATAAGGGCTCAGATACCGGAGGGGGGAGATGCTGGGCCTCACCTAGAGGTCTTCAGGAGAGCCAAACAATTGGAGAAGAGAGGGGTCAAGATATATCACCTAGAAGTCGGCGAGCCGCCCTGGTCCTTCCCTCCCTTCCTCCTAGATGAGATGATGAAATCGATAAGGGAGGGGAAGACTAGATATGGAACATCATTCGGCTCAGATGAATTCAGAAGAGCAGCTAGCGAATGGATAAAGAGGAGGGATAAGATAGAGAGCGGACCTGAGAATATAATAGTGACTCCAGGATCTAAGTTCGCGATATACTCCATCCTAGCCTCTCTACTGAGACCGGGGGATAGGGTAGGTGTGATGATACCAGCTTGGCCCGCTTACAAGGGGATGTCCTCTAACTTAGGCTTGGAGTTCATCGAGATAAGCTCCCTCGATGAACTGCAGAAGATCAAGGGGATAAGGGCTTTCATAGTCTGCTCACCGAACAACCCGGATGGGAGAGTTTGGAGCAGGAAGGAGCTTGAGGAACTCTCAGATTATTTGAATGAGAATGATTCTATACTTATAAGCGATGATGCATACTCTGAGATATCTTTCGTCGATAGGGTATCCCCAGCGAAGGTCTACGATATGACTATAAGCGTGAACACACTCTCCAAGGCTTTCGGGATGACTGGATTCAGGATAGGATATATACACGCGAAGGAGGAGATATTATCGAAACTCTCTAAGTACTTGAGCCTGACTATAAGCAACGTCCCTGAGTTCATACAGGATGCATCCGCTTCAGTCTTAGAGAGGGGGGAGAGCTGGGTGAGTGAGGTCAGGGGCTTGCTGAGGTCTTACTTGGATAGAGCAGTTAGAGAGCTCTCAGATGCTCCTATAAGCTACAGGGAGCCTGAGGGAGGTCTCTATATATTCCCTAAAGTTGAGATAGATGGATTCGATTCTATGGAATTCTCAATGCGTGTCCTCGAGGAGAGGGGAATAGCTCTCGCCCCCGGGTCCGGGTTCGGGCCGTTTAAGGAATGGATAAGGATCACATTCGCGAGCGAGGGAGCTGAGGGTGGATTGAGATTGTTGAAGGAGGCCCTCTTATCTTGGAGATCCTGATAATAGGAGCCGGGGAGATGGGTAAGCTCTTCTCGAGGTACTTGAGTGAGGAGCATCAAGTAGCTATATACGACCTAGATCGCAGGAAGGTTGAGGAGATAGCTGATGAGAGGATCAAACCATTGAGCGATCTTTCCGATCTGAGAGAATTCGAATCAGCGTTATTATGCGTCCCTATATCGAAGGTCCCGGGCTTGGTGGAGGAGCTGAGCGGTAAGATGAGGAAGGGGAGCGTCGTGATGGAGATAAGCTCTGTTAAGAGCCCCGTTATAGGGAGCATGAGGAAGCTCCCGAGTATTGGGATCAAGGGGATCTCATTCCATCCCCTCTTCGGCCCGGGGATAGGTGATATTAGGAATGGGAGGGCCGCTGTGATAGAGGTCACGAGTATAGAGGACGAGATCTCCTACCTCTCATCCCTCTTCCCCTTCGAGTTGATACCGATGAGCTTAGAGGATCACGATAGAGCGATGGCCTGGCTGGGCTTGATCCATCTGATCACTAACTCATTCCTCTCCTCATCCGATGATGATTCCTATCTCCTGAGATCAGCGAGCACTAAAACGATCTCCTGGTTCCTCAGGGTATCCGCAGCTACTCTGAATCAGAGCGAGGCCCTGAGCCAAGAGCTAATAACACAGAACCCTTACTTCGAGGAGGCCCTGGAGAAGTTCCTTAAGGAACTCAATTCGAGGGATTTCAAGGAGATAAGGAGGAAGATAAAGAAGTGGCTCGAAATAATAGATATAAAGGGCTCCTATGAGTTCTTGTACAGATTTTAGCTCTCCTCATATATCTCAGCTGGATTATCGTCAGTGCTGGGGGGGACTTCCTCCTCTAGAGCTGCCTTGAGATATGCCGGTAGACTGAAGAGCGCGTAATGTATCTCAGGTAGGTAGAATCTTGTCTTCCCCTTCAGTCTCTCGTTGAACCTCCTCTCCAATTTCTCCCTATCGAGTTCAGGAGGCACTAAATAATCTGAGCCGAATGAGAACGACCACTCATCGTTGAAGGATGGGACATAGGCTTTAGCGACCGCATGTTTCTTGAAAGTCTCCCTGATCGCCCTGTATATCCTCTGGAAGGTCACTCTATTCACGTGGACCCCCTCGCTGTGGGTGACCATGAGCCCCCCATCCCTCATGAGCTTCCTGACCATTGAGTAGAATTCCTTCGTGTAAAGCCTAACGGCTTGACCATATGGATCCGTCACATCCAATATTACTGCATCATATTTCTCCTCACAACTCTCGACGTACTTCCTACCGTCCCCTATTATCAACTTAAGCCTGGGGTCTTCGAAGGAGCTCCCGGGGACCTCTGGTATGTGCTTCCTAACTGTCTCTATCACTGACTCATCCAGCTCTACCATCGTCACTTCCCCTACTGGATGCTTCAGCACTTCCCTGAGGGCTCCTCCGTCCCCTCCCCCTATTATCAGTACTTTCTCCGGATTCTCTAGCGAGAGTAAAGTCGGATGGACCAAGGTCTCGTGATAGATGTACTCGTCGTAGAGAGTGATCATTATTATGTGCTCTATGAAGAGCGATTTCCCGAAGAGCTCTAAATCAACTGTCTCAACCAGCTGGCCTGCTGAAGTCATTTCGGATGATAATACATTATTCACGATTTGAAGCGTGGCCATGTGAGGTCCAGCATGCTCCAGATAGAGTAGATGACCATCTATATTCCTCAGTCCGGGCTTGGGCAACTTAAGTGGCATAGTATATGCTGAGATAATCATTTAAAAAATCGATTAGTTATCAAAACTAGCCCGATCCAGCTACTTCAATGGGATCCTCGCTGAGAATTTCTGCTATTAGTGGGAAGCCATCCCCATCTTTGTCGGATGAGATCAGAGCCGCTGTGCTCTGCCTCGTCTTACCAGCAATTATCACTATGATGGTAGAGCCCTGCTTCCTCACTAATATCGAATCCTTCCCCCTCTCGAGGGAGGCCTTCTCGCTATCGTTCATGAAGCTGGATGCCACGTTCTTGGGCATCCACTTATCAGTCGGGGCCTTATGGCCTCCCAGAACTATGATCAGATCGTAATTCGAGAATAGGGATGTATCATTTATCCTGTGGACGGGGACCCCTGTTGAATTTGAGTAAGATATTATGAGTTCCTTAGATAATTTCCAATCTATATCGTTACTGTAAATAGCGACTCTCCTCAATCTAGTCCTCACTTCTACCTCATATTGTTTACTCACTTGACCTCTGAATATTATCCTCAGCCTCCCAGAGGCCTCAACATCGGGGAGGGGCTTCAGTGTTAATGTGAAGTTGAAAGGCAGCTTTCCCTTACTCGGGTTTATTGAGACGCTGAGCCAATCAGGGGCTTCCAGTATAGAAGCAGCGATCTCCCCGCTGAAGTTCCCAGTGGGCGTTGCCTTGATAATCAAGTCCTTCCTGAACCCGCTTATTAGATCGATAGAACTCGGAAGGGATATTATGTAGCCCTTCTTTTCGATGACAGTGAGTTTCAACGTGACGTTCTTCCTAATAGGACCGACTGCCGATATTATCAATGTATATGAGCCTCCAGGGGCGTCTTCAGGTATCGATAAGTTGAGAGTGGAGACGAAAGTCGGGTACCCTCGACTCGGGGATATAGTGTATTTGAGGAAGCTGGGGGCTTCTAACTCTATTGAGACAGGGGATCCGAGGTATCCGCTCACTTGAACTTTAAGGAGAGCGGAGCTTCCTTGGGAGAGCTTGATTTCATTGGAATCCAAGCTTATGTCTAGAGAGGCCTTCGTATAGCTAATCTCAATCCTGGGTTTATTCGTCGATAGCTCGGAGTAGAAGTAGAAGTAACCCTCGTCCGCTATCTTCAACAGGAACCAACCCGTTGAATTCAGCTCGCCATTCACGACAGCTTGAATGTAATCCCTCAGGTCTATCCTCATCTCTCCTGCGCTGACTTCAGCCTCGCCGACTTTCCTCAGGAGATCTCCCCCTGGAGTGATCCAGTCCTCATCACCAGCTTTTACCCAGCTCACTTTGAATATATCAGGTTCCCTAGCTAGCTCCCAGACCTCCACCTTAGCTTTAGATCCGTTCACTAGCTTTAGGATGAGGTTTGCTTCGGATACCTTCGATCCCCTAGGTATTGCTGTCAAGCTAGTTAGATCGAAACCTATTATGGCTCTGGCCTCCAAGTAATCGTTGCCGGATTTCTCCCTAGATACCCTAAGGACCTCTGAGTGGAAGCTCTTCCCCTGATCCCAATTCGTTATATAGCAATCTACTGATGCGTAAATGGATAGGGAATCAGCTTGTATTAGGTAGATGGTGATGAGGAGTAATATCAAAGGGATGACTCTAGCATATCTTGCCATAGAACTCAGGCCTCCTATCCAGGAATATATCGTTGAGCTCATTTACCTTCTTATCCTCCGCTAATTTAGGATCTATCTCCGCTATGCCCACGTGCTCCCCTTCCTCTGGTGCTTGAGCCAATATGTTCATCTTAGGGTCGGAGATTAAGCTCATCCCCTGATACCTCAACTTCTTACCTCCCCTCTCCTCTACCCCGCTCCTATCCGAGAGTATGATGAAGACCCTATTCTCCAGGGCCCTGACTGGATCTGCTTTGGGGGCGTATGGCATCACTAAGCAAGATGGATGCGCGATGACTTGAGCTCCGGATAGTGCGAGTGATCTAGCTGACTCCGGGAAGATCCAGTCGAAGCATATCATTATCCCAACTCTCATACCGGCTAGATCGAAGACCCTGAACCCCGTGTCCCCGGGATCGAATATCAGCTTCTCCTCGTAGAAGAGATGGGTCTTCCTGTAGACGCCCTTCACATCTCCATCGATATCTATAGCTACTGCTGAATTGTACACTTTCTCTCCATCTCTCTCGGGGAAGCCAGCTACTATAGCTGTTGAATGCTCAGATGCGAAATAGCTGAGCTTCCTTATGGTCGGGCCATCCAATCCCTCAGAGAGCTTAAGGGCTTCCTCCCTAGAGAGGAATAGGTATCCAGTATTGAAGAGCTCTGGGAATACTAGAAGATCTGATTCGACATTAGAAGCTAGATCTAGAGCTCTCTTCAAGTTATCCTCTAAAGCACCGAACTCAGGGTTCGTTTGGACGAATCCCACCTTCTTCATACATCAATAAGTCCTCCCTCTCCCTTAAATATATTTCTGCAGTCTGAGAGCCCCCGGATCTATTTAAGTTGAGCGGTCTGAGTCCTCAGAAGAGCTCGACTAGGAAGAACAATATCACGCCAGCTATTATCAATCTCTTCCCCTTGTAGCCGAATATATCAGTGCCCCAGAGAACGAGGCCTATAGCTATCAGTGTCCCGGATAGAGCTCTAGCTATCATCAGAGCTGACGATCTGAGGACCCCTAAGAACTCTACCGCGACTTCAGTGAGGCCTTTTATATAATCCTCGATCTCGGAGAATAGACCTCCGGTTTTATCTTGGGCTTCTATAACCACTGAGGGGATCAGTAGGATCAGCAGGGCTAAGGTCAGCTTCCTCATCACGATTAACTCACTTCAGGGACTTAAAGGGTGATCGGAGTCCGTAAGTGGATGAAAGTTTCATGAGGAGGGCCAGGCCCTCCTCTTCCTCCTAGTGATCAAGTAATAAGTTAGAGCAGCTACTATTGGGACTACGGCTAGTAACCAGAAGGGATATCTTTCAGGTCTCAATCCCCCCTCTACGCTCACTTCAGTCGATGATATCATGCTTCCATGACTGTAAACAGCTATAGTGTAATTCCCGGGATCCAGCCCCCTTATAGGGATCAATCTACTAGATCCGGCTTCTAAAGTCACATTGAACTTCATTACCTCGCTCCCATCCCTCAATATGGATACCTCTACATTAGTGAGTAAGTCAGCTAAGTTAGTCAAGTTAACGTATACATCGCTGCCCGATGAACGGGCTGAGAGCGACACGGGGACTGGTATCACCTTGAAGCTGAAGGAGTACTCATTATCGGAGGGATTCAGATCAGTGGCATCCATAGGGATGAGATCGAATGTTAAAGTATGACTTCCTACCTCTAGAGCAACGTTCAGATTGAACTCGAGCTCCAGACTCTCATTCGGACTTATGAAATCTATCGACTTGCTCTCCACAGCCTCCCCATCTACTGAGAAGGTGAGGTTCGCCCTAGAGGCTGATAATCCCGAATTCCTCAATATCAACTTCCCGGAGACGGGCTCTCCAGTGAATATCCTCTCGCTCAATTGAACTCTCTCTATTGAGAGATCGCATGAAGGCTTCACAGTAACGCTCAGGGAAGCCCTCCCCATGGGTTGATCTCCTCTAGTGATGAGAGCGTCCAAGAGGATTGTCCCGACGTTCAGCGGTTTATATGTGAACTTGACTGCCGATATCATCCTGGGGGGTACGTACGATTCCTTAGCCCCTACCTCACTCCCGTTGACGAAGAGCCTGACCTTCACGTCCTCGAGGGGTTCGCTCCTAGGGTTGGGTATCTGGACCTCTATATCGAACTCCTTACCCTGGAGGACCTCTCTATCAGCCTCTATGAATGGGCTGACTAGGGGGACGATAACGAAATCGATGGAGTAACTGTTATCATTCTTATTAGGATCTAGATATCCCTTTGGGCTTATCTCAACTCTCAGCTCGTGAACACCGATAGTGAGAGTCGATGTATCTAGGTTCGTCACTACAGTCCTGTATCCACCGGGGGGTATTGGGATAGATCCCATCGAGAGGTTACCGATATACCAATCCTCCCTCGATTTGAGGAACCCATCGACGTAGAGGCTCACTGATACGGTCCCTGAGAATTGAGATGCCTCTTTATTGCCCACGTATATAGTCACCATTAGAGGCTGCCCCTGTTGGACTTCGGCATTCGGAGGGTAGAGATTGACCCTCAATATCGAGAGATCCCACGTCTGTTCAGCTGAAGCTTGAGCTATGAGTATTAGCAATAGGATGATTGCGTATCTGAGCCTCATCCCGCTTCCTTCCTCCCCTCTCTAATAAACTTCACCCCCTGAGGAAGATTAAAATAGGGATGATGGAGAGCTCATGGGTGTGCGTTTGGAGACGGAGCTCCTCTACATGGATGATTGTTACTTAAAGGAGTTCGAAGCTGTCGTGAGGGCTGTGGAAGGTGATAGGGTCTCTCTCGATAGGACGGCTTTCTATCCCCTGGGCGGGGGTCTCCCCAGCGATAAGGGGAAGCTCCTAAGGGGGGAGGAGGAATTCGAGGTCATCGATGTCAGGAAGGAAAGTGGAATTGTCTGGCATATCGTTGGGAGACCTGGGCTAGTTGTTGGCGATGTAGTGAGGGGTATCCTAGATTGGGATAAGAGGTACAGGGTAATGAGGATGCACACAGCTCTTCACGCATTAATAGCTTTGCTTAATTCGAAGTACGGAGTATTAGTCACGGGAAATAATGTAGGTTACGATAGGAGCAGGGTTGATGTGAACTTAGAGAGGCCGGACAGGGAGTTAGTAGAGGGAGTGATAGCTGAGACCAATAAGCTCCTCTCCGAGGGAAGGGAGGTGAAGATCTATTACTTAAGTAGGGAGGAGGCTATGAAGATACCTGGGATAATAAAGTTAGCTAAAGCACTACCGCCCGATGTCGATAAGCTCAGGATAGTCGAGATAGAGGGGATAGATATCCAAGCGGATGGCGGTCCCCACGTTAGGAACACGAGGGAGGTAGGCGAGATAGTATTCTTGGGGATGGAGAACAAGGGGAAGAACAACAGGAGGATCCACTTCACTCTATCCCCATGAGACCGGTGATCCCGATGAGATTTCTGAGGAGGTTGAGGAGGAAAGAGGAGGGAGTTGAGATCCGCAATGTCTTGGAGAGAGCGATGAGAGGGGAGATTCTGAGTTATGAGGAAGTCATGTCCCTATTGGATTACGCTGAGCTCAAGCTATCTAAGGAGCCGCAGCTGATAAAGTTGAAGGGGAAGACTGTTTTCGTAGGGGATACTCATGGGGATCTAGATACCTCTATCTCGGCCCTCAGATTCCTCAAGGAAGGTTATAATTTGGTCTTCCTGGGGGATTACGTGGATAGAGGGGCGAAGCAGATAGAGAACATAAATTACCTACTCGCTAATTACATAATCGGGAATTTGGCCCTTCTGAGGGGAAATCATGAATCTCCCGTAGTCAATATGAATTACGGGTTCATGGAGACCCTCTATCATGTGTACGGATCCGAATGGCAGTACGTCTACATGAGATACAACGAGGTATTCTCGAACCTACCTTACGCTGCGTTAGTCGATGGGGTGCTAGCGTTACACGGAGGTATAGCTGAGGGCCTCAGATCCATCAAGCAGATAGCAGCGTTGCCCAAGAAGGATCTCATCCCCAGAAATAAGGTAGCCTTCCAGATACTATGGAACGACCCTTCCGAATCCGTGGAGAGGTTCGGGGAGAATTACAGCAGGGGAGGAGGTGTGAAATATTACGGTAGAGCTGCAGTCGAGGAATTCTTGAGAGCGAATAAGCTTAAAGCTATAGTTAGGTCCCATGAGGCATATCCCGATGGTTACATGCTCCTCTTCAAGGGAAGCACGGGGATAGAGGAAATGGAGCATATGTTAATATCTATCTTCTCATGTAGGTATTACGGCATCCCGCCGACAGCCGCTGTGTACGATGGGAAGAGGATGGAGGTGATCAGGATTTGAGATATGTCGCTCTCCTCATCATAATGCTGCTGATCCCCTCGATAGCTGCCTCAGCCCTCCCTAAAGAGGGGAGCAAAGCTCCGGTGATTAGAGCAGTCACTTACGATGGTAAGGCCGTCTCGACGACATCCCTTCGAGGGAAGATAGTCGTACTCATGTTCGTCGCGGAATGGTGCCCTCACTGCAGGGAGGAGCTCCCAGCTCTCTCTAAAGCGTGGAGGGAATACGGCTTGGAGTCGAGCGATGTCGTGGGAATCGTCATGATGGTAAGTAGTGATGAGCCCAAGGCCATAGAATTCTTCAAATCCGTCAATCCCCCATCGAATTGGAAGCTCGTCCTGGAGGGCGAGGATACAGCTTATAGCTTCGGAGTCTCTGGCGTCCCCACTACTGTAGTAATTGACAGGAACTGGACAGTGGCTGGAGTTTTCGTCGGAGCTCGACCGCCTGGTGAAGTGCTTGAGCCTGTCATAAAGTTAATTGGAGCGGGATCTCAGGGCAATTATACTCCGGTTACTTCCCCTGCTACGAGAGCTGAAGGAGGAGTTCAGACCATTTTGATAGTGATAATAGCTTTGGCACTCGCCATAGTGATATATCTGGGATATAGGATGAGAGGGAAGAGGAAGAAGTGAAGTGGAAGCCGCCGCGTACATTTACATGATAATAATGACGATCTTCATGCTCTCAATACCATCATCCTATTTCAGGGCCTTAATCTCAATTTCATCCCTCCTTTTAATCCTCTATCTCAGGGGGGAGGATCCTAAGATAGGCTATAGAGCGATCCCCCTATCTTCAGCTGTAGCTTTCACGATGACGCTCCCCTTCCTCCTAATATCTGATGTGAAGTACTCAGGCGTTAACATCGAGTTGGAGGAGATAATCCCCTGGCACCTCTCAATAGCTGTCTGGGAGGAGTCAGTTTACAGCTGAAAGCCTCGCCTTTTAAGGTGGGGATGAAATATAAAAGTTTATAAATTCTCTTTGTTTAATTGGTCTTGGTGATGAGCATTAAACTCTTTGAGCCATTGGCGATGATAAATGGGCTGCGTATAACCCCGAATCCCGAGAGGGATAGGGGTAATGGGCCGGAGACCCGGCCCGGGATTGAACCCTCAGGAAGAGGGGATGTAATCCCAAACCTCCCCGCACTAACAGGAACCCTCGCACTTCAGGGCGGGGAGGAGGTCAGAGAGGTCATATACTGAGGTACTCCCCGCCTCAATTCATATTCTCATCTATCATCTTCTCACTCATACATTCTCAGAACCCGGGGTTCGGCCTCATGCCTTTCATAGGGATACTCTCAGCAGGCATCTTCCTATGCCTCCTCAGAGTAAGCTTCGGCTTATTACCAGCTATATCCTTCCATTTCTGCTGGAACATATTCCTGGAGCATCTATGGGGTTTCCCGACTAGCGGGATAATTGGGAGTAGCATCTTCTCCTCCGAACTCAGGGGAGATCCTATAATCACTGGAGGATCCTTCGGTCCTGAGGGGTCAATCATAGCTTTGATCGAGTTCTCAGTGGGTTCAGCTGTCCTATATATGCTGAGGAGAGTTTAGAATTCCGCCCATCTCAATAGTTTAATTTTCGACTCTATCTGAATTGCCCCTACAAAGGTTCACTTAACGATAGCTTTATATGGCTAGAGCTCTCCTGAGCTCAGTGGTGATCATGAGCTCCGATGATATCAGAGCTAAGGTTATAGGGGTACTCAAGTTCATAACTGATCCGGAGATCCCGATAAACATAGTGGATCTGGGCTTAATAAGAGAGATGAAAGTGGAGGATGGTAAAGTCAACATCAAGATGGTCATGACCGCTCCAGGTTGCCCCTACTCCATGACTCTGCTTCGAATAGTTGAGGAAAGCATTAAGCAAGCGATCCCGGAGGTGGAGGAAGTTAAGGTTGAGCTGATAAATTATCCACCTTGGACTCCAGCCGATATGA
>Ga0326760_1000320_pt1 | contig 27605 bp, 25 predicted proteins | sample GCREP_S_FD_207668 | JGI IMG/M metagenome (GOLD analysis project Ga0326760, IMG submission 207668) | Hot spring sediment microbial communities from Geyser Creek Basin, Yellowstone National Park, WY, United States - GCR.EP_S | ecosystem: Environmental > Aquatic > Thermal springs > Near-boiling... | reverse complement strand
AAAAGTTTATATGTTTTATGTTCTGATCTTTTTTTGGAGAAGCTCTATGGCGACTGGTGATGAGGGTTTTCTAACCCTTTCTATTGGTGTTAGGGTTAGTCCTGAGCCTGTCGTCATAGAGCTTCTCTATAGATGTAGAGATGCATTTAATAAGATATTAGATAATAATCTAAAGACTTTAAAACAGATCCATGGTTTTCTATATAGAGATCTTGTTGAGATATTTAATCTTCCATCTAGAATAGCTGTTGATTGTTATAGAGATGCTCTTGCGAATGCTAATGCCTGGAGAAATAATCCTAAAAAAGGAAAGAGACCAGTAGTAAATAGATTATCAATGCTTTTACATCCAGAGCTTAGTTATAGAATCAAAGATGGCTACGTGGAGATCATTGGTGGAATAAGGCTTAAGATAATTGGTTGGGACAGAAGATACGATGAATATAAGAATAGAGAGGCAAGACTAGTATATAAAAAAGATAAATTGTTTCTATGGATATCTAAGAGAATACCTAAACCAAAGAAGTATGTTCCTATAGATGTCATCGGTGTAGATATTAATGAGAAGAAAATTGTCTATGGAGATGAGGTTATCAATATTGAGAAAGATACAGCTATAGATAAAGCATATTGATTTAAAAAATATTTAAATAAATAGGATCACCTCTTGATCCTCTTAGAGATAGATATATATGTGAAGTTATATCTTCAACTCTATAAACCAAGGTTTTACACTGTATCTGAGACCATGATCTTTTTTCTCAGGCTTCTCGAGTATGAAAAGCTTCTCATGATATATCAGTAGAAAATCTCTTTCTCTGATCCTTCTCCAAACCTCTCTCGTAGTCTTCATCTTATGCTGGATCTTTATGACCTCTTCTTTTAAGACGAACCCCACGTCTAGAAGCGTGATCAATGCGTAATATGTTATTGGCACATAATGTTTTTTAATTCTTGTGTCTCCGATCAGTATGCCTAGAAATCCTCCGGGCTTAAGAACTCTGTAGATCTCTTCTGCGACTTGTTTTAGTAGCATAAGATACTCCTCAAGATCTTTTGTTCTAGAGAGGTCTCCCTCAGTCTTCTCTTCGCCATATCTAATTATGTTTAGATAGGGAGGATGTGTGGCGACAAGATCAATAGAGTTTTCAGACAGCTGATCAAGTTTTCTAGCGTCTCCATGATAAATCTTATACCACACGTTGATCTCTCTCCCATCTTTCTCTCTCAGATATTTTATGAGATGATAAAGTCTGTGATGAGCAAGAATTACAGCATTATAATTAATGTCAACACCAATACAGTTTCTCCCTAGAAGCATTGCTTCTACACATGTGGTCCCCGATCCTATCAAAGGATCCAGAACGACGTCTCCTGGATCAGTGTATTTAAGTATTAATGCTCTAGGGATCTGAGGAGCCCAATTACCTCTATAATCACCTTTGTGAGTAGCCCATGAGCCTCTCTTAGGAAAACTCCATACAGTAGTAGAGACGTCTGTAAGCTCCTCAGAAGAAGGCTCGACCCTTTTGATCTTGATGGGCCCCAAAGAGATTGTCTGATCTTCTACAACAATAGTATTGTTTCTAGACACATAATCAAGATATTCTTCTACAGACACTTCTCTCATCTTCAAACACTACTAGCCATTAAAATTCTTGCCACAAAAAATTTAAAAAAGGATCGATCAAAAAAGTTTAACAATAACAACATTAGACAATGAAAATCAGATAAAAGAGGTGAAAAACATTAGAAACCCAGGATACGAAGCAGCATCAGGAGCAGGAGTGAGAAGCATACAGACATTAGTAGACGAAGGAGTGAACATAATAGCAGCACCCTCATTAGGACCAAACGCAGCCGTAATAACACAAGAAATGGGGATAAAACACATATCAATACCAGCGGGAGTAAAAATCAGAGAAGCATTAGAGACAGTGTTAAACGAGATCAGAAAAGGAGCATAATAATAGGGATCAAATCATAACTTCCTAATTTATTTTTATAAATTAAGTTGGTGCAAAAGCTTTTTATCTTTCTACATGTATGATACAGATATATTGATAACGCTCTTCTTCGAATGCTTAACCTATTTATCATATTCAGAGCTGAGATCTTTTTTAATATCAACAATTATTAGTCTTATTGTTCTCATGCAATTCTATACCTATTTATCAATTCGCGACGGAATAGTATGAAGCTTCAAATTTTTCTACTAATTCTTTAGCAAAATTATAAAAATTTAGATGAGCAAATATAAAATTACCTCTGTTGCAGTGTTAGCCTCCCGTTTATATATAGATAATGCAGCAGTTGTATTAACCACAGGCTCTGTGGCGGAGCTGCCTGTGTTGACCGTCTTATGATACCTTCATTTTTTAGATGAGTCTCCCATTTATTAACAGTATCTATTATTTCATAAATGATCTCATCTATGGTTTTAACCTCTATACCATCTTTTTTAAGCATATCTCTAGCTTTATTTACAGCAATAGTATTAGCTAGACATATGAAAACTTTTTTATAACTTGCGTTTTCTACAGCATCTCCAATATGATATCTTAAAAGCTTTTTTATATTCTCCACTCTATCCGAAGAAAATTTCTTATTAACCTCTCCTACAATGTTTTTGGCACTTTGATAACAACTGCTTACCTCAACATATAAAATCTCATATTTACCATTATCTAAAGCTTTGAAACCTATAATATCAGCCTCTTTCCTACCGCCTCTACCTCCGCTACCAATAGGAACATCAGTAGAGACAAAATAGCCTTTCAATATAAGCCATTCAGCAATTAGTTCTTCGCTCCAAGTATGTGCTAAAGGCATAAACACACTCACATTATTATTTATATGCCACATTTAATATAATTCTGATCTTTAACTCTTATCACAGCTCAATTTTTTTATTAAAAATAGATTTCGACACTCTTTTATTTGCACATTACTTTAAATAGATATAATCCTCTTAATTAAACTTTATTAAACTTTTTAATATGTTTTTAACAGTTTTAAAGATCTAGATCTCCTGGTAAGGAATAATATATTAAGTGCCAATCATCAGATATACGATCACTTTATGCCAAAACTTATTAGATAGCCTCATAATTGACATCAACAATAAATACTATAATGAAAGATTCTTATATGAAACGCTCTCGTTCTAAGAATTTTTGAAGTCATGATAAGATGATATTTAATGTGAAAATAAGTGGATCAGCAGAATGGCAACTAAAATAATGATAATCCTATAATGTCTCTATATTATTGTTACTCCCTTTGTAAATCTAATATAATTGACTTCATCCAGCATTTTCAATATAGTTTCACGAAATGAGAATACTCTGAAGAATTCTTTATCTATAGATTTTTGATGTTCTTTCCACAGATCATCTTCTGAGATATTATGTAATAATGTTTTTATTATCTCTTGAGATTGTTTTAAAAACTCGAGATAACATTCAGCAATCTTCTGATTCTTACCATATAATCCATGTCCCACATGAAGTTTGTGGTATGCCTCTTTAATTTTAGTATCCCACATCATGAAGACGTGAGGATTTATCAAATGAAGAATCTTTGAAGCTCCTGTAGATCCTATGGAAGTTTTTGTTGAGAATTTTAGAAATATATTTTTAATAGCATCTTCAATATTGTTGTCGTCTAGATCGATATTTTCTAATCTTCTTCCTCTAAAACTCTTCAGATCTTCTCTAGACTCTTCATAAGCATCAAGTATATCTTTCTCCAGTCTTAGTTTAACATCTCTACGCAACTTCTGATATGAAGCAACATTCCATGTCATAATAATGATCTTGGCTCCAGCAAGTATAAAATTAATATTGTCAGGATCTTTAGAAACAATACTTGCAGATACAATATACGCGATATCTCTAGGCTCACTCTCGTGAAATTTTTTACAATAAGCCAAAAATCTCTGAGGATCCTTGATGGTATTTATATACTCAGCAACTTCATCCTTTTTCATAAAAACCCTAAATTATATATTTTATTACTGAGTTTTATTATTATGAACGGCCTTGTTGATACAGATCAATTATTAAAATATCAGATTAGCTGTCCTGATGTTATAATTTGTCGATATAACCAGCCACACTATACGAGACACTTATTAAATTTGTCTTTCAAGATTCAGAAAATTGTCCGAGGAGGCAGGATATTCTTGTATTCATCTCTTTTAACAAATTTTTCAAATAATTGTGAGAAATGTATTGTTGCATGAAAAGCATTTTGAATTGCAAGATCAGAGACATGATAAGAATGATAAGAGGTTTTTCATTTCCATTCTTTATATAGAGACATAGATCTATGGCGTAAAGAGTCTATTGAGAGATAATATCTCGATCTTCGAATGATCCTATGCAATAATAGTTCAATTCTTTCGGAAAATATTTTTGACCTTTCAATTCGTGATTCTGAATCGGATAATTATGAGTTTTAAGGATTTTATTAAAATCAATTATCAAAATCATGATTTTTTGCTTGATGAATTATGCTTTATGCTTAGCAGAAGAGGGATTATTACTAGTTGGAGCACAAAGCTTCAAGAAGATAATAAGAATAAAGAGATCTTATCTATCGTTTTTGGAGCGATTGAGCTTCTCATAGCTCTGGCTATAGCTAAGCTGATCAATGTAGATGTTTATGTTAAAACTCGTGAAATTGAACATCGCACAAGATTAATAAGCAGAAAGTTTTTATTGTGGAATGGTCATTTAGTTAAGGAAGAAGATTTTCTTATTCCATATATGAGCAGAATAGGGTTGCCAGATATAGAAATATGTGAAAATAACATGTGCGTATTAGTTGAAGTAACGGTAGGACTTTCACCACAAACACTTTATTATGAGCTGGGCGAGGTTTTAAGACATGACTCATCATTAGGATATAATGTTAAAAATAGAATATTGCTTATCCCAACCTGTGGTGAAGATTTTATCGGTCTTAAAGAGTTTATTAAAAGTAAGTATTCTAGTAAAGTTGACGTTTTCTCTATCTACTCAATCATTGAAGCTTTATGTATGAATAAAAATCTTGAAGATATAAAGTTTCTCGAACAAATAGAATGCAACTATGCATTAAGATGTTGTGAATACAAATCATATAGACTTAGTAATCTTATAGAGACATTGCTAAAGGAAAGAGGAGATACCCTAGATATTGGTATCGCTGTGTTATTAAAAAACATAGGCTATACAATTATTCCGGCAATAATTTATAAGATTTTTAAGTTAACAATGAACTAACTGAGTTGGCCAATTCTCTGAACTATTTTATCAACTATATATTCGCTCAACTCAAGAATCATACTTAATTCATTAATAACTATTTGAATATTGTTATCTGTCATCTGCTGAGACATTATATCCTCTACTATTAAAGGCTCATGAAAACATCTTGGCATATAAAGTCTTAAAACGAGTTCTTGTAAAATATCAGTGAGCGGTTTGGATCGCGTCAGTGTCGACTTATAACCTGAGATCTTATTATATACCTCATGCCACTTTATTTTTGCGATAAGATCAACCTCGTTGGCCACCACCACCTCGATTTTAAAGGGATCCTTATGCTTATAGTCTTTACCTAAAATAAACTCTCTAAGAAACTCTTGTAGTTTATCATCACTCTCAATGTCTACCGCAATATAATGCTCAAGATCATCTATACGTATATCGTTTAACTCACTCGAAATGTTCAAAATTAAATGTAAAGCGTAATGTAAATATTCAGTAATGATCAGATAAGAGAGTATTTTAATAAGTTCAAGCTCTCTCACATTTTTCATTTCAACATCTTTCTTTAATGCTTCGACGGAATATTCCATGTACATGTGTAGCTTTGATAAAATAGCATCTAAAAAATTGGCAATATCCTGTGCCTTTATCGAGATGTGAACTCCTCGAGTGATGATTCTAGTCTCTAACTTTTGTTTCACATAATCATCTAACGTCTTATAACCGCATAACCTAAACTTAGGAATTTTAACAGAAATCACTCTTCCATCAGACAATCTGATCTTCCTATCTTCATAATCTTTTCTAATAAGTTTAGTCCCCAATGGAGTTCTATAAACAATTATCCAATCTAGAAAGTCACCCGGCTGACTATAGGAAGCAAACTCGATTTTTATATCGCTTGTAGTAAATATTCTGCCTCCCTTGATAAGGCTTAAATTAAGACAATATTCTATATCATTTACGTAATCCTTCCATATGTTCAATATATTCTGCTTATCTACCTCCGCAACATATATTTCCTTTTTATCTGGATTCACGTTCATAACTAAGAAAACTTTCGTTATAGGTCTTATAGAGCCTGGTAGATATCTATACAAGACATCTTCTATTCTAACCTCTCTCCATAATTTTTTGCGCGTCTCACTAATACTTACAACCTTAAACTTACGTTTATCTTGATTATAAAATGAGATGATTAAATTGATGCTCATACCAGGCTTTGGTAGAGGTATTATTATCTCTTTAGGTATTGTTAGAGATTTGCCTGTTCTAAACTTCATTTCTTTAACGCCCTCTAATTTTATCTAAATAATCGATAATTTTTATCCTGAAGGGTTTTATATAGGCGTCTAGTCTTCGCATAATTAATGCATTCAGATTAATCGTAGGAGTATGTGTATACTTAAGTATACTCTGTAAACTTCTTTTTTCAGATATATCATTAAGCAATTTTAAGTATTTTTCTGTTAAATTTTCATCATAAGCAGTTCTTATGATAAACAAGCTTTCATATTCTCCAGGTCTTCTCCCTGCACGTCCCTCTCTCTGAATAACATCGTTTAACGACGGCGGTAGACCCCAATGAATGACTCTCACGACGTCGCCTATATCAATACCTATCTCAAGGGTTTTCACGGTAATTAATATTCTGATCTCTCCCTCTTTAAATCTGTGTTCAATGTTTTCTCTCTCCCAAAGAGCCATATCGCCTAAGTGTCTCTCAACGATACCTAGCGTTTTAAATTTTCCAAATGCAATATTTTGAAGTCTTCGTTGTAATCTATCAGCAATATTTCTATTAGGAACAAATATCAATGTTTTATCTATATCTTCAGGATCGATCGCGTTATCAAATAGTTCTTTTACAAATTCTTCAATTATACTTTCAGCTGTTTTATCATCATCAACTTTAATAACATAAACATTTTTAACGCCGACCTTATCTCCCAACTCCGATGTAATTATGGCTACGTCTTTAAAATGCCATGCATTTATGATCTGATCCTTAAACCTATCAGGATCTCCCATCGTAGCTGACAGCATGAGTACTTTATATTCGTCATTACCCGCTGATTTACATATGTAAGATCCTATGATCGAAGGCTCTAGAATTTTAATTAAAAGAGTTAGATCACGAGAACGATAAAAGTGAATTTCATCGAGTAATAAAAAATGTAGACATCTCTGCCCGAAATATTTTCTCCAAGAATCATTTTGAAGAATTGTTAAGAAGAACTGTGGGTTTGATAAAACTATTAAAGGCTCGTATCTAGACGTGATAATTTTAAGTTTGTCTCCTAACTTCTTAATAGTATCTCCATCTAAAAGAATAATGTCCAACTTGTCTGAAATGAGATAAAATTTTTCTTCATCTTTAATATTGCATCTAAGAGCTATTTCACAAAACTTTCTCAATCTATTTTTCCATCTATCAAATTGATCTCTTGCAAGAGCCTTCGTAGGATAAATTGCAAGAATCAATTTTTTGTCGCCTTCCTTTACAATATTCATGGCAGTTAGAATACCTATCTCGGTCTTACCAGAAGCATTTGGAGTCGCAACTACTACCACTCTAGGGCCAGGCCTTTTCAGCTCGTCAAATGCTAGTGCCTGATGCTCGTAAAGAAGATAGTTATCATCACATATTTCCTTCGTAAAATCTGAATCTACACTATTATTCAAGATCTCTGAAAGAATATCTGAGAACCTTTTCGAGCTTCTTTTATGAGTGTATATAGGAACTTCCATGACTTGCTTAACAAAAGGCTTATATTTCGAAAAAGCGGCTGAAAGAGAAAACTTGAGATTAAGACCCTTAATCATTTTTATCTTTTTTCTAAAATACTTACAAAGCTCTCTAGAAGCTGGAAGCCATCGAGACCATAAGCATAAATATCTTGTGAACATTATATCTGAACCATTACAAAGCATGTAGCGTTCTAAGATCTCTTTTATATAATTAAAGATGTCATCAAATATTTTTTCAATTATTTCTTCTTCCGCGGGCCGATCTGGAATATAGTTAATAAAACAATTGTCAAAGCTTAATGAAACTTTGTACGCGAAATTTTCACAGCCAAGCTCAGAGGCGGAGCTAAAAAAATCTTCAAATCCAGATTTAAAACAGTGATGAAAATAATCCAAAGACATAGTTCTGTTCTCTATAAAATTCTTAAGTATCTAAAATAAAAATTTTCTAGGAATCATGAGTCTGATGCTTTAAACAGGCTGCTTATAGTGTTAGCTATGCGTTTTCCAAAACCTGTAAATTTTGATCAGTTTACACCTTGCATAAACTCTCAGTCTACATGTATAAGATCTGTTATTACAAGAAAGTTTTATGAACAAGTCTCATATGAGAGATCTATGTGAACTGAGTATGACACGTTAATAAGACACGCATGAACGACATATATGAACACTGATCTGTTCACACTTTTCAGGGTATATGCGATTTACATTACAAACAATCAACTTTTAGTAGCAAGCTATATGATTTTTAGAAGCAGATTGTTACTAATTTTTAAAATAATTAATAATTTATTTAACTATTCATCATCTATATGTTTTGGGTGTTATTTGTGAGCTCTTCATCTACTGAAAATAAAAATTTTGAGAAAGTTCTTGAGAACCCTTCTGAAGCGCCAAAACAATTACGTGAGATTTTAAATAAGCTTTCAAAGGACTTAACTGATTTTGCTAGAGATATATGTGTAGAGCATAATATTGACCCGAGCATTAAAGTTGTTCCTACGCTTATTCATTATCTTGAGCATGAGGTTATGACAAGATATGTCAGAGGTTGGGGGATTGACATTGAAACAATAGTTAAGGAACGGATAGAGAAAAAAAGTATATGTACATGCCTGGTATGACCCAGAGAAGAGAGCTATCTTTATCTATATTGATCTACCTGAAGATATGTTCTGTATAAGTCTTGCTCATGAATTGATACATCATTGTCAATATACATGTCATTCAGAGAAATGTAAAAATATTTGTGAATATTGGCTTAATATTGATGAAGCAAGAGAAATAGATGAATCAATACCTTATAATTTAAGACCTCACGAAATCGAAGCCTATACTAAGGACGAAGAATTTTGCAGAAGAATTAAAGAAAACAAGAGATTCAATGAAGTTTATAAGAAATATAATGACGCATTACAAGAAGTTAAGGAGATAATGACCTTCTTAACAGTAATTTATAGTGACTTATAGTTAATCTACTTAATTGCTTTTTAACATACTTTATCAGTCGTTTTTCATAGTTTTTCTATATAGCTTAAGTATTTCGAGTAATTTTCATCAGCTTCTTCAAGAAGATCCTCATATCTAGCCTCAGAAATCTTAGGCTCTTCAAATTCGTCTTGAATAGATCTAGTTGCCTTTTTAGAGAGATCTTCAAAACTTCTCTCTACCTCAAAAAATGCTGAAGTATAATTTCGAGAATAGAAAAGCTAACCCTAGAAATTCTAGTGTAGTACAATTTTGATAAGGCTGATTTTGAAGAGATCAAGAGAAGACTTAAACTTTCTGATCTTATATCAATTAAAAAGATCTTGGGAGAATTAAGAGGAAAAGCTGATCATATAGTGATGAAATATATGAGATGGGCTGAAGAGCTTTTTAAAACTTTAACGATGTAAAATTGGCTGTATAACCTTAACTATTATCTAAAAAGCCTGAGAAATATTTTTTGATATACACGAGCATTAATAACAAGTTTTCATGAAAAAATCCTGAGACGTTTTAAATGATATGGATAAATATTTTTGTAAGTATTAGCATAATGCCCCATACTATTATACATGATCGAATCATGTTTTCTTGAAATATTTATCTAAAGAACCTGCACCCGTGTTTTTGCTGACGCTTGTTTTAAACAATTCCAAGACAAGATCGTCTATTTGCTGTATAATGTCTCTCAAATGGTTTCTAATATCTCTCCTGATAGTACCAACCTCCTGAGGCGTCAAGACACCCCTCTCTCGAAGTCTTCTATCGTAGCTACGTTTATTTAGAAACTGAGGCAATATATTCTCGGCAATCTCACTAGCTTTCTTGCCTAACTCAGCAAGTCTTGTATGAACTTCGTCTTTGGGATTATACTTAGATATCGGAAATTCCAAAGGCTTCTTATGAATATCACGCTCTCCAAACTCTCCTTTCGATTGCATAGGCTTTACAAGTTCGTCGAGAACCGATGAGTTAAAAATTGCTGCAATGTAATAAGCTTCTTCGGCATTATCTGTATCATAATGATATAATGTACTTTCTATCACAACGCCATTTATTAACTGATTTTCTTTAAGAACCTCCTCTACATCTACTACAGTGGCAGCTAAATTTGTACCAGATCTGAGGTAGACAACTCTGTATTTAGCTCTCGGATTCTGTGCTGAAAGCCCTCGTTGATAATCTAAGCGTTCATATATAGTCATCTTTTCTTCTTTTTCGCCTCTGATCTCACTCCATATCTTCTCCGCTTCCTCAAGCCATTTAGCTAGCTTTGTATAACCAGTTCTCAATGCCTCTTCCTTCCTTATTATCCTATACCTAGAGCCTTCAGGTACTATCGGAAGCACAGCTATGTTTGGTGGTAGATGACAAAAAGGTAATATCTCAGCACTTGTGAATACCCCATAGATAAATTTCCTTTCTACTGGTAGCACGGGCATTCTACGACTCATTTTACCTCTGATCTCAACTCTTTTACTTGTTCGAACAACTATAAAGTTTTGCTGAATATCTACTATATCTACAAACCAGCATGCTTGAGGAACTATTGTAGCTCCTTGTCTAAAGAGATCATAATAATAGCTTCGAGAAGTTTGTATGGTCGCTTGTTCATAGTCTAACCACGTTCTAGCTCCGACGGAGTTGAAATATAAGCTTTTTACATCGATTTTAAGAAGCTGAAGTTTTTCTGCCTCAGTAAGTGATAGGATCTTGTGTTTGTCTTCAGGTAACTTCCCGCTTACAGTTAATGCCTTTACAGGATATGTTGTTTCACCACCTTTTACCGCGATAATAGCACATGTAGGTACGTAAAAGAGCGGCTCAACATTCTCACAATCTATGATCTCGGCAATTTTATATTTAATTTTAGAAACTTTTCCAGCTCTAAAATTGCCATGTTGATCAGCACTAAATATCGCCCTAGGCATCACAAACCCAATCAGTCCTTCATCCTTTAAGTATAAATCTAATGCTCTCGCGAAAAATAGTGTTGCCATCTCCATATGTGTCATTAAGTGCTCATCAAGAACTAAGCTATAAACATCTGTGATTATGTTCTTGACAATATTCTGATACTCAGTGTTCATTATATATCTATAAGCTATCCATGGCGGATTGCCCACAACATAATCAAATACTTTCTCAAACATTGTTGATATAATATAACTCTTGATTATAGGGATCCAGATCGTGTCTAGACCTCCGCTCTTAAGCTTTAATAGCTTGCTGTAGAACTCTATTAAAAGTTTTATCCACGCCTTTCTCTCTTCTTCACTCTCACTATTCTCGGCATACTTGCTTAATGTCTTTAAGACCTCGGGTGAGTCTTTCGGTAAATTACGCTCGAGCAATGAGCTTATGTCTGATAGAAATGCTGTGAACTCTGTTGATTTAACCAGTTTTAGTGGTAACAAAAACTCCTTAACTTCTTCAATTGTTACAGGTATCTTAACAACATCTACTGTTATAAGCTTGGAATCTACTGTTATCATGGCTTTCTCTTCTCTTTCTTCAGCTGTAATTATTGAATTTGTCATGTATATTGGTATCTCTATCTCTTTACCCTCTTTATAGGCTAGAAGTTCTGAGGCTGCCAATGCAATTAGATAATTTGTTTTTGCAGTTAGAATAGCTAAGGCGTCTATGTCAAAACCTATAATATTCCGTGATATGGCATGTAGAGCTTTTTTAGCAACATCGCTTGGTATTTCACCATTATGTCTCTGCTTAAGATATGTAACCAGTCTTTGTATAACTAGTGATAGAAATGTGCCTGTGCCAACACCTGGGTCAAGAATTTTAATGCTTAACGGGTCTCTGCCTTGGGTCTCAAGGTTTTTAAAACCTTCAACACTTAAGCCAAGCTCATCAAGTATCAACTCAGCTAGCCAATCAGGCGTTGTGTAGATGCCTAGATATTTCCTGACCTCTCTCCTAGGCACAAGCTCCTCATACAACAGCTTAAATAAGTCTCTAGCGCTTGAGAGATCCTGAGTCAAGACCTCTATGTCGTAATCATCTAGTTTTTCAATAATCTCTTTAACAATATTACATGTTTCAACACGCCATTCATCAATATACCAGCTGAACATCTCACCCTCAAGAAAGTTTCTTATGCCATACCATCTATAGACAAAACCTTTCTCCAAATGATCAAGCCTTTCTCTGAGCTCATCACAATTCCTAATTCTTAACAAACTTTTGAGAAACTCACTAGCAGCGGTATCATAAAATCTAGCAGCCGTTTCAGCAGCCAACAGCTTTAGGATAAGTGAATAATATGTCTGTATTGCATAAAATAGCCTGACGCCATCTATATTATTCACCTCCTCTTCTGTAAAGCCATAATCTACAGCTATTTTCCTTAGCTCTTCACCTGATAGTGGGTAAGCCATTGATGCTATCTTTCTCCACTCCTCAAACATAGTCTTAGTCTTTATGCTTCTAGCGTTTACGAGCATGTTGTAGAGAGTTCTTATAGCTCTTCTCGCAATAGAGCTTGCATAGCCAAAGTCTGTTGCTAAAGTCTTTGCATCTAACCTCTTTCTATAGGAAGCTATGACAACTCTAATGATCCTTCTAAGCTTATCTGTATTTAAGCTATATGCTCCAACCTCTGGCTCAACTCTGCAAACAGTCTGAGAATCAACATTACAATCTATGAATACAACGCTGTAGCCATCTAGAATCACTCCTGCCACTCTAGGAGTCAAACCTTGGTTTTTAATACCTCTAACTATTTCCTTAATTCTCTCGTTTTGAAGTAAGGCAGGTATATATTCATCTCTCATTTTCCTTACAGCTTCATCTCTATCCGCAGATCTGCTGAGAACACCAGGTCTTTTATACTCAAATATTGTTAAGCCATAGAGTGCGTCAAGTCTGTAATGTTTTACTACAGCTCCTCTCACACCTTCAACAGGAAACTCATACTTAGGCTCAGGAGCTTCTAAAACACTCCAAACTTTTTGATGTAAAACTTTCTCAATATTTATTTTCAAATCCTCCTCGGTACCATTTGTTAATCTAACTCTCTCAGTAATTTCACGGATCTCATTCAGAACCTCAGTAAGGCTGACCTTTAGACCTACGAGAATTTCAGAAGTAAATGAGTCTATAGTCTCACTCTCCAGCTTTATGTTTATATGATACTACAAAATTATTTATTTCGCCTTCAGAACCAATATATGATGATGCAAAACGAATATCATATCTCATATACTCGCAATTTTCATTGATCAGCCTTATTTTATATCTCTGAGTTTCAATAGGTTTAAATCCTTTTTCACAAACACTATAAAAATATCCGACCATCTCAATTAACCTCTCACATTTCTACAGAGAGAGGGATCTGAATAATTCATAAACTCCCTCACGGCTGGATATATAGTCCATAATATATTCTTTTAAAACAATAAAAATCACTTGTAGAATAAAAATTATTTATTAAACATGATTCGATAAGAAAGATCTAATGATATGCTTAGGGCAACTCCACATCAGCTCAGATAGAAATCGAAGATAAAGCATCATCTACTTGTTCAAGAAGATCTATTTACCTCAGATCTTTAACAACTACAGTATCCGAAATATTCTCTGATCTTTCTTTATGTGCAAAGCTGAAGATGTTAAAGACTTAATGTCTAAATACCCTTTTTAACAATGCACTTCTATAAAAACTTCTATATTTGATAAGATCTGCGGATACCCCCCTATCTGTACATATATATATGGGGAACCCCTGACGGAGGTCAGGGAGATGAGCCCCGAGGAGGATTACATGGGATCCTCCTCGGTGGGGACCGCAGATCCGTGATGGATCTGCGGGATGATCCGAATCGATCTTAATGTTATAAAGCTTGTCTTATAGATCATAAGATCTTTGGTGAGACCTCTCTCAGCTCAGGGAGGCGACCTATGACCCGGTCTTGATCTCTCGGAGGAGGCAGAGAGAGATGATAGGCCGGTGAGAGGCGTCCCCGCCTCGCCTGGCGGTGAGTCCCGGGGCTTTGATCCGTTGGGCGGAGCCTTCCCTAAGAGTTGAGAGAGGTCTCGGAACCACTCTGATGAACCTACTGTCGCCAGGTCCCGGGGCCTGGCGGCAGGGGGAGGATCTGGGCCGGGGGGAGGGGTAGGCGCCTCTGGGGCTCCACCCGCCTCTGGAGCCGTAGCTGTGAGCCGTGGGAGAGCAATCTCCCGCGGGGAGCGTAGGCTATAAGCCTCCTGGTAAGTGATGAACCCTCTCCTAAGGAGGGGGAGCGAACTAGGAGGATCTCGATGATCCTCGGCCCTGAGCTCGGGGTATGAAGATTCTGTGTGAAGCCGTGGTCTCTCTACTTCCTTATCGGGGAGACCTATGAGTCGTAGAAGAAGAGAAGATATTGAGAAGTGGTTCGATAAGTGGAGTCAGGTTCTTGCTAAGATAAATGAGATCAAGGGTAAGCCTATAGACACCACTGAGATCAAAGATTTCGATGAGTTATCTCATTTGCCCAACTTCAAAGTGGTCTCTAGGCAGGTCGTTGTCAGATTTAAAGATGGAGAGATATGCTACATCCCACTGGCGATCCTTCACAAATATATTTACAGGGGCATATATGGAGAATATGAGAAGACCTTTGTATATAGCGACTATAGTATTGAATATGCTCTGAAAGAGATGAGATGTTTCAAAGAATAAAAACATGTCTCTAAAGCATAAGATTTATCAAGAGAAATTCCCTCTGATCTCTCAAAATATTTCTTTTTTCGGGGATCGTATGTCCTCCTCTGAAGAATTTCTGAGAGAAGCCTTAGAACATTTGAGAGAAGATGAAGAGGTCCTAGCCTTAATAATATTCACCAGAAGAAAAAGTCTTTGGGACGTAGGTGTGGGAGCTCACATACTTACTCACGAAGATCTTGAGAATAATATAAAGATTGTCTATGGCGAAGAGACTTATGAAGATCTTCATAATCTTCTCATGTTTATGACACATATTGTTATAGAAGTGCTCTCAGGATTGATAAGAAAAGATCCTGAGACAGTCTACGGCCTTAGAATATTTGTGGATCAGATCAGAGATTATATAAAAATGCTGAAGACGCTAACCATGGAAAACACAGAAGAAGATTAACAAACATATCTCTTCTCTAGAAAACATCATCTATTTTTTTCGGGGAGAACATGACCTCCGAAGAAGAACTTATGTGGCAAAAAGGAGAAAATCTTCTGAAGACAAAAATAGAATGTATACCATGTAACATGACTAACGCAGAGGAGATATACAGATTATTAACAGAGCTTAAAGCTGACGAGAAGATTCTTGAGAAAATCAGAGAGGCTAAAGAGAAGAATAATCTGCCAGCATTTCTAATATTCATGAACCTAGGTCTGATAGATGTCGTGAGAAGAATAAGAAGAATTGAAAACAGAAAGATCTCTCCAGAAGAAGCAGAGAAGATTAAAAAGATCCTTCTCCTCACAGACGAGATGATGGAGAAGTCTATACCTCCGCAGCTGTGGCGTGTGATAGACGAGTACATCTAAGATCTTAATAAATCTCGGTATTTCATGGGATCTATAAATAAAATTCTGCTTTTTACTCTGTAAATTTCTGAACACAGAAACAGTGTATATATACATCATCTGCAAGATTTAATCATTTCAATATAATGTCAGCGACTAACGATCAGACAATTAACTAAGTTATCTCAATGAGAAAATTGAATCTTGAGATCATTCATAAAGATCTCATTAATAAATTAAAACCACACTCTTGAATCATGAATTAAGTATATAAAAGTCTGTCATGCTCTAGACATTTAAATGCTTTCGAGATTTTAAGATCTTTAGAGAATACTATTAAATGTTAAACGAAGAACTTCAATCCCATTCTAGGTAATAAGACTAAAATTATTCTAGCTAAGATTATTTGGAGAATAGAAACCAGTGTTAGCTCTATTAATAAGATGTGTTAAGATAACACATTAGGAAGCACATTAACATAAAATTAAAGGATCGTGAGATATGTTATTCTATGGGATCTAACTAATTTTGAGTTAGAGAGAGTTTTATTAAATACACTCCAAAAAAGCTTAGTTAGGAAATGTCTATGGTTTTAAAGATGCAATGGGCGGAGTTTATTTTAAGGTTAGTCTTAAAAAAAGACATCTCTCTCGAAGACTCCTAGTGAGTATCTTTATCCAGGTGTGAGTTGACATCTGATAGTTTCAGAATAATCACTAAGATTTTTTAAGAGATTAGGTAATTTCAACATAGAGACTTATGATGTTTTAGGGCGAGTAGTCTTAAATTCGATCTTGCTAATTATTAGTCACAACGATATTAAAAAGATGATTTGATGTTACCTAATGAATCTTGCCTCGATAAAATCTACAACAGCCTTATAAATAGCAGCTTCAGCATTTAATTTGAATAACTCATTTATTTCTTTTTCATCCTTGACAGCGTCCAGATCTATGTCATAATAATAGATCTTGACTGGCAGATTAATAGAACATTTATCGATCATCAGATTTATACTTTCAGGATACATTAAGGCCTTTTGTTCTTTATAATATGTAGGGACTAAAACTGTCATAATTTTTATATTATCTCTTTTGATATCTAAGAAGGTTATCAGCTCTTCAAGTCTATTCTTATATAATTCTACACTCTTCTCCATGTTTTTAGTTATTTCATGTAGTTTATTTGATGGAAAGACTCTTGTTAAATATCTCAGCAATTCTTTTTCATTTAATACAAACGCCCCGCCTATATTTATACAACTATCATATACTCTTTCGATCACAAGTCTAATTAAATCTGCCAAGAGATCTATATCATAGTAATAATATATCTTATTTTCTTTAATCGCTTCATTTATTAGATGGTATGCTTTAATTTTCTCAAGACTTGGAATACCTATTTTCTCTAAAATCTTTAATTTAAGATCTTTTACGCAGTAATGATGTAACATTAGTGCAATAGCCACCATGCTTTCGGTAGGTATGAAATCCCAAGTCGAACAATACTTCGCCTTTTCAGCCATTTTTTGTAATTCTTCATCTTTAGACATGACTACTTCCTCAATACCTTTAACAATATTTCTAACTTCTCTCCCAAATATCAGATAGGGCACTGAAGGAGCCAACGAGATCTGTTCTTGAGCCTTGACTATCGTATCAACTATATGATCAGTTGTCGTCTTGCCAGTCAGATCGATACCAGTTATTATGTAGCTTATATCTACTCCTTCCTCATATAATCCCCATAAAACCTCCTCAAGATCATCATATTCGAAAGTTTTTGGAGTTAAGATCAGCACTAGATGTTTAATTTTCTCAGGACTTCCTACTCTGATAAGTCTTCCTGTACGCTGATAAAATCTTAATGGGCTTTTTGTCACATCAACCATTACTTGAAGCCAGGCCTCGGGTATGTCAATACCTTCTTCACCTACCTTGGTTGAGACTAGTACTGAGATCTCACCTTTTTTGAGTTTTTCAGTCAGTTCAAGTCTTTCATCTTTATCGACTTGACCGGTCAATAGACTTACTACTTGTTTAGGTATTCTATTACTTAAAACATCTTTCGCTTCTTCAGCTGAGACAATTCTGCCTGTATATATAAGAGTTAATTTTCCTTCTTGAGGTATATCGTAAGAATTTATAACTTCTATCAAGGTTCTTGCTTTATGAGAATAAGTAGTTTCTTTACAAAATCTCTCTAGATCATCATTTCTGACGATCTTGCCTCTTGCTAAAAGATTCTCATAACTTTCACATAATGCTTTTCTACCATATTTTACAAAAGTAGTTTCTAAAAAGCTATCTATCCTATTGTCTTTAGTTATATTTCTTTTTAATAGTTCATCATAGATCTTGATTTCATCATCAGAGAAATATGATTCATATATATCTGCAATAGCCAATGGAGGATCAAAACCAGGATCTATATCTTTCAATCTTTTAAAATCATAATGAAGTAGAATAGGTGTTCCAATAATTTTTATAAGTTCTTCTCCTCTAAGAATCTTTTCGCTAGGCAATAGAGCTGTGAATCCTATTATGATCTTTGGATTCAAATGTTTAAGAAGCTCTTGATAATATTTGTTTCCAAATGCGTGATGAACTTCATCTATAATTATGAAATCAAAAGATCTTTTCTCATCAATATTTTCAACACATTTTAATGATGTCATTGGTGTTGCTATAACAATCTTTTTATATGGATCAAGAAAATCGCCACATTCACCTTCATATTCTTTTCCGATGTTATCAAAAGTTTTGGACCATTGTTTTTTAAACATTTGATCGCATAGAAATCTTGTTGGCTCAACAACTAGAACTCTGTTATAACCACCATATTTAATAGCATAATAAGCTGTGAACTCTTCAAGTAAAGTCTTACCACTACCAGTAGGCATAGAGACTATGATAAATCTATTACTTCTCAAATTTCTAAGGATCTCTTGAGCAACATAAGATTGATATTTTTTCAACATAATCGGTTTACCTGATAAATTTAGCATTCTCTCGGAGAGAACTCTATTAAATTCTTCAATGATCTTAAGTTCGTTCAGATCATTTGACAATTAGAAACACCTCCGAGAATATTTTCTTAGATGTCAAGATATATTAATCATGCAAATATTCATATTTTAAAAGCAGAATAATTGATTAAAAAGTTCATACGATGATATTTTTAATTAATCAATTTATTTTGTATAATCATTATATTGTATTAGGTGTTTGTTTCGCCATCTCATGTGGTTCATGAGATCGTTGGTAAAATGATATGTAATTTCTCAAGTAGAGATATTGATAATCTTATTGACAGATGTTCTAGACATGATCTTTCGAGGATCAACTGTAGAGAGTTGTTGAAGCTTGCATCATTAGTCTCCGGGATATATGGTGATGATGGTCTGTGTTATTTTATTCTTCATCATTATCTTGATAAGATTGTTTCGATTATGAAAGGAAGATTCGTAAGATTATTTGTAGAACGCCGTCTGACGTCTAAAGATCTTGTTAATGAGATAAGATCAGGTCTTGACGATGAGGTTAGTGTCTTCTCTGTTATAAGAAGATACCTTTATTCTATGCCAGATTACTATATGACCGTGTCTTTACGTTATCATATGATGGAGAAGGGATATTCCAAACAGACTGCCAGAAAAAAAGCTAGAATGATCTTTGAGATAGCATCTGAATGCAGAGAAACATTGAACGAGACTAGTAGAGACTGGGAACAGAATGTTAAAATGCTGAATTTATTAGAGAAGATCCGTGACAAAATATATCTTGTTCACGTCAGAATGAAGATGAATATGAATCAGATAATATGTATCTTGTTAACAAAAGAAGAAAACTATTGGAAAGAATATTATGGAGAAGACATTTATAACAACATCATTCAGGGTCTTAATTGTGTCAGATAGTAGTAAAGAATTGATCCTTTAAAACTGAAAAGTTTATGAGAAGCACTTCTTCAGGGTAAAAAGCCGGCTTTTATAGAAAGGATCCCATAAGATCCGATATACTATCAATAATTAATAACGCCTATAAATAAGATAAATTCGATCATCTTCACGAAAGTTTTCTCGCGATCTTTTTATCAGCTATAATAAATATAATATCAATGTTCTTTTTGGATCAATTTTTGACCTCTACTAAGACTTTTAAAACGTTTTAGCAGAATTATCAATATATCACTCTCTAACTTAAGGTCTTTAATTATTTTTCTGTCGCGACTGAGAGTATAGTAGTCTTATTTTCTCAATTATGGATTCTTTAAATCTTTTTTCGTTGTAAATAATGATGTATGGCAGACGATCTTTTATAAAACGTGATGTAATGCCTTTCACATATAGATCGTGAGAAGCTTTCTCTAAATCCTCTAGTTTAAGCCCCAGCCTACTTAAGGTTTCGAGGAATCGACTGATTTTGTCCTGATCTATGCTTAATGGGAAATAATTGTAGAGCATATTTAGTGATGCTAGATCTCTGATCAGCCTTTCATTTTTAATAAACTCAGCTATTTTATCTTTAATAAATTTCAGCATGATCCATGTGGCCTCTGGAAGCAGAGTAAAGGCCCCTCTACAACTAAAGGCTAAACCTAATCTCTTAAGATCCTCCCAAAACTTTTGATATCTATCTTTTAGCACAGGTCTGAGAGCTCCTAAAGCAACTATCGCTCTATTTAATAATTCTTTTTGTTCAGCAAAATATAAGGACCATTCAAGAGGCGGCTCTATAAATAATGTCTCGTCTCCTATTCCTAACCATTCTCTTCCTTGAACCACAACCGTCATCAAAGCTACTTCCCAGCCGTATTTGTTAATAACTTTCTCAAGCTCTTTTATGATTTATTATTGAGAAATCATTTTAAATCTTCTCCATAGAACGGCTTTATCTCTACTCGCGATAAAGATGTTCTGTATCTCATCTCAACATCGATTCTAATGTTATTAATGGGTATACTATAGATCTTCTTTATGGATCTTCTAGATCTGTATGATCTAGCAGTAGCAGAATCATCTTTATTCTATTATATTTTCTGTAGTCTTATTACGACTAGGTGTTTATAAAATGGCTGAAGAGATCAGAGATATGATAATTTATGTAGCAAAGCTTATGACTATTTCTGCCATAACTGCGCCAAAAGCTCGTGGGAAAAATTCCTAGGCGGGAGCGGACAAAAAATAGGTTTGTCGAATCTGGCTTTTACTGATTGAAAAATTGAATTAGAAAAGCCCGTCGTTAATGTGCGGTCTTACCTTTGCTGAGACTGAGGTTGTTGAGGCTGTGCGCGTCTCTGCTTCTCTGCTTGAACCCTCTGTTTGAGGCTGTCTAGCTCTTTTTTTGTCCACGGATATGTTGTCGAATTGTTGGCGTAGCTTGGGGGGCCTCTGCTTGAGGATCTGAAGATCGCATTCCGCGTTGCTATGTCTTGGTCGACCGCAGCTAAGTTTTGAATCTTGGTGAGGTCGACGTTTTTCCACTTTAAGAGCTTGGGTATTTGGCACTTCGGGCTGCTACATTAAAAATTAGGTACAGGCCTTCAGACTGGAGGCTCCTTCCTTAAAGTCCACGCGGGGATGGCGTTGAAGACTTCTGCGTAGCCGTTGTATCCTCTTGTGTCAGTCCAGAACCCCCTGTACCTGTTAAGGGCCAGTAGTGCGTCTGGCCTGAGGTATCTCTGGCTACCCTTCGCGTAGACCGCTAACGCTCTCCTCTTTAGTTCTACGTAGTCCGTGATGTCAACTACGTCTGTGAAGGACTGCATCGGAGGCCAGACCTCGTACTCGTACAGGTACTCTATTCTGTGCCCGTGAAGGAACATTGCGTTCCACGCGGCTAGTCTAGCTATTTTGTTGGCCGCCCTATGATCTGGGTGGTATTCACCTGGGTGTGGGGCGTAGATCACGTTCGCCCCGGTGCTCAGAATCAGGTTTACCACCTTGTTGACCGCCTGGGGGACGTATTCGGCGAGCCTTGCGTCGGGAAAGTCCAGGAACACCAGCCTGTCGCTAGTGCATCCCAGAATGCCTAAGGCCTCTTTTGCCTCCGACTTGCGTTTTAAGAAGTATTGTTGTCTCTCGGAGCCTTGGAGGACCTTTCCTTCGTATGCCGCGGCTCCGTCAGTGAGGTAAACGACAACGACTTGATAACCTGACTTAACGAGGATAGCGATGGTTCCGCCCATGCCGATGACTTCACTGTCCATGTGCGGAGTGAGTACCAACCTGACCTCGTTATTCATGTTGACCATCTTTAATAATTCTAGTTTAAATTTATAAGTTTTCCTCCTTCTGTCTAGGAACTTATTGCGGGTTCAATAGATTTATATAATTGGAATGTATTAAATATTATACATGAGATTTTGGATGGAGGTTGCGACCAGGCCCCCAATTATGGCGAGGACAGAGGACGCCAGTATCAGGCCCCTTGCCCTCCTCGGTCGGCAAGCCTTAGTCCCAAAGCTGCGCGCCCCTGCGCCCCTATTATCTTAACACGCCCAGGAAGCCCTTGACCGTTGCCGCCTGATGACCCTAAAGGAGTTGGGCTTCTTGGATCCCTCTAGCCCCTCTTTCTCATCATCAGTTAACGTTCAGCCCTTTACGCTTATACTTGTCTAAGCCCTGACGTTGTACTCGCTTAGCCCTTAAAATCAGGTAGCTCAACAACAGGTGAGCGGCGAGGCTTGAGCGACGAGACCTCCATCATAAGATGGGTCTTAGTTTTCGTTGCTTATTTTTAGCCCTAATTCACATAGAAGTTTCGCAGGGGGTCCTTGACGCCTCTTATGCAATGCCCACATCTTTCGTTATCATTACCCTTATTTTTAACTGTCGCTTAGTTGTGGAGGCGTGATACTGCTGATAAGTGATTTGCATAAAAGCCTCGATAGTATTAAGGAGATGAACTCGGTCAAGTGGCTACTCAACGTTTTGGACGAGCTAAAGCCAGACTATCTGATTGGGGCGGGGGATTGGGGGGAGGCAATGACCGCGGATGATTTCTCCGAAATCCTCACGAGGGCTAGGTTAATAACGGTTTACGGAAACCACGAGAACTTCGCGGTGATAAAGAACCTCTCAATAAGGGATGGACAGGTGGTGAGGGTTGGGGAGTTGAGGGTTTCAGGGATCAACGGCCTGATAGGGTATGATGAGGATTACGGCATACCGCCAGGGAGGTTCATGAGGATAGCGAACAAAATCAAGGGGGTAGACGTCCTCGTGACCCACCAACCACCGTACATACCCGAACTATACCCAAACATGAGGGTTAACGAACCAGCAATACTCATGAGACAAGCGCTGGAGCGGATAAGGCCTAGGCTACACTTCAGCGGACACATGACGGGAGGTTGCTACTCCTATTACGAGTTCGAGTGGGGGAAGTACCTAAGGGTGGATACATCGGCTAGGTTCAGGTGCTACGCCCTAACCGACGGGAGAGACGTTACAGTATGTCAGAAGGGGGAGGAGGTTTTTAGGTTCAGCCTGTAAGGGAACAGTTCATTAAGTTTTGACTGGTGCTTAATGAAGGCGTGTGTGCATAATTCCAATCCCCGCCGTAACCATGTGGATTTTGTAGACTGGCTTGCGGACACCACCAGCTTCAGCGTGGCGGTGCAGTCCCCTCCGCCCCTTACCCGGAGCTGGAAGGCGGCGAGGCGGCTGAGCCATGATGTGGGCTCTCGAGAAGATAAGGCCTAGGCTCCACCTCGGCGGCCACATGACTGGCGGATGCCTCGCCTACCACGACTTCAGCTGGGGAAAGCACCTACGCGTAGACACCTCCGCTCGCCATAGACGCTACGCTGTACTGGAAGGGAGAACCGTGACGGTGTAACAACGCGGCGTCAATAGATTTATATCTGGAATTAGGTACTATTATGAGGGGTACTATTATGAGGTTTTGGATAGAGGTTGCGTGCTCTTCCGTGGAGGAGGTGGCAGATGTTATAGCGAGAGCCTTAGAAAGTAAAGGATGCACAGTTAATGTCCGTTGGGAGCAGTCCTTCCACTTCCCTCAAGAGTACGTACGTGTTGATGGAGTAGAAGTGATTGACGAGCCGTTTGGGAAGTACAAGATCATGGCCTATTTTACCGTAAAGAAAAACTTAAAGAAACCAGATAGGTGCGAGGTCAAGGCAGGATACTTAGTAAAGGTCCTGGAGGACAGACTTAACAATCCTGATAGCCTTGCAGTATCCGCGGCAATCAAAGGCATGGCCGAAGGACTTGTGGATGCCGTCATGAGTGAGGTATTCTTTTCCCTTGCTTGAGGAGCTTCTGAGGGTAGGGTTATTGAATGGCTTTTTTAGTTTTCGTCTTAATTATAGGGCGATATTTTGGTGAAGGTTCCAGAACTACTGTTACTAATCTTGTCAGTGATTTTTCATATTTTGCAAACGCTCCAGGGTACAGTGACGAGACCGTCCAAGTAGGTTGAGCTGGTACCGCATGGAGGCGATCTTACTGACCGCCTTTTCGGGAATCTCCCCCTTTTCGAAGGAACCTTCAAGTAGCCCTATAATATCCTCTAACGGTTTCACTTCTTTTACCAGCTCGCGTCCGGCGGCTATTACTCCATTTAGGTGTCCTTTGAGAAGGTTTAATTTGAGCCGATGTACGAGAGCGTCTCCGGCTCTGCTACGACCTCTACCTGCCTCCCGTCTGGTAGCTTGACTACTGCCTTGACTTTCATGGCAACACCGGTATTCGTCGTAAATAATGATTATCGTCGCTGTTCTGCCGGTGCCGTGAGGTTTTCAGGTTCAGCCTGTAAAGGATCGGTTCACCTTTGTGAATCCTAATTCCTTTATTTTTCCCAGGTCCTTCATGACTCTCGTGTATATGTGGTCTATGACGTTACACCACCCGCAGGTTCCCTCTTCGTTATAAACTTTCGAAAGGACGTACCTGTCCTTTGGGCAACCGTAATTACAAATCTTCGAGTACTTACAACTTATAGATTTTTTAGTCTCCAGATCCTCCAACCTAATGCGTATCAGCTTGGGGTTCATCGGGTTAAGTATCTCCTCAAAGGTCTGCTCCCTTATATTCCCCAGCTTATATCTCTCATCGAACATGAACTCATCGCAATGGTAAACGTCACCGACAGGAGTAATCCCTAAAATCTTGCCTACGCAGTCTCCGCTGAAAATACAGACTTTACTCTCAGCACCAAATATTCTATCAAGAATAGCATCGAATTCTCTTATCTCTATCCTTGGATCATCTAGGCTATACCAGTAGTCGAAAAGCTCTATGGCGAATTTCTCAAACTCCTCCCTTGGCAAAGCGTCAGTCCTGCCTACATTCAGCGCAGGCCTCTGCGGCAGAATACCTATACTGAATATCCCGTTCTCTATGAAGAAGTCAAGGAACCTCTTAGCCCCGAGCCTCACCGTTTCCTTCGTTATAACCGCCAAAACCCCGAACTTTACACCGTTCTCCTTTAGCAGTCGTATCCCCCTCATCACCTGCTCGAAACTCCCCTGGCCATTCCTAAATATCCTGCTCGCGTTGTGGACTTCAGGAGGTCCATCTAAGCTAACTCCGACGTGGAAGTCATTGGCCTTAAAGAAGTCGACCCATTCCTGACTAATTAGCGTACCGTTAGTCTGCAGGCTGTTTATAATTATTTGACCCTCGCGCCTGTACCTTTTCTGCAACTCAACGACATTTTCGTAAAACTGGATGCCCATCAGTAACGGCTCGCCGCCATGTCATATGAACTCGACGCGATCCGCGTAATCCAGCGCCTTTGCAATAATCTGGGAGACCGTGTCTAGAGACATCCGACGGTTCGAGTACGTATCAGCGTCACAGTACCTGCAAGCAAGATTGCAGGCACTTATGACCTTAGTTATGACAATTAAACTACGGTTACTTGTATTTCTTTTTGACAGCTGTTTACCTAAAGCTTCGCCAACTTTAGTACTGGTTGTGATATCTTGCGAGCTTTTCATAGTATTTTACCTTCTCGTCCAACTTCTAACCAAAGCTCCTTCTAAATGGAACATCTTTAACATACCAACATACTCGGCATAGTTCTCTACATCTCTATAGTCCCTTAACTTTAAACCATCTACTGTATCTATTAAATTTTTTATGTTGCTCGGCATAATTCTCTTTTTGATTCGGATCCCTGTACACCTCTATCGTCTGTTGTATCTTGTGCTTCAGTATTTTCTTGCCGGGCTCGTTTTGAATTGTCAGGAGGAGACCCTCAAGCTCACCCGCATTCTTAGGAACCCAGACCTCCCTCAACTCATCCCTAAAGTTCGACACACCCACTTAACCCACCAAACTATAATGCAATAGACTAAATTTTAAGCTTTATCCATAATAGTTAAGCATGGCGGGGATTGGATTAATACACACCAACAACTGAAAGACATTACGTTTAGTACTCTTAACACCACCACGAGCGAAAACGGCGTCAATTCTCTCGATGTTTTTCGTCATACATACAACTTCGGTTGGTACCAACCGCAGAATTATGTACGTAATTCTGCCGAGAAAAAACGTAAAGCGATGCAGTATGACGGCGACGACGAGCAAGACGGCAAAGGTATGACGCTTACGACGGACAAAATACGACGCTTTGCCGACGTATTAATTACGTATCTTTTCGGTTGGTACCAACTCGTTTTCTACGTAGAGGATTTTTGTCCATTTTTTGTCCGCATACAACCGGTCAAAAACACTATTAACCACCATATGAAAGATGCCACGTGGTATTGGAAACATCGTGGTCAAGATTTTGAGTGAGAATAAAGATCTTGAGGTTTTGGCGAGCAAGATGAAAGAGCTTTCAAAGATCTATGGTGATTACTTTGTTCGAGATGCAAATAATATAATGGAGAGTGAAGTTGTAGTACTTATCGGATGTAAAATTGCTAAGACAGGTCTTGTCAAACCTGAGAAATGGAGTCTAGATGTAGATATCGTAATGAGCTTGATCAGTCTGGGTATAGCCTTAGGATCAGCCGTGAAAATCGCTTCTATGCTAAATGTTGACAATAGGATCATGTTCAGCGTTGGTGTAGCGGCACAAGAATTAGGACTTATAGATGCAGACTACGTCTTTGGAGTACCTCTCTCAGTAAAATCTAAAAACATATATTTTGACAGAATATGGCCTCCAAAATAATTATATCTCTCTGGGAGCCCTCCGAGACGGAACTACATAAGATCATTTCAATACAGATTAAAACAAGCCTCTTAGATTAGGCCCGGGGGTTTTAATAAAGAAGCTGAAAAAGTTGATCAGCTTAATGAGCATGATAGCAGATCATCTGAAGAATCTTAAGGACACACATAAATGTATTATCTTATATCTCATCTCTAGATGCTGATTGCGGTACTATTTGTGTACTAACATGCTCACTTATTGATCTTGTGAAAAAAGAATTTTTAAAAACCCAGGATTTTTTCAGAGACCGACTCTTTTATATAGCCTAGATATTTAAAGTGATCTTCATCGCCTCTCTAAAAAGATCCTCAATCTGGCCTCTATAAAATAGCTGACCTTTTTATTGTTATAAAGAATTAGGAGAAGCCTCATAAAGATCCTTTGTATAATGATCAG
>Ga0326760_1000316_pt1 | contig 27668 bp, 22 predicted proteins | sample GCREP_S_FD_207668 | JGI IMG/M metagenome (GOLD analysis project Ga0326760, IMG submission 207668) | Hot spring sediment microbial communities from Geyser Creek Basin, Yellowstone National Park, WY, United States - GCR.EP_S | ecosystem: Environmental > Aquatic > Thermal springs > Near-boiling... | reverse complement strand
GTATAGATATGGTATTAACGAATCCTGAAAATATAGACTTGAACAGTATTATCAAGGTTTACGGATATATAGACGAACTTGTTGTCGATGATCTAGCTAAGTTTAAACCTAAACAAAATATTGTTAGAATTGCTATACCATCTTACTCTAAGTCTAGAATAAGGTTATGTATTTCAACGTATATACCAAAACGTTACGATATGTATCTAAGGCTAAACCTTTCGAGCAAGCCTTTTAACAGCTCTAAGTAGCTGTACCTCATGTGGTAACCCAACGAATACAACTCTATTATTTATAGCTATTGTTGGAACTGTTGTAACAGCGTATTTGTCGGCTATATCAGGATTTTCGTAAGCTTCAACTATATGTGTTTCTATATTTCCTCTTCCATAAACCTTGCTTACATAGGCAAACATGTTCGCCATTAAAGCTGCGTAGGGGCAGTAAGGACATGGTGGAGTTACTATAACCTCTATAACAACTTTTCCATCTAAAGCTGCAATCTCTTCAACAGTCTCTTCAGATAACCCATGTTCTCCGTTGCTTAACCTAATCACGGTCTCTATAAACCCTTTCAACTCTTCCCCTGCGGGCATACCCAAGTACTTTATAACACCGTCGAGTAGTAGTATCGTTGGTACTCTCGATACCCCAAACTTTTTAGCTATTTCCCAGTCCTCAACTATATCGTAGATAGTCAACTCTATAGCTTGTCTATCGCCTATCAACGGGCTATTACTGGCAACAGCTTTGATAAGCTTTACCGTATCTTCACATGAGAAACACTCTAGTTTACTCCTCGATATGAACAGCATCAGCTTTACTGGTTTCACCATATCTTTTAAAGCATACCTTATAGCTTCGAGATCTTCATTTGTTAAGTTATATCTAAACATCTCCTCTATATATGGTGGGATCTCGTACTCTGACACTGTGCAACACCTACTTGCTAGTTATATAGTGTAGGTATTGACAGGTACTTATAAAGATTTGCTTAGCTGAAGTCATCGATATATCTTCCGTAACTCTTCATGTGTAGGCAACTCTAAAGTATGTATCAGATTAACATATATATCTAAGGTTGCTAGCTAAATCTAGGGGTATAGCTATGGAGAAAGTGTTGATTGTTGGTCTAGGAGAAGTCGGTTCAGCAATATATACAGTGTTTAAGAATAGTGGTCTGTTTAAGGTGTACGGCTATGATATAGATATGTCGAGAACTATAGATAGCATTGAAAGTATTGAGAAACCTATCGATTATCTACACATAGCTATTCCCTACACTAGAGACTTTGTAGACATAGTTAAACATTATATAGAGATGTTTAAGCCTAGGATTACGGTAATACATTCAACAGTTGCTATAGGAACTACACGCGCTATCTATAGATCTTCAAGCGTTGTAACAGCCTACAGCCCTGTTAGAGGTAAACATCCGAATATGGTAAAACACGTAATGTTTTGGAGTAAATGGGTTTCAGCACTTCCAGAAGGAAGTGTGGAAGAATGTGCTAATCATTTATCTAAAGCAGGGTTTAGGGTAAGAATCTATAGAGGTTCACCTGAATCTCTCGAACTTGCAAAACTTTGGGAAACTGTTTACAGAGCTATCATGATAACTTCATGGCAAGAATTGCACAGGATAGCAAGAAAGTTTGGTGCAGATATCGGGGTAGTTACAGAGTTTGTTGGTGAAGTACATGAGGTTCTCAAAGACAGACCTATATATTTCCCTGGATATATTGGAGGGCATTGCTTAATACCTAATACAAAGATTCTTTCAAGTCAATACCCATCTAAGTTGTTTGAGTTTGTATTAGAGTCCAACGAGAGGAGATTGAAAGAGCTTGAGGACGAGGACATCAGGAGAGAGGTTGAGTACTTGAAAAAAATCGCTATGAAGTACATGAACGTAGATTACTATGAGGGTAGAATAGACTAGGTACTTTCCCCACTCCCACTTTTGCCTAAGATCCTAGTTAACGATGTTAACAACTCCATCGGTATAACTATTTTTGTAGATGGGCTCTCAGCAACAGCTTTAAGTACATCGAGGTACTGGAGGAGCAGAGCGTTAGTCCCAAGTTTTAGAGCAGCTTCATTCACTAGCTCTAGTGCTCGAGCTTTACCCTCAGCAACGAGTATATGGTACTGTTTCTCACCTTCACCTTTCCTTATCATAGCTTCTCTCTGGCCTTCAGCTTCTAGAATAGCTGAGGTCCTCTTACCTTCTGCTTCAGCTATCATAGCTCTCTTAGTTCTCTCTGCGGCCATCTGCTTAATCATAGCTTCTTGAACATCTTTCGGAGGCTTAATCTCTTTAATCTCTACAGATGTAACCTTTATCCCCCATCTATCTGTAACCTCATCTAGTCTAGACCTTAACACAGAGTTTATGTACTCTCTTCTAGCTAGGACATCGTCTAGAACCATATCGCCTATAACAGCTCTTAATGTAGTTATAGCGATACCTGTTGATGCTGTTATGTAGTTCTGAACAGCTGTAACAGCTTTAATAGGGTCGAAAATCTTTAGATAGACTAGGAGATCTATATCAACAGGTGCATTATCTTTCGTTATACATGTTTGAGGAGGTATATCTATCACAAATTCTCTTAAATCTACCTCGACACCTCTATCGATTATAGGTATTAAGAATACAGGTCCAGGTCCTTTAACACTCATCAACTTCCCTAATCGGAATACTATAAGCCTTTTGTACTCTGGCACAATCTTGATATGGGGTAGTATTATACCTAGTATTATCAGTATGAATATTATGAGCATTGCAAGCGTTAGAGGATCCATCGAACCACCTATACATAAAATTATCTGAATTCTGGGGATATATACTTATCCTTACTTCTTCTCCTCTACTTTCTCCACATACAGTTTAAGTCCTTCAATCCGTACAACTCTTACTCTAGATCCAGCTGGGATAACATCTTTAATAGAGTACGCGGTCCAATCCTCGTTCAGCACGTATACAACACCAGGGATTGTTTCATGGATATCTGTTTTAGCTATACCTATGGATCCTACCAGAAGCTGCTCTATAGAAACTCTCTTTTTTCTCATAGCTTCAGCGCCTTTGATTGCTATAAACCCTGCGAAAGCCATTAAACACGCTAATCCACCTAGAACAGCATAGACTGGTTCTGATACTATGTGAGGAGGTGTTAGGTATAATTGATAGCCTACACCTATAGCTAAGAGCACTACCCCAGATAAACCGAAAACTCCAAACCCCGGTGTGTAGATTTCTACGGCGAGGAGTGTAAGTCCTGATAACATTAAGATTAGGGCGAATATATTTGGCGATATTATGTTCATTCCGTAAAGTGCTAATGCTATAAGTAGTATACCTGCAATCGCGTATCCCTGGAAACCTGTTGTAAGTACCTCGACAATTATTAGGAGTATCCCAGCTGTTAGGAGTATCTCTGATATAAGGGGTAGGGATATTAGGGATACAAATCTGTCCCAAATATCTGGGGTCAGCGTCTTGGTGATAGATATGTTTAGCATGTTCTCTAGATCGTTAAGGGTCTCGGCTTTGGAGGCAAACCCTATACTCACAGCCTCTTCCGAGGTCAAAGTCTTGCCTTCTCTCACCATCAACTCCGCTACCTTAGTAAGATTCTCGTTTCTTCCAAACATTCTCTCGGCTAGGGCTTTAAACCTAGAGGCAACGTATTCAACAGTTTTAGGATCGGGTGGAGAAGGTATTGCATCACCTATAACAGATCCGGACCCCATGAATATACGTTTGCAAGCGAGGGAAATCATAGCAGCGGCAGAGACAGCATAACCTCCTGGAGGTATCCATGTATAGCACTCAAGATTATTTTCAACAATATCAGAGACAATTCTATCTGCAACACTTAGATATCCACCATAACTATTTATCCTTAGTATAAAAACGTAATTTTCTCCATGTTTTAGAGCTCTATTCCAAAGATGTAGAGCACCACCATCAACGTTGATACTGAAATCAATTAGAATAGCCTCTTGTTTACTTCCAACCACAGACCCTAGCTGTACAGAGTACGTTAGCATTGATGTTACTATGGTTAAGAATATCAAGATATAGGAGAAGGTTTTCAAGCACTTCATATCAACTACTCCCTAAGCACCGTATTTAAAACACTACTACTTTCGCAGAATTTTAACCTTATCGTCATAGAATACGTAGAAGAGGGCAATTCTCGTTATCTTCAGAATTCGTCTAGGTAATTTGTTTTCGAGAAAAATACTCAGCGTTTACACCAGTCATCATGTTTCAGTCCCGGGTTCACTACATCATACACTTGGCTACTTAAGGATGCTTAGAACACAAAGTTTTTAAATATTTTCGAGCAGAGCCACGGCATCTATAGACATTATCACGGGGTTTGCTTCTCCATAAATTATGTATAAAACCTCTATCGAGGATTGTATACCTATAGAAATTAGTTATGGATATAGATACCTTATAAATGTGTTACCTTCTGCATTAGTTACGGTGTTGCTCTTGGAGTATATTTCGAGAGAAGAGTTGATAGATATAATCACGAGGAATGGGATGGTTGAGGAGTTCGTGTCCTGGGTAAAGAAAGTGAAAGGTTATGTACCCGACCCTATATCCCTTGCTGATATAGATTATGAGCTTCTGCTGAGATTCGTAGTAGAAAAGAAGCTTATCGATCTAGGGGAGGAGCCCGAGTATATTAAGAATGTTGGAGAAGAGGAAAGCTTAGGTCTAGAGTTCGTAGATTTAGAGAAGAAAGCTTTGCCTAAGAAGATTAGACGTAAAACTTGAGGAATCGTACCGACTTCATTTGTTTAACATCTTTTTGGCTTCTTCTACTATCTTCCTACCCCATCCTTCGCCGAGTATGCTTATAACGAGGCTTTGCTTCTCGACAATATCCTTTATACTCTTTATACCGTGTTGAATAAGTATTCTGGCTCTAACTCTTCCAACATATCTAAGTTGAACAAGATCTAGAGCATCTTCTTTAACTCCGTGTCTAACTCTTTCAAGTAGGATACGCAGTCTCTTGCTATGGCTATCAAAACCTACAGTCTTAGCTATAGTATAAGCAGCGAAGAGAAGCCATTCAGCTGTATCCTTTATCACAGCCAGATCTCCGAGCTCTACACCGTATCTCTCAACTATAGTTCTTTCCGGAACCTCCTCGATCCATGCATGCAATATCAAGCCTACTAAGCATCCTCTAAGCCAATCTACATCTGGATCCCGTAAGCGGTGTTCGAGACTTTGCGGAGGAACTTCGCCATTGAGTTCAAGATCGAGCACATAGTTTTCGTACCAATCGTATACAGCTTTATTTAGATGAATATCAGCAAAATCAGGGGTTATACCTATGAGTGATAGGTAATAAAGATCGGGAACGCTATCCTTATCGGCAAGACCCGCTATTATTGCGAAGCTCGTTATAGGGTCTACATATAACCACGATGTTGCTATACCTAGTTTTGTTGGTCTATACTTAGCAATGTTGACTTGATGAGCATCTTTATCGGATTTTATCATCGATAACTCTTCAAGCAGTAGTACTGTTCTTCGAATTCTGTCCTCCAGAATGTAATGAGGGACTTTCGATGCACTGAAAGATTCTCTGAAAAACTTCAGTATATCGTTCAACGTTATAGCTTCTCCTGACGCTATGATGGATAGTACATGTTTTCTAAGAGCTTTTTCGTCGAGTAGTTTAGACTCTATACTCTCCGGCACCCCCTCTATATAGTGCTTAGCTTCTGAAAGCTTGTCAGCATCTTTAGCTACAGCAACTATGCCATAAGGATCGTACCTAGGTCTTCCTGCTCTTCCTGAGAGCTGTTTATACTCTAGAATACTAATCCTCTTAGTCGATCTACCGCTGAAGTACTTCGTATTGACTATAACTACTCTTGCAGGTAAGTTTACCCCCATAGCTAGGGTTGGGGTAGCTGCAAGGTACTTTATTAAGCGTTCACGGAATGCCTGCTCTATAAAACGTCTTGCGTTAAGAGAGAGACCTGCATGATGATACGACGTACCGCATTTTATCAACGGGTACAGCTTTTCGTATTCGAAATCGTGGAGCTCCTCTTTCAATCCCTTAGCAATAGAGTTAAGCTCTTCCTTCAATTCTTGAGGAAGGTTTTCACATACTATTGGGGCGTAAATATAGGCAAGCTCTTCAACAGCCTTTCTAGAGTACTTGAATTCTAAAACATTAAAACCTTCTCTAATAGCTTTAAGAATCCAGTACTTTGTTAAATCCTCAACCTCGACTATAGTCGAACCCCCTTCTAGGGGGAGCTCTTTAGGGAACACCATTACCCACCTATTTCTAGCTCTATACACAGGGACTTCGTATAGTTTAACAGGTCTCCAATCAGATTTGACTAGTTTAGCGTTTAGCCACGATGCTATCTCTTCCGCATTACCAATAGTTGCAGATAACCCTACTATCTGTATACCTAGGAGTTTCGATCTGATAGCTATCATCTCCACGATGTGGCCTCTACTCTCATCGCCAAGCATATGCAGTTCATCTATAACTATCACCCCTACTCTCTTCAACCAATCAGGCTTCTTCCTCATTATCGAGTCGAGTCTCTCGTAGGTTGTGATGATGATGTCGAACGACCCTAGATTCTCTATCTCTTCCTGCGTAACAACGTAGTCTCCTACAGAAATCCCAATTTTGATCCCGTACCTCTCCCAGAATTTGAACTCTTCGTATTTCTCATACGCAAGCGCTTTCAGAGGTGTTGTATATACACCTTTTCTATTCTTTAAGAAAGCGTTCACCAACGCTATCTCCCCGATAAGCGTTTTACCACTTGCAGTTGGAGCTACAACAACTATATTCTCACCATTAAGCAGACCTTTAGCTAGAGCTTCTTGTTGTGGTGGTGTAAGTTTTTCTATACCTTTCTCTCGAAATCCTTGAGCTATAAGCTTTGGCAGTAATTCTAAGTCTGCGGATTCATGAACAGGCATCTGTACTACCGTATCAAATCTATAGCTTACTCACGTCTGTGAATATATACCCAGAGGTAATTGAAACTACTCTGTGCACAGTATCTATGCCTAGATATGTATAACCATTGCTTAAGTTGCTGAAGTAGAGTTAACGTAGTTATTTCTGTACATACGATTGCATCAACTTCTTTGCTGCATCTATATGTTTTGATAATACTTGGAATGCTTTTAAGAGCTCCTCTTTAGATACCACGATTATGGTGTCTGTGTAGCATGACTCTATGTGTACGATGTTCACGTTATTTAAGGCAAGGACGTTGGTTATGTAAGCAACAACTCCAGGTGTATACATGATCTCAATAGGGCTCACTATAACTATTGCAGCATAGTCTTTCTGTAGCTGAACTACATCATCTTTTCCAAGCTTCAGAACAACTTCTTCAGCTGTTTCATTATCTAGAACAAGTGTTGTTACAAGAAGACTCTGCATTATTGCTATAAACCTTGCTTTCTGTGTCAATGAAGGTATCAAGGGGGCTATTTTTACGAATCCGGTGTTCCTCAGAGTCAGTATAGATATACCTGTCCTAATCTCTATAGATGATCTAGCAAGTATATCTACAACATCTCTTTTCAGAAAGCTGAACTCCTTAACAGCTTTATCTGCGAACCTAATCAAAGCCATCTTAATAGTGTCTACAGGTACATCCCGTCCCACAAGCTCGCTAACTAGCGGGGCTACCCTTCGTGAAAGTTTTGAATAGTTCACTATATCGTTTAATATACACTGGAGAGTACAAGGATCTGAGGTTACAACCTCTCTGACTATTTGCGAAATCGAGCTCATGGTTCTGCCCAGAACAATTAATCGATATAGAACGTTATAACTATTTCGCTAAATAGAAATATCTGTTATCACGTAGTCTTATCTTAATGATATAGCGTGAAAACATGAAGGTTGTATTAGCTTATTCAGGAGGTTTAGATACATCAGCTATACTTGTACTACTTAGGAAGAAATACAACGCGGATGTCATCACGGTAACAGTTGATGTTGGGCAGGAAGAGGAGCTGAAAGGTGTTGAAGAGAGAGCTTACCTTTTGGGTGCAAGTAAACACTATACAATAGATGCTAAAAAGGAGTTTGTTGAGAACTACGTATTCAAAGCAATTAAAGCGAATGCGCTATACGAAGGTAAGTACCCTCTAGGTACAGCATTAGCAAGACCTTTAATAGCTAAGAAGGTAGCAGAAATAGCTCTAGAAGAAGGAGCAGATGCTGTAGCTCATGGATGCACAGGTAAAGGTAATGACCAGGTTAGATTTGATTTAACGTTGAAAGCGTATCTAAAACCTGGCATCAAGATAATAGCGCCTGTTAGAGAACTAAAGCTTACTAGAATGGATAGTATCAAGATTCTAGCTGAGAACGGTTACGAAGTTCCTAAACAGCATAATAAATACAGTATTGACGAGAATCTGTGGTCTAGAAGTATAGAAGGAGGAGAATTGGACGATCCCTTCGCAGAACCACCGGAGGAAGTATTTGAGTGGACAGCACCCCCTGAGAAGACCCCTAACGAACCACTCTACCTAACAATCGAATTCGATAAAGGTGTACCTATAAAAATTGATGGTGTGAAGATGGATCCTGTCGAGATGGTTAAGATGTTAAACAAGTTTGTGGGTATGCATGGATTTGGGCGGGTGGATCTTATAGAGAGTAGAGTTATAGGTTTGAAGAGTAGGGAGGTGTATGAAGCACCTGCAGCACTTACACTAATAGAAGCTCACGCTGATTTAGAGAGAATGGTTTTAACACCTAGAGAACTTAGGCTAAAGTACCTGGTTGATCAGATGTGGGCAGACCTTGTTTATCAAGGGCTGTGGATAGACCCGACAAGGATCCATTTAGAGAAAATAATAGACTCTATGAATAACTACGTATCAGGGGAAGTCAGGGTAAAGGTATATAAAGGGTCTTTGAGTATCGTTGGTAGGAGGAGTGCGTACTCCTTATATAGGAAGGAGATGATAGATTACAACATTGGGTGGTATCCTTCGGATGAGGAAGCCAGGGGCTTCATAAATATACACGGGTTCTATGCTTTAACAGCGTTATTAGTAAGGGGAATCAATGAGTATGGATAGATATAAGGTATTGGTTGGAGGGGAAATTGCAGAGCCTATAGATAGATATACATCAAGTTTTGAATTCGATAAACTGATAGCTAAGCATGTAGCCAAGGTTATGCTTATCCACGTGATTAATCTATTAAAGAAGGGTATTCTAGAGAGGGATGTAGCAAAGCCTATCGTAAAAGAGCTCTTGGATATTATGGAAAGTGATGGAGAGAAACTATACCAATGGGCGAAGGAGAAGAAGAAGGTATTCGAAGATATTTTTGAAGCAGTAGAAATATACCTCTACGATGTGGTGGGGCCTAGCGCTGGGAGTATAGCTGTAGGTAGGAGTAGAAACGATCATATAGCTACAGTTTTAAGGTTGTACTTAAGAGATAGAGTTCTATCAATACTTAGAAAGATAATCCAGTTGAGAAGAACGTTGATTAAGAAAGCTGTAGAATACAGGAATACATTATTTCCGTTTTATACACATGCTCAACTAGCTCAATGCGGTTCGGCATCGCTATACTTCTTAACTTACGAACAAGCTTTAGCAGATATCTTCCAGATGCTGAAGCTATCTCTCGGTTTTCTAGGTCAGAACCCTCTTGGATCTGGGGCTTCAGCTGGAGCTATGGTGTCTATGGATCTAGACCTAGTTTCCGAAGATCTTTGTTTAAGAACAGACTTACTACCTCCATACTACTTGACAGGTTCTAGGCTCTTCCTCTTATACATATTATCAATACTTACTTTATTGATGTCGGAAATCGGGAGGTTTGTTGAGGACGTAATGTTGTTTACAAACGCTTTTCCGCAAGGCTTGGAGATACCTAGACAACACATATCGACGAGCAGCATAATGCCTCACAAGAGGAACTTGGTAACGCTGGAAATAGCCAGGGCCAAGGTATCTAAAGTTCTAGGGTTTTTCACTGGATCTATAGCTATATATAAATCCCTTCCCTATGGCTACAACCTAGATTTCCAAGAACTTAACATGGTATCTTTTGAAATTCTGAGAGATGTAGAGGAAACTCTAGATGTTGTAGAAAACTTTTTAGCAAATCTGAAACTTGTCGACGAAGGTATAAAGAAGTATCTAGATGGAAAACCTTGTTGGAGTAGCGATTTAATAGAGTACATAGCTATCTCAACAAAGAAACCTTTGCGAGAACTCTATGTTGAGCTAGCTAAAGTACTTCAACAATATCTCTCTGGAGATGTAGAGTCATTGAAAAACTTCCTAGCTAAATACAGACTCGATGAAACGGTTTTCAGCTCTATTTATAGATTAAGACCTTTCGAAAAAATGCTCGATAACGTTATAGAACAGTACCTGAATAGGCTGAGTATTGATGAGAACGAGGTTGAACAGGTTTTAGTGTATCTAAGGAGTTGTAGCGAAATGCTTATAAAAGATGCTATACAAGTATAGGTGAGGGTCTTTGCAATACCGATCGTTGGCAAAGCTAGTATGTAGAGAGACAAAGCTTAGAGCAAGACTACTACTTGAAGATGGTACAGCTGTAGAGGGATGCGGTTTTGGTTTCCCAGACACTAGGATAGGAGAGGTTGTTTTCACGACAAGTATGGTTGGTTATACAGAAGCTCTTACAGATCCTAGTTATGCAGGTCAAATACTTGTCTGGACCCACACAATGGTTGGATGCTATGGTGTTCCATCTAGAGATCACAGTATACTAGGGGTGCCTAAGAACTATGAATCGGATAGAATCCATGTTGAAGGGTTTATTGTATCAGAGCTACCTCAGCCAAATCACTATCTAAGCATATCAAGTTTATCAGAGTGGCTCAAGGAATCGAAGATCCCGGGAATGTATAGAGTGGATACGAGGGCTATAGTTAAGAAGCTTAGAGAGAAAGGGGTAATGATGGGTATACTATCGATTTTCCCAGAGAACGAAGATGTTGATTGGGGAGAGCTAGAGAAGAAGCTGAGAACAGCTGAAAGATATGAGAGTATAAACTTTGCGTATGCAGTATCGCCGAAGAGTACAATCTTACATGAACCAGGATCAAAACCTGTTGCAACTATAGCTATCCTAGACTGCGGTATTAAATACGGTATACTGAGATGGTTACTGAAGCTAGGTTTCAAAGTTATTAGGTTTCCTTGCTGGTCAAAGCCTAGCGAAATTCTTGATGAAGCTGATGGTGTTATCATTAGTAATGGTCCTGGAAACCCTGCTATACTGAAAGATGTAATAGAGACTGTTAGAGATATCGTTTACTCAGGTAAACCTGTACTCGGTATATGTCTAGGCAACCAACTAATAGCTCTTTCGCTTGGAGCTAAGGTTTACAAGCTTAAATACGGACATAGAGGTCCGAATAAAGGTGTTGTTGACGTCTTAACTAAGAGAAGTTATATAACTACTCAGAACCATGGTTTCGCTGTCGATGAAGAAAGTCTTGGGGATTCAGATCTAATACTCTGGTTTAGAAACATAGACGATAAGTCTGTTGAAGGTTTTATACACTCGAAATTCCCTGTAATGGCTGTTCAATTCCATCCAGAAGGAGGTCCAGGTCCTTACGATACAGCGTGGGTATTTGAGGTCTTTAAGAAGATGGTGTTGAACCATGGAAACGGTTAAGAAGGTTTTGATGGTAGGGTCTGGTGCTATAAAGATTGCAGAAGCAGCAGAATTCGATTATAGCGGTAACCAAGCTTTGAAAGCGTTGAAAGAGGAAGGTATAGAGACCGTACTTGTTAACCCAAATATAGCTACTATCCAGACAAGCTACAAGTTCGCTGATAAAGTCTACCTGGTACCCCTGAAGGTAGAGTTTGTTGCTAAAGTTATAGAGAGGGAGAGACCAGATGGTATAATGATAGGGTTCGGAGGTCAAACAGCTTTAAGCTTAGGTGTTAGACTTCACGACCTAGGCATACTAGAGAAGTACGGTGTCAGAATTCTCGGTACACCTATAGAAGGTGTAAGGAGGGCTCTGTCCAGAGAATTATTCCAGAGAACAGCTAGAGAATACGGTCTCCCTATCCCGCCGAGCAAAGCGGCTAGAGACGTTGATGAAGCGCTTCAGGTAGCTGATGAAATAGGCTACCCCGTTATGGTAAGGGTAAGTTTTAATCTTGGTGGAGCTGGGAGTTTTGTTGCATGGAATAAGCAAGAGCTTAAGAAGAGGATTTTAGCGGCTTTCGCCCAGTCGGAGATAGGAGAGGTACTTATAGAGAGATACTTGCATCACTGGAAAGAGATAGAATTCGAAGTTGTTAGAGATGCTTACGATAATGTAGCGGCTGTAGCGTGTATGGAGAACCTCGACCCAATGGGTGTTCACACAGGCGAGTCCGTGGTTATAGCTCCTTGTCAAACGCTTACAGATTACGAATACCAGTTAGCGAGAAGGCTATCTATAGAGACGGAGAGGGCTATAATGCTCGTAGGTGAAGGTAATGTGCAGGTAGCTATAAATCCTAGAAATAGCGACGAGATGTACGTTATAGAGACCAACCCTAGGATGTCAAGGAGTAGTGCGTTGGCAAGTAAAGCTACAGGATACCCATTGGCATATATAGCGGCTAAGCTCGCTCTCGGCTATAGACTATACGAGGTTATAAACAAGGTAACGGGCATAACATCGGCATGTTTTGAGCCAAGCCTAGACTACGTTGTGATAAAGATCCCTAGATGGGATCTAGATAAATTTGAGTATGTTGTTAAATCCATAGGGACAGAGATGAAGAGTGTTGGGGAGGTAATGGCTATAGGGAGATCTTTTCAAGAAGCACTACAGAAAGCGATTAGGATGCTAGACATAGGTGAGCCAGGGGTTGTCGGTGGAGCTCTCTATGAAGATGACTCTGTTTCTCCTGAGTACGTTATTCAGAAGATTAAGAATAGAGAACCTTACTGGCCGATATGGGTAGCTAAAGCATTTAAATATGGTGTGGATATCGATACTATCTACGAATTGACTGGTATCGATAAGTACTTCCTTAAACAGATTAAGGAGCTAGTAGATGTGTACGAAGATCTTAAGAAAAGAAGATTTGACGATCCGGAGTTTCCGAAGATTATAGCTGAAATGAAGAGGAAAGGGTTCAGCGATGAACAGATAGCTAAAGCATTGAAGGTATCACTTGATGATGTGAAAGCTTACAGAGTTAAACATGGAATAAAACCTGTAGTTAAACAGATAGACACTTTAGCAGCTGAATGGCCTGCTAAAACGAATTACCTATACCTAACGTACAATGGATGGGAACACGACGTAGATTTCAGTAGTAGTAAGCCTAAGATTATAGTTCTTGGTGCAGGAGGTTTCAGGATAGGAGTTAGTGTAGAATTTGATTGGAGTGTTGTAGCTTTTTCTGATGAAGCTAGAGCTAGAGGATACGAAGTTATAGTTGTTAACTATAATCCTGAAACAGTTTCAACAGACTGGGATTTGAATGAGAAACTCTATTTCGAGGAGATCTCTGTTGAGAGAGTTCTAGATATATACGAGCTAGAGAAGCCTAGAGGTGTTGTAGCTTTTCTAGGAGGTCAGATAGCTAACAATATCGCTTGGGAGCTAGAGAAGAGAGGGGTTATTCTACTTGGAACTTCTGGTAGGAGTGTTCATATAGCTGAGAATAGAGCTTTATTTAGTGAACTACTAGATAAGCTAGGTATTAAGCAACCGAAATGGATAGCTGCAACGAATATTAAGGAGGTTCTTAAGTTTGTTGAAGAGGTTGGGTTCCCGGTTCTTGTTAGACCAAGCTATGTATTAAGCGGGACAGCTATGGCTATAGCTAGGAATACAGAAGAGCTTTTACAGATAATATCGAGAGCTGCTAAGATATCCCCGAAATACCCTGTTGTAGTCTCGAAATTCATAGATAATGCTATAGAGTTCGAGTTCGATGGTGTAGGGGATAGGGATACAGTTGTAGGGGCTTTCAATGAGCATATAGAGCCTGCAGGTGTTCATAGTGGAGATGCGACAATGGTGTTACCGCCTAAGTACTTACCGAGGGAAGCTATAGCTGAAGCCTCGAAGATAGTCCTAGCGATAAGTTCAGCTCTAGATATAAAAGGTCCTTTCAATATTCAGATGCTGTATAAGAATGGAGATGTATATGTTATAGAGCTTAACCTCAGGGCTAGTAGATCTATGCCTTTCACAAGCAAAGTAACAGGTTACAACCTTATGAAAGCAGCTGCAGAAGTAGCTCTAGAAGGTAAGCTTAGAAACGTTGTTGAGAATGGCATGCTCAACCTCTTGGTACCTAAATGGTATGGGGTTAAATCTCCGCAATTCTCCTGGTCAAGACTTAGAGGAGCATACCCATTTCTAGGACCTGAGATGAGGAGTGTTGGTGAGGTAGCGACTATCTCGAAGATATATGAAGAAGCTCTCGTAACGAGTTGGTTAAGTGTTCACGGTAATAGGGTACCGAGCAAAGATGAGAAGATCTTGATATACACACCTCATCTAGAATATAGAGATATACTAAGCGAGACAGCGAAGATCATGGCTAGCCTAGGCTACAATATTGTAACAGTTGAATCTATGGATATTAGGAACGCTGAAGTTATTAACATAGCACGGATTGAGAAAGAGATTACAAGTAGATTCATAGGGTTAGTCATGACTACAGGATACAGACCTGAAAAAGACTACGCTATAAGGAGATCGGCAGCAGATATGACAATACCGCTGGTACTAAATCACAAACTAGCTTATGAACTTGCAAAAGCTATTAAATATCTAGAGTATAGAGGAGATCTAGAGGTTAAAGATTTGAAGGAGTACTGGACATCGATAGAAGAGATTGTAGAAATCTATGGGTAGAGGTAATCAAACTAGGAAAAGAATTACGTATAGATGTAGTCGATATTCATCTTAAAAATAAAGTTTTATACCTGCATTACCTACTAATAGCTTTACCAGTAGTTGCAACCCTGTAGTTCAGTGTAATAACACTAAAGTATATGATGAACCTCCACCGTTACTGAATGGTGATAGAAACGAATTGCTCTGATCAATGGTACCAGAACTACACATATCTTTAATTCATAAGCTTTGTATCTATCACAAATTCTCGGGGTTTAAGGTGGGTACCTGTAGATTATGTGGAGCATCGGGTAAAACTGTTAGCAATGTTGTAGGTGTATGTGTTAAGTGTTTGAGGGAGAAAGAAGAGGCTCTTGGGATAGCTCTTGAAATTCATAGAAAATATAGATTAGCTATAGGTCTCCCTATTGAACCTCCAAGAGATCCTAAAGGTGTTAGATGTACCTTATGTGTGAATGAATGTTCTATTCCTGAAAATAGCATAGGTTTCTGCGGTCTTTGGCGAAACGTCGAAGGTTCTTTAAGATTTGTGGAAGGTCATGGTTACGGAGTTCTACACTCATACCTAGACCCTCTGCCAACGAATTGTGTAGCTACACCTGTATGCCCAGCGGCTACAGGGGTAGGGTACCCTAGGTTTAGTGTATCTACACATGCTGAATATGGATACTACAACTTAGCGGTATTTTTCGCTGGATGTAATCTAGACTGCATCTTTTGCCAGAATTGGCATCATAAAGATATAGCTGTATCACCTAAGCTTAGGAGAAGATATCTGAAATCTGATGAAAAGCTTGTCGAAGAAGCTGTGAAAAATGATAGAGTTACATGTATATGCTTCTTTGGTGGAGATCCAGGACCACATACTGTGTACAGTCTAGAAGTCTCTAGAAAAATCCTTACATACGCTAAAGAACATAACATTGTTAAAAGGATTTGTTGGGAAACAAACGGGCTGGAGAACCCTGGGGTTATGAAGGAGATGGCTAGGCTAAGTCTTGAGAGTGGCGGTATAGTTAAAATAGATTGGAAAGCATGTTCACCTCAAGTATACCAAGCGTTAACAGGTGTAAATGGTTGGAAAGCTGTTGAAAGAGTTAAGCAAAACATCAAACTTGTATCGGAGATGGCTAGGGAAAGACCTGAGATACCGCTTCTCGTTGTCAGTGTACTTCTCGTCCCAGGTTATGTAGATGAACAAGAGTTGGAGTGTATGGCTAAATACATATCCGTTATCGATAAATCTACACCTGTAGTTCTTCTAGCATTTCATCCAGATCATTTATTAAGAGATCTACCACCGACAAGTATTAATCATGCTGTGAAAGCTTATGAGATATTTAGAAGTTATGAAATTGAAAAAGTTTTCATAGGTAATGAATGGCTTCTAGGTCCTTACTACTAGCTTTTCCTAAAACCTGGAGGTCTTATATTAGTAACTTCTTTATTCACAAGTGTTGGAGGAACTTTACCTTCGTAAAAAGCTATCAAGTTCTCAGCTGTTAACTCAGCCATTGCATGCCTTGTTTCATATGTTGCTGAGCCTATATGTGGTACTAGGACAACGTTCTTAAACGCTGTCAATGGGTGATTAGCGGGTAGAGGTTCTTGTTCAAAAACATCTAGACCTGCTCCAGCAATCCACCCTTCTTTCAGAGCTTTTACAAGAGCTTCTGTATCTACAACAGCACCTCTAGCTGTATTGATCAGTATCGCTGTCCTCTTCATCTTCTTCAACCTCTCCTCGTTTATCATATGGTATGTCTCAGGTGTTAACGGTACATGTATCGTAACTATATCTGCTTCTTGAAGTAGTTGATCTAGATCTCTATACTCAGCCCCTATCTCCTTCTCAAGCCATTCAACTCTATTAATATCGTAATATATAACCTTCATACCGAAGCCTTTCGCACCTATCTCAGCAACTCTGGATCCTATCCTACCAGCACCTATGACACCTAGCACTTTACCCTTAAGTTCTACACCTAACATCATCAATGGATGCCAAGCTGTTCTTAGTCTCTCCCATTCACCCCATCTAACGAAGTGATCAGCTTCAACTATTCTCCTCGCTACAGCCATTATCAAAGCCCATGTCAGTTCAGCTGTAGCTTCAGTTAAAACACCAGGGGTATTCGTAACATATATTCCGAGTCTTGTTGCACAAGCTACATCTATGTTATCGTATCCTACAGCCATCTGAGCAACTATTCTAAGATTCTTCGCCTGCTGAAGTAAGTTACAATCGATTTTATCTGTAAGGAGTGTGTATAGCGCATCTACTTCACGAGCTTTTTCTAGAAGTACTTCGTATGGCGGTGGTTGGTATCTATCCCAAACCTCTACTTCGTAGTATTTCTTAAGCTTCTCTATAACATCCTCAAATGTTTGTCTGGTTATGAACAGCTTAGGTTTAATCATAAGCTGCACCACCGGGTTCGGATAAGGATCTGTGAAAGGGATAAAAAGGTGTTGTGTTTCATTACTGTGTTGGAGTTAGAGATTTGATGAATTTAACTACCTTATCTCTGAATGCTAGGTATCCCTTGGTGAACTCATCCATAGTTTTTGCGCAGGGTCCGTAGCTAGGCCAATCCTTAGGGCTTACACCTCTAGATCCGTAATCTTTGTTTATACCAACCTTTCTTAATAGCTCCACAACCTCTGGTGATGCTTCGTAAGCTTTCACGAAGTCTTCGTACTTCATGAGTATGTCTAGGTATTCTCTTGGAAGTTCTTGGTATATAGATTCTGCTAGATCGTCTAACTTTATATTCTTCTCCGAAACCTCTTTAACAACTCTTAGCTGGTGATCGGGGAACTCTGTATTGGTCATGTTTTTGCTTGAAAATGTGTATAGTGTATCTATAGGTTTTCTCTTCGATGCGGGTAACAAGTCAATTCTATCTAATACTATCTCTGCTTGAGTTCTCGATATGCCGAACTCCTTCATTAAATGCTCTATCCACTTCTCTCTATTCCATGGCGAGAACAGTATTTCGTAAACACGCTGAGCAACATACGTACCTGACAACTTTAACGCAGTCTCCAAAGGTTTCAACATCTTCAATACATCTTCTTTAGTACCGTAAGCACCTGTTTCAGCTAAGGCCTCTATGTATGGTTCCCTTAGGAGGTCTCTACCTAGAACTCTATGACTACAGAGGTACTTTGCAACCTCTTTAGGGTCTGAACTCTTCAACTTACTCCAAGTAGCTTCATCGACCTTCAATCCCTTGGCTAGCTTCTCAAGAATCGATAACCTCTTCCCAGCTTCAACTTTCTCCAACCCTTTGAGCAGGAGTTCTGCAGCTATCTCTTCTCTAAGGTGATCCTCTAACCTACCACCCATATTAGTATCGTATGTCTGTGTAGGCATAATACCTTTCCTTATAGCCTTAGCCATACCCTTCATAACGCCGTAGGCAACGAGAACCTCTTGCGCTAAGGTAAAGCTTACAGTTATGTTTTGGCCTATACCCATCTCGTTGATTTTCTCAGCAATTTCTATAGAAGCAGGGTATGCAGCAGCAACCTTTATAACTACGTTAGGTCTTCCTTTCTCTGGTACACTGTATCCCCACCACAGATACTCATCGTATACCTTGAGGTCTTCTTCTAAACGTGATGCAAAAGTTTTAGCAGCTTCAACGCTTTTCTCAACATCGTGAGCTATTAACGGATTGAGTTGGTAACTTACAAGACCGTCGTGATAGTTAGATAGTATGAATGGTACTCTGAATACGTAGAAGTTATCCATTAAAGCGAATCTTGTTGCCTCCATAGCTATATCGTCTGCATACTTATCAGGATCTTTAAACCATTCTGGATACTTTTTAGCAAGTACATTCTTCGTATATTCAGCAAATTTATTCCATAGATCAGGATCGTCATCGTAAGCTCTTGCAGCTAGAACTGGGTTTGTTGATACTTGTACAAACCCTAAATGTCTAAGCCATCTCAAACCTAGTGCATAGTCGTTTCCAAATTTACATAATCCTTTCTCGTAGGCTTTTCTATAGAAGTTTTCGCTGAAAATCTTCTTAACAGCTTTGAAGTAACTCTTAGCGATATTATTCGGATCTATACTATTGATAAGCTCTTTAGCCATCTCCGCAACTAGGCTTACACCTTTGTTTACCTTAAGCATCTGCTGCACATTGTACTCGATAACTGCTAGAAGAACTACTGGAGACCCCAACTCATTTCTCTCAATATTTTCCCATTCCTCGAGAGCGTTCACCAATATATTCAATGCGGCATTCACTGTAGATTCATCGAATTTCGCCCATCTACTCTCAGCACCAACAAGATTCATGATGAGTTCCAGAACTGTATCGTATATCCTAGCTCTTCTCACGATCCACATATTCAATGTGTTTTGATCAGCTTTAGCTAAGTTCTCACTTCTAATAATGATCCCAGCTCTTCTTATAAAAGCTCCGAGAGTCTCTAATAACGTACCTTTCATCTGGAGGTGAAGTATATGATCAGCAGCTAGCTTAGTATGACCCATTAAAGCTGTTCTTAGCATATGATCAGCGTGATCAACTGATGGTGGTACTGGTAGTGTTAGAGGTTCTACAGAGCTTTGTTTAATCAGGTTTATCGTGTATTCCTTGGTTATAATAGATGCCATCCTGAAACCCTCATAATTCTGTGCCATCCTTGGACTGGGATTATAAGGTTTACTTTACATAATAGTTAAAGAAATTCAAAATTGTGGTGTATAAATAAAGCTTTTTATATCTGGCTTGATCACTATCCGTAGAATGTGAAGTGGGGTGGTCTTTATGACAGGTTTTAAAGATATCCTCGATGAACTTTACAACGAGTTTATGAATATAGAGGTTGTAGATATACATCAACATTTAAATCCGTTGCATCTAGCTGCGAGATCTTATGAAGATATACTGTTTTACCATTACATAGTTACAGAATTGGCTTCTGCAGGTATGAGTAGGGAAGATTTCGAAAAAGCTTCGCAGAAGGAGAGGCTTCTGAAAGCTCTTCCATATTTTAAATATGTTAGAAATACTTCTACATTTTGGTGTTTAAGACAGATACTTAAAAGGATATACGATGTAGATGTAGACGTCATCGATGAGCATAACTGGAGAGATGTCGTAGAAGCTATAGAGAGTAAGCCTAGGGATAATAGATGGGCTTACGATATCTTGAAGAATGTGTGTAGAGTTAAGAAATCGTTTCTCACAATAAATCCTCTAGAACCTCTACTACAATACGATAAAGAGGTGTTTACAGGAGCTCTTAGAGTTGAACATATTGTACAAGGTATAAACAAAGATAACTTAGCTAAAATTGAGCAGGTATCCGGTATTGATATAAACGATGTTCATAGCCTTGAAAATGCTGTTGAGTCTCTGTTCAAGAAGTTTGTCAATGATATAGTTGCTATAACCATCCCTATACAACCTGACGAAGTATTTAGTATACCTTATATAAATGAAGTTACTCAATACATTAAGGATTTGAAGAAACGTGGATACCTAATAGATAATCAGAGGTTTGCTGTTGCATCATTTGTATTCCATAAATTACTACAGCTTTGCAGCCATTACGGTAAAGTAGTTCAGTTTATGCTAGGTGTTAAACGCCCTGTACCTATGGCGGCTCCACCAGATTACGCGATAACCATGTATAATCCGCAACAAATTCTCGACATAGTGAATATATTTGCTATGTATCCCGATATAAAGTTTGACGTAATGATAGCAGATTCAACATTATCACATCAAATTACTGTCATAGCCAAGAACTACCAAAACGTATCTCTAAGTGGTTACTGGTGGTACTCGATGTACCCAGAGATAATTAGAAGCTATATTAAGCTACGTCTTCAGATGCTACCTTACAACAAAGTAGGTGGGTTCTTCAGCGATGCATATGTTGTCGAATGGGTTTACGGAAAAGCTTCTCTAGCTAAAAAAGAGCTTGCCTATACATTAGCAGAGATGGTGTACCTCGATTATATCGATAAAAGTATGGCTATAGATATAGCCAAAGCCTTACTTAATGAGAATGCTGCGAAATTTTACAGATTATAAAAGTATAAGAACGTGACTTAGTTTATCTGAATCCATTTTAAATAATTGCGTAGGTCAATTTCACGATATCTCGATATATCTGTACTTCACTATGTTTCCTACATAGCCTAGGGATAGCGATAATCTTTCAACAAGATTGTAAAGTTCGTCTTCATAAGCTTTCCTAAATTCGCGATCTTCGTTAAATAGTTTTATCAATTCTTCTCTATAAATCCTAACCCCTTCACTATTTCTAATAGCTTGGAATACGTAGAAATAGTGTCGAAATACATTAGCTCTAGGATCGTATCTATGTTTACCTTCTTCGTATTCTCTAACCAACTTTTCTAACTCTTTAGAGTAGAGAGCGGATCTCGTTTCTACAACATGTTTTAAATGGTTTATCACTGCATCGTATATCTCTTCATAAAGTCTCCTCGGTTTACTTCCTGGAGGCATCCTAGACATAACCTCGAGTAGTAGCTGAATGAAAACCCCGGACATCTTGTACTTAACCTTGCCGTTTGTCGCTTCTCTAACTACTCTCCAAACACCTAAACCTTTATCTGAATACGGATTATGACCGCTACCCGAGTGTATAGATATGTATATGCCGAAGCTATTCAATATTGTTGATATATTTTTCAAATCTTCGTACAGTTCTCTTAGATCTTTATCATAGTCTTCACGTTTTTTGAAACCTATGTTAGGTGCTAAGAAATCAGGATCTAATCCTCTTCTCTTAAGCTCTAGCGTATAGAATAGGATATCCTTCAGACCTGATTTATAGGGAGTTTCATCGAAAGCTATTTCAATACCGAAACTCTTCGAGATATACTTCTTTGCAAGCTCGTAGATAGTGATAGCGTACTCAATACTTTTACTGTATTTTAAATAGAGCTTAGCTATATCAACTTTGTCCAGCTTTACAGCAACTCTTCTATCGTCAGATAAAAACTCGAAGACTTTCCCCAAGTAAATCTTCTCCAGATCTTTCCTAACTTCAGGTTCCACGTTAGACTCGTATAGATTTAGAACTTCTTTATCTGATAACTTATCAACTCTATAATCGAATAATTCACAAGTATCTATTGTTACAAAGTCTACACCGCCATTTTTAGCTACTTCCTTAAGCTCCTCCTCTATATAATTCAAAGAGAACTGTATCTCTGATTCTGTTAAAGGTTCTTCAACAAGTACGCCAGCTATTTTCTTAAGAGCTCTTTCAACGCTTCCCAGTATAGATACGTGATCAGCTTCAATTTCGATAGGGACTGAGTACAATGAGGTGTAGTACCCTATCTTCTGAATTAATTCGCTAATTGAGGTTCCTGTATGACCTAGGTAAAAATGTTTAGGATCTAGAGATCTGATGTATTTCTCCGGTGCTGTTTCCCTATTGAAGGAAAGCATTAATGTTCCTGCGATATCGAGTTTCTTAAAACATTTCAAGACTGTGGGGATAACTATATCGGGGATCCTAACACCGAATGCAGGTCTAGGGAGTTTACCTAGGTACACAGACCATCACTTTATCAATAAGATTTCAGTATGGTAAAGTTTTTAAGTTTACCCCTATTCTTAACATAGTTGTTAAGAGGTGTAGATACATGATGTACGGATACGTAGTAAAGAAGGGGGTGCCAATTGTAGCAAAATTTCCATGGGATATAGGGATAGTAAGCTTTATGCTATTCCCAGAGCTTATGAGATCGTCAGAAAATGCGTCTGAGAAATTGAGGATATTGATCGAGGATCCCTTCTTTGAGCTTCTAGAGGTTATGATTATAAACGACGAAGAGTGGAAGAAGATAGTTGAGATAAATACGAAGTATGGAAAGGTTTTCGCTTTAGGTTTACAACCGGTGGTATTGACTAGAGGTGTAAATCCAAGCGCTATTAATGAGGATGAGAGGAAGAAAGCTGTCGAAATGTTGCTTGGGGAGGTGAGGAAAGCAGGTGAAAGAGGTTATAAAGCAGTAGGGCTATGCACAGGTCCTAATATTGAGGGACCTGATAGGATAAAAGCTTTTGATTCGCTAATAAAAACTTTGATTGAATTAGGTACAGAAGCGTTTAGGTATAACATGAATATCTATCTAGAGACTTTCGATATTGTTTGGGATAGAAAGAGATTACTAGGGCCTTTCACAGAAGCTGTGAAAGTTATTGAGAAGGTTAGGGAAAACGGTGTAAAGAATGTTTACCTAATGTGGGATCTAAGCCACGCCCCACTTCTAAATGAAAGCCCAGAGATATTGAAGACGTACCCAGAATACCTAGGGCATGTCCATATAGGTTGTGCGAAAAAAGTAAACGATAAATTACTCGATACACATCCCGGGTTCTACAGACCTGGAGCACTTAATACCGAGAAAGATGTAGCTAAACTACTTGAGATTCTGCACAGTGTTAGATATAGAGGAGCTATAAGCTTTGAAGTAAGACCTGAAGAAGGTCAAAACCCATTAGAAGTACTTAACTCATCTAAAGGAGTGCTGTTAAGAGCTTTCCAGATATTCTTAGAAAATCTATAACCATAACCAACATAAAACAGTTTTTCTTGATGCTCTACCTCAGTTTCACAATCTGTCTATAGGTACTCTAGGTAATCTAACCCCTTTCTGACCTTGGTAGCTACCTCTATAAGGTTTCTCGATAGGGCTTGAAACTCTCGAGAAAACTACGTGAAGGAATCTCGTTCCATACCTAAGCTTAACGGGGAATGAAGATCCGTGCAACTCTATTGTTATCTGACCCTCGAACCCACCATCTATTATTGTTGGAGGTATTGAGAGACCCATTCTAGCGAAAGTAGATCTAAGTTCAACAAATGCCATCAACTCTGGTGGAACCTTTACGTACTCCATCGTTGTCATTAAGTACCTTCTGTACGGTTTAATAATGAATTCTTCAGCTCTCCAACAGCTATAGAATTTCTTCACATTATCCTCGGTCATGGTATAGGGATCTAGAATATCGTCAGTCTCGATAAGTTCGCATATTTCGTTTCCTAATCTTAGGTCTAAACCATTTTCTCGTACTATAGATTCATCGAAAGGCTCTATTAACAATCTTCCACTTTTTATATAGTTCCTAAGATCGAAATCTGATAATATCACATACCGCACCCAATCTATTAACTCAACATATTCAGAAGTATTAAGCTAGAAGCTTTAAACTAAGAATACCGTGAGATATCTGGCTAACAGTAAAGATCAAAACAAAGATTTAGCTATTTAATCCCCACATCTTTCCCTGAATTCTTTGTTTAGATCTCTTTCAACTATTTCTCCACGAGGAGTTTTCTCGTAGAATATGCGAGCTTCATACACATAGATCCTGGTTCTAGTATCGAGCCAGCAATCAGGATCTAGCCCTGCTTTCAAACAGCATTCTGCTAAAAACGTTTCTCTATCCCAGCAATACTCTATAGGTACTTGAGGTAGAAGTGTTCCGCTACGCCAACCTCTATAGATAAGAAGTCCGTGCTTTCCTACGATAATCTCATCCACGTTCTTCACAAGCTTAGGAATAGATAAGATAGATACCTCTACAACTATATCATCAAGCTCCTCTTTTGTTAAAGGCGGGAATCGAGGATCCTCTGTTGCAGCAGCTATAGCAGTGTTTATAACAGTTTTAACAAGAGGGGATACTGGTTGGAGAAACCCTATACAACCTCTAAGCTCTCTACCTCTTGAATATCTCTCAATTGTTACAAAAGCCATACCCGGACGTTTAAGTTTCTCAAGTGTTTCACTTGGAGGTTCGATTACAGTGTTCTCTGTAACGTAAGTCTCTATAGCTTTCCTAGCTATTTTTACTAAGAATACCCCTTCCTCGAACATTAGCTCAGCAGGTTCTACAGCATTACCTTGGCTGTACATCGCCTACACTCAATAACTCAATCTTCTTCTCCTTAGGTTTTATCTTACTCAGGATTTTTAATTTTTCTGCTTTTGCTTTCTCAAGTATCTCGCTGATTGTACGCCAGTGGGTTCCTTGCCAATAAACTTTACCGCATGAAGGACATACCCAGAACTCTCTATATTTAAGAGCTATCTCCTTGCTAACCTTATGAGCAACATCTACCAGAGATGTTGTATATTTCAACAGCGTGTTGCACTCTATGCACCTTGTATCGTTTTTATTGAAATCGAGACTTATACCGAATCTTATCGAGAGCATCGCCAAGACTTTCGCTATATCGGGATCCTCTATAAACAAAGCTTTAACCCCTTGTTTTCTTGCACGTCTATATAGACCTAGATCTCTTGTAAGCAACACTCTATCTTCATCTTTAGCTATTCTAATCAATCTCCAATCCTCTACTACGTGATAGTACACAGCATCGTAACCTAGTAGTCTTAGCCATCGAACTACATGACCTAGCATTGAATCTGCTATAAATTTCGGGTAACTCGGCATACGTCTTTAACCTTCTTCAGCATCTAAGTAATCCCTACCCAGTTCAAAAATATATATGGGGAATTAGATTATTATGTTAATCTTTGTGTATGTATTTATCGAGAGTTCTATACTTATTCAACATGTTTTCAACTGTTTTCCACGATTTTCTAACTATCGGTGGTAACGTTCTGTACCTCTCGTAGTAATTCTTTAACCACTCAATAGTGTTGTTATCGCTTGGATATCCACTACCAAAATCGCCATATATTTGCTTCAGCATATCTATATGTTTATCTCGAAGAACTTTAGCTACAATACTCGCTGCTCCGACGACGGTATACACGTTGTCTGCTCCATAGGTAGCAGTGATTTTCTCTATATCGATATTTTTTACGCATCGGCTAAGGAATTGGAAAATCTTTGTAGGATCTGCGAAAGCGTCTATGTAAACCTTACCGATCTTGGTTATGCTAAAGCCTTTTGCTAGAATTTTGCATAGAGTTTTAAGCTCGAGGTAGTTAAGGTTCTCTTCATCAATTTCCTGAGGAGTTATTCTTGCAACGATTATAGCTTCAGCTATACTAACAATATACATGAACAACTTTTCTCTTCTACTTCTTGATAGTTTTTTACTGTCTTTAACACCTAAATTTTTTAGTATCTTCTCTTGTTTCTCATCTACCACCAGCATTACCATGAATAAATCACCTATAAGAGGCCCTCTACCAGCCTCATCCACACCTGCAACATACATCAATTACCACCAACCTCTTCGAGAATTTTAAAAACAGCATCAGAAGGTTTTTCAAGAGATTTAAGTACTGATCTAGCATAGGATTTGTATTTCTCAGGATCTCTTAAAGAACTGTACAGTATCTTTAAACACTCTTCTTCGCTTCTACACCTTGCTAACGGCAATCCCCAATCTCTTACACATTTATCTACATAAAGCTCTTCAGGGTATAAACTGATACCATATGTCCCTAAGAGAGCTGCTTCTCTTGCAAGAGTACCACCACCAGTTATAGTAGAGACTGCATAGTACACAACGTGATAACCTATAACACCTCTATCTCTACTCGGTATAACAACGTTTTCTCGAGTACTTAAACTGGGAATTAAGGGATCGTCTCTATACCTAGGTAAGTACAAAATCTTAAACCCTATATCTAGAACAGCATCGATTAATTTCTTGAAGATGTTGAAAATCTCTGGGTACCGGTAATAGGAAGCTTTTACCTCAGGTGGCCTAGCTACTACGTAGCTGTAGGGTTCTAGTTCTAGTGATTTTATGTAACCAAGATCAGGTTCTACATCTTTCAACCATTCAACTTCGTCAACACCGTTATATTGAACTAACTTGGTTTTTTCTTTGTAGACGTAAACCTCTATAGATGCCTCTGGTATACATCTAGAAAAAACTACGTAGCTTGCTAATGGTATTGAGAGTCTAGAAGCCGCTTCGCTATGAGGACTATCTGTTAAAGCTATATAGGGTTTCGATAAACCGAAAGCAATTCTAGCAGCAACAGGGTTTGGGTATGCTATAGCTATATCGAAGGAATCTCTTAATAGCTCTACAAGTTTCCTCATCCTATCTATATCCTCGATAAGTTTCTCGAGAACTGTATATCCATACCTACCGATAACTATGGGTTTTAAACCTAGGTTATGTAGAACAGCTTGGGTATAATCATAATCTCGCGTTGTTAAAATAGTATTATATCCTCTACTTATCAACTTTACAGTTAGCGAACCTAGAAGCATAGCTTGCTTAGGGGTTAAAACATCTATCCAAATATTTCTCAGCATTTATCTTCTCACCAGATGCTAAGGTTCTGACAAAGTTTTTAGCTTATCTATAGCTGTAGCATTGTATAGTCTGATAAAAGGACTTAATAACTTGCAATAGCTATAGTTAAGAATGGTGGTTAAGGTTATGAGTATAGAACGCAAATTATTTGGAACAGATGGAGTTAGATGGGTTGTAGATAGAGAGCCTATAGATTTTGCATTGAAACTTGCGTACGCGATATCATCGTATTTTCCGCCAGGCTCTAGAGTTCTAGTAGGTATGGATGGGAGACTTGGCAATGCCGCGATCTACGGAGCTATCCTCAGTGCTTTAGCAGCTGGAGGATCAAAGGTATACGATGCAGAGTTGTTGCCAACACCTGCTTTACAGATATGTGTAAGAGATCAAGGGTTTGACTACGGTGTAATGGTTACAGCAAGTCATAACCCTCCTGAATGGGTAGGATTGAAAGTAA
>Ga0326760_1000315_pt1 | contig 27683 bp, 33 predicted proteins | sample GCREP_S_FD_207668 | JGI IMG/M metagenome (GOLD analysis project Ga0326760, IMG submission 207668) | Hot spring sediment microbial communities from Geyser Creek Basin, Yellowstone National Park, WY, United States - GCR.EP_S | ecosystem: Environmental > Aquatic > Thermal springs > Near-boiling... | reverse complement strand
GAATACTATACAGACTTAGAAGGTAATGCTGATAGAGCATCAAGAATAATAAATTCAACAGTAATATTGCCAGGAAAATGTAAAGTAAGACAAGAATTATTGCCTAAAGGAGTAAAACTTGTCACAGATAATCCTTCATGGTGGTATGTAAAGTTTTATAAAAATATAGATTGTGGAAAATTATTGAGTTGGGAGGAAGAAGAAGGTGGAGAAGGGGGTGAAGAAGAAGGTGGAGAAGAAAGAATGCCACTTCCTTCTTAATTTATAATTTAACTAATTCTCCAATACCATATGGAATTAATCTTGCAATTTCGTTTTCATTAATTTCTCCTACTTTATTTTTAAATTCAAAAGGAAGAATTGAAATAAAATGCGCTTTTATTTCTTTTGCTAATTCAAGAGCACTTCTTTTTCCTGGAACAACGGTTGCAATATATTGAGTTTGTTTTCTTAATGCAACTGGAGGTGCTGCTCTGATTAGTAATTTATTTCCCCCAATTATAACACCAATAGATAACCTTAATTTTACTTTTTCAAACCAAATTCTTTTTCCTTCAACAAAAAAACTTCCTTTTGGTAAGTTATCCTTTTTTAATTGAAAAGGTCTTACACAATATACATCTACAACATTCAATCCAAGCATCCAAGCTTTGGAATAGCAAGCAGCAAATTGAGCAGCTTCATATAAAGTTTGCAAAGGAACTTCAGCTTTTTTATCATTTCTAACTAAAACAAATGGAGATCCATGAATATCTACATGCAAAACATAATCGTATTCTCTTGAATATTTTTTTATCAAAATTTCATTTGTTTCAGCATCTTTTCCAGCTAAAACTAAGTAACCGTCTGAACTTATAAACCACCTAAATTTTTCATACCACTCCTTCTTTTCCTTTTCTTCTTTTTTCTCCTTTTCTTCAACCTTTATTTCAACACTCATTTCTTCTAATTTTTTCAATTTTTCTTTTTTTCTTTTTCTTTTTTCGTACAATTCATTTAACTGCTCTTTTATATCTTTAATAAAAAATAGTTCTACTTCAATTCCATTTATTTCAACTTTAAACTTTCCACTTTTTTCATCTATTTCTTTTAAATTTTTAAATTCTTTCTTAACAATATTTTTTAAATCTTGCCACTCAATTTTTACATTTCTCAATTCTTTTATTCTATCTATTATTTTTTGCAATTCATGTAAATTTAATTCCAAAACTTCTATTTTTTTAGATATTTCATTTATTTCATTTAAAATTTCTTCTTTCTTTTTCTTCTTCTCTTCTTCTATTTTTTCTATTTTCTTTTTTATTTCTTCTTCTTTTCTTCTTTCCCTTCTTTTTATTAAAATATTATATACATGTTCAAATGCATCATTTATTTTTTCAAATTCTTTTTTCGAAAAACTATCAATTATTATATTGTTATTTTCTATTACACAATAATTTTTAGATTCTCTTATTTCATTTATTTTTCCAATTATAGAATCTAGTTCTCCAGCACTAATTTCTTTACATTTTTTATTTTCTATTTTTAATTCATTTAAAATTTTGTTTGAATAATAGCTTCCTAATCCAAATTCGCTTGCAATAAATGCACTAATATTTTTTTCATATTTATTTACTTCATTCAATAAATCTAGAAAATTTAATTTTAAAAGATTTTTTGATGGTGGAAATTTATATTCTTTTCCCACAAATATTTCCCTATCTTTCCAAGATCTTTGAATCAATGCAGCTAAAATTTTATCTTTTTCTACAATCAGATTTCCTTCAGAAAATAGTTCGATTATAATGTTATAATTTTTTGTTTGAATTATAATAATTCTTTCAAATTCTTTCGAAAAAACATCTTTTATTTCCTCTCCTTCTAAAATTTTTCTAAGTTGTAATGAAAAGTTTGTAGGCTTTTCTACTCTTATTCCATTTTTTCTTAAAAAAACAAAATATGGCAAAACTATGACTAAATGAAAATTTGTCTTTTTGTATAGATGAAAATCAAAAATATTTTCTTTTTGCTTAATTTTTTTAATTTTTGAATTTACTATTTCTTCTCTATTTTCTTTTATCCACTTTTCAATTTCAATAAAAGTTAGACTAACCTCTCTCATTCTATTCTTAACAAATCTTTAGCAATTATAACATTTCCACTAAAAATTCTTTTTGCTTCTTCTTTTATTTTTTCATAATCTTCATTTTGATACCTTCTACTAAAATGAAAAAGAATTAAATTCTTTACATTTGCTTCTTTTGCTATTTTTGCAGCTTCCAATATGCTAGAATGCAATCTTTCTTCCCTTTCCTCTTTATCCTCTTCTAAATAAGTTGCTTCATGAATTAAATAATCTGCATCTCTAGAAAATTCTATCATTTTTTCAAAATATGCAGTATCCCCACTATATACAATTTTTTTACCTTCAACTAAATCTGCAACATCTTCAATCTTTATTTCTTTTCCATTTATAACTACTTTCCCTTTTCTTTTCAATTCTTCTATCCATTTTCCCTTTTTGATTTTTAATTCTTCCAATTTTTTTTCATTTATTCTCCATTTTTCCCTTTCCTCAATCTTATATGCAAAAGAACTTACTGTATGTAAAGTCTTTAATCCATATATTCTAAAATATTCATTTTCAAAAATTAATCCTTCTTTTGCATCTATCTTTTCTACTGGAAATTTCAAGTTATAATGATATAACCCTTCAATATTTTTAAACATTTTTGTTGCATCCGGAGCTATTAAATAAATTTTTTCCCTTCTGTTTTCTAGTTGCATTGATTGTAATAATGGAATTAAACCAGCAAAATGATCTGCATGCCAATGAGATATAAGTATAAAATTTATTTTCATAAAACTTATTCCAGCTTGCATCATTCTTAGCTGAGTGCCTTCTCCACAATCAAACAAAATTAAAAAATATTTATCATAAAATAATTCCAAAGCTATTGATGGATGCCATCTTTCAAATGTTGGAATAGAGCAACCAGAACCTAAAATAGTTATTCTTATCATAAAAACATTTTATTAAAATATTTTATGCCCGCGGCCAGCCTCTAGGCAGCGATGAGTCAAGCAAGCGATGAACCTAGAAGCACGAGCGGGCATAAAATATTATGATAGATTATCATTGTCATTTAAGCTTAAAAGAATATAAAGGAAATAAAAATCCGATAAAAGATAAAATAGAAGAATATGGAAAAACTTTAAAAGCACTAATAGATTCTACAGATATTTTTAACTTTGAAGAAGCATTAAAAATAAAAGAAAAATATGATTTTGTCTATATTTCAGCTGGTTTGCATCCAGTAGATGCATTAAATATCAATGAAAAAGATTTAGAGAATTATTTTGAAAAAATAAAAGAGAATAAAAATAAAATTGTTGCAATAGGGGAAATAGGTTTAGATTTTTATTGGATAAGAGAGCAACAAAAAATAGAGAGAACAAAAGAAATTTTTATAGAATTTTTAAATTTTTCTAAAGAAATAAAATTGCCAGTAGTTCTTCATGCAAGGAATGCAATAAAAGAAGTTTTTAAAATAATTGTAGATAATGATATTAAGAAAGCTGTTTTCCATTTCTTTGATAGTAAAATAAAAATTGCAAAAGAAATTGTTAAGGAAGGTTATATGATAGGAATAAATTCCTATATTGTAAAAAATCCTGCAATTCAAAATGTTGCAAAAGAAATTGATTTAAACTACTTATTAACAGAAACAGATTCTCCATTTGCACCAATAAATTCAGATTATAACGAGCCCACAAATGTAAAATTTATAATTCATAAAATTTCAGAACTAAAAAATTTAGAGCCTAAATATGTTGAAATGAAAATAGATGAAAACACTATAAAATTTTTTAATCTATTTTAAATCTAGCTATTCCACCAATTCCTCCAAGATTGTAAAATTGCTTTCCTTCTGGGGTTTGAGAGGAAATAAATATTACTTCACTTCCAAAATTTTTTGCCATTTCTATTATTTTTTCATCATAATTTTCAAAACTTTCGATTTGCATTTCATTTCCACACTCGCATTTTTTATTAACTTTGCTCAAATATCCTTCTATTTCTTTCTCTTTTCCACAAATTTTACACTTTAACTTAATTTTTCCAAAATCAAAATCTTCAGAAATTAGCAATTTTTCTAACGCTCCAGCCTCTAAATATTTTAATACGTTGTTTATACCATAAATTGCATTTTCATTTCTTGCGATTTTGGCAAAAAAATCACTTAAAACATTTTTTTCTTTTATTATTGAAACTTCTTGCAAAACATCTTGACTTCTCTTTACTAATTCTTCTAATCCATATTCATCTGTATAACCAACATCCTTAACTGCTAAAATTTTCTGTTTTATTCTATAATCTAAATAATCATATTTTACAAAATCCTCTTTTACCGGTCCAGGACCCCCTACTAATACTCCTTTTACATTTTCTTCCAAAAATATTTTACTTGCTTTTTCTCCAATAAATTTAAGCCATTCATCTAATGCTTGCTCTCTTATTCTCTTATATCTTTGTTGACTCCATCCTCCTTTACTTGTTTTACTCGGAACATTTGATTCCTTATTAAAGATAGGTATTATTGACTTTCCTCTTAATAATCCTATTGTTACCTCTTTTGCATCTAATACAATTAATCCATAAATATCCTTTTCTTTTAATGTCTCTTTCAAAGGTTCTAAGAGAAATTGCTGGTCACAATGATATAATTTAATATTTAAAGGTTCTGGAGGTTCAATAATCCATATTCTAATATCGCTTCTCCCTTCCTGCTTACTAACATTTCCACAAAATATTACCAATCCATTTTCTCCAATTTTTTTAATATTTTTTAAAGCACTTGCAATTTTTTCCAATGCTGCAATTACATTGTTTCTCGTTTGATCCAGCTTTATGTTTTTTGCTGTAGAAATTTCTGCAGATATTTGATTTATTGCTGCGCTTATATCATAATTTGGTGGTAAATAATAAGAAATTAATTCAGTCCTCCTTCCTCTATAACTTTCTAATTCCTTTATTAATTTTTTCATTTTTACAAGTTTCTCCTCCATTTTTATTATTTATTTATAACTCTAATATAATGGAGAAAAAAGAGAAAAAAATACTAGAATTTCATTATTTACAACAGCAGTTGAAAAATTTAATTTCTTACCAAGAATTCTTACAAAAATATTACCAAGAAATCTATGATTCTATTGAGAGCTTAAAAGTTTGTAAAGAAACAAAAGAATTTTTAATAGATATTGGAAATAATGTGTTTGCAAAAGTAAAACTACTAGAAGAAAAATTTTTAGTAAATATTGGCTCTGGAATATTTCTAGAAAAAAATTTAGATGAATCGATAAAAATTCTTGAAAAGAGATTGAAAAGTGTTGAAGAGGAAATAAAAGAAGTAAATGAAAATATAAGAGTTTTATATCAATATCTAGAGAATTTAAGCAATGAATTAAAAAAAGAATAATTATGGAAGTAAGTCAAAAAGTAATAGATGCTTTAAAATCTATAGGCCTTAACAAGTATGAAAGAAATCTTTATATTGCGCTTTTAATGAAAGGAAGTGCAACAGTTGGAGAGCTTGCAGATTTAGCAAAAGTGCCAAGATCAAGATGCTACGATACTCTAGAATCTCTCGCAGACAAAGGATTTGTAATAATTCAGCAGGGAAGGCCTGTAAAATTTATTGCAATTCAACCAAGTGAAGCATTGGAAAGATGGAAGAGAAGATATGAAGAAAAAATTAGAGAGATGCAAAGAAGGATAGATGAAATAAAAAATAGTGAAATAATGAAGGAATTGGAAAAATTGTATAAACAAGGTTTAGAGCTAGTTGAACCAGAAGAAATTACTGGAACCATAAAAGGGAAAAGGTTGTTTCTTAATCATTTCGAATCTTTGTTGAAATCTGCAAATAAAAGCTTAGAAATATTTGCCGGAAGCGAAGTTCTGAGAGAAATTTATGAAAATTGTATTGATTCTTTAATGAAAGCAAAAGAAAGAAATGTTGAAATGAGATTTTTATTAACAGATTCTAAGGATAAAGAACTTATAGAATTGTTGAAAGCATTTGGAGAAGTAAAGATTGCTAATGTAGATATAAAAGGAGAGTTTGCAATAGTTGATTCAAACAACTTAATAATAAATTTAACAAAACCTTCAATTGAAAGTAATTATCTAGCTTTATGGACAAAAAGCAGAAATGTTACTCAGCACTTAATTAGACCTTTCTTTGACTTAATCTGGGAAAAGTATTCTACAAAAGCTTAATTTATGTTTTCTTTTTTTAGAAAGAAGATATCAGAATTTTTAAAAAATGTAAAGAAAAAAGTTGAGAAAAAAATAAAAGAAGAAATAAAAAAAATAAAAAAGAAAATAGAATATACAAAAATAAAAGAGGAAGATGTTGAAGAATTTTTAAGTAAATTAGAAGAAGATTTAATAAATTCTGATTGCAGCTTTTCTACTACTCAAAAAATAATAGAAGATTTAAGAAAAAATTTAATTGGAAAAGAAGTTAAGAAAAAAGAAGTAGAAAAATATATAAAGCAGAAAATAAGAGAAAGTTTGGAAGAAATATTGAATTTAAAAAATGATTTTTTTGAAAAAATAGAAAAATCTAAAAAACCTTTATTAATTCTATTTTTTGGATTTAATGGTTCTGGAAAAACTACAACAATAGCAAAGCTTGCTTACTTGCTGAAGAAAAAATATAAAGTTTTATTAGTTGCTGCAGATACTTTCAGAGCTGGATCTATAGAACAGTTAAAAGAACATGCAAAGAAAATAAATGTAGATGTTTTTGAAAAAGGATATGGAGTGGATCCAGCTTCAGTAATCTATGAAGCAAAAAAACTTAACTATGATATAATACTTGCCGATACTGCTGGAAGAAGTCATACAAATAAAAATTTAATGGAAGAACTTAGAAAAATTGTAAGAGTAAACAATCCAGATATAAAGATATTGGTTTTAGATTCTTTAACTGGCAGCGATGTAATAAATCAGTTCAAATTTTTTAATGAAGTTGCTCCAATAGATTATGTAATTTTTACAAAAGTTGATGTAAATGAAAAGGGTGGAAATATTTTATCTATCGCATATGAATTTAAAGTTCCCATTGCATTTTTAGGAGTTGGTCAAAATTATGAAGATTTAGAAGAATTTGATAAAGAAAAAATTATTAAGAATTTTATAGAATGATACCATTCATTTCAAAGGCATTTGAAAATTTAATTAAAAAGATTACTGCATCAAAGATAGAAGAAAAAACAATAAACGAAATATTAAATGAATTTAAAAGAATTTTAATTGAAAGTGATGTTGACTTACAATTAGTAAATTCTATAATTAAATCTATAAAAGAAGAAATAAAGAAAAAAGAATTGCCAGTTGGATTGTCTTACAAAGAATTCGTTGTTAAATTAATTTATGATAAACTTGTTGAAATTTTAGGAAAAGAAAAATATTCATTGATTGGAAAGAAAAAAATAATGCTAGTTGGATTGTTTGGTTCTGGAAAAACTACTGCAGCAGCAAAGCTTGCTAGATATTTTCAAAAAAAAGGATTGAAAGTTTTACTTGTCTGTTTAGATTATCATAGGCCTGCAGCGAAAGATCAATTAATTCAGCTCGCAAAACAAATAAATGTAGATTGTTTAGTTGATACCAATGCAAAAGAAGTTGCAAAAAAGTCTTTAGAATTTTTAAATAAATACGATACAATAATTTACGATACTACAGGAAGAAATGCATTAGATAAAGAACTTGCAAAAGAATTGAAAGAAATTGCAAAAATAATAGAGCCAGAAGAAATTTTACTAGTAATTCCAGCAGATATAGGAAAAGTTGCAAAAAAACAAAGCGAAGAATTCCATAAGTTAGTAGGAATTACTGGAATAATTGTTACAAAATTAGATTCTACAGCAAAAGGTGGAGGAGCATTAAGTGCTTGTAGTGCGACAAATGCAAAAGTAAAATTTATAAGCTATGGAGAAAAATTGGATGCATTCGAAGAATATGATCCAAAAAGCTTTGTTTCAAGATTGCTTGGATTAGGAGATTTAAATATTCTTCTTCAAAAAATTAGAGAAGTTGTAAAGGAAGAAGAGGAAATTGAAAAATTCAATTTAGAAACTTTTTATAAACAAATAAAAAATATTAGAAAAATTGGTCCTTTAGCACAAATAGCAAAATTAATACCTGGAATAAGTCTAAGTATTCCAGAAGAAATTTTAGAAATGCAAGAAGAAAAAATGAAAAAATGGAAGGCAATAATAGAAAGTATGACAAAAGAAGAAAGGAAAAATCCAAAAATAATAGATGAAAGTAGAATAAGAAGAATTGCAAAAGGTAGTGGAACAAGTGAACAAGATGTTAGAGAATTACTTTCAACTTTCAAAAAAATGGAAAAAATGATGAAAAATATAGATAAATTAATGCAAGATAAAAGATTTAAATTCATCTTTAAAAATTTAAATCTTTAATAATTATATAGCCCCGTCGTCTAGCGGTCAAGGATGCCGGGCTTTGGACAACCAAAGCTTTGAGAAGGTGAAAGAAACCCGGAGACCCCGGTTCGAATCCGGGCGGGGCTATATTTTATTTTTTAAAATGATATTATGAAAAAAGTTAGTGCTGTAGAAATTTTTTCAAAAGCTTTCTATTTTACTTTTTCAAACTTTGATCTAATAATTTTGATTTTTCTCATACATGCAACAGCAAGTGTAATAAGTAGTATTGTTTCATATTATTTTAGTCCACCATTTTTAATTGAATATGAGTATATTTCTACCTTTTTTCCAACTTCTTCAACTTCAAAAATAGCCTTATTGGTAGAGATTGTTCTTCAAATCTTTCTATTTTTAACCTATGTCTTTTCGTTAATAATTATTTTCTTATACATTTTTGCAAAAAGATACAAAAAAGTTAGTTTTACAAAAATAATTGTAAATACAAAAAATTACTATCTTGGCACTTTAATTATTGTTTTAGTATTAATGTCTATTTTTATTCTTCCTATACTACCCTTTACCTATTTTATATTAAATTTTTCTGTACCTTCAATTCTTTCACAACTTCTTTTAATACTCTCTTTTTTAGCTCTTTTAGTGATTTTAATTTACATAAGTTTGAGATTGTCGCTTTCTCTTCCTATATATTTTGAAAGAAAAGAAGTAGTTGAAAGTCTAAAAAAATCTTGGAAAATTACAAAAGGAAATGTATTTAAACTTTTCTTAGTAAATGTCTTAGTAGGTTTAGTAACGATTGCTTTTTTTGCCCTCTTAACCTTCTTTTTACTACTTGTACTACTCACTGATATAATGCTTAGAGTTGTCCTCAATTCACTTATATTTTCTTTATTCACTTCATTATTTCAAATTTTAACAGCTTCTTCTCATGCTTTCTTTTATTTCAAATTAAAAGGTAGGAGATAAATTTATGGAAATAGATTTATTGAGTGAAGAATTTGTACCCCCATCTTTACCATTTAGAGAAAATGAAATAAAAGAAATAAAAAGAAAAATTGAAAAATTTGAAGAGTTTGGAAAGTTCAGTGATTTGCTAATTTTTGGAATCAGTGGTTCTGGAAAAACAGCTTCAATAAAGCTTTTATCACAAGAGATAAAAACAAAAATGATTTATATAAATTGCTGGAATTATAATGATTCCTTATCGATTTTTCAAAAAATTTTGGAAAACTTTTCTCAAATTTTACCAAAAAGAGGGATTTCGAAAGAAGAAATTTTAGAAAGATTAGCAGAAGTAAATAAAAAGTTTGGAAAATATATTTTAGTTTTAGATGAAATAGACAAAGTAAAAGATTTGAATGATCTATTATATTTTTTAACAAGAGAATCAAAAAATGTTTTTTTGATAATGATTTCAAATTCAAAAGATTTTCTATTAAACTTGGATCAAAGAGTTTTAAGCTCATTAAATTTAGAAAGTATAGAATTTAAAAAATATTCTCTAGAACAATTAAAAGAAATTGCAAAATATAGACTAAAACTTTTAAAAGTTGATGCTGAAGAAGGAGTAACATTTTTATTAGCAAATGAAAGCTTTAAGAGAAATAGTGATGTAAGAGTTATTTTAAAATTGATAAGGCTTGCTCTTGAAAAAATGTTGGAAGAAAATGAAAAAATTTTAAGAGTTTCACATATAAAAAAAGTTATAAGAAATTTAGATAATAATGAAAAAATAGAAGATGAAAGATTGAAAAAAATATTAGAAATTGTTAGAAATAGTGAAAAAATAACGACTTCAGAAGTTTATGAAATTTTAAAAAAAGAATACAAAATAAGTAAAAGAACTTTTAATTATTTGGTAAAGAAGCTTGTTGAAGGAAAAAAAGTAAAATTAGTTAGAGCAAAAGGTATAAGGGGTTGTAAATATTATATAACATTGATATGAAACTAAGAGCACCAATAGTAACTTTAATGGGACATATAGATCATGGAAAGACTTCTTTAGCAGATGCTATAAGAAATACATGCATTGCTGAAAAAGAAGCTGGTCAAATTACTCAACATGTTTCTTGTACATTTATTCCTAAAGAAATTATAGAAAGATTTTGCTCTGAACTTTTAAAAAGATTTAACTTTCAAATACTTTTCAATGGATTATTACTAATAGATACTCCAGGTCATGCTGCTTTTATTCATTTAAGAAAAAGAGGTGGAAGTGTTGCAGATTTAGCTATATTAGTAATAGATATAATTGAAGGAATAAAGGAACAAACAATAGAATCTTTAAATATCTTAAAGGAATTTAAAATTCCTTTTTTGATTGCTGCAACAAAAATAGATAAAATTGAAGGATGGAAGAATACAAACCATTTTTCATTTTCATTTTCCATAACTCAGCAAAAAGAAAATGTTCAATACGAATTAGATAAGAAAATTTATAGAATTGTTTCAGATTTATATCAATTTGGATTTGAAAGCGAAAGATTTGATAGGGTAAGAGATTTTAAAAAACAAATTGCAATAGTTCCTGTCTCATCTAAAACAAAAGAAGGGATTGCAGAAATTTTATTAATCTTAACTGGTTTGGCACAGATATTTTTAAAAGAAAGACTTTATTTATCCAATAAAACAAGAGGTGTTGTTTTAGAGATAAAAGATGAAAAGGGCCTTGGAAAAGTTGCAGATTGTATTTTATTTGATGGAGAATTAAAAAAAGGTAATTATATAATTTTTTCTGCAAAAGAGCCAATAGTATCAAAAATCAGAGCAATTTTAGTCCCAAGAGAATTACAAAATATGAAGTATGAAAAAAAGTTTATCCAAGTAGAAAAAGTTTCTGCAGCAATCGGAATAAGAATTATTGCAGATAATTTGGAAAATGTCATTGCAGGAAGCGAATTTGAAGCAACAGAAGATGAAAAAGAAATAGAAAAAATAAAGGAAGAACTTAAAAAAAGTTTTGAAGAAATAGAATTTTCAAAAGAAGTAGATGGGGTAATCATTAAAGCTGAAAGTATTGGAAGTTTGGAAGCAATGATAAATTTTGCAAAAAAATTAAACATACCAATAAGAAAGGCAAGTATAGGAAAAATAAAAAAAGAAGAATTGGCAGAATTGGAATTAATAAGTGAAAAATATAGAGCAATATTAGCATTTAATATTGAGATTGATGAGGAAACATTGCAAAAAATAAAAGAAAAAAGAGGAAAAGTTTTTTGCGGAAATGTGATTTATAGAATTTTTGAAGAGTTCGAAAAATATTTAAAAGAATATGAAAAATTAGAAGCAGAAGAAAATTTGAAAAAAATAACTAGACCTGCAAAAATTAAAGTTTTAAAAGGATTTATATTTAGAAAAAGTGATCCAGCAATTTTTGGTATTGAAGTAATTGCTGGATGTCTACAAAAAGGATCCTTGCTTAAAAATGAAAGAACTGGAAAAATATTAGGAAATGTTCTAGATATTCAGAAAGAAAAAGTTAGCTATGAAAGAATTTTTAAAGGAGAAAGAGCTGCAATAAGTATTGAAGCTAAATATGGAAAAGATTTTGAAGAGAATGACATATTAATTTCTGCATTAAATAAAAATGATATTGAAATTTTAAAAAAATATGAAAATTTTTTATCTGAAGATGAAAAAGAGCTTCTTAAAGAAATTTTACATCAATGACCTCTCCTTTTAAACTTATAAACTCTATTTTATGATTTTTTAGTAAATCTCTTAAAAATTTGCTTTCAACTTCAAACTCTTTTCCAAAAAGTATATCATTGAAAGGAGGAAGAATAATTATTTTATTTTTTCCTTTTGCAACAATAAAAATCGGTACTTCATATTTTTTAATATCTTCTGGTAAAAATAACTTTGAATGCAAATGAGAACAAAAAAGATATTTACAGCTTAAAACTTTTTTTAAAGGTTTAGAATTTCCATGAAAAAAACCATATTTTCCAATTTTAAATCCTTTAGATGAAAATATCTTTGCAGAAATATATTCTTCCAAAAAAGCATCATGATTACCCTTTACAACAAAAATTTGTGAAAAATTTAAGTTTAAAATTTCAAAAAACTCTTTAATTATTCTTTCTTCTTTTTCATTAGGTCTAAAAATGTTATGCTTTACATCTCCAAGCAAAATTATATTTTTTGCACTAGTTTTTTTCTTTATTTTTTCAATTTTTTCATATAAATTTAATGAAACATTTATTCCTTTTTTTCTCAATTCTATCTCATATCCTAAATGCAAATCTCCAATTACAATAGCATTTATTTCTTTTAAAAATATTGCACCCTCTTCAAGAAATTTCATTGAATTATTTTTGTCGGCAAATCTCTTATTTTATCTCTCTCAACCCTTATTATATTTGCAGCTAATAAATCTTCAAACCTTTCATCATGAGTTATAACAAATATTTGAGAAAAAAAGTTTGAAAGTTTTTCATTCAAAGTTCTAGTTAATTCTTTTACAGAATTTTCATCTAAATTGTGAGTTGGCTCATCCAAAATTAAAATATCTATTTGTGGAGCTAAAACTTTAGCAAGTGCAATTCTTAAGCATAGAGCTGCAATCATCCTTTCTCCCCCAGATGCAACTTTCTCTATTTCTATCCATCTTCCAAGACTATCTTTTAATTCAAAAACATAATCATCTTCTGTTGGATAAACTCTAAAAGACTCATAGTCTTTATATGGATACAATTCGTTCCAATAAATAGAAAGATAATGATTTATTGCATCTATCAATTTTTTTCTAACTATTGCTTGTGTTTCTTTTACGCTTTTCTCTAATATTTCAAAGTCTCTTACATATCTTTCGATCTTTTCAATTTCGTTTTTTAACTTTTTCTTTTCTTGCACTTTTTTTTCGTACTCTATTATTAATTTTTCTAATATCGAAATTTTTTCAATCATCTCGTTTAGCATTGTTTTTTTAGAAATGTATTCATCTCTCTTCTTTTTTAAAATTTTTTCATTTTCTTCTAGTTTTAAAAAGAATTGATTGCTGTTTAAAACATTTAAATTTTTTTCTATTTCGCTTAGATCGTACTCTTTTTTTGTTATTTCTGTCTCAATTTTTTCTATCCTTTCAATTTTCTCTAATATTTTATTTAACTCTAAAATTTCTTTCATTAAATTCTCCATTCCAGAATATATTTCTTTCTCTCTAATTTCTAATTTATTTCTTTCATTCTTTAATTCTTCTAGTTTGCTTTTATCTACTTTTATTACTTTGCTTTTTAACTCCTCTATTCTTTTTTCTATTATTTTGATTTTCTCCTCTATCCTTTGAATTTTTAATAATTTCTCTTCTAAACTCTTTAATTCTTTCTCCTTTTCATTTTTTAGTATATTGTTAATTTTTAGTTCGCTTTTTAGCTCATCCAAAATTTTTAAACATTTTTCTTGAATTTTTTTCTTATTTTCTTTATCAATTTCTCTTCCACATAATGGGCATCTATTTTCAACTTTTTCCAAATTTTTTAGGACGTCTTCATAAAACTCAATATTACTTTTTATATTTGCAGATTTTTTAATTATTTCTTCAATTTCAATTTTCAATTTTTCAATTTTACTGATTACTTCACTTTTTATCTTTACCTCTTCAAAACACTTATTTTTTTCTTCTTCAAGTACTCTTATTTCTTCTTCAATTTCATTCTGTTTTTTTATAAAATATTCAAAATCATTAATTTGCTTAGAAATTTTGTCTATTTCATCTTTTAAATTCCCAATTTCTTCTTTAAAAGAATTTAAAAGTTTTTCTTTTTCACTTATTTTATTCTCTATCTCTCTTTTATCAAGTCTTTTATATTCTTCCAAATTTTTTAGTTCAACCTTAAGTTTGATAATATCATTTATTAATACTTCTTTTTTGCTTTTTAGATCTAATATCTTATCTCTAATTTTTTTTCCCTCCTCAACTTCCTTTTCAATCTTATCAATTTCATTTTCTAAAATTTCTACCTCTTCCTTTATTTTTTCTTTCTTTCTTAAAAATTCAAAATACTCACTTTTTTCTTTTTCTAACTTTTCTTCTATTCTTTCCTTTTCAAAACTTTCAAAAATTGCTTTTTTCTGAGTAAAAATTTTTAACAACTTGTTTTTTACGGAAACGGAAGTTCTTCTAATTCTTTCTAAAACTTCTATTCCTAACATTTCGTCAAATCTTTCTTTTCTTTGACCTTTTTGCAATGTGAACAAGAAATCTATTCTGTTTTGTTCTCCGTAGATAACATTATAAAATGTGTCGTAATCTATTTTCAAAATTTTTTTTATTAATGAATTTACTCTTTCAGTCCCAATCTCTATTACTTTATTTCCTTCCTTTAATTCAGAATAACTACCTCTTTCTTTTTCAATTCTCCTTTTTACTTCATATTCTTTGTTTTCTATTTCAAATCTTAAAACTATTTCGCAAAATTTTTTTTCTAATGGTTTTTTCATTATAACATCTTCTAGTTTTATTCTTTTAGAATTTAAATCTGGAAAATTAGAAAAGAGAGAGAATGAAATTGCATCTAAAATTGAAGACTTTCCACTTCCAATTTTTCCAATTATTAGGTTTATTCCCTTTGTAAAAATTATTCTAGAATTTTCATGAGATTTCCAATTTATTAGATTAACTTCTTTTATCATTTAAAAGATTGAAGTGTTTTTTGTTCTCCAATTAAAATATCTACAATACTCTCATCATCTCCATCTTCCAAAAGTTCAAATATTTCTTCTATTTTAAAACTTTTTGAAAACTTATTTTCCTCCAACTTCTTATAAAGTTCTTCAAGAATAATTTCCTTAACACTTTTTCTTTCCTTTAATTCAAGAATTTCTCTTTGAGCTTCTTGTGCTTTTTTATCTTCAATCAAATTCTCAATTTTTATAATAGCTTTTTCTTTATAAATACTTTCAATTTTTCTTAACAATTTAGAACTAAGCCTCTCTCTTCCGAAAACTTTTATTTTTATCACTGGTTTCTTATTCTCTTTTTCAATTATTTCTTTTATTTTTTCTTCAATTTTAATTTCATCATCTTTTTCACTATTAAAGTTTAATAAGTAATAATTTCTTTCCTTCTCAATCTTTTCAAAAATAATATTAAACTTTCCGTTCTCTATTTCTAATACATGAAATCCTCTTTCCTCATTTATTTCTCTTTCATCAATTCTAGTAATTACTGGAGAGCCCAAAATCAATAACTTAAAATTCTCTTCAAAAAATCTTAGATGGATATGAGTATCTATTATTAAATCGAAACCTTTTGGTAAGTCTGTAACTTTTAATCCAAATTCTTCATAAGAATAAACGTATGGATAAATGTTTTGATGGAGCATTAAAAAATTTAAATATCCTTTTTTTGGTTTTGGGTCGAACTTTTCTAAAACTTTTTTTATTAAACTTTCTGGAAAATTGGAGATTAAATAAAAAACTACTTTATTTTCTTCATCAATTATTTCAAAGAAAGTTTCATATCTAAGAATTTTTATTTCTTCAAAAATTTTTAATGCAGATGTTTCAGTTTTTAATTTTCTATCATGATTTCCATGAATTGCAAATATTGCTGGCTTATTAAATTCTTCTTCTTTTCCATTTACTTTTAACTTAATTTTTTCATTTCTTTTTATTCCTTCAAAAATTCTTATTGTATTTATTATTGTTTCGAAATCTGGATTTCTCGAATCAAAAATATCTCCGAGCAAAAATATTATATCGCAATCTTTCAATTTTTCTATTATTTTTCTTGCAATTACGAAAAAATCATTATATATTTCTCCTTCTCCATATCCTAAATGCAAATCAGATAATAATCCTACTCTCATTAATTAAACTTCAAAAAAACTTTTATTATGCCGGGGTCGCCTAGCGGATAGGGCGCCGGCCTCGAGTGATGATCATTCCTGGGGTAGCTGAAGAATGATGATCCAGGATTAATGAGAAAGCCGGTGGGCTTAAAGCCCGCGTGGGTTCAAATCCCACCCCCGGCGAGTTGTTAACTGTAAAATACTCATTGCTGTTAATCATCATTACCTATATGCTAAGTAAAGTTTTTTAATAATACGAAAACTTCCAGCTTAAGAGAACTTGTAACTACTCTCTATACTATTGAAGAGGGTGAAAAGAAAAGAGTATTTGAAGAAGTTTTAGAACCTTATTCATACCTTAGAATAGAAATAATTTCTCCACTTCTATTTCCTCTTATTGGAATTATTCAAAAAATGCAATGCTTAAAGATAGATGAAGGTTCGAAAAAAGGAGTAGAAATATCTTATCTTCCGATCACTGAGAGAAAGCCAGTAATAAAATACGAGAAAAGAATATACAACCCTTATAGAGGGGAGGTGTGTATTGAACCAACAAAAGTACACACACTTAATGCTTATGATAGAGGTCGCCACTCTCCTCTACACATTTCTATTAATGAAAAAGAAAATTTCATGACAAATGTTCGTACTATGTTTTCTTCCAGCAAAAGTAAATATATTATTGAAGATAATGAAAGTGATAGTAAAGTTGTATTACTTCCAGGAGCTTATCTTTCAGCAAAATTGAATAACAGAGAAAGAAGTTTTACCATCAGATGCAAAATAGGTGATAAAAATTGCTTTTCATACAATCGTGGGGAAATCTCTCTTCTACTAAAAGTGAAAAAGTAAAAAATCGGACTTTATACTGTTTCCATCAACTTTTAAAAATTAACACATAATAAGTTTAAAGGCTATTTACATAAAGTATTTATGCAACATAATTTGCTTGCAGATGTACTTTGTAGCATAAAGAATGCAGAAAGAGTTGGAAAGAAATTTGTAGTTGTAAAAAGAAGTAAATTAGTTGAAAATGTCTTAAAAGTAATGCAAGAGCATGGATATATTGGAGCATATGAAATAATAGAAGATGGAAAGCAAGGACTTATAAAAATTTATTTAAAAAATAAAATAGTCGATTGCAATGCAATAAGTCCAAGATTTTCTGTAAAAGTTGAAGAAATAGAAAAGTATGAAAAGAGATTTTTGCCAGCAAGAAATGTTGGAATACTAATTCTTACAACTTCAGAAGGTGTTATGGATCATATAAAAGCAAAAAATTTAAGAATTGGAGGAAAATTATTGGCATATGTCTATTGAATATTTTCAAGAAATTAAAATTCCAGAAAATGTAAAAATTACATTAGAAAACAACAAAATAATTGCTGAGGGTCCAAAAGGAAAAACATTTAAAGAAATAAAACATGTTGAGTTAAATAAAACGATTTTCATGAAAATTGAGGGAAACAAATTTATTGCTTATTCCACAAAAGATAAAAGAAGATATAGAGCTATGGTAGGTACTATTATTGCACACGTAAGAAATTTAATTGAAGGAGTTACTAGAGGTTTTTGTTATAGAATGAAAATTGTCTATTCTCACTTTCCGATAAAAATTGAATTAAAAGAAAATAAAATTTATATTTACAATTTTCTCGGAGAAAGAACTCCGAGAATCGCAGAAATTGTTGGAAACGTAAAGATAGAAATAAAGGAGAATTATCTGTATGTAAAAGGAATAAATATTGAGGAAGTTGGACAAACTTGCAATAATATAGAACAAGCAGTAAGAATAACTTCTTGGGACAGAAGAGTTTTTCAAGATGGAATATTTTTAGTTGAAAGAGGATATGAATCCTAGAAAATTACCAGAATTTAAAAGAAGAGGATATGGGAGTATAAAGAGGTTAAAAGGTAAATGGAGAAAGCCAAGAGGAAAACATAATAAGCAAAGATTGCATATGAAAGGAAAGCCAAAAGTTGTAAGAATAGGTTATGGTGCACCAAAAGAACTAAGATTTAAACATCCAAGCGGGTATTATGAAGTCTTAATAAAAAGTTTAAAAGACTTGGAGAAAGTAAATAAAGAGATTCAAGCAATAAGAATTGCAAGTTGTGTTGGGAGAAAGAAAAGGGAAGAGATAATTAAGAAAGCAAAAGAGCTAGGAATCAAAATTTTGAACGAATAATCATAACATTTAAAACTTCAATATATTAAAGTTTTCATTAAATTAGTAAAGTATTCTTAATTATGCGGGGGTCGCCTAGCCTGGCCAAGGGCGGCGGGCTTAAGAGAAATCTTAAGCTTTGATAGATGATAAGAAACCCGCTGGCTTAGTGCCGTCGTGGGTTCAAATCCCACCCCCCGCAACTAATGTTATCTATTATTCTTTTCAACCCATATTTATTCGGATTCCTCTACAAGTATCGAATTATTAATAAGTGGAGAGCTGAATAAAGTTGAAAAAATGAAGTAGAAAAGATTATGAAAGTGTCGCACTTCTTTTCGAAATAGATAAGAAAACTTATTAATCTTTGAAAATTGCATCGAAAACAAATCCTTTTTTCTTCATGAATAAAAAGTCTAATTTCTTTTGAACGTTAAAAGTTTAACTAGCAAAAAACTTGGGTTACATAAACTTTTCCCTCATCAGTAATTTCTACTCCTATTCCTTCATTCCTCCAATGTTTAAATATAAGATTTTTTCTATGTCCTTCACTCTCAATCCATGCATTTACAACTTCTTTTGCAAGCTCTTCTAAAGTATAAAATTTATAATTCAACACTTTTTTAGATATTTTATCATAAGTGTATTCGGAATAGATATATCCTAAAAACAAATTTTCTGCTCCTTCATAAACATAATTTCCAACAATTATCTTGCAAGTATAATTGAACTTTTCAAATCTATCCTTCAAAGTTTCTCCTTGTGGAGAAATGTGATCAAAATAATTTTTATCTGCCATATCCTTACTATGATATCTCGCAATTTCTCCTAAAGTTTCATTGAAATTTAAAATATCCAAATTGTTTTGAACTCTGTACTTATTAACTAAATTATGTATTTCTTTTTCTAATCTTTCTCTATTTTCTCTAAATTCTTTTACTTTTATTTCTAAATTTTCTTCAGGATAAATCTTCCTTTCTAAGAATTCTGGAGGAAACAATTTTTTTATTCCTTCGATTTCTACCTCTACTAAATTTTTCGTAAAATTTTCTCCAAAAATAATATCTAAAATTTTAAAATTTTGATAAGAGGAAAATAAATAGGTAAAAAGAATTACAAAAGTGAAAAAAAGCAAAATTTTAAAAGAAACAAAAATTTCAATTTTTTCTTTGTAAAAAATTATTAGCGAAGAAATTGCTGAAAATATAAGTGAGAAAAAGAAAATTCTTAAGTAATCTACTTTTCCTAAAACTAGAAAACTTATCATTGAAAGAATAGAAAAAGTAAGAAAAAATAAAGACAAAAAAATTTTAATCATTTTATTCCGCTACTTCCAAATCCATCCTTTCCTCTTTCTGTTTCACTTAATTCTTCTTCTTTAACATCTACTTTCGAATAAGGAATTATTAATAGTTGAGCTATTCTACTATGTTTTTCAAATTTTAATTTTTCTTTTCCCAAATTTATTAGAACAACTTTTACCTCTCCTCTATAATTTTCATCAACAACACCAGCCAAAACATGTAATCCTTTTGCTGCTAAACCACTCCTATCTTTTATCAATCCAAAATGTCCTTTCGGAATTTCTATAGCAATTCCAGTTCTTACAATTTTAATTTCATTTGGTTCTATTTCAAAATCTTCAATACAGTACAGATCTAGACCAGCATCTCCTTCTCTTTTTCTTTCTGGCAATTTTGCATCATTTTCTAATCTTTTTACTTTTAAAATCATATAACTATACTTGCAATTTTTCCGATTGCACTAAACCTTTCTATGACTTCTTTTGCAACAGGCCCTTTAATTTCTGTTCCTTTTGGCTCTCCCTCCTCATTAACCAAAATTGCAGCATTATCTTCAAACTTTACTCTTAACCCATTTGCCCTCCTTATCTCTTTTCTTTGTCTTATTATTACTGCCCAGAATTGTTGCTTTCTAACTTTTGGATCTCCCTCTTTTACAACAACCTTAACCATATCTGCAATTCCAGCTTTTGGCATTCTTCCTCTTTTTCCCTTATAACCTCTTACTCCTATAATTTTAAGAACTCTTGCTCCACTATTATCTGCACAAATTAAGTAGCTTCCAACATTTAATGCTTTTGTTATCTTTGATGTTATTCCTTTCATAGCTTTGAAATTACAACAAAACTTTTCGTTTTTGAAAGAGGTCTAGTTTCCCCTATTAATACTTTTTCTCCAACTTTTACATCTATACAATCTGGCAAATGAGCCTTTATTTTACTTCTTTTTCTCATATATCTCTCATATTTTGGAACATATTGTACATATTCTCTTTCAACGGTTACAGTTTTGTGAGCTTTTGTAGAAATTACCTTTCCAACGAACAATTTACCTCTTATCTTTATATGTCCATGCCAAGGACATCTAACATCGTTACAAACTCTTTCTGGAGGTTTTGCATCTATTCCAATATTTTTATGCTTCATAACTTTATTTTTCTTCTTCTCCAATTTGTCTCTACATATGCTCTTATCCTTCTAGTTCTTACCCTTTTTAAACCAAACTTTCTTATACTTGCCCAAATTGGTGCATCTTTTACTCTTCCAGCTACCCAAAGCTTTATTTTTTTAGTTATATGCCTAATACTCATATTATTTTTATATGATCGAATTAAGGAAATATTTTTCTGAAAATTGGAAAGAATTTTATGATTTAGAATTTTTTAAAGAAAAAGGTTTTAAAAGGCAAAAATGTCAAAAATGCGGTAAATATTTTTGGAGTATTGAAGAAAGAAAATATTGTGCTGATTCTTCTTGTTCAGGATATTCATTTATTGGAAAGAAAAGAAAAGATATTGATTATGTAGAAGCATGGAAAAGAATTGAAAAATTTTTTATAAAAAATGGACACACAAGCATAAAAAGATATCCTGTAATTTGCAGATGGTTTCCAGATTTATATTTTGTAATTGCTTCTGTAGTAAACTTTTACAGAAAGGAAAATGGAAATATATATTTTGAACTTCCTGCAGATAAGGTAATAATTCCTCAATTTTGTTTAAGATTTAATGATTTAGAAAATGTGGGAATTACTGGAAGACATTATTGCGGTTTTATAATGATTGGTCAGCATACAATTCCAGAAAAAAATGGATATTGGAAAGAAGAAACAATAAGACTTGATTTTGAAATGCTTAAAGAGTTTGGAATTAAAGATGAAGAAATTGTTTTTATAGAAGATGTATGGATTGGTTCAAAAGCATTTGGAAGTTGCTTAGAATATTTTGTAGATGGATTGGAATTAGGAAATGCTGTATTTACTGAATTTGAAATTGTAAATGGCAATTTTAGAAAATTAAATCAAAAATTTGTAGACATGGGTGCTGGATTAGAAAGATTTCCTTGGTTGTTAACAGGAAATCCTACAAGCTATTTTACGACATTTGAACCACAACTAAAATATATAAGAAATTTTGTAGATTTTGATTATGATTTTTTAAAAAATTTTTATTCACTTTCTGGATATTTTGACTTAACAACAATCGATGAGAACACATTTTATTGTGAAATTTCAAGGAAACTAGGAATCGAAAAAAAGGAATTAAAAGAAAAAGTTATAACTTTTTCATCAATTTTCAAAATTTTGGATTTTTTAAGAGCACTTTTATTTGCTGTAAATGATGGAGCATTGCCAAGTAATACTGGAGGAAATTATAATTTAAGAATAATTTTAAGAAAAATTTTGGATTATAATGAAAAATTTAATTTTGATTTAATAAAAATTGCAGAAATAACTTCAAAACAATTAGAGTATTTCGATAACACTTTAAAAGAGAGTTTAGATACTCTTCAAAAAGTTATTGAAATAGAAAAGAAAAAATACAAGGAAACAAAAGAAAGAGCAAAAAAAATTTTATCAAAATATATTGAAAAGGATTTAACAAAAGAAGAACTAAAAATGCTTTATGAAAGTCATGGAATCACTCCAGAAATTATAGAAGAAGTTACTGGAAAAAGAATTGATAAAAGTTTTATAGAAGAACTTAAAGTAAAAAAAGAGAAAAAAGAAGAAGAAAGGAAAATAGATGTTAGCAACATTCCTCCAACACAGGTTTTATATTATAGCGATATTTATGAATTTGAAGCAAAAGTCTTAAAAGTTGAAAAAAATTTTGTCATTTTGGATAAAAGTGCATTCTTTCCAGAGCAAGGTGGGCAAAAGTGTGATCATGGATTTATTGAAAATTGTAGAGTAAGAAATGTTTTTAAAATAGGAAAGGTAATTGTTCATGAAGTTGAGAATTGCAATTTAAAGGAAAATCAAATAGTAAAATGCAAAATAGATTTAAACAGGAGAAAAATTTTATCAATTCATCATACTGCAGTTCATATTTTACTAGCAGCATGCAGAAAAGTATTGGGAAAACATGTTTGGCAAGTTGGTGCAGAAAAAGATGTAGATAAGGCAAGATTGGATATTTCCCATTTTGAAAAGCTTAGTGAAGAAGAGATTGAAAAAATTGAAAAATTTGCAAATGAAATCATAAAAAATTCTATACCAATAGAAAAGAAATTTTTAGAAAGAAGTGAAGCGGAAAAATTTTATGGTTTCAAAATTTACCAAGGAGGTTATGTGCCTGAAAAAATTATAAGAATAGTTGAAATTAAAAATGTTGATGTTGAAGCATGTAGTGGTACTCATTGCAATAATACTAATGAAGTAAAAATTATAAAAATAATAAATTCGAAAAAAATTGCAGATGGCGTAATAAGATTAGAAATAGTTGCTGGAGATGTTGCTATAAAGTTTTTAAAGGAAAAAGAAAAAATCTTAAAAGAAATATGCGAATTTTTAAATTGTAATGAAGAAGAAGTTATTAAAAAAGTAAAAGAATTGTTCGAATTATGGAAAAAGAAGAGGAAATTAAAGAGTTAGAAAAAAAATATAAAATTTTAAAAGAAATTTCAAAATTTCTTAAAGTTGAAGATGAAAAGATAATAAATACGTTAAAAAGATTTAAAAAAGAAATTGAAAGCTAAATTATTCCCAATAGCAAGATTCTACCTTTTCTGGTTTAAAATACTCTACACATACACTTAATCCATCGAAAACATTTGAATCTTCTTTGCAACTAACTATTTCAACATCAACAAACTTATACTCTGGCCAAGTATGAATTGCTATATGACTTTCTGCTATAAGATAGATCATGCTTAATCCATGAGGTTTAAATTTAAAGAACAATTTATCAATAAATTTCATTTTTAGCTTTTCAACAATTTTATCGCAGATTTCTCCTATAAACTTTTCATTGCTAAATAATTCTTCATTTATTCTGCAATTTATCAATTTAGCTATAAGATGTTTTACTCTCATAACTAATCTCCAATAATTGTTACGAATATTTTTCTTTCCCTTTTTTCAAAAAATTCTACAAAAATAATTCTTTGCCATGTTCCCAAAACTAATTTATTATTTTTTATTGGAATTGAAAGAAATTGAGAAAGAAGGTTTGTTTTTAGATGAGCAGTAGCGTTAATGTTTCCTTCGTAATCATGAAAATATTTTTCATTTAATGGCAAAATTTTTTCAAACATTTTTTTCATATCTTCAAAAATTGTTTTATCATTTTCTTGAATTATTAAACAAGCAGTGTTATGAAGAGAATTTAAAAAAACTACTCCATTCTTTATTTCTAATTCTCTTACAATTTCTTCAATTTTTTCCGTAATATCTATAAAATCATTTGGTCCCTTTGTCTCTATTTTTATTTCTTTTTGAAAAATTTTCATAAATATAGTTAAGTCAGAAAATTCTTTATTTTGTACTTTAAATGTTGTGAAACCAAAAAATATTTAAATATAAAAGTTAATAAAATGTTATGGTAAATTTAAAAGAGAAGATGAAAAAAATTAGAAAATATATGCCTCTTATAGTAGGAATATTTTGGATTATAGGGGATTGGGAAAGTTTGTTGCTAGTTCTTTTGCGTCAGAAATGTTAAAAGGATTTGCTCAAACATGCATTATTCCATTTTATGCTGAAATTATCAGAAATTTTGTAGTTCCAAATTCTTTTTTAATAGTTCTTTTGTTTAGTTTCCTTGAAATTTTATGTGGTGTTTTAATTCTTACTGGAAAAATTTTTGCAAGAATTGGATTAATATTAGCAATAATATTAAATATTTTGTTTTTACCATTGCAATACCCATTCACTTTTATACTTAATGCACCTCTTATAGCTCTACAAGGAAGTATGTATCTTTATGCTAACTTAGAGACAAATTATTTCTTAAAACTGTTTGAAATTTTAAAGTCCAAAGAAAAGAAAAAAAGAAAATAATTTTATGAAAAGAAAGTGTCCAAATTGTGGATACCCAATAGAGGAAAATTGGAGATACTGTCCAAACTGCGGATATCCATTAATTTTTAGAACTTTTGGAGAATTTTTTGAAATAGACAAGTTTTTTGAAGATATAGATAAAGAGTTTAGAGAAATTTTAAAAGGATTTAAACCTTTTAAAATTGAAGAACCTTTTTCTGGAGGAATAAGTATAAGAATAGAAAGTGGTACTGGGAAAAAGCCAAAAATATACATAAAAACTTTTGGAGACTATAAAAATCTAGAGCCAAAAATAAAGGAGCAAATAGAAAGAAAATATGGAATAAAAGAGGAAGAGGAAGTTGAAAAAATAAAAGAAATAAAGGTAACAGAAGAGCCTGAAGCAAAAGTTATTAGAAAAGGGAATATAATAGAGATAGAAATTAATTTGCCTGATGTTGAAGATGAAAAAAATATTGAGGTAAAAGAATTGGAAGAATCTATAGAGATAAAAGCTTTTGCAAAAGATAAAGCATATTTCAAAATTATTGCAAAACCATTAAATAAACATATTGTTGAAAAAAAATTTGAAAAAGGAAAGCTAAAAATAATTCTTGAATAATCTAATTCTTTATGAATACAATAGAAATAATAAATGATAAACTTTATTGTTTTGATCAATCTTTACAGTTTATAGGGAAAAAAGAAGGAAGATATTTTTTACTTGAACCGGAAGAAGCTCTTTGGTTAGCAGAAATAAGAAACTTTGCCATATTTGAAAAAGGAAGATTAGTAACAATTCCAGAATTTTTTAAAAGATTTAATAAAAACAGATTTAGCGTAAGATATTTAACTTATAGAGATTGGAAAAGAAGAGGATTGCACATTACTTTTTTTGACAGAATAGAGAAAAAGAATTATAATAAAAGTCCGGTAAAAAGTTATCCTGCATCAAAAATTGAAATAAATGAAAGATATGAAATTTATCTTGATGAAAATGAGTTAATAGGATATATTTTTGAAGATAGAGCAAAAGAACTGTATTGTAAATATTGGTTTGGTCAATTTGGAATCTATAAAAATCCTGAAAGAGGAAAATTTCTTATTTTAGATATTTTTGAAGTACTTTTTTTATCGAAAATTGGATTTAAAGTTATTAGCAATAAAGAACTTTCCTTTGAAGAAATTCTAGATATTGCAAAGAAAAAAAATGAAAATATAGAATCTGTTTATTTTGTTTATGAAGATTGGAGAAGTAAAGGATATATTTTAAAGACAGGCTTTAAATTTGGAACGGATTTCAGAATTTATTTTCCAGGAGCCTCTCCTTTAAAAAAAGGAAAGGAGTGGCAACATTCAAAGCATGTTATTCATGTTTTTTGTAAAGATGTATCTTTGCCAGCAAATGAATGGGCAAGAGCAGTAAGAGTTGCCCATGGAGTTAAAAAAACGTTTATTACTGCAATTCCTGGAATGAAAAAGGAAGATTATATGAAAGAAAATACTCCAATAGATTTTGTAGTTTATCATAGAAATGAAAAAAATGAAGTAGAAATTTTAGGTAAAGATGATCCTTCTTACATATTAATTTCTCTTCATGAAGATGAAAAATTAAGCGGAAAATTTTTAGCAAGTGCACTAGATTTGGCAGATAGTTTAGGATTAAAATTGTTAATTGGTATTGTTGATAGAGAAAGTAGTGTTACTTATTATGTTGCCCATAGAATAGATTTGCCTGGTTCACAAAATAGATATTATGAAATAGACTGGTTTAATCCTTAATCATGATAGTTAAAAGATTTGCAAAAATCAGGATAATTCCTTTAATATATTTTTTACTTTCAATTATTTGCGGATATATCTCTTTTATAAATCATTACAACGACCTAATTTCCTTAGGTTTTCCAGTTTCTCTATTTTTTATTTTGTGTTTTTTTGAAAGTAAATATTATAGAAAGAAGATAAAGAAAGTTTTAAAAGAAAGAGCTCTTTTATTTTTTCTCTCTTGGTACGTTTTCTATACAATATTTTTCAATCTTCTTTAATTTTTCCCAAACTCTTTAAATAAAGTTTACAAGCTAAAATATGGCTACATTCTTGCCTTTTTAATGAAAACCACTTACAATCGCAAATAAATTCATTTCTTAGCTTATCGTAAATTACGTAATGCTCTTCGCTACTTTTTACAGTAAGGTGAATTCTTACTTCTGTTTCAAGATCTATTTTTACTTTTCCTTCTCTCAATAATCTTCTTGCTTTAATCTTTTTCCAAATTTTTTTTATCATTAAGTTTTTTGCTTTTTCTGAAGAAAAGCCTTTATTACTTCAAATTCCTCTAATGGCTTCTCTCCTTTTTTAACAATTTTCATATTTATTTGAACTATATCTGTACTAATAGTATTTCCTCTTACAGTTCTTTTCTTTCTTAATCCTTTTTTCTTTGGTCTAAAGCATGGTGGTGAAGAGAGAAGAACTCTCTTTTTTACACTTCCCTCTATGGCTGGATGCATAGGGAAACCATCTTTATCTGTACCTCCAGTAATCTCTAGTTCATAACCTGGTAATCCTATTATTGCTCCATCTATTTTATCTCCAATTTTTTTACCTATCAATTGAGGTGCTAAAGATTGATCTATTTCTATTTGATATGATCTTGCATTTTCAGGATTGTTTATTACTATTTTCCAAACTGGCATAAAATATATTTAAATAAGTCTTTTTTTATCTTTTAAATTTTTTAATAAATTTCTAAAAAGTAATAACATTATGGAAATAATTACAAAAAAGTAATAAATTAATACTAAAAAATTATGGAAAAATTTGAAAAAGAATTAGGAGAAAAACTATATACATCTTATACTCTTGAAGAATATGAGAAAATTTTAGAAAATCTCCAGAATGTTTTAAAAAAACAAAAAATTGTCACTCCTTTAATCTCAATAATACCAGCTTTGTTATTAAAAGAAGGTCCGCGT
>Ga0326760_1000313_pt1 | contig 27692 bp, 29 predicted proteins | sample GCREP_S_FD_207668 | JGI IMG/M metagenome (GOLD analysis project Ga0326760, IMG submission 207668) | Hot spring sediment microbial communities from Geyser Creek Basin, Yellowstone National Park, WY, United States - GCR.EP_S | ecosystem: Environmental > Aquatic > Thermal springs > Near-boiling... | reverse complement strand
TACCGGCCTTATCCTGGAATACGTACATACTCCTACTGATCCCGGGGCCGGCCTTAGCCTCGTAGAGCTCGAAGTGCTCTACCGTAGGGAGTATGACCAGTCTATAGCCGTAGAGCTCGGCGACCTCAGAGAACTTGGATATCAGTACTGAGTAGCGCTCGGACTCCGGTGGTAGTATGTCTCTAGCCCCCCTCACCGGCTCTAGAGGAACCCTCATTCTCGTACACCCTACTCAGGTCGCTCGACCTCACAACACTTGCTGCGTAGTAGGTCACGTCCCCGTGGGCGTCTACGACAGCTACTACCGGTGTGTAGCCCCTCATGAGGGCCGACCTAACCCAGTCGAGGATCGACGAGGCCTCTATCAGGGTGTTCTCCTCGAGGACTAGGATCAGCACCCTCTCACTACCCTTAACGTAGAGGAGCTCCCTAGGGGAGTAGCCCGACCTAGCCCTCCGACCCCTCTCCCTGAGGTCTAGTAGTACTGTGAACTTAGCCCACCCGTACTCGTCGGTAGGTAGCTTGAAGTAGAGGTAGCCCAGGTCTATGGGCTCCCCGTCGACCAGTACATCGGCTAGGCCCTTGTAGACCACGTAGGCCAGCTCCGAGATGTCGAGTAGGTAGAGGTTACCCCTAGCGGACCACCCGAGGAGTAGTTCACGTAGTAGACCACTGCTATCCTCAACTAGGTACCTCCAACCCTCACTACCTACTATACGGAGTACGGGCCTCGCACCCGTGCGTACCTGCCCCACCTCCTAGAACCCCTCTAGATAGCCGCTATTAAGCACTTCCAGAGTACCGCGCCACACCCTCCAGAGGGCTGCATCACCTCGATAAGGGTATCGATAGCCCTGGCGTAGACCTCCCCGTACTCCCGCTCCTTAACTATGTGGAGTTCGAAGGGGTACTTAAATACCCTTCCTACGTACAGTAGCCGGTGTACCGGTTGTCCGAGAGTGGCGGGAGGCGTAGGCGCCTAGCCCACGCGGTATGTGGGGGTATCTTCCTCATAGGTCTCGCAGTACTCTTCCACTTCGACGCCTTCTGGCCCTGGATACTGGCGCTACTCGGGGTCATAGTCATCGTCGAGGCCCTTGCAACCACCTCGTAGCTCCCGGCCTCCACCTGCCCTAGGTTCGGGGGAGGGTTCTTTAAGGTGGGCCCAGCCTAGTGGTCGGTGATCTAGTTGGGTAGGGGGAAGAGGTACTCCGGCTACACCTCGTGGTCGTTCCTAGAGCCCTGTCGGGACTTTAAGCCGTTTAAGCTGGCCCCGCAGGTCGGGAGGGTTAGGTCTAGGGTCGTCGAGCTGGATAAGGTTGAGGAGGAGAGGTTCCAGGAGCTAATGGAGAAGAGTGTGGTGGTATCCCTCCACGAGCACAGCTTCGTGCTCCCCGAGGACCCGGGGGAGTTCGTGGAGTACTTCAGGAGCGGTAGGTTCTGGGTAGGCTACGAGGGGCTGGCCCGCTCCGGTCTAGACGGGTTCTTCGACGGTCTACTCAACGGCCTAGCCCTGATAAGGTCTCCAGACCCCTGGGACTGGGATAACGTGGTGCACCAGATAGGTATCTACAGGGCGGACCTAGACCACCAGGATCTGCTCTTCGTAGCTACTAGGGCCGAGGACTTCCTGAGGGCTCATAGAGAGGGTAGGATAGCTGTCGTCATACACCTAGAGGGCCCTCCGCGTATCGGCGACGACCTAACTAAGGTAGACGTACTCTACGGCCTCGGGGTTAGGTGTATGGGGGTAACCTACAGTAGGGGCAACGAGTTCGGGTCCGGGCTGGCGGATCGGGTCGACAGGGGGCTTACAGACCTAGGTTACGCACTGGTCGAGAGGATGAACAAACTGGGTATCCTGATAGACATCTCCCACGCTGGGGACAGGACCAGCCTAGAGGTAATCGAGGCCAGTAGGGACCCCGTGGTGGTAACGCACGCAGGTGCTAGGGCCCTGTGGCCTACGAGGAGGATGAAGCCGGACGAGGTGATCCTAGTCCTAGCAGAGAAGGGGGGTGTCTTCGGGATAGAGGCCGCGCCGCACACAACGCTAACCAGGAGGAACCCTAGGCACAGCATCGAGAGCGTTATGGAGCACTTCCAGTACGTGGAGAAGCTCGTGGGGATCGACCACGTAGCGTTCGGCCTGGACACCCTATTCGGGGACCACGTAGCGCTCCACAGGGTGTTCTCCGCATACCTATCGATATCGAGACCCGGGGAGGGGCCTGAGCACCCGGTGGTGGAGTACGTAGACGGACTGGAGAACCCGTCGGAGTTCGCTAACGTAGTTAGGTGGCTCATCAAGCACGGCTACTCGGACCAGGAGATAGGGAAGGTTATAGGGGAGAACGTACTGCGGGTAGCTAAGAGGGTCTGGGGAGGCTAGTCCTAGACTAGCGGCCTCCTCCTCTCACTCCTCCTTAGACTGCCCGGGGGCTCCCACCTAAACCTCCACAGACCCTCAGCAAAGTCCTCTACAGCTATCCCCAGCGCACCGGCCAGTACGTCGCTTATCAGGGGCTCGTCCACGTGGGGTGATATCACTAGGTCGACCACAACCCCCCTGGACTCAGCACCCTCCGCAATCACCCTCACCTCCGCACAGCCCCTGACCACCCAGACCCTAGCAGGACCCCCGGCGGTCTCGAAGACCTCCTCCCTAGAGTCTGGGGGCGGGGGCCAGAGGCCGAGTACTTTAGCTAGGGCTACGGGTACCATCAGCTGCGGGGAGTCGGCCTCGTAGCCGCTGTTAACTAGGGCTACCACCTCTACACCACTACCCCCCCTCGAAACCCTAAGCCTTACCCTCACCGCCACGGATCAAACCCCTGACCCAGCCGACCCTAACCCTAATAGCCCTAACGTAACCTACGCGCACCAGAGGACCTGCACCGCCGGTCTAGGTACTACCCAGCTAATAACACCACCAGAAGCTAGATACCCAGGTCTAGGACCCCCCTACAGCAGGAGGTTAGCCCGCTGAGGCTCTTGGGGTCCACTAGGTCTAGGAGGCCCAGCCTCACCCTCACGAAGGTCCCGTAGGTAGCGGCGACCTCCCCAGCCCTCCTAACCGACGGTACCTCTACGTAGCCCCTCAGAACCTCCGCCCTCCTACCCTGGAGGCAGCCCAGCCTAACTCTACGGGGCCTCTCGAACGGGTCTACCCTGAGCCCAGCCCTCCCACCAGCTGGGAGTGGGTAGGGATGTAGGGAGCTCCACCGCATTAGGTAGAGCCTCCGGTACCTCGTATCCAGGACTACGGCTAGGTCGTCAGATAGTAGGGCTACTGCAACACCCCTACAGTAGGCCCACTCCCTAACATCAACAGAGTTAACGAACTCTACGGCTAGGTGGTAGCCACCCCCCTGAGGCCCTCGGGAGATATTGTAGAGAAATGACGCGAGGGTTGCTACGGCCGTCAGTACCCAGGTATCGCGCAGACCGAGGGCGAGGGCTGCGAGGAGAGATACCAACGGTACCACTACGCTAAGGGCTATAGATACAGTACTCCAGAACACACTCTCCTCCCTATAGTTAGGCTCAACCCTAGGGTGGGGCCCGCCGAGCCTACCCCCAAGCCCCCTGAAGATCCTCGGAGACGTTGTAAACCCCGGGAGAGGTATACCCCTCCTATTTTAAAGCACCCCCTCGGTACCGGCTAGAGCCCACCTACCTTAGTTTCCTTCAACAGCGTACCAGAAAATCTCTGTAACTACCTGTGAAGGCCTTACTTTCAAGGCGGAGGCGATACAAACTCTGTGCTGATGTTGTCGTGGTTGCCGATCCCGCATCTCTGTGGAGGGTTTGGGGGGAACTACGTAAACCAACTAAATGGGGTTCTCCAACTACCTCCCATATGGCTGATGCGGTCCTAGACCCCATACCTTAGCAGGAACCACCCAACCTTTAGGTGGGGAGGGGGTCGGCAACCGACCTACCGCCATAATCTGAGCGGGGAGGTCGGAATCTTCGGGGTTACTTAATGACAGTATATGGTTAGCCGCATCCTCCTCACGGCGGCTAGACCTTTGAACAGGAGGACTAGTAAGGTAGCTAGTGATGCTGTCACAGCTACAACCCCACCCGGGTTGGGACCTGATGCCACTGTTAGGGCAGCCTCGCCGACTACTACCCCAACGAAGAACTCTGAAGCAGCCTAGCTACCAGCTTCCCGCGGAATACTAGCTGCGCATCCATCCATAGACCTCCGAAGCAGGTCGAGCCCCAAGCTTCTTAAGGCTGTAGGCTAACCGGGGGTCCCAGCCCCTGGGCTAGCTGTAGTAGGTAGTGGCTAGGGCGGGTTACGCTAGGCTCTCTACGTGCAGCACTTATTAAATCCGTAGACTACGAACTCCGGGATGCACGTCTATGAGCACTGTCTTCAGTATCCGTATACCTAGGGGAAGCTTAAGGAGGAGATGGAGGGGATCAAGGACGTGGTTGACTGGCGTAGCGAGGTGATCGCCTTCATAGAGGAGAGGGTGAGGACCTACAGGAGGTTGAAGGCCCTCCGGAGGGTCGATGAGGTCCTTGAGAAGCTACCGGAGACCCCGAGGGGCCTAGCCTCGAGGCTGGTGAGGGAGGATCGTGATAGTAGTTGACGCCTCGGCCCTAGCTAAGTACGTCCTCAAGGAGGAGGGCTGGAGGGAAATCAGGAAGGTCCTAGAGGGAGGGGCTGTATCCGTAGATCACGTCGTTAAGGAGGTCTCCAATGCTATCTGGAGGAAGTACGCGGTACTAAGGCTCGAGGATGCTGAGGTAGCGATTAGGAGGTACGAGCTACTAGTCAAACTAGTTAGGAGCGGTGTAGTAGTCCTGGAGAACGAGCTTAAGTACCTCGAGAAGGCCTTCAGAATAGCTATCGAAAACGGGGTGACGGTTTACGACGCGCTCTACATAGCTCAAGCACTAGAGCTGGGAGCACAGCTACTAACGAGCAATCGGGGGCAGGCAGATGTAGCTGCGAGGCTCGGAGCAAACTCCATCTACATACCCTAAGACAACTTCCTAGCTGTCCGCCTAACAGCTAGTAGCGTTTCCCCGCTAACGGTACCCGGTGGTATCTGTGTGTCCCGCTAGCGGGGCTGGGCCTCGGTGCGGGCTCATTAGCTTCACCCGCACCCCATGGGCCCCCGTCGAGCCCAACGCCACGGGGCTCCCATCTGAGTCCGTGGAGTCACCGCAGTGCGGATCATCCGAGAAACTATAGTGGGAGTAGGGGTATTTGAGTATTACTCTACGATACTAGGTTTACAGGTACTCACAGATACTTAAACCTACCATCAGTTCCGTAATAGCCTCACCCTTTAGGTGGGGGTCGGCTAGCGGGGTATCTGACCGCTCGGTCGACCCTCGGACGGCATATGCGGCTCCGGAGAGGTTTGGTGAGCAGCTAAAGACTCCGCTTTTAGGGTGGGGAAGGGCTAGCTAGGTCTGTACCAGCTTAGAGTACCTTTTCTCCTCTTCATCCCAGTTAACTAGGTTCCACCAGTTCTCTAGGTACTTCCTCCTATCGTTCTTGTAGTCTATGTAGTAGGCGTGCTCAAAGACGTCTACCACTAGATAGTATCTGGAATGCCGGGTAGAGGTTTACGTTGCGCTTCTCTATCTGGGCTATTATCAACCTATCGGTTAGGCGGCAGTAGGTTAGTGCAGCCCAGCCCGAGCCCTCCACGGTTGGGGCGGCCTCCGTGAACTCGCTTCTGAACCTTTCGAAGCTACCGAGGTCCTCCACTATCCTATCCCCAACCCTACCTCCGGGTACTCCACCACCCCTACCGGTCGGCGCCAAGGTGTACCAGTATATCGTATGCAGTACGTGGCCACCTATGTTAAACGACAGCAGCTTTAGCGCGGCCTTAACGTCGAAGGCTCTGCCCTCCCTCCTAGCTTCATCCATCACCTGGAGTAACCTGCTGACCCCGTCAACGTAGCCCCTGGGTGGACCTCGTAGTGTACCCTAAGTTGCTCCCTAGATATGTAGGGTTCTGGGGTCTCGTAGCTGTATGGAAGTGCAGGTAGCTCGTACAACCTCTTCATAGAGATCTCCACGTAATACTTCTAGCTAACCGCATATATGCCTTCGTCCTCCCTTAATACCGCACAGCCCTGGCCGCGGCAACTAAGGTTTATTCAGTTAGGCTTCCAGAGGTTCTTCGGTGTCGGAGGTTAGGCGAGGAGGCGAGGTCTCGAGCCTAGCCCTACCGGTGCTCCTAGGCTTCCTACCGGACTCCGTAGTTAGCCTAGTTAGCCTAGTGGTTGCCTCTAGGATGGCTACCGAGGTAGTTGCCGCTACCGGCCTCGCCTCCTACCTCTTCTTCATACTCAACGCAGTCTCGTCGGTGTTCATGGTAGGCCTCCTGGTCTTCTGCTCGCAGGCCTACGGCGCCGGTAGGGTGGACCTAGTCGAGAGGGCTACGGGGGAGCTGGTAACGATTGCCGTAGCGCTGTCCCTAGGGGTGGTAGCTACCTCCACTCTCTGGGTAGGTGGGTACGTCGACGTACTATCGGGTGGCCAGGTATCCGTGGGCCGTGTAGCTACTACCTACCTGAGCTATAGGCTGGCGTCGGTACCCGCCATGATGGTGGGCTCCGTACTAGCCTCGTCGTACAGGGCCGCTAACTCACCGTGGGTACCGACGTACTCGTCGCTGGTAGCCGGGGCCTCCGGGGTAGTGCTAATCCCATCGCTAGGCCTGGGCTACCTGGGGCTACCCAGGATGGGGGTGGTCGGCATGGGGCTGGCCTCAGCTGTGTCGCAGTACGTAGGCCTCGCGGTCTACACACTCTTCAAGCCCCCCTTCAGGGTCAGGCCCGCCCCACCCTCCGCGATCACGCTTAAGGTACTAGCTATAGGTGTCCCAGCATCCATCGAGAGGTTGGTGAGTAGCGTAGGGCAGAACATCTACATAAACGCCGTAGCTAGGTCCGGTGTGGAGGCCCTAGCGGCACACAACATAGGGATAAGCGTTGAGAGCCTGGTGATAAACCCCGTGTTCGCCGTGAGTATAGCGGCCTCGGCTAGGGTAGGTCAGAGGGTGGGCTCCAGCGACCTGGGTAGGGTGGACGAACTTACTCGGGAGTCCCTGAGGGTAGGGCTCTCCTGGATGTCGGTAGCCACGGCGGTTCTACTAGCCCTAGCACCGTTCGCGGGGAGGTTCTTCACCGAGAGCGAGGCTGTGGCCAGACTTGTCGCAGCCTACCTAGTACTAGCCGCGGTATCGGAGATAGGCTTCGGAGAGTCCCTAGCTATCTACGGGGTTATGAGGGGCTTGGGGAGTACGTGGGCACCGCTAGTAGTAAACTCCCTCACGGTACTAGTCCTGAGGGCAGCACTAGCCCAGCTACTACAGCCCTACTACGGTGTATACGGGGTCTGGTTCACCCAGGTAACCGATATGTACGGTAGGTTTGCGATAGCCTACCTACTATACAGGAGGCTTAAGTCCAGACTAGTGGTTAGACTAGTCGACTAACACGCGGAGATCCCGGGGGCCCCACCCCAGTTTACCAAGGGGTGCGGCACTTTTTAAGCGGCACCTCCCCTACACCGTGGGCGTAGTGGTGTGAACCTGGGGAGGTTGGCCGCGGTAGCCTTAGTCGCGGTCACCGCTGTGCTGGGCATCGCCGTGGGCTACGCCCAGGGTCAGGTGGTCAGCTTCAGACTCAGGGACGGGGGCGACGGGAGCATCTACGTCGACGCCGTCGGCGGCTACACCATCCCACTACCCTCTGCGGTGGGCGGGTTTACGTTCGTACTCAGCTACAACTCCACCTACCTAAAGCCTGGGCTCCTCAGGGAGGTTGCTAGAGCTACGACCACCCCAGGGCTACCTACAGGTTACCTATCCCTAGGTGTAACCTACTCATCGACCGGCGCGTCGGGCTCAGCGGTGGTTAGGGTTGCCTACAAGGCGCCAACCGGCTCAGCGTATCTCGAAGCCGGGTTGACTACCCGCAGGGTAGGGTTCGAACTCCTAGTGAGCGCGGAAGGTGATTTGGTAGTAGAGAAGAGCATAGTACCCGAGGACCTCAGGACCCAGCTACCGCTACTGGTATCCACCCTGAGGAACCTGGGGGCTGAGGGGCTGAGCAGCCAGTTAGCTGCAGCAGGTGTGACCTGGCTTAGGGTAGAGGAGCTCGATGTAGACCTAAAGGACCTGGGGGCGAGGTTCGAGGTACCGTTTAAGCTTACTGGGAGGCTGGACTACGCCGCCTACGCTACGTGGCTCAACCTAAGCCTAGACACCGTTGAGAGGTGTCTGAGTGTATCCGAGAGCTTGAATACCTCAGCTGGGCTTAGGCTGGAGCTAACCCCGGCGGGGGTGGTACTCGAGTACTCCTCGGAGCACGTAGCCGATGACCTGGAGCGGGTCTACCTGGAGCGGTCTAGGTGCTCGAGGGAGTTGTCCAGGGTGCTACCCCCCTACCCAGCGGTGGCTCCTGCAGCTCCAGCAGCTCCTACAGGACCCTCCGTAGAGGTCCTACAGCAGCTGTCCACCAGCCTAACTAAGCTTCAGAACCTTACCGCAGGTCTAGCTCTCCTACCAAGTAACGCGTCAGCCACCGTAAGGGTCGAGGCGGGGGGTACCGTAAGTACCTACGTAGATGTGAGGAACCTGAGGCTTACCCACGTAGACGGCGTGGGGAGGGCTACCGCGGTAGTCGTAGCCGTATCCAATACCCTGGGTAGCCTCGGGCTGAGTAGCGAGGTCTACTTCGGTGGGCTACCCTGCGACTGGGACTACGCTAAGGAGCTTACTGAAGCCGTGGTGGGGCTGGTCAGAGCCCTCCTCGCGGCCTGGTTCACCCCGGTGGGCTGGACTGCGGTGCCTGTAACAGTAGTACCGCCCCCGCCTACACCTCCAACAGCGGCTACCGTCGTGATCACGGCTGTAGTTAGGGAGACGGCGACCGTATCGAGGACCGTTGCTACTGTGGAGACCCTAGTGAAGACCGAGACGGCTGTGACCACCCTCACCGCGGTTACTACGGTGACCCAGGTACCCGGCGGCTACGGTCTGGAGCACCTAGCTACCGTAGGTGTCGCAGCACTGGCGCTCGGCGCTGTACTGGGCTACCTAGCTAGGAGGAGGTGAGCTGTCTACCCTCAACAGCCTTTTCTACCGGCCGCGTCCCCCACTACGTCTAGACCAGAGGTAGCCCCAGTAGGTCCGGTAGTACTCCCCAGTACCCTGACCACGCCCACCCTCGGTATGAAGGACCTAGCGGTCGATAGAGACCTCGTAGAGAGTCTCCGGCCCGTTTCTGGGGGTGTCGCAGACCTCTAGTGGCTTCACGAAGCTAGGCCGCCGGCCTAGGTATTGCGAAGGTGTGGTCTAGTAGGTAGTCCGCACCCCCGTACCTTAGTATACCCCTTACACGTATGCTGTACTCCCCGAGGATCCGGTCTTTAAGGATGAACTCCAGGGTTACGGTCCCCCGACCCCACGCGCCTAGGTCCCTACACCTCCAGACTACCGCCGGGCCTCTGCGGTAGAACTCGACCGGTACCGGATCACCTAGGTTAGCTACCCACGCGGTGTCCGGGACTACCCGCCCTGGTGGTGGGCTTACCTCAACCTCCAGACTCCTAACCTCGGAGTCCTCACGCCACCCCAGGCTCACCAGGAGTTCCGAGTACGTACCTAAGTCCACGACCCTTACGTAGAGGGACCTCACAACCCTGTCACCTACGTAGAGTTCGGCTACGTAGGTAGTGTACGGGGTGAACTCAAGGCCCTTCGGTACTACACGTACGTACCCACCGCCCCTGGGTAGGGCTACAGCTACGTAGGTTACCGCAGCTGCTGCAACCACTACGGTAAGTACTAGCACAGCAACCCTAAGCCCGCCGCCCAATACCTCCACCCAGCTACCTGCGCGGCCGGGGCCCATATATTCATTCCCTACTCCTCGAGGTCCACGTACTCTAGGTACCTTAGGTAGTACCTAGAAGACCTCTCCAGGTCCCTCTCGAACTGGTGTAGAGGTACCTTCAGGTCTGAGCAGAACTCCTGTACCTCCGCAACCTCCCTCAACCTACCCACGTCTACCCCCAGCTCCCTAGGTGGTTGGACGACCTCCCTCTCTACGGTTAGGTACCCCCCGGGACCCTCCCTAAGTCCTACCAGTACCACAGGCCTACCCAGGACCCACGCGAATACCTCAGCCTGCTTCCTAGCGTAGTCGTTTATCGGGTAGAGCTTAAACTCGTAGTATGTATCTGTAGAACTATCGTAGAGGTCTGGCTGAGCAGCTACGTAGAGGGACTCGGTAACCTCCCTAAACCTAGTCCTAGGTTTCTCACCAACTACCCCAGCCCTTAGTAGGGCTGCGTAAGCCCTGTAGGCCTTGAGTACCAGCTCCCTACTGTAGATACCCTCAGCCCTAAGCCTAGCCGCGACCTTCCTAGTGAACCACTTAGGTATGTGGACATACCCCGTCTCCGAGTATATGTGGTTAGCCAGCGTGTACTCCTCCTCGAATACCTTACCAAACCTTAGTGAGACCTCATCACCCTCCGGAGGGTTGGCGAGTAGCTTAGCTATATCCGAAGCCCTAACCACCAGGACCTCAACAACCCTACCACACCCCTCTAAAACCTCCTCCTCACCACACAAGCAGCCACAGCCCGTTAAAGCATCGACTGGAGGGAATTAAGCTATCCAAAGCCCACTAGTAGACCTCCAACGGGAGTACCTACTGAGTACAGTACCGAGGAGCTTAAGCCCCCAAACTCTAGCACCGTCGGGAGCCCCCGAGGACCGGTAGGGCAGACCGCGCCAAACCTAGGCCACCGTAGAGCTATCCAACCTGGAGGGCTAGCCTGTGACCGATCTATAATTACTTGCGATTAGTTGTAGATAACTATGAGTAGTTGGCTTAAGTTTATTAGCTTCTCTACGTGTATCTACCTGTGGATGATGAGTCTTGGAGTTTGAGTTACTGCCTTCAAAGCGGATGAGGGGCTCGTGGGTTACGTGGGGCCCTGATAGCCCGGGCGGTGATGCGGTGAAGACCCGGGCGGAGCCCGGGGACCCCGAGGCGGAGAGGTGTTCAAGACTATCCACAGCTACCCACAAACAACTGCCTCGGGCTGTTTCGTAGTTGATGTTTAGGGGTCAGGTTTATAAGCTCTGACTATACCTAATGCTTAGAACCTGTCTAGGTAATGGGGGCTCTGTCCCGAGCCTAGGCGGGCTACCGGTAGATGGGAGCCCCGTGCCGTTGGGCTCGACAGGCACCCATGAAGTGTGGGTGAAGCTAGTGAACCCACACAGAGGTGCAACCCCGCTAACGGAATTGCAAATATTCACAAATATCATCAAATACCGTTAGCGGGGAAACGCTACGGCTGTGCCTTTAGGTAGAGCTCCCTCAGGGCTACGAGGATATCCCTCTCGATTACTCCGTGGCTCTCGAAGTGTTTGTTCGGGTCCTTAGTTAGGGTGTAGACCCAGTACAGGAGGAATAGGCCTGCGGTGACTATGGTTAGTATTAGGTATAGGAACGTACTCCTCTCCGGGACTGTGGCGAACTCGTCCACCCTCCTAATGAACGTAGGTACCCTCCCCCTAAGCTCATCCACTAGCTCTGCGAGTAGGAGCCTCTCCCTCTCGGAGTGTCTGTGGAAGTCCTTGTTGAGGAAGTGGAACACGTAGTACATGTAGAGTGGGACTACGATGAGGATCGTGTTGGCTACAGCATCCCTAACCCTGGAGTTAACCTCCCTGAGCTCGTTGAGCCTAGACCTAACCAGGGGGGCCCTCCCCAGGTTGAGTAACTCGGCAACCTCCGTAACCACCTCGAAGAAGGCTAGGGACCTCCTGAAGTGCTCGTTCCTCCTCCTAATCCACCTGTAGACTACGTAGAAGCCCAGGAGCACGGCTACCACCGGTAGTACCACCCCCACCAGCAGTAGCCCACCGCCCCGCAACCCCCTAGTCGTGGCCGCGGTGAGTAGCCCGAGGAGCAGTGCCAGAACAGCTATGGGGGACAGTATAGCGGGTACGAAGGGGAGGACCGTGGGCATCGCGTAGTCCGTCCTCCTAGCCTCCCCGATAAGTTCCTCAGCCCTCCTAAGCAGGGCCTCGACCCTATCTCTAGCTGAGGACATACCACCCCCAGGAGTAGTCCCTATGGGTATATATGCACGCCACGTAGACCCAGCTTATTACGTACGGCACCACCACCTGCAGTGGGGCTTGGGGTGGTTCACTAGACACCTCATCGCGTGGTTTGTAGTAGCACTAGCCTCGGTAGGCTACGTAGCCTACGTACTCCACCTAGAGGTACCGCCAGCCCTAAGACCTGCCCTGGAGTCCGTCGCTGAGGTGCTAGCGCGGTCCGCCAGGTCGGTACCGACCACCAGGGGCGGTCCTACGTGGGTCTCCGTACTGTGGCTAACCGCTCTAATCCTAGCTAACAACGTGAGGGTCGAGCTACTCTCAGCAGCACCGTTCATCGGGGTTGTTGCGTATCCGCTATCCCTCACGGTCACCGCCTGGGTACTGAGGCTCGTAGCTACCGCGAGGTTCGGTTGGAGGTGGATGGAGGTAGCTCTAGAGGTTCTACGCATGCCCCACACGTACCTAGAGCTACTAGCCTACAGCATAGTCCTAGTAGAGGGCTGTGTAGCGTCCTACTACCTAGTTAGGAGGGGGGACATACCTGAGGAGCACGTAAGGAGGTACGCGGTATCCCTCGGAGTATCCCTAGCAGTACTCACTGTAGCAGCCCTAGTAGAGGCCTACGAAATAGTATCCCAGCTATAGCCTAGTGGGACCGTTTCTGGGTTCTTACACAGCTTTTTCTGCTACTACTGCTAACTACTTTAGCCGACAGTGGCTTTACCTCGGGCCGGCACTCTACAGCATAAATATATGTAAACTTAGCCAGTAGCGTACGTGTCGGTGAGCTACTCTATGAAGGGTGAAGGGCCCGTAGTTGAGGCCCTTAAGGTGAGGGTTCCCCCCGAGGGTAGCCTGAGGACCCTCCTAAACTCGTCTACGTCTACCTTGAACGCCCCAGCCTCATCCCTCTCGGGAAGTCTCGGGAGGTGCCAGGTACCTAGTGATAGGGCTGATATGAGCAGGCCACAGTTCTGCGAGAGCTTCACGTACCTCACAGCAGGTCTCCGCATGCTGAACCCCCTACAAAGTATGCAGGTGACCAGCTACGCGGGGACCTAGCTGAGGTACCTGGTGAAGAGGGTTAGGACGAGCCTTACGGTAGCTACCGAGGTGAGTACAGCTATTAGTACAGCCACCGAGTATACCCCGGTTAGTGCTGTACCGGAGGCCGTTACGTCCCTGTAGATGGCGTAGACTAGGGGTGCTACACTACCCCAGCCCTGGGTAGCCCCCAGACCACCTATGGTAACAGACGTGCTCACCTCGGTAGCTACAGTTACCGAGGCTAGGGACAGGCTGTAGGTTGAGGTGAGTAGGGCTATGGGTACTACGGTAGTTACCACAGCCCTCAGAGGCCTGGCACCGGCCACCTGGGCAGCCTCCTCGTAGTCCCTAGGTATCGACGAGAGGGTGCTCCTAAGGGCTACGTAGACGTAGGGTAGTCTCCTAAGGGAGTAGGATAGTACGAGGTAGAGCCACGGGGTGTTGAACGGGTTTACCGGTAGGCTACCGAATACCCCTATGTAGGAGTAGGCTACCGCAACCCCCGGAACGGATAGCGGGAGTACCGCTAGGACCTCTACAACCCGCTGGGCCCTAGACCCCCTCGAGGACTTGTAGGCCAGGGGTAGGGCTACCGCTAGGCTAAGCAGTATCGAGAGGGTCGTGTAGGCAACGGTGTTGAGGGTCGACCTAACCCTAGTCGGGTCTAGGAGTAGGTAGAGGGATGGGGATACCCTGAGGGTCAGGGGGTCTAATAAAGCCGAGGCCAGGGCTACGAGGGTTGGGAGTAGGGATAAGGCTAGGAACACCGCGAGTACAGCTACTACGGGGACCGCCCAGGGGCTAACCCCGCTCCGGTACACCGCGGGCGGTCTAACCAGTGCGGAGCCGAAGCTCCTGTAGACCACGACTAGGTACCTAGCCGAGACCGCGAAGACGGCTAGGGATGCTGCTAGAACTACGAGGGTGTACCCAACAGCCCGCGTCGAGAAGCCGCTGTAGACCTCGGACACGAAGTGTACGTAGGCTCTGTAGGACAGTAGACCCCTGACATCCGGGTAGCCCTCGAAGATCAGCGGCGCCTCCAGGTCCTCCAGCGATAGTACGTAGGTAAGTGCTAGGGATGTGTAGATAGCGGGTCTTAGGAGGGGTACGAGTACCCTAGCTACAGCTACCCTAGGGGGTGAGCCGAGGCTGTAGGCGCCCTCAGTAAACTCCCTAGGTAGTACCGAGGTGTAGGAGAATATTATCGAGTAGGAGAATGGGAAGAACGCCAGGGTCTGGTAGAGGGCTACGGCGGCCAACCCCTCCACACGTACCCCTAGCCCGAGGGGTCTGAGGACCCTGTTAACGAGCCCTAGGTCGGGGTCTAGGACGCTCTGGAGGGCTAGTACCTTAACGAAGGGGATCGGTAGGTAGGCTAGGAGGGGTAGGAGGGCCATTAACCTGGGGACCCTGTAGAGGTAGACCACCAGGGCGTAGGTAAGGCCTACCGCTGTCGATACCGAGGCTACCAGCAGGGGTAGTAGGAGGGAGTTTAGTAGAGGACCTAGGTCCGGCCACCTAGCGATAACTACCACCAGCCCGCCCTGCTGCACCAGCTCCACAGGGTTCCTAGCGGTAGGTACGGCTAGGGCTAGGTCCCGCAGTGCTACGGCTACGCAGTCCACGGGGTTGTAGGAGGCTAGCAGTACTACGAGGGGGGCTACGAGGAGGGTTAGGACTACGGCTACCGAGGTAAGCGTGTACAGGTCTAGGGAGTCCATCAGCCGCCCAGCTCTCTTAGCAGCTGCTGGAGCCTAGCTAGGGCGGCCTCCTTAACGCTCTGGTAGAGGGTGTCGCGGCTGACCCTACCGTCCCTGATAGCTGAGGAGACCTGGGCTGCGTAGTCCCCGGAGAACTCCACGTAGCCCCCGGTAAGCGGGTCCCGGATTACCAGCGGTGAGCCGAGCTTCTCCAACCACCTAGAGAACTCGCCTGCGTGAGCCCTACACGCCTTTGAGTACACCTCGGTCAGCAGCTTCTGTACGTCCGGGTCTGATATAGATGCCTCGAAGTACGTGACCACGGCCTCCCTAACCCTAGACTCGAACCCGGTATCGTAGCTCATGGCCCTCGAGATAGCCTCCCTGGTCCTACCGGCCATAGCCTCCAGGCCGGGTACCTCGACAGCCGGTAGGTAGCCGAACTTCTCGACTACGAGTCTCTGCCCCTCGGGACCGAGGAGCCAGGCTATGAAGGCCTGGGCCTCGACCGGGTGCTTAGTCCCGGCGGCTAAGGCTACCGGGGATACGTACAGTATCGTCTCACCGACCGGGGTTACGAACACGGCCCTCCCACCGCTAGCCCTCTCGGCCTGGAGTCCGTAGCCTATGTAGGCCGGCGCCACCGCTACTACACCAGCTGCAGCATCGTCCCTAGCCCTCTCGGAGCTGGTGACGAAGCTGGATATAGCCCCTATAGCTGTTAGAAGCTGCCACCCCCTAACCCACCCGTACTTCTGGAGTACCCCCATTACCGTAGTCCTAGCCGTACCGCTCTTGGATGGTAGCGGGAAGGAAACCACGTACCTACCCTCCTCCAGAGGCCTCGCGTAGGTCGGGCTGGCTAGGTCGGCCCAGCTACTAGGCTCCGGGAGGTTGTAGCGGTTTAGGAAGTCCCTGTTTACTATGAAGCCGTAGACCCCCAGGCCGATCCCTAGCCAGCATACGGAGCCGTCCTTGGAGTACCCGACGAACTCCCTGGGGAGCCTCCTAGCTAGGTCGGTAAGCTCCCTCGAGTCCAGGTACCTAAGGGCACCGGCCTCGCACAGGCTGTTGAATATCGAGGGCTCGCCGACTAGTAGTAGGTCCACCTCACCCCTCACGCTCAGGTCCTTCCAGAGGCTGTAGTCGAGCTTCTTTATCTCTACGTCGACTATGTTATACCTCCTAGCTATATCGCTAGCCAGGAAGGCGGACCTAACCGCGTCGGCCTCCTCAGCCGAGAGTCTGGAGGCTACGACGAGCCTAACGGCAGGCCTCTGGGTTGAGGTGTAGACTAGGTAGGCGGCCGCGGCGGCTACCGCGATGACCACAGCTACGACTAGGGGTAGGAGTCTGAGACCCACGTTACCACCGCCGAAGTCGTCCAGCCAAGGGCTTTAAGTCTTGTGGAACGTTCATACAGGGCGGTTAAATCCCCTCCGTAGACTACCCTAGCGGTGGTCTACGTGAGTTCCGAGACCTTGGTTAGGGTTAAGAGGGTGTCGGACTCCGTCGTAGGTATCGAGGTGGAGCTCCCCAACTCACCACCCCTAGTACTCCTAGTAGGTAGGAGGGCGTTCGTAGCCTGCGGCTTCCTAAACATAGACGTAGCGGAGAGGTTCGGAGTCCCCTGCGCTAGGGTTACCGGGGTTAGGAGCGTTGAGGACGTCCTGGAGAGGGAGATCCAGCAGGCGACCTCAAAGGCTAGGGAGCTCGGCATCGCGGAGGGGGTTAGGGTGAAGGACGTACTGGGTAAGCTCTAGCCCTACGCTACCCTTAGGATTAGGTACTCGCCGTACACCTCGTTCCCAACGACCCTGTAGGTAAGCCTGGACCTGTGTAGAGGTGAGCTAAGTACTAGGGTGTGGTACTCGCCGTGCTCACCTAGGGGGTCCATCCCAACCCCCCTACAGTACTTGGAGAAGTCGTGGACGCTTCTTTTGTCCAGCACCCTACCGAGCCAGGGAGCTAGCTGGGTTGTACACCCCACTACCAGGGTTTCGACGCCGTCCTCCACCTCCCTATGTAGGAGCTCCTCCGGGTCCTCACCCCACAGGGGCTCTAGTAGGGAGGCTCCCGCCTCCGCGGCCACCGACTCCAGGTACCTGAGGTGCTCCTCTACGTATACGTCACCGGCAACCACCTCGGTAGCGCCGACCATCCTTAGAGCGGCTACGGTACCCTCCCTCTCGCGCCCCCTGGTGAGCCTTACCACGACGACCGGTACCCCGGTCATCAGTAGGGTCTCCACGGTCTTCCCCAGGTTTACGAGGTGGGGGCTGGGCCTCGGGAACTCGTAGACGAGTACCAGGGCTAGGTCCACGGGCCACGCCCGGAGCATAGCGTAGACCGAGTCCTTACCGCCCGACGCCAGCGCCACCCTCAAGGTAGCCACCTAGGGGGTCAAGCACACGGAGTCCGTACCGGCACCCCCCTCGGCCGGCACCTTCGCCCTCCGTGCTACCGGTTCGAGCCCTAGCCTCGCGAGGAGCTCCCTGAGCACGGCCTTCCCCTCACCCGACCCCCGCAGGCAACTCGCCGGGATCCTCAGAGCTACGTCGAGTACCTCCTGCGAGAGGTACGGTGCTACGACGTTAACGCCGAGGCACCTCGCCACCAGTAGCTCCGGGTACCTCCCGCCTCTAGCATACCTATCCCTCCTCTCCTCCAGGTCCTCGTCCGGTAGCTCCAGCATGAACCTGTACCCAGCGAATACCTCGTCCCCACCCGACCCGAGGAGTACGCACCTGCAACCATCCCTCTTAGCCTCCGAGAGAGCAGCGTAGAACACCACGTCGTTCCTGAGCTCTACGCAGAGCTCGTGAGCCGCCTCACCAACGCATCGCAGGAGCGCGTCTAAGGTCCTCCTGAGGTAGTCGTAGTCTATGAGTACGTACCTCAGCTCCAGGTTCAGCCACTTAGATACGTACTCGGCGTACACGAGGTCCCTGGGTAACCCCCCGGTAAATACCACGGTGTAGCACCTGGGGCTTAGACCTAGGGACTTAGCTACAGCTACTACTAGTGTGGAGTCTATACCGCTTAGCGTAGCACAGTCGCACCCAGACCTAGCGACCGCTTTCTTAAGGGCGCCTAGAAGGAGTTCCTCGAACGCCCAGCACGTAGCTCTATACCTTACCGAGGAGCCCATAGGGACCTCACCGAGTACGCGGGTAGGACCCCAGTAGGTAGCCTAGGGCGGAGACCAGTAGCAACCAGGCGGCTGAGCACAGCAGAGCCACCCTAACCCCATCGCGTACCGCACGGTGGTCCAACCTCCTCAGAGGCTCCCCCAGTGAGTAGTGCCCGACCTTCTCGAGCCTAACCCCCAGTACCCCGGCCATAGCCGACATGGGGTGCCCCGCGTTAACACTCTCCGTAGACCCGCTGAACCTAGCCCAGGTCCTGTAGGCGTGGTGTACGTCCCCCCCGACCAGGGGGGCTAGGAGGACTAGGGTGAGTGCTGTAAGCCTGGCGGGGATGTAGTTGAGGACGGTATCGGCCTTAGCTGAGAACCACCCGACGTCCTCGTATCCCCCGTACTTAAACCCGAGGGCTCCGTCGAGGGTGTTCGCAAGCCTCTGCAGTAGAGCTCCCAGAGGCCCTAGGAGGGCGTAGTAGAGTAGCGGTGATGTGTAGCCGTCGACCAGGCTCTCGGCGAGGGACTCTACAGCCGCGGAGGCTACGTGCTCCTCGTCGAGCCTACTGACGTCCCTCCTAACTATCTGCTGGGCCCAGAACCTAGCGCGGTCGAGGTCCCCCAACGCTAGGCACTCAGCACACCTCCTAACGGTATCCAGTAGGAGTCTGAGCGATGCCGAAGTCTTGAGTACGTAAGCCGAGACCGCGACCCAGGCTAGCCGGTGCGCCCTACTAGCTAGGTACAGGGCTAGTCCGTAGGTAGCTAGGTGTAGGAGAACTACGGCGAGCCAGGTCAGCACCCCCCTGAGTTTAGAGGAGTACCTCCTCCCCAGCTTAACCGCCAGCACGTACGACGTGTGGACGGGGTGTAGCGTGAGGGCTACCCCCCTGTGGAACGGGTAGACGGCGTCACCTAGGTGGGCCAGCGCCAGTACTAGCAGGAACTCGGTGAAGTCCCTCGGGTAGAGGAAGTCGGGTAGGATCATAGGGCTACCACCAGCAGCGACAGCACCCTGCAGACCTCGAAGCAGAAGCCCAGTACGTCGCCGTTAACGAACCCAAGCCTTAGGTTAGCGTCGCGTGCTACGAGATACCCAACTACGGGAGCTAGGGAGGCCACCGCGAGTAGCCTAGGTAGCTGCTCGAATACCCCTAGAGCTACCGCGAGTACTGCCAGTAGGTATAGGGATGTGTTCCTAGCTACGCTCCCGGGCTCCTTAGCCCTTAGGGTAAACTCCCTAGCCAGCCCCCGGTAGGGCTCGCTACGCCCTACGGACGAGGCTACGTAGATAGACTCGGCTGAGGCTATGTAGGAGAGTGTGAGAAGGGCTACCAGCTCCGGGCAGGGCAGTACGCGGTAGATCCTCTCAGTAAGAGCATAGGAGGCTGTCACCGTAGTAGCCGTTAGGAGGACCCCGTAGGCACCCCTCCTAGGGTCCTTCAGGACGGCGACAGCCTTGTCGCCGCGTAGTCTGGAGCCTAGTACGTCGGAGTAGTCGGCGAACCCGTCTAAGTGGATACCCCCGGTTAGGGCTACGTGGGCTACCACGTAGGTGAGTGCCGCCACCTCGGCGGCTACCCCCAGGGTCCTCAGCAGGTAGAGGTAGGCCGATAGCACGATGCCCTCCAAGGCCCCCACCAGGGGTACTGCGTAGAAGGACCTAGCGGCATCCTCCACGCTACCACCCCCGAGGGGTATTGATGTGAGTAGCGTGAGGAGGCTTCGGAGACCTCTGAGCAACTCCATCACCCCAACCCGAGCTCCCTGTACGCCCTCAGTAGCCGCGCGTTATCCTCCCTCAGCCTCACCGAGATCCTGACGTGGTACTCGGTTAGGTACGGAAAGCTCGAGGCGTCCCTGACCGCTATACCGCGGCTCCACAACCTCCTTAGGCTCTCCCTAGCGCTTACCCTGGTGTGCCTAGCCAGTACGAAGGGCGCGTGGGACCGGTAGACCACCACCCCGAGCTCGGTCAACCCCTCGGTAAGCGCGGCTCTCCCGACCTCAACTACCTCGGCGGACCTCCTGAGGTACTCCCTAGCGTCCCTCCCCCGGTCCCTGAGGACCTTAGCTATAGCGTAGGAGGCTACGGAGTTCACGTTCCACGGCTGTCTGCAGGCGTCGAGGGTTTGGGCCAGCCTCCTACCGCTGGTGTAGAGGAAGCCCACCCTCAGCCCGCGGACCCCGAAGCTCTTAGTGAAGCTCCTCAGTATCGCGAGGTTCTCGTAGTCGTCAGCAAGCTCCAGCGCGCTTCTACAGGTAGTGGAGAGCTCGACGAAGGCCTCGTCGACGACAACCAGCGAGTTCTGTAGAGCGCTGAGTAGCTCCCCCAGCTTGCTAAGCTCTGCGCAGGCCCCGGTGGGGTTGTTCGGGTTGGATAGCAGGACTACCGGAGCGTCTCCAGCCCTAGCCGCGTCGACTAAACCCTCGAGCGGGAACTCGAAGTAGTCCCCAGCCTCCCTGTAGGGTACTGGAACGTAGCTAATCCCGGTGACCCCCGCTAGGCACCGGTGCTCCCCAAACGTAGGCTCGGCTACTACCAGCTCGCGGGACTTTAGGCAGAGTAGGAGGATGTTAAGGGCCTCGGCCGCACCATTCAGAGGTACCACGCCCTCGGGCTCAACCCCGTAGAACGAGGCTACGGCCTCCCTGAGGTCCCTGTAGTCGTAGTCGGGGTAGTCCTCGTAGAGCCCTAGCTCTACGGCCTCCTCTATAGCCTCCCTGAGGAACTCCGGTACCCCCAGCGGGTTGGACGGGGCCGAGAAGTCCAGGAAACCCCTCGGTACTCTACCGCCATGCTGTCTACAGGCTAGTCCTCCCGCTAAGCCTGAACCACGGCCTGTGTGGTCGGGGTGGGTATGTACCTCAACTACCACCTGGATACCCTATCCATATACAGGGTCTAACTAAAAATACCCTAGGAACCCCCGGCTACGTAACTACCCTACATAACCTTGGGCTACCTCCTAGATAGGCTGATGAAGTACTCGTACACCCTCCTCTCCCCGGTGATCTCCGGGTGGAAGGTTAGTGCTAGTAGATTACCCTGAGTAGCCGCTACCCCAACGGAGCCCGCGGTCGGGTGGTTGAGGTACCCCGTAATCCTAGCCGGGTGCCAGGTGCTCCTAATAGCCGGAGCCCTAATGAAGGCCACCCTAACCCTACCTATGCCCTCCACCTCCACCTCAGCTATAAACGAGTCGCGCTGCCTACCGAAGGCGTTCCGCAGTACCTCGATGTTCATAACCCCCAGGGTGTACTGCCCGGTCTCCCCGACTACCCTGTCGGCCACCCTCTTAGCTAGCAGTATAGCCCCGGCGCAGGTACCCATAATTGGTAGACCCCCCTCGGCTAGCTCCACTATACGCTCCCCCAAGCCCCTTACCTGTAGTAGGCTCCCTATAGTCGTGGACTCGCCTCCGGGTATTATCAGTGAGTCCACCGCTACCAGGTCGGAGGGCTTCTTAACTAGGACGGGCTCCACCCCGTCGATCTCCCGGAGGATCTGTACGTGCTCTAGGAAGTCCCCCTGCAGGGCTAGGACCCCTACCCTAACCAGGTCTACTCACCCCTAACCTGCATCAGCTGCTCGGGCTTCAGGGTCCTTATGTCTATACCCAGCATAGCGGCCTTCTCCGACACCATCCTCTGAGCCTCCACCACCGTCTCCGGGTCGTCGTAGTAGGTCGTGGCTAGTACTATAGCCCTAGCCCTACTCTCCGGGTCGGAGCTCTTGAAGATCCCAGACCCTACGAAGATCCCGTCAGCACCCAGCCACATCATCAGGGCAGCGTCAGCGGGGGTAGCAATACCCCCAGCGGCGAAGTTTACTACAGGTAGCCTACCCAACCTAGCCGTTAGTAGGGCTAGCTCGAAGGGTACCTTACTCTCCCTAGAGTAGAGCCTTATGGCCTCCGTATCGTTGCTCAGGTAGTACCCCCTGAGGGTAGCTATGTCCCTGTTCACGAGCTTCATGTGCCTCACGGCCTCGGCTACGTTACCCGTCCCCGGCTCCCCCTTGGTCCTAATCATAGACGCCCCCTCGTATATCCTCCGAAGGGCCTCGGGTAGGTCCCTAGCGCCGTTTACGAATGGTGTTCTAAACTCCCACTTGTTGATGTGTGACCTCTCGTCTACGGGGGTTAGGACCTCGCTCTCGTCGATCAGGTCCACGCCGACCTCCTCCAGTAGCCTAGCCTCCTCCCTATGGCCTATCCTGCACTTAGCCGATACCGGGATGGTTATGGAGTTCATGACCTCAACCACGATGTTTAGGTCGGCTGTTCTAGCAACACCCCCAGCGACCCTCACGTCGTAGGGTAGCTTATCGAGTACCATGACCCCAACGGCCCCGGCGTCCTCAGCCACCTCAGCCTGCTTCACGTTCGTGACGTCCATGATGACCCCGCCCTTGAGCATCGATACGAATCCGTACCTAACTAGGGGGGTGGAGGTCCTAATCGGTATAACCTCCACCCCCTCGTCCCTGGCGCGGTCTCTGTACTCTAGGAGCTCGTAGATCAGGTTGTAGAGCCTCTCTAGGTAGGCGTAGGAGTCCACTAGCTTCAACTTCCCACCGAGGCGTTCACCGGTCTGCGAGATATGTTCCTTGCTGAACGTTCAATACGTTCCCCGGGTTGCGCAGACCTAGGGTAGGTGCTGTACTAACTAGGGCGCGGGCTCTGCTGAACCCCCTGGCCGCAGCTCCTCCTAAGGGACTCCAGGTCCTCCCTCGTATCAACATCCCCCAGACCTGAGGCGAACTCAACGTTCTCCCAGGGCCCTCCCTCATCGAAGAACATCGAAAGCCCCACCGGCTCCTCAGCACCCCGCCCCACCCTTACCGCGGTCACTACTCCAATACCCCCACCGGCTAGCTCCAGGGAGCGTTTAACGAAGTACCGGAGGACCTGGCTGGACGCTACGAGGTCTGCGGCAACTACGAGTACCGGCTTCCTCAGGGCCGGTAGTACTGCGGAGAGGTCCTCAACGTAGCCCAGCCCCGGTAGTACTAGGCAGTGCAACTCCCTACATAACTCCCTAGCGCAGTCGAGGGTGCGTGGTGACAGCGCGATGACTACCCACCGGCACAGCTCGTCGAGCTGGTGGAGTAGCCTCAGCAGAATCCTCTCCCCGCAGACCTCCTCCATGAACTTACACGGGTTCCCGAACCTCTCCCCACGCCCGCCGGCCATAACCAGGCAGGTAGGTACTCCGCTAAGCACTCAGCGACCCTCCTCGAGGAGCTTAGTCAGTAGCGAGCCAACTAAGGCTGAGACTACGTCATCCTCGAACGGGTGTAGGCTCCCGTGGCCGAGGTCCCCCCGCTCCTTCAACCTCTCGACCCAGTACGTAGAGAATAGGCCCTTAAGCCCGGCTAGGTACAGCGATAGGGCCGTACCGAGTACCTCATCGGCGACCAGCCTCACCGGGTCCCCCCTGAACTCCCCGGCTCCAATACCCGGTATAGTCCCCGAGAGTCCGTGGAGATCGAGCTCCCTAGCGGCTATGAGGAAGCTCCAGACGTTGGGGTCCTCCAGTATCCTGTCTAGGTACCTTCTAGCTACCTCCCTAGCCTCCTCGACGCCTAGACCTGGGATACTAGCCCTCGAGTAGACCTGGGAGAATAGCTCCAGGACGTCCCCAACCCCAAGCCCGGTAACCCTCCTGAGGAGCTCCCCGCGGTCTACAGAGAAAGCCTTGGATACCACCACCCTGTAGACAGCCTCAGCTACGGCCCTCCCCAGTCTAGTTGCCGGACCGCTGAACAGGATCTCCTCGGGTAGGTCCGCAGGCTTTACAACCGCTATAGCGTCGGAGACCGTACCGAGCGCCCTACCCTCGCACCTAACTAGGGAGTCCGAGAAGGCAGCTACCTTAGCCTCAGCAACGGTTCTGAGCAGGTCGACCATGGCCGACCTAGCTAGCGGTTCCTCAACTACTACAGCTATGTTGACCGTACCAGCGCGCATCGGCTCGTAAACGTGGGGTGATCCTAGGCAGGTTGGGGGCTCCGCCGAGACCGTTAGGAAGACCTCGGCACCCACCCCCGGCAGCTCTACCTCGATTAGCTCCTTAGGTGGTACGGCGCTCAGTAGTACCACACCGCTATCGATACCGGTAGACCCCAGCACACCTCTGTAGTACTCCAGCAAGTTCCTCGGGTTGAAGTCCTCGGGGACCCTGGCGAAGACTATGGACTCGACAAGGCCCTCCGGGTTTAGTACAGGCGGTACTGTAGACACCACCTGCGCAGCTCTGGAGAGCCTTACGACGGCTATGTCCTCGGAGGGTCTCTCAACCGCGGCTACGGCTCTTCTCAGCAAGGTCGAGCACCCTCGAGTACTCCTCGTAGATAGCCCTCTTGATCTCCTCTAGGCCTAGCCCGTAGATCAGGGAGCCCGCCACTAGGCAGCCGCCAGCCCCAACACCCTCCTTTACGTAACCCTCCTCGTAGGCCCGTAGACCCCGGAACGGTGAGTCCCCGAAGCTCGTGGTTGAGTAGAGTACCGGTACCTCAGGGGCTATCTCGGCTACAAGCCCGACTAGGTCTGAGCTCCGATCCTCGACGACCCACCTGGTCGTCCCGATAGCTACCCTACCACCTAGTTCAAGCCCTAGCCTCTTCAGGATCGCTAGGACCGCGGCCATCTGCGTACCACCCGCTAGTAAGACCCTGGAACCCCTCTCCAGGGCTCCAGCTACGAAGCCCGCTATAGATACGTGTAGGGGGTCGCCGAGGGCGTCGATGGCCGTGAAGACGTCGCCTACCGGGGGCTTTAGGGAGGACCTCTCCAGGGCCTGCCGGAGGACCCTCACCTTAATGTCGTGCGGGTTCCTCGGTGATGAGCTACTAACCCTACCAGCGGCCCTAAAGCCTAGGGCCTCCATGGTGGCCATGGCTGTCGTAGTACCACCAGGCATGGACTCGCCGACGACCAGTAACACACCGGGGGAGCCCAGCATCCTACCCAGCGTTGCCGAGTTCTCGAAGAGCTCCCTAGCTCTACCTCTGGGTAGCGCGTCCTCCACATCGACCCTACCACCCGTAACCCCGCCCGGGACAACCACCACAGGGATCCTCGGCCTTACGTAGGACCCCACGTCAGCTACCACCACCCTAAGCCCGGTTAGCCCTAGGACGGCCCTCGTAATGACAGCCGGGGTCGGTATACCGTCGGGGGTTACCGGTATAGCATCTGCAGACCTGGGTCTACCGAGGACTAGGTACTCGGTATCTAGGGCTGGAGTGTATAGGGTCCCCTCCGGGGATGGGCCGGCAGCACTTATCCCGGGTATCGTCGAGACCCTAGTAGAGGCTATGAAGATCACCAGCTCAACTACCCTAGTATCAAGCCACTCCCGAGGGCTCCAGCTTCCAACGATCCTGACACCTACCATATGGATACCGTATCCGTATGTGGGGACGGGAATTAAAGTACAGGGGGTTCTTAATCATCGATCTCAGGGGTACGTACGGTCGATACCGTCAAAAGGTTTTTAACCCTGGCTCAAGGGTTGGTTGGTGGTAGTTTGTCGGGACTTAGGCGGTTCCTCTGCGTCCTAGCTATCCTAGCCCTAGTTCTGGCCAGCCTTACGTGGATACCTAGGGTCAGCGCTGAGGAGACCCTGATCGTAGCCTCCATGAAGTACATCAAGAACCCCAACCCGCTTAAGGAGGAGACCTGGTACGACTGGTGGCTCAACCTAGTGATGTACGATAGGCTGTTCAGGGAGGGTCCGGACCTGGAGCCCCACCCGTGGCTGTGCTCGTGGTACGAGCGTAGCCAGGACGGTCTCGTATGGCTCTTCAGGATCGTTGAGAACGCCTACTGGCACGACGGTAACCCCCTGACAGCCGAGGACGTCGTCTTCACGATAGAGTTCTACAGGAGGTACAAGCCACCGTCCTGGTACCCGCAGGTCGAGTTCGTGGAGAGGGTTGAGCTTGTTGATAGGTATACCTTCAGGATCTACCTATCCAGGTTCAACGCCTGGCTCCTGAGGACCTTCGGCTACATAATCATACTACCGAAGCACGTGTGGAGCCACGTAGCTGAGGTATTCGACGACCCGACGTACTTCAACCCGCTGAGCCCCGACGACGTACGTAGGGTCCTGGCCCGGATCGAGGCTACCGAGCCGGCTGAGGTAGCCTCAAGGGTTAGGGAGTTCGTAGGTAGGTACGGGCACCTGAGGATAGGTTCAGGTCCCTACATGCTGGTTAGGTGGGTTGAGGGGGAGCTACTCGACCTGGTGAGGCACCCCAGGTACTTCAAGTCCGGGTTCCCGAGGGCTGACAGGCTCATATTCAAGGTCTACGCAACCGACGAGGCCCAGTACCTGGCTGTGAAGAAGGGCGACGCCCACATAATGATGTGGACGGCCCCCTACGCGGTACTACCGGAGGCTGAGGCCGACCCCAAGCTAGTGGTACCTAAGAGCCCGGACGTCTACGTAGGCTTCATAGGCTTCAACCTCCGCGACCCCATTACGGGTGTTAAGAACTTTAGGAAGGCCGTAGCCCACGCCCTAGACAGGGGCTTCGTAGTTAAGAACCTGATGCTCGGCTACGCGGAGGCCGTTTACACCTACGTCCACCCAGGCTTCGAGTTCTGGGTAAACAAGGACGTACCTAGGTACGACTACAACCTAGCTGAGGCGGCTAGGCTACTGGACGAGGCCGGCTTCAAGGACGTTGACGGCGATGGCTGGAGGGAGGCACCGGACGGTAGGAAGTTCGAGGTCACGATATACTCCCCGGAGTACGACCCGGTTAGGGTTAGGATATGCGACGTACTCGTCGAGAACCTAGCTAAGGTAGGTGTGAGGGCTAGGAACGTACCCCTAGACTTCGACACCATGGTGGACTACGTTTACAACCAGCAGAAGTTCCAGATATACATAATAGAGAACGACGCTAACTTCCAGCCGTGGTACTACTCAGCTTTCTACGTAGAGGAGCAGGCGGTACCCGGGGGGAATAACCCGTGGGGCTTCGTAAATAAGGAGTTCGAGGATCTCCTTAGGAAAGCCGAGGGGGAGCCGGACGACTATAGGAGGGCCGAGCTGTACAAGAGGCTCCAGGCGATACTAGCCGAGGAGCTGCCGATACTACCGATCTACGTTAGGTACTGGATACAGGTCTACAGGAGGGAGCTAGCCGGCGTAGTTGACATGCCCGGGGGTGCCCTAAACTTCTGGACCCTCATTAACGGTAACTTCAGGGGGATCCCGGCCGAACTACCCTACACCAAGCTGGAGAGGCCTATCACCACCACACCACCCCCAACCACGCCGGTGGCTACAACCGTTACGGTGGCCCTGACGGTAACAGCCATACGGACGACTACAGCAGTGCAGACCACTACCGTTAGGGAGGTAGTTAGGGAGGCCTACACACCCCCGGAGGTTGTAGTAGCTGCTGTAGTAGCCGTAGTCCTAGTAGGCGTAGCTATGTACCTCCTAGGTAGGAGGAGTGCTAGGTGATGCTAAAGCTTAACCGTTTTTACCTCGTATCCGCACCTTCCTGACTCCAGGTGGTCGCCCTGAGCCTCCCTAGGTACGCCGCTAGGCGGGCCCTGGAGACCCTAGTCTCCTTCTTCATACTGGTAAGCATAGCCTTCTTTCTATTCAGGGTAATGCCCGGGGACCCCACGGCAT
>Ga0326760_1000312_pt1 | contig 27743 bp, 23 predicted proteins | sample GCREP_S_FD_207668 | JGI IMG/M metagenome (GOLD analysis project Ga0326760, IMG submission 207668) | Hot spring sediment microbial communities from Geyser Creek Basin, Yellowstone National Park, WY, United States - GCR.EP_S | ecosystem: Environmental > Aquatic > Thermal springs > Near-boiling... | reverse complement strand
TTTCAAAACTCTACTTTCATAGAGTAATCCGAAAATTGCTTAGAAATTGTCTATAGTGATGAAACGTGATAGATAAGCCATAGGGGGGCCGCGGCTCCGAGCGCGGCCACGGCGACGGCGGCCGCCAGGGGCACCGCTGAGCGGCCGGCCGGTAGCTGGTCCATAAGCCTGAAGTAGTAGGGCGCTACCATCACCACGTTGGCTAGGACGTACAGCGCGGGGCCCCAGCCCAGCCGCTCCGCAGTGATTAAGACGAGTAGCATCTTTGGCCAGAAGCCGAAAAGCGGGGGGAGCCCGATTTGGTGTATAGCCAGCGTCTTGGCCGCCCACGGGGGCGTCCCGGCGTACATGGCGTAGAAGAGGCCAAGCTTCCCGAAGGCGTCGGCGAGCACAAGAGCTAAGGCGACCTCGGGCTGGAGGGGGTAGATAAACACGGCGAAGCCCGAGTGCGCCACGGTGGAGTACGCCAATATGCGGCGGAGGTCTGCGCTGGTCAACGCTCCGAGGTTCCCCACCGCCATGGACAAGGCGCCGAGGAGGAAGGCAAGCGCGGCTGGGGGAGCCGGCTTAAAGGCGAGGAGGGCGAAGGCCGCGGAGAGCTTCGGCAGGCTTGCCAATATGGCAAGCCCGGCGGGGTGCGACCTGCCGTATACATCGGGGACCCAGAGAAACATGGGGGCCACCCCGAGCTCCAGCGCCACCGCCAGGAGAAGGAAGGCCTCGCCCAGGGGGGATCCGCGCTGGCCGAGGCCTATGAAGAGGAAGGCGGAGGCGAAGGAGGAAATCACCAAGTATCTAAACAACCCCTCGATGCTTCCCCTGTCTCTCAACGTGGGGAGCAACGCCGCAGGCGGCAATATGGCTAGGACAAAGCCCAGCGCCTTGAGGTGGGGCGCCGGCTGAAACATTAGATAAACTCCGTATATGGAAAGCGCTGAGGCAAGTCCGGCGTAGCCGCCGAATACGCCGGCTCCCACCGCGACGACGCCGAGGAAGAAGGGGAGGGCGAGGGGCAGAAGCGGCGCATCTCTCCACATGTACGCAGAAATAAACCCGATGAATAAGGCATCTACCGCAAGCGACCACCGCCTGAAGCCGATCAGAACTCTGGCGGCGAAGTACCCCGTCAGTATGTAGTGTATATAGCTCAGCTCCATATCCCCAGCGCCAGAACCACTGCGATTATGAAAGCCGCCGCCACCCCAGCCATGTAGAGATAGTACTCAAGCTTCAGCCCCGCCACCTGGGCGGAGGCTCTGCGCACCGCAGAGACGAGGCCGTCGTGTAGAGCCGCGTCCACGAGCCAATCCACCACCGTCACCAGGTCGACGGCCAGCCGCCACAGCGGCGCCGAGCTCTGCAGAGCTCTGTCCACAGCCCGGTCCACCGCGGCCGCCAGACGCCACGTGGCCCTAAAGGCAGAGGGCATGACCCGGTCAAACAGCACCGGCAGGTAGAGCCGCCTCCGCAACACCTCGGCCTCCCCCGCGAAGGCCAAGACGCCGCCGGCCAGCGACAGGAGGACCACGGGCGGGGGCGCCCCGATAAACACGAAGTTGGGCACCACCACAAGTGCCGTGTAGGGGATCCACATGGGCTCCCAGTCGTTGGTGGCTGGCAGCCGCAGGAGCTTGCCGAGGTACCCCACGGTGAGGGCCGACACCGCGACGGTCCAGAGAGGCGCCTCGCTCTTCGCCAAGGCCCCCACCGGCAGAACCCCCACCAAAATCAACATGCCCAGGAGTATTGCAACTTTGGCGATGAGCGGGTACGACTGCGGAAACCTGCTGTGGCTTGCGTGGATGCCGTGGCCCACGGCCATGAAGAGAGCCGCCTTGGCGAAGCCGTGGGCGTAGATCAGCATAGCCGCCTCCTTGGGGTTCTCCAGCGCGATAGCCGTGATCATGCCGAGGTAGGAGGCGGTGGAGGCGGCCAAGACAAGCTTCGGCTCTCTCTGCCCCAACGCGATGAGCCCCCCGGCAAACGCCGTGGCGAAGCCCACGAGAAACGCCGCCTCGGCGGCCCAGTGTGGCAGGAGGTGGCCCAGCTTGAGGAGAAGTATCGGCCCGGCCTTCACCATGGTGGAGCTGTGGAGCAACGCGCTGACGGGCGTGGGGGCCGACATCGCCGTGAGGAGCCAGTCGGTAAACGGGAGCTGAGCAGCCTTGGCAAACGCCGCCACGAGGAAAAGCGCCGCCGCTACGTCGTCGGCATGGCCCCAGCCGCTTATAAACGGGCTGTTGTGGTGCACCGCCATATATGCAGAAGCCACGAGGAGGGAGGCCGTGCCCACCTCCACGGCCACTATCGACCTGATGGCAGAAGACGAGGGGGGCCAGAGCCAGGATATGCCGCCTGCCCGGCTCCCGTCCCCGACGAACCCCATCTCGTCGTCGTCGCGGTAGGTCAATATGAGTCCCCAGCTCGCCAGGTCAAGCCCAGCCCACCCCAGGAGAAGAAGCACCCAGTGGTCTGCGAGGAGGAAAAGCTCCATGGAGCCGAAGAACACCCCCATCCACCCCCAGAACCAGCCGAGCCGCTCGGCGCCCCTCATGTAGAAGTGGGAATACGCGACAATCGCCAGGTAGACCCCCGCCACGAAGGCGGCAAATTCGCTGGGCTTGAGATACGGCGCCGAGGGCCCGGCGCCCCACAGCAACCCAGCCAGCATAACGATGCCGGCGGCGGCCGCGGCGTAGCCCCTAGTTGCGAAGAAGTCGAGAAGAGCCGCGGCGAAGGCTACGGCCAGCAGTAGCTCTAGACTAACCATAGCGGAAGCACGAGGAGGAGGAGATAGGGCGCGGCGGCGGCGGCCAAGACCGCGGCGTACATCTCCGCGGGGTACTCCACTTTGCCTTCGCCGGCTCTATACATCTGGTTGAAGAGGTAGAAGCTGTAGACGGCGGTGGAGACCAAGGCGGCGACCGCCAGCGCCGCCATGTAGAGAAGCGGAGGCACGCCAGCCGCCACATACGCCTTGCCGATGAGGTTGATGCCGAAGAGCCCCGCCAGCGCCACGAAGCCCAGCACGCTCACGGCGAGGAGGTGCCGGTCCCACCTCGCCTCGCCTATGGACCTGGTGTGGAGCGCCACTATGTAGAGACCTGCCAGCATGAAGAGGGCGGCCTTGGCGAAGGCGTGCCCCACAAACAAAAGAGCCGTCGCGGCGTAGCTAATAGACTTGTTGCCTATGGCGGCCGCCGCCACCAGGAGGCCCATGTTGGCAACGGTGGAGTCCGCCAACGCCCTCTTGAAGTCCGTCTCGCGGAACACCAGCAGAGAGCCGTAGACCGCCGTCACGAGGCCGTAGAGGAAGAGCGCGTCAAGAGGCCAGTGAGCGCCCTCCTTAAGCCTCCAGATCCAGTACGCCATGAGCCCCACGTGGACCGGCGACAGCAAGGCGCTGAGGGGCGTCGGCGCCTCTGCGTGGGCGTAGGGAAGCCAGAAGTGCACGCCCGCAGTCCCCATCTTCACCAATAAGCCAAGCAAGACCAGCAACGAGGCGACCCCAGCCGCCTCGAACACGTCAGCAGTCAGCGTACCCGAAATCGCCACACCTACTAAGAAGAGTATGGACCCCACCTGGGCCCACACGAAGTACAGCAAGGCCACGAACCGGCGGTTGCCGTAGCCGAAGTACCAGATCAGCAAGAAGCTGGTGATTATGCTGAGCTCCAGCGCCAGGAAGACGAAGATGAGGTTCTCGAAAAGTATTATGTAGACAAAGGAGAGGACGTAGAGGACGTGCACGCCGTAGTACCACCGGGGCGCCCCCAGGTGGCGGAGGTAAGGCGGCGAGTAGAAGGCCACCAGCAGACCCAAAATCACTGAAGTGACCACGAACGGCAACTTGTGGAAGTCCATGGAGACGGCAACCTCCCCCACGTAGGGGAGGACCGCCAAGGTGCCTTTCCCGGGCACGAGGAAGAGCAACATGGCGGCAGTCGCCGCGAGGGCCGCCGGAAGCCCCAGCCTCAGCGCCGCCAGTGCTAAGACGCCGGAGATGGCTGTGGCCAGGAGGAAGACGTCGCTATACATGGCCCTCCCTCGCCAGCCTATACACAGCGGCCACCATAAGCACCGTCTCCGCCACGCCCACGACGGCGGCGACCGCCAGGAGGGATAAGTCGCGCGACAGCGCGGCACCCCAGATCCCCGCCATGATGGCCACCTCGGCGCCGATTATCACCCGCACCAGCGAGTTAGCAACCGCTACAGCCGCCACGCCGCCCGCCAGCAACAACACCAGAAACACCAGCTCAGTCATGGGACTGCCTCGCCGCAACGACGAAGGAGAAGAGCAACAGAACCGCCGCAAGCGGCAGCAACACGGGGTCGACGGAGGCGGTCAAGGCCCCCCGCCCCGCCCCCGGGAGCAGGAGGAGTGGCAACGCCCCCAGCGCCGCCAAGGCCACAGGCCTCATCTCAACGGTGCGGTTCTCCTCGGAGAGGCTGGCCGCCGCCACTATAACCAGGGTCAAGGCCGCCACCACGTACACAAGCGTAATCAGTATGAAGGCCGCCGAGAACTCAGGATGCAGAACCCACACGGCCCCCGCCACGGCCACCCCTAGAAATGTAAGAGAGACAGCGGCGAGGATGTTATCCCTTGTTCTGATTATGGCTAAGATGAGTAAAAGAGCTATGACCGACACAGCCCAGAGCATGTCAACGCATCAACCCCGCTTTAAAAATTAACCTAACTACATCTCGATAAACAGATAGTCATCTCTTCAGAAGTAAGAAATGAAATATCATGAAAATTAAAGCCACATCGCTATGTATCTAGCCGTAGACAACACGGCGGTGGCGACGGCCACGGCGGAGAGGAGGAGGAGAAGAGCAGACACGCCGCTGGGGAGGCTTGAGTAGCTTTTCAACACGTTGACCGCCACCGCGTTGCTGAGCGACTGGCCCACCACCCGCGCCTCGGCAACCAGAGCGGAGGCGGTGCCTCTTCTCGCAGGCGGGACAGACAAAAGGATAAGAGTGGTGTTGGGCACGATGAAAAAGGCGAAGCCAACCCCCATGAGGAACAGAAGATGTGGAGAGGGGCTTGAGAGCGCCACGTGTGAATATGCGAAGAGCGACGCGGCGAGGAGGGCGGCGCCCCCCACCGACACCGCAGAAGGGGACGTCTTGTCGCTCAGCCGACCCGCCAGAGGCGCAGAGATAGCCATGGCGAGGGCCTGAAGCGCAAGCAACATCCCGGCCTCTTGCGGCGTCATTTCGTACTCCTCTTGAAACAATAGACTAAGCGCAGGCGTCAAAGCTGCCGTGGAGAGGTAGTTAAGAAAAGCCGCAATCAACAACGCGGAGAACACGAAGCTCCGGAACAGCCCAACGTCAACCACCGGACTCCTCTGCCTACTCTCATAAAGACCTGTAAACACCAACGCCGCAAGTCCTAAACCTGTGAAAAGCGGGGAAGCCGCCGAGACGCCCAACACCACCAACGCCAGCGAAAGCGCCAACAGCGCCGCGCCCACCCAATCAAAACACTCCCCACCCCGCACCTGCCGCGGGGAAGGGCCTCCAGCCAGAACAACCGACGCCAAAAGAAGCGCCAAGGCAGGAAGAAACACGACCCTCCAGCTGACCTGCGCCAAGAAACCGCCTAGAAACGGCCCCGTGAGGAGCCCCAGATACACAGACATAGAATTTAAACCCACGGCGGAGGCCCTCCTATCCGGCGCCACGGCTTGAAAAAGCAGGGCGTTGTTACTTCCAAAAACCGCCGCCAGCCCCACCCCACCCACGGCGAGGGCTCCGCAGAGCATGAGGAAATTAGGCGAGAGAGACGCCAAGGCGAAGCCGGCCACGGCGAGATGCAGACCCATCCTAAACACCACAACGTGACCCAACATATCCGCCGCCCTCCCCAGAGGAAGCACAAACATAGCCACCGCAAGCGTCAAAGCCACGAGAGCCTCCACCGAATCCACAGAAGCGGCTCCTAAATCCCTAGCCACAAGAGGCAGAGACATGCCCAAGGCGCTGGTGGAGAAAGGAGCAACAAACGAACTCAAAACCACAGAAACCAACACCCGACTCACACAGACACATAACCCCCCAAATTAAAGACGTTTCGCTTAGATCCAAACATCAGGTGGCCCCACAGACAGTCTCGCCGTTAGATCAAGCTGGGGATGCGTCCTTTGGATCTTGGATTAAGAAACAGAACGTGTACGCGGCCCCCCTCAGCTGGGGAAAGACCGCCGACGAGATTTCTGACATAGAACTCGGCAGAAACATACGGCTATCTACAACACTTACGGCTGAGGATAAAGATGGTGCGGCCGCCGGGACTTTTTGGCGGCTTCTAGCCTGAACCCGGGACCGCCCGGTCTTCAGCCGGGCGCTCTCCCGCTGAGCTACGGCCGCCCGCGCTGTGGAAATAGTTTTCAGAATTTTTAAATTTTTAGGCTTATGGCATCCGCCGACTGTGTTTTGCGTCTACTCACCACTACGCGGTTGCTTGGTCCTACCTTGACGCCGCAACGTGTAGTGGCGGTCGCACGACCTAGTTGATGTCTCTCCAGGCGTCCAACAGCTCTTGTGGACACTTGGCGGATTTCAACCCTCCTTGTTCAACATTTACACATACCGCCACGACGTAGCCTGTTGCTGAGAGTACGCCTGTAGTTTCATTAAAGATCTCGAAGCCGTATTTTATGACCTTATCGCGTATCTCTAGGGGTCTTAGTACAACGCGTACTTGGTCCCCCCGCCGTAGCGGCGATTTAAAGGTGGCGTGGGCCTCTACCCGGGGCAGTCTGCTGTGGTGGTGAAGCACGCCGCGGGTTCGGTAGAGCTCCTCCTCGGCGTGTTCCACAATTTCGAAGAACTCGGCGAAGTGGACTATGCCCGCGGCGTCTGTCTGAGACCAGTATATGAAGAACCTGGTTTCGAAGGGCATTACAGGTTTTTCTCTATGTAGCGGTAGATGACGTATTTCATTATCTCGTTGGTGCCCTCCCCTATCTCCAGTATCTTGGCGTCGCGGTAAAACATCTCGGCTTTGCTCTCCTTGCTGTAGCCGAAGCCTCCTTCCATCTGCACGGCGCGTCTAGTGACATCAACGGCGAGCCGCGCCGCGTGGAGCTTAGTCACATGAGACATCAACATAAACTCCGGCGACTTGGTGTCGTAGAGATACGCGGAGTAGTAAGTTAAGGCTCTTATGGACTCGACGGCGGCCAACATCTCGGCTAGTTCAAACTGAGTGTTTTGAAACTCCACAAGTTTTCTGTTGAACACCTCCCTCCGGCGTGCCCAGGCCAAGGCCTCTTCAAAAGCCCCCCTGGCGACGCCCAAGGCGACACCCGCTACGGCAACTCTCCCCACATCTAGCGTATGCATAAGTATCTTCCAGCCGCCGTTTACCTCCCCAACGACGTCATCGCCGCCTACTACGCAGTCGTTAAACTTAATCCCAGCTGTGCCCGTCCCTCTTACGCCCATCACCTCTATGGGCGACGGCTCTATACATCTACTTCTTTTTAGTAGAAAGAGAGTAATTGCCCTATGTCTATCCTCCTTCCTCCCCGTCCGGGCGGCTATTAGGTAGTAGTCGGCGTATAGTCCGTTGGTTATCCACATCTTCTCGCCATTAATCACCCACTCATCCCCTCTCTTCTCTGCCCTAGTCTGTATAGCCGCCGCGTCGGAGCCGCAGCAAGGCTCCGACAGGGCAAGGGCGCCTATTTTATCGCCGGCGGCGACCTTTGGAAGAACCTCCTCCTTCTGCGCCTTCGAGGCGAAGTTGTTGACAGCGTCTGCGAAGAGTATGCCGTAGGCCTCCACGAGAAGGCTAAACCCGCCGCTGATGCGGCCCAGCTCCTCGAGGACGACGACCGCGGTCCTCAGATCGCCTCCGCCTCCTCCGTACTCCGCCGGCACAGTCGGCGTCAAGATGCCCAGCTTCCCCGCCTCCCTAATGGCCTCCCGCGGGTAGTAGTTCTCTCTATCCATCTTCCTAGCCACGGGCTCTACGTACTTCTCTGCAAACTCCCGCGTGACCTTCCTCACCAGCTCGTGTTCTTGTGTAAGAAGCGTCATATCTCTACGAAGTATTCTATGTCCGTGACGAGGCCCCTCTTCTCCTCTCTCCACTTGGGCCTCACCTTCATGCCTATCCTCGGCCTGTCTGTCTTGACGTAGTGGATCAATCCGCCCTCGACGCCGGGGAACTTTATGAAGGCCAGCACTTTTCTCTCGCGGAGCGGCTCGCCGTAGAAGTCCCTCTCCACAACGGTGTAGGTCTCCACGACGCCGACTTGCTCCACCTCCCTCAGCTCTTTGACCTCCTCGAAGTCGTAGGGGCAGTACATCTTGGGCGGCATGAAGAGCCTGCCGCATTTGGGGCAATACGCCGCGGTCAGCCTTCCGGCTTTCAACGCCTCAAGCCACTTAGCGCCTACGGGGCCCGCGGTGTAGACATAGGCCTCTATCTCCATCACCTCGGGGAACTGCTTGATCCGCCTCATGGCTTCACCACCTCGAAGCACTCTATGTCTGTTATTGATCCTGTCCTCTGCCCGGGCGGCTTAAACCTTGCCCTGACCCTCGCGCCGAATAGCTTCATGTTTTTCACGTCTTCATCAGAGGCGCCGCAGATGTAGTGGAGCACGCCGGGGAAGAAGTGGTCGTCGAAGTTGTACCCAGGCACGTCCAGCTTTATGACCCCCACGATCTTAGGCTCCTTGGCCCTAGCCCTTGTGGCCTCGATGTAGCTCGCCACGACGGTGTGAACGGTTCCCTCCCCGCTTGCCTCAACCCAGTCGTCCACTTCTCTGAAGCAGTAGGAGCAGTACATGCGCGGCGGTATAAACACTCTTCCGCATTTCTTGCATACTGTGCCCAGTATCTTGCCCTCCTTAAGCCCCGCAAGGAACCTCCCCAGCGCCCAGCCGGTGGTGTAGTTGTACCGCGCCTTGCCCACATGCGGCATCTCAAACACCGGGAACGCCACCTCCTCAAACGGCGTACCCCTGGGGTTCTTAGGCTTCGTCATATCCCCATCACGATGACTGTACCTGCCTGCATTAAGTCTCCCCACGCCTGCGCCAAGCCGGTGTACACCGGCTTCTTCACCTGCCTAGCGCCGGCCTCCCCCCTCACCTGCCAGAATATCTCGGCGACTTTCATAAGGCCTGCGGCAGCAATGGGGTTTCCGACGCCCAGCAGACCGCCCGACGGGTTTATCGGCAAATCTCCATCCCTCTGAGTCACCCCCTCGCGCGTGAGGATCGGCGCCTCGCACTTCTTGGCGAGGCCGAGCCCCTCCATGTGGTGAAGCTCCTTGTAGTCGAAGGGGTCGTAGGGCTCAGCCACGTCTATCTGCCTCCTGGGGTTGTCTATGCCGGCCATGCGGTAGGCCATCTCGGCGGCGCGGCGGACGTACTCTGGATATGCCAAGTCGCGGTTTGTCCAATGGGTCGTGTCGAGGGTCCAGCCTATGCCCTTGATCCAGACTGGGGTGTCCGTGATGCGTCTCGCCTCTTCCTCCGACGCCAGCACCACAGCGGCGGCTCCGTCGGAGACGGGGGAGACGTCAAGCCTATTTACAGGCCAGACAAGGACCTCGCTGTTGAGCACGTCTTCCACCTTTATGTTGGGGTCGCAGAGCTGGGCCGACGGGTGGCCGCAGGCGTTTCTCTTGTTCTTCACCGCCACAAGGGCTATGTCCTCCTTTTTGGCCTTACACCTGTACATATACCGGTGCATCTCCATGGCGAATATCCAGAGCAGGTTTGGATTCAGCGGCTTCTCCACGATGGGGTCCCATATGTAGCGAAAGACGTACTGGGGGTGCGGCTTGGCCGAGTGGCTCATCTTCTCCTCAGCCACAGCCAGCACCCGCTTACACAAGCCAGACGCCACGTGCCACCAAGCCGCTATGGGCACGAAGACCCCCGTGGCGCCGCCTACATACACCCTGACTGTAGGCTTGTGGATCCCGCCGGCGCCCTCAGCAAGGTATTCCCCCTTCATGTGGACGCCGTCGAAGGCGTCCGGCGCGCTGCCAATAACCACGCAGTCTATGTCCTTAAGCGTTAACCCAGCCTCGTCGAGGGCCTGCTTGGCGGCGAGCCAGGCGAGCTCCTGCGGCGTCTCAAGCATCCTGCGTCTAAACAAAGTCAGCCCGGCGCCCACCACTGCCACGCGGTGCTTGAAGTTGAGGTTGCGCCCCGTCATATCCTCAACACGGCGGCGACGCTTGTGGCCGTGGGGATTCCTCTCCAGCTGTGCACCACCGCGGTCTCAGCCTTGTCGACATCCGCCTTTATCTCCCCTCTCATGACGCCGACGGCGTAGCTAAGCCTGGCTAAGCCGTGCACCTCGAAGGGAACCCCCTCGGCTAGGGCGCCGCCGCTTAGATTCACCGGCAACCTCCCGCCGGGGCAGAAGGCGCCGTCTGCCAAGAGGTCCTTGGCCGTGCCTCTGGGCGCGAGCCGCAACGCCTCTATGTGTTGCAACTCCTTGAAGCTGTATCTGTTGTCCACCTCGGCGAAGTCAACCTCTTTGTAGGGGTCGGCGATCTTGGCTTGTGTATAAGCTCCATCTGCCGCCTCTCTTGCATGTAGCGGAAAAGCCCAGTCGTGAAACTCCAGACTAGAAAACTCAGTGGACCACCAAACGCCGTCTACCCACACCGGCGTGTCGTTGTACCTCTTCGCAACTCTTTCAGAGGCGAGGACAACCACCACAGCCGCATCGACAAACTTGGCGACATCGGCCTCTCTAAGAGGCTCCGCCACCACTGGAGTGGCGGATCTAGACTTGCCAGGGGAGGCATATACAGCCCGCTGGTTCTTAACCCCGGCCTTGTGGGCCTTCTCAACCACGGCCTCGAGATGTTCCTCAGCAACGCCGAATTTAGACATATAAGCCCTGGCCTCAAGCGCGGCAAGGGCATGAACGTTTTCAAGACCTAGGGGTCTTAAGGAGATGGGGTCCGTCGCCGTAAATATAACTTCGTTAAGAGTCTCCACGTCGGAGGGCTTTCCATGCGACTCCACAACCACCACATCGAAGAGGCCGGACTTAATCATCATATAGGCCTGCCCCACGCACTGAAGCCCGTCGCCGGCCACCGTGTACACGGACTTCATGGCTCCTCCCACGGGGTCTGGCGCAAACTCATCAGCGATAGATATGCCCTCCCAGAAGTCCTCTTGACACGACACGAAGGCGTCTACCTCGCTCCTTGGGTCGAGCCCGCCGGCGTCTTCGTAGGCCCTCTGAGCCGCCTTAAACATCATCTCGCGGAAGGAGTAGTCAACCACCTCGGGCTGGAACCCAAACCAGCCCACACCGACAATACCCACTCGCATATATGCTCAAGATACCGCCTATTTAACAATTACTGAGGCAAAAGTCAAAAATTGTATGTTTATCTAATAACTCTTTTAATTTCTTCTATAGCCTCGGGGTTCTCCAGCGCTGAGAGGTCGCCGGGGTTTCTGCCTAGGTAGACGGCGCGGATAACCCTCCTCATAATTTTGGCGTTGCGGGTCTTCGGAAGCATCTTCACGAACTTTACGTCCTCCACGGCGCCGAAGGCCTTCCCCAGCGCCTCCTCGGTGAGCTTAATCAACTCCTGCCTAAGCGCCTCGCTGGGCTCGTAGCCAGGCTTCAACACAACGAAACATATGGGCACCTCCCCCTTCACCTCGTGGGGCACGCCGATACACGCCGACTCCGCCACGGCTGGATGCGCGTTCAGCACGGTCTCTATCTCCGCGGGCCCCAGACGCTTCCCGGCCACCTTTATGGTGTCGTCTGCCCTCCCCAGTATGTAGAAGAAGCCCTCCCCGTCTACCGCCGCGGCGTCTCCGTGAGCCCACACGCCGGGCCACTTGCTCCAGTATGTCTCAAGATAGCGTTGCGGGTCGTGCCAGAAGCCTCTGGTCATGCCGGGCCATACTGAGAGCACAACCAGCTCCCCCTCCACGCCCGGAGGCGCCGGCCTGCCGTCTTCAGTAAAGACGGCGGCCTTGGTGCCGATGCTGGCGCCGTTGAACGAGCTGGGCTTTATCTTCTTCACTACGTAACAGCCCAAGATGCCGCCGGAGATCTCAGTCCCTCCCGAGTAGTTAATTATGGGAATCCGCCCCCTCCCCATCTTGTACAGCCACAGCCAGCTCTCAGTATCTATAGGCTCTCCAGTGTTTCCAAACGCTTTTAGTTCATCTAATTGACTAGGCTCAGCCGCAGCGCCGATGCTTCTGAGGTGTCTCGTCAAAGTCGCGGCGAGGCCCAGGGCGCTTACCTTAAACTTTTCTACAAAACGCCACAGTCTCTCCTTGGGGTAGTCCGGCGCGCCGTCGAAAAAGGCCATGGAGCCCCTCAGGAGGTAGGAGGCGAAGACCATCCAAGGCCCCATCATCCACCCCATGTCGGTAGCCCAGCTCAAGGTGTCGCCTGGCTTTATGTCGAAGTGGAAGTAGACGTCGGCCGCCGCCTTTATGGGGAACCCGTCGTGTGTGTGGACTGTGCCCTTGGGCCTCCCAGTGGTGCCGGAGGTGTATATAATCATCATGGGGTCCTCCGCCTCCGTATCTTCCACATAGTCGCCGCCTGTCTTGAACACCTCCGAGAGGGCTATGTGGTCGCCTTTCCTGCCTCCCCTTTCGTGGACCACCACCTGCTCGACGGTGGGGGCGAGGCCAGCCTTGAGCTCGGCCAGCATATCCACCTCCTTACCGCGGCGGTACGAGACGTCGGACGCGAAGACGAACTTGGCCTCGCTGTCCTCCAGCCTCACCCTGATGGCCTCCTTCCCGAAGCCGCTGAAGAGGGGGACGATTATGCCCCCTGCCCTTATCGCGCCGAGCATGACGGGCACTATCTCGGGCACCATGGGCATGTAAATCGCCACGCGGTCACCCTTCTGTAGGCCATTGCGCCTCAGCCAGCTCGCCACAGCCTTGGTCTTGTAGAGCACCTCGGCGTAGCTCCACGTGACCCGGCCCCCGTCCTCCCCCTCCCACTTAATTAGCGGCGCCGGCGACTCCTCCAGCTGGTCGGCTATGTTGAGCCCGCCGCCCACGAACCACCGAGGCCACTGAACGCCCCGCGACAGGTCGAGGACCCTCTCGTAGGGCCTGCGCCACCTCAGCCGCAAAACCTCTCGCTCAAATACGGCCCAGAACTCAGGCCTCTCAGCAGTGTAGTTTATGAACTCCTCCAGGCCGGCGAACCCCCTCGACGCCGTGAACCTAGCCACGTTAGACTCCTCAAGGTGATCCCTCTGGGGAGTCCAGACATCCATATATTTACAAATTTAAAAAAGTTTAAATAGATTATCGAGTTCAAAAATAGTTAAAGCCTTATCTATGTCGTATACAGGCGTAAGCGGTATCTCTTCTCTCTTCGCAAGATCCTCAAGAGTGTTGCAGTCCACCTCCGACAGAACCTTTTCCACCTCCTCCCTGGCGGTGGGGTCCAGCTGCCGCGGGATTAGGTCTTTGTGGGATCTACTTTGATTCGGTTGTTGGATCTTGTGATTATACTTATATAATTACATATAATTTTAGATTTCAAGAAAGCATTATATGGCTGTCTAATCGCGGCAGTAAACGTTTTAATAATTAATATTCTTCGTCTCCTCATGAGGAAGGTGTTGAATTACATAAACGGCGAATTTAAGGCCTCCGCCTCAGGCGAGTTCGGCGTAAAGAAGTCGCCCATCGACGGTAGCCCTCTTGCGGAGGTGGTGCGGAGCGTGCGGGAGGACGCCAAGGAGGCTATAGACGCCGCCTATGAGGCGGTTAAGTCTTGGTCTGCGCTTCCCGCCATTCGGCGCGCGGAGTATCTATACAAGGCTCTGGAGACGTTTAGGCAGATGCGGGAAGAGTTCATGAAGGTGCTTACCGAGGAGGGAGGAGGCGTCTACAAGAAGACGTGGGGGGAGGTGGTCTTCAGCGAGAGGCTTCTCTTAAACGCGGCGGAGATGGCGAGGCACTACGAAGGCAGGATGCTGAGCTCAGACAGCGAGGCCACGATTTCCATGGTCTTCAAGAGGCCTAAGGGGGTGGTCGGCGTGATCACGCCTTGGAACTACCCGCTGTCTATCTCCATCAAGAAGGTCGCCCATGCCCTGGCCGCGGGCTCCACGGTGGTGTATAAACCAGCCAGCGACACGCCGATAACGGGCTGGCTAATAGCTCAGATGTTCCACAAGGCCGGGTTGCCTAAGGGGGTTTTCAACATGGTAGTAGGTCCCGGGGGAGTTGTGGGGGATGAGATTGTCACCAGCAAAAGGGTTTCCCACGTGACCTTCACCGGGGAGAGCTCCACTGGGAGAGAAATCGCCGCCAAGGCCGCAGGCACGCTTAAGACCGTGACGCTGGAGCTAGGAGGAAGCGACCCGCTGATAGTTCTGGACGACGTCGACGTGGACTACGCCGCGCGTCTCGCGGTTTTTGCGGCGTTTTTCCACCAAGGCCAGATATGCACCTCGGCCAAGCGCATAATAGTGCTGAGGAGCATCGCCGATAAGTTCATAGAGAAGTTCGTCTCCTACGTGAAACTTCTGAGAGTCGACGACCCGAGGAGAGACGAGAAGGTGGATCAGGGCCCCTTGATAAACGAGGGGCAGGCCAAGTTGATGGAGGAGTTTGCCAAAGACGCTGAGGCGCGGGGCGGCAGGATCCTCACGGGCGGCGGGAGGAGAGGCGCCTACTTCGACCCCACGGTGGTCGTCGATGTGGATAGGAACTTCAGAATTATGCGGGAGGAGGTCTTCGGACCCGTGAGGCCCATAGTGGTGGTTGAGAGCGATGAGCAGGCCGTGGAGGTTGCCAACGACACCGAGTACGGGCTCAGCGGCGCCGTGCTAACGAATAACATCAACAGGGCGTTTAAGATCGCTGAGGCCGTAGAGAGCGGCATGTTCCACATAAACGACGTGACGTTCCTGGAGGAGGCCCACGTGCCCTTCGGCGGGATTAAGGCCAGCGGCATAGGGAGAGAAGGCGGGGAGTACAGCTTCCACGAAGTCACCTACGACAGGTGGCTCACGGTAACTCTGAGGACTAGGAGGTTCCCCATACCCTCTGCCCTTAAATGATAAGGCTGGAGCGGAAGGGCCCCGTCGCCAAGCTGGTAATCGACAACCCCCCGCTCAACCTCATCACTCTGCAGATGAGGAGGGAGCTGGGGAGATTAGTTGGTGAGCTAGACGGGAGAGCGGTGAGGGCTCTCGTGGTCACCTCCGCCGGCGGAGTCTTAAGCGCCGGCGGCGACGTCACGGAGTTCCTCAACAGCTCGCCAAGCGACCTGCTGGAGTGGGGTAAGACAATAGAGATGTTGGCCGACCTCCCGTTTCCCACCATTGCCGTCGTCAAGGGCTACGCCTTCGGCGCCGGGTTTGAGATAGCTCTGTCTTGCGACATAAGGATTGCCTGGCGGAACGCCGTCGTGGGCCTGCCCGAGGTGCGGCTCGGCATGATACCTGCCAGCGGGGGGCTTACGCGTTTTGCGAAGATCCTCGGGCCTCGCGCCCTCTACCACCTGTTGCTGGGTCGCCGAATAGCCGCGGAGGAGGCGCTCAGGCTGGGGCTTGTCGACGAGGTGGTTGACGACGCAGACGCCAGGGCCGAGGAGCTGGCGTCGGAGCTGGCGGAGCTTCCACCGCTAGCTGTAAAGGCTTTGAAGGAGGCGGTATACGCGGCGGTGGACAGCCCCTTGAGGTCTGGGTACTTGGTGGAGAGGGCCTTTTTTGGGCTGTTGAGGTACAGCCAGGACTTCAGGGAAGGTATACACGCGTTTAAAGAGAAGCGCAAACCTATTTTCAAAGGTGAGTAACTTCATTATTTTTAATTGTTAATAGTAATCTTTAAATTATTCTTGTTTTTGCAGAGGTATGGGATCTGGGTATCATGAACTTTACAAGGAGTCTGTGGAGAACCCGGGCGGGTTCTGGAGCGGAGTCGCATCGGAGCTTCATTGGCACAGGCGTTGGCGCTCTGCCCTTGACGGCGCGGCCCCCTTCTTTAGATGGTTCGCAGGAGGCGAAACAAACATCACGTACAACGCCTTGGACAGACATCCAAGCGACCGCTTGGCCTTTGTCTGGGCTGGCTCCGACGGGCGGGTTGAGCGGTACACCTACGGCGAGGTCTTGGAGAGGGTGCGGAGGTATGTGTGCCTGCTTCGGAGGCTTGGTGTGGGTAGGGGCGACAGGGTGACCGTTTACATGCCCATGGTGCCTGAGACGGCCTTTATCCTCTTGGCCGTGGCGAGGGTCGGGGCGGTTCATAGTGTTGTGTTTTCGGGCTTCGGCGTGCATGCCCTGGCTGAGAGGATAAAAGACTCCGGCTCGCGGCTGTTGATATCCGCGGATTTCATGTACAGAAGGGGGAAGAGGGTCGGCCTGCTTCAAAACGCTGAGGATGCCGCGAAGAGGGTCGGCGGCGTCCAGTTGCTTAGGTACTTCAGAGAGGAGCGGAGGTTTGAGGGGGAGGCCGAAGCCGGCGGATGCGCGGGGGAGCCGACGTGGGTTGAGGCCACCGAGCCGCTGTTTATCCTGTATACCTCCGGCACCACGGGGAAGCCCAAGGGGCTTTATCACGGCCACGGGCAGTATATGGTGTGGGCCTACGCGCACACCAAATGGCTCTTCGGCTTCAAGCCGGGCGATATTCTGTTCTCCACGGCTGACATCGGCTGGATAAACGGCCACACCTACGGCCTCTACGGGCCCCTCCTCAACGGCTCTGCCGTCCTCTGGTACGAAGACGCGCCTGACCACCCGCATCCAGGCAGCTGGTGGGAGCTGGTGGAGAAGATACGGCCAGCGTTTATATGGCTAGCCCCCACCGCCGTTAGGCTGTTGATGAGATACGGAGAGGAGTGGGTTAGGCGTTACGACACGTCATCGCTGAAGCTCGTAATCAGCGCAGGCGAGATCCTAGGCCACGAGCCCTGGAGGTGGCTTAGGGACAACGTGTGCAGGGGGCATGGATGCGAGGTAATCGAGACGTGGGGCCAGACGGAGAACTCCGGCTTCATAGCGGCACCAGGCGGGCTCGGGCTCGGCGGGATAAGGTACAAACAAGGCTCGGTGGGGCTTCCGTATCCAGGTCTCAAGATATCCGTGGTGGACGATAAAGGCGTCAAGACGCAACCTGGCGTCAAGGGGCACGTGGTGGTGGAGCCGCCTACCCCGCCTGCCTTCGCCTTAGGCGTTTGGGGCGACCCGGAGAGGTGGGTGCAGACCTACTGGAACAAGTTCCCGGGGCTCTACTACACCGGAGATGTAGGGTATTACGACGAGGAGGGCTATCTCTACATACTCGGCAGGGGGGACGACGTGATTAAGGTGGCTGGCCACAGGCTTGCGCCGGCGGAGATCGAAAACGTGGTCATGTCTCACCCCCATGTGGTGGAGGCGGCCGCGGTTGAGGTTCCCGACGAGGTCCGGGGCTCCGTCTTGGCCATCTTCGCTGTTCCAAAAAGCGGCTTCAAGGTGGAGCCCGGCGAGATTCTGGAACTTGTGAAGAGGGAGTTCGGGCCCGTGGCTGTGGTGTCCCGGATATTCATCGTTGAGCGGTTGCCCAAGACAAGGACGGGTAAGATCATGAGGAGGGTGCTGAGGGCCGTCGCCTCCGGGTCTCTGCCGGGCGACTTGTCGACGCTTGAAGACGAGGCCTCGGTGGAGGAGATTAAGAGGGCTTTTGAGGAGCTGAGAGGAGCTTGGCGGCTTTCTTAACGGCTTTTATGATGTTTACGTAGCCTGTGCATCTACAGAGGTTTTTGACCGACAGCTTGAGAGTTTCGTCGTTTGCCGAGGGGTCCACGGAGTTGAGGTAGTCGATTACCGTCATGACGAAGCCGTGTGTGCAGAAGCCGCACTGTGAGGCGTATTCCTCTAAAAACGCCCTCTGCACCGGGTGCAGTCCAGCCCCCATAATGCCTTTAGCAGTCCGTATCTCGTGTCCAGCCGCCTGGGGGGCGAAGACAGTGCAGGACTTCACGGCCTTTCCGTCTAGCAGAACTGTACACGCTCCACATCTGCCCTCGTCGCATCCCCTCTTAACCTCAGTATAGCCCTGTCTCCGCAGGAAGTCCACCAACAGAAGACGCGGCTCGCCCTCCAGCTGGAGGGCGCGGCCGTTAACCACCACGGTTTCTTGGTCTCTTCCACGCCACCTCGTGATCTCCTCCTTTATGGGCAACCGCCACTGCCCGGCGGAGGCCTCCCTTATAAGCCGCGTCAAGGCCGTCGGGAGTATCTGCCGCTTCTTCTCAAAGGCGAGGTGCGGATCGTCGTATGGCTCGCCGTCGGGGAATAAACCCACCGCCTTCACAGCCGCATCCTCGGAGAGCTTTTCTCCGTCAAACGCGCCCTCCACTACGAAGGGCCATGTGTAGTAGCCGCCTACGGCAAGCCTGGACTCCTTCACAATGCCGTCTTCCAGCCTCGCCGCTAGGGACAGAATAAGGCTGGGGTACGAGGCACCCCCCACCTTCAGCACGTAGGTGTCCTGTATGTCCCATCTGGGCACCTCAACCTCCACTATAATTTCGTCAGGTTCCAAGGCCGTCTGGTAAGGCCCCAACACTAATTCCGTCATCTTCACCGCACGGACGCCGCGGCTGGATCTGACGCGTACCGTGGCGTCAAGCGCCAACAACGGCGGTATGTAGCTAGCCGCGGGGTCTGCATGTGCCAACGAGCCTCCCAAGGTCCCCCTGTTCCTCACCTGTAGATCTGCAATCATCCACGCCGCTTTGCTCAGCGCCGGCGCCCAGCTGACCACCTCCCTCAGCATCGCCACGTCATTGTGTATCAGAAGAGCACCGAGAGCCAGCGAATCCCCACGTCTCACCACGTAGCGAAGCTCGTCCAGTTCGAAAATATCCACCAAGGTATCCACCTCCATGAGCCGTAGCTTGAGGAGGGTGGAAAGCGACTGCCCCCCCGCCAGCGGCTTAGCGCCCACCTTCACAGCTTCGAGCGCATCTTCGACGCTTCTGGCCTTGATGTACTTAAACTCCTTGGGATACGCCGGCCTCATACCACTAAGTCTATGGGCAACCTGTTTATTGAGATGCCAAGTAGGTCAGACACCGCGTTTGCCACGGCGGCTGGGGCGCCCATCACCGGCCCCTCCCCCGCGCCGTAGGCGCCGGAGGGCAAGTAGCCGGCCGGGGTCTCGAAATGTATAAGCTCTACCGAGACGTCTAGGAACTCTGCAAGGGAGACGGAGCCGTAGGTATCCAGCAGAAGCGACTTCGGGATTCCGTCTTCGCCGAATTTCAGCTCCTCGTACAGCGCCATAGCCACCCCGTGGTGTATCCCACCATGTAGCTGACCGTCCAGCAACTCGCGCTTCAAGATTCTCCCCGCGTCGTGGGCCACCACGTACCTCACCACCTTGAGCTCCCCATCTTTTAGCTCGACCACGGCGAGGTGGGCTTGGATCGCGTAGGCCGCTGACGAGTTAACCCTGTCCCCCACGGGGGCCCTGACGGTGGGGGGATGGAAGTATTTAACAACGCTTAGGCCCCCCTCCAGTCCCTCCGGCAGGCTTCCCGGGTCCCAGTGAGCGGCCGACGCGATTTTCCTGATGTCCATACGTCTCTGTGGGCTCTCCGCGTCGTATACGTATCCCTCTTCGTATCCCGCCCTCTTTGCGCCAAGCATGGCGGCTCCGAGGAGTATAAGCTTCTCCTTCAGCAACCTGGCGGCTTCTATTGCGGCGCTTACGGTGACGGGGGCGAAACGACTTGAATAGCTACCGCTGGAGAGAGACCATGTGTGCGCAGTGTCGACGCGGAAGGTCACCACCACGTCGTCGGGCCTTATGCCGAGCTCCCTCGCCACCACCTCCGCGAGGACCGTCTCGTGGCCCAGCCCCTCGTTTGTGGCGTTGACGAACACCTGCACGACGCCTGAGGGGTCCACTGACACGATCACGTACTCGCCGGCGCCTGAATGTGGATATTTCCGCTTATCAGCCTCCATCGCCACGTCTACATAGCCCAAGTTGGTGCCGCTGGGCTCCACGACAACGGCAACACCAACCCCGACCCTCCTGCCCCTCTTCTTCTCCTCAAGCCACCTCCGGTACTCGGGCTCCAGCGCCTTAACCACCGCCTCATAGTTCTGCTGAGGATAAAGGCCGCCTGTGGCTGTCTCGTAGAAATTGGTCCCGGCTATTCTCAACGGGAACTCCCTTATTAAATTCATGAGGCGAAACTCCAAGGGGTCCATGCCTAGGCGTCTCGCGGCCTCGTCTACGGCTCTCTCTAGGGCGAAGTAGAACTGAGGCCCGCCGTACCCTCTGTTGAGGCCTGTGGGAGGCCTATTTGTAAAAACCACCGTGTAGTGAGCCTCTACGGCTCTTATATCGTACGCGCCGTTTAAGCTCCCGTGGACTCTAAACAAAGCGCCGGGCTCAGGCGGCCTCAGATAAGCACCTAGGTCCTCGATGAAGCGGTAGCGCACAGCCAAGATCTTCCCGTCGCTTCTCACCGCCAGCTCCACTTGGCCTATCCTCTCGCCGTTACAGCTACTGCCCACAAAGCTCTCCTGCCTAGTCTCTACCCACTTAACTGGTACGCCGGCAAGCCGCGAGGCCGCGGCGGCGAGCACTACGTAGGGATATATCGAGTACTTAATGCCGAAGCTCCCCCCGATGTCTCTAGGGGTTTTAAAATCGATCTGGCTCGTGGAAAGGCCGAGCGCGCGGGCGACGAAGTATATATACAGCATAGGCCCTTGGGCGTTGGCGACCACGTGAACCAAATCGCCGGTCCACCAGGCGATGACGCCGTAGGGCTCAAGCGGCATCGCGGTGTGTCTAGGGAACCTGAAGTCGAACTTAACCACGTGGTCTGCCGTGTCAAACGCCTTATCCACATCGCCGAACTTCATCCGCCTATCCATGGCGATGTTGGACCCCAGCTCTTCGTGGACAAGCACCTCCCCCCTCAGGGCTTGTTGAATAGACGCCACAGGCTCAAGCGGTTCAAAATCCACATAGACGTAGTCCAGAAGATCCACAGCCTTGTAAATATCCCTAGCCAGCACCACAGCCACAGGCTCGCCGAAATACCTGACCTTACCCGCGGCAAATGGGTAGTAATTCACAGGGAGATTCAAGGCGTTGGGGAAGGGGTTCTTCACAACCTTCCTCAGCTCCTCGGGGCCGTAGGCTACCCCGCCCTTCTTCCACACGTCGGAGAGATCTACTCTGAGGATCTTGGCGTGTGGGTACGGGGATCGGTAGATGGCCATGGCCATCGTGCCTGGCGGCGTTGGAAGATCGTCAATGTACTCGCCAGTCCCCGTGACCGCCCTAAGCCCCTCCCTATATGTCATGGCAACTCCTCCACGAAATACACCTTTCTGAGTTTTTTATAGAACGCCACCTTGCTGTTTACGAAACTCAGTAGTTCATCCTCTGTAACTTCCCCCCTCTTAACCACATACGCCACAGGTATTTCGCCCACCTCTGGATCGGGCTCCCCTTTTACAACAGCCCTCTCCACGGCGGGGTGGCGTAACAGTATTAACTCGAGATCTCTAGGGAATACGGGGTACCCCTTATACTTGATCATCCTTTTCTTAACACCGGCGAAGTACAGGAGACCTCTTTCGTCTATTTTAAACAGATCCCCCGTCTTGAGGAAGCCGTCTGGCGTGAACACGCGCCGGGTCTCCGCCTCATCACCGTAACGTCTCATGTTCCACGGCGACCTTACAAGAAGCTCGCCATCTTCTGCAAGCTTCACCTCAACCCACGGCAGTGGAAGACCAACCGTGCCCTTAACCTCCTTTAGCTGTGGAGGCTGGAAAGACACCACAAGCCCCTCGGTTAAGCCGTAAACCTGTACTATCGGCACGCCGGTGGCCTCCTCGAACATTCTCTGCACGTCCGGCGGAAGATAGGCACCGCCAGAGACAGCGTACCTCGCATCGAGCCTGCCGATGCCCGTCTTCACCAACTCGGCATACAGGGTCGGGACGCCCACGATGACAGTGGCCCTCTGCGCCGCCTTCGCGGCCTCAGAAGCCTCGAACCGCGGCATGAGGATAACGGTGGCTCCAACCCACAGCGCGGCCAGCGACGTGACGAGCCCGAGGACGTGGGTAAGCGGGGCGGTTACGAACACCACGTCGTCATTTCTTAATTGCATCGCCGCGGCTAGGCTTTGGGCACACCTCCACACACCCTCTGAGCCGTGGATGACCTGCATGGTCCGCCCCGCCACGCCTGCGTAGTACATAACCGCCTCGCCAAGTCCCCCGGGCCGCGGACCGGCGAGCCCGGACCCAAGCAGATTCACAGTCCTCCCAGCCAGAGACTCTTTGTTTCTCTCCCACACCTCGTTGTCTATCAGGACCACGTCAGGGCTGAAATCAGCCAGCTGGAACGCGAAGTCCTCGGAAACCGACAGAGGATCTATTAAGGCCACTGTGGAGGGGGAGGTGAGAAGACCAACCACAGCGGCGAGAGCCTCCGCGGAGCTCCTAGCAGAGAAGAGCGCTCTCGCAGCCGTCCGGTAGAGCGAGGCTCTGTGTGCGAGCTCGCGGTACGTCAGCTTCTTACTGCCGTCGTCAACGGCTAGCTTATCGCCTTGTGCCTTAGCCCAGAACTCTATCATAGCTTCTTGAAGTAGTACCATCTACCTCCTTCGAGTTCGCCGATTTCCCACACCACCTCGTCGCCGATATTTACGGCCCCCTCCTTTACGTACCCCGGGAGCTGGAAGTCTCCGAATTTGGCTATCGCCACCGTGTAAGGCGTCGTGAACCTGCCGTTTGAGACATGGACTACGCTGTAGCTTAAAACGACCCCCCTCCTAGGCACATCCTCGGCTTTTGCCTCGCCGCCGCAGTAGATGCAGACGGGAGAATAGGGAAAGAAGGCGCCGCCGCACTTGACGCAACGCCCGCCCACAAGCCTGCCCTCGGCGACGTATTTCAGCGTCATACCGCCCGCAGTATGTGGACGACTGCGGCGGAGTTCACGCCGCCTTCGTTTACGGCGATTCCGACCCGCGCGCCGGTGTTTCTGCCGTATGCCCTCCCCGTAAGTTGCAGATAAACCTCATATATCTGCGCTAGGCCTGTGGCGCCTATGGGGTGTCCCCTGGCCTTCAGCCCCCCGCTGGGGTTCACAGGTATTGAGCCCTCCAGCGACGTGGCGCCCTCTCTAACCAGCTTGTAGCCCTCGCCTCTCTTGGCGAATCCCAGAGCCTCGTACATCAACACCTCGTTTATCGTGAAGGCGTCGTGCACCTCGGCGACCTCAACGGCCTTGGGCGTCAGCCCAGCCCTATTGTAGGCCTTGGTCGCCGCCTCCACCACAGCCTTGGGATACGTTATGTCTGGCCTCTGCGAGGCGCTGAGCGTATCGGTGGCCACGGCCGAGGCGATAACCTCGACCGCGGGCGTGGGGGCCTTCTTCGCGACCTCCTCAGAGGCCACCAGGGCCACGGCGGCCCCGTCGCTTATCGGCGCCGCGTCGTACAGCTTGATGGGAGTCGCGATGGGCCTGCTAGCTAGGCACTCCTCGGGGGATATGGCCCGCTGGAAGTGCGCCTTTGGGTTCCTGGTGGCGTGGCGGTGGTTCTTGACCGCGACCATGCAGAGGTCCTCCTCCGAGGCCCCGTATAGGTACATGTACCTCCTAGCCACCATCGCGTAGTGCGCCGGTATCGTGACGCCGCTTCTCTGGTCTATGTAGTGGCTGGCGGCCATCAACGCGTCGGTGACAACCTCTGTGGTGGTGGCAGTCATCTTCTCGACGCCCACGGCGAGCGCCGCCTTCACCTCGCCTGACTTAACCGCCATGTAGGCGGAACGGAGGGCAAGAGCCCCAGCGGCAGCGCATGCCTCAACTCTGTACGCCTCCCGGGGCAGAAGCCCCAGCGCCTCCGCGGCTAACGTGCCGTACATGATCTGGTGTTCGTAAACCTCAGACTGAACCCCCACATATATGGCCTCAGCCACCGCAGTGTCCACCCCCATCTCGACGAGCTCCTTATATGCCTCTAGAAGAAGCTGTCTGCTGTCCTCTTCCCGTCTTCCAATACGAGACATGCCGACCCCAATTATGAAAACACCCATGCAGTAGCTATTAGCGATGTTTTTAAATGTTGTATTATTAAAAGCATTTAAAGGGTTTCGGTAAGGACTATAATGTTGTCCGAAGAACACAAACTCGTCAAAAAAACAGTATCAGAACTTGTAGAAAAATTCGTAAGGCCTAAGACGAGGGAGATAGACAAGGGGACCTACCCCCGCGACGTGTTGAGGCTGTTGGGAGAGCAGGGCTTGTTAGCCCCCATGTTGCCCCCGGAGTACGGCGGCGCCTCCGCCGACACGTTGACCCAGGTGCTGATCATCGAGGAGCTCGCCAGAGCCAGCCCCGCGGTGGCGACTATCGCCGAGATTCAAGGCTCCATGATTGCGCATAACATATACGAATTTGGTAACCGTGTGCAAAAGGAGGACATCTTGCCTAAGTTAGCCTCAGGCTACTACATAGCGGCCTTCGCCCTATCTGAGCCTTGTTGCGGCTCTGACGCCGCCGCCATAGAGACCGCGGCTGCACGCCAGGGGGGAGTCTGGGTGATAAACGGCACGAAGCTGTGGATAACCTCGGGCATGTACGCCGACTACTACCTTCTCTTCGCCCGCACAGGCCCAAAGGAGGGTAGGCACAAAACCATAACCGCGTTTTTACTGAAGCGGAGCAGTTGCGTAGAGACCTCGCCTATTGAAGTAATGGGAATAGGAGGCTCCGGCACTGCCGAGGTGAAGCTCAACGGCTGTGAGGCCTCAGACGACGACGTGGTCGGCGAGGTCAACGGCGGCTGGAAAGTCGCAATAAACGGGATAAACATGGGCCGGCTAAACGTAGGAGCTCTCTCCCTGGGCATAGCTGAGGAGGCGCTCGCCCAGTCCATGGACTACGCCACGAGGCGCGAGGCCTTCGGGCGGAAAATAGCGGAGTTTCAAGTGATACAGCACTATATAGCGGAGATGTATATAAAGACTGAAGCCCTCCGCTCTCTTGTCTACACGGCCGCTAAGATGCGCGACGCAGGCGACCCCCAGTTCCCCCTCTATGCCCAAGCCGCCAAGGTGCTTGGGTCCCGCACAGCCGTCGAGGTGTCTAGAACCGCGGTTCAGATACTGGGCGGCTACGGCTACTCGAAAGACGCCCATGTAGAGATGCTGTATAGAGACGCGAAAGTCACCGAGATCTACGAAGGCACCAACGAAATAGTGCTAAACACGCTCTATAAGCTCCTAACCAAGGGCTGAACCTCTGCCGACATACACCCTCGCCTTTGGGAGACTGGGCAAGGCGTGAGGACGTCAACAAGCTGAGGAACGAGCCAGACTTTATGGAGTAGAGGAGCTGAGGTGGCTCTCGCAGAAAGAGTTTTGCGGCGTGTTTCACGACAGCTGGCGGAGATGCCTCCTACACGAGGCGGAGCTTCTTCGGCGCCGTGGTATGTGGAGACGCTTAGGTGGTTACGCCTATCTGCCGTATTATTGCGTAGGGGGCGTTTGCGGGGGCAAGCATGTCCCACCAGTAGACCTGTTTCTGCGCCTTGGACAGCTCCGCCACGTTTCTCACCACGTTTTCCATGGTGTCGGCTATGCGGATGTACTTCACCACGGCTACAGGCCTGCCGTCTTTGACCTCAAGCGCCACGTCGCGGCCCACCGTGGAGAACTGCCCAGTCTTCACGTTTTGGTACCGGGTATACCAGTTGCCGTGTATGTAGAAGCCGTTGCGGAGATCAGCCAGCAACGCCTCCAACTCCGCCGGCCCGTCCCCCGGAGCGATCTCCACATGGCCCGGCACAGGCCTAGCCCAGCCGTAGAGGGCGTGGCCCGTGGGCTCCATCCCCAGGGCGTGGGCTGTCCGCCTGGTGTGGATGAAGCCGCTGAGGATGCCCCTTCTGTACACCTCGACGGGTCTCGGCGGAGTCCCTTCGAAGTCGAAGGGGACGTAGCCGTGTGCCGACTCGTCGTAGGTCTTCTCCACTACGGTGAGTAGCTCGGAGGCCGCCTGCCTCCCCACGTCCTCCTTCGTGTAGCGGGAGCTGTTGGCCACGACCTCGGAGCCATTCGTCCAGAAGTACAGCAACTCCCCCACGAGGTGCCCAAACACGAGCGGGGACAGGAGAAGATCCGCCTTGGTGGGCTCTATACGCATCTGCGGCAGTCCCTTGGCCAAGGAGAGGAGTTGTGAGTTTTCTTCGCCTAGTTTCTCCGCCTTGATGTCGGCGACGCGCCTACCGGCGGTTGCGGCCATGGCGGAGAGCTCGCCTAGAAAAGACCGCATGGCCATATAGACCCTATTGACGGCGTACTGTCCTCCGCGCCCAGCCGAGTCCTCGTACTCAACTTCGACGTAGGATAGGTTGACGACGCCTGCACTTCTCTCTACCCAAGCCGCCGAGTCCACAGCCCTCTTCACAAGGTCAGGCAACTTCTCAAAGTCCTCCGGAGACTCGCGGCGGGTTGGGAGCCGCGGCCCCTCCACAGGCACGTAGAGGGGGTCCTCTGGAAGAGACGCCAACCTCTTCACCGCCTCCTCTATCTGCGCCAAGTCAGGAGTCCCGGTGGTGCTGAGAAACGTGGTTTTTCTCCCCTTGGCTAGGTATATGTAGATGTTGTCCACGTCCCAGCTCTTGAAGGCGGTGATTTCGTTGTTGGCGAAGCGGACCATGTAGTTCCTAACCCTTGTCTTCACGACAATGGCCTCGTCGACGTGGCGTTGCAGAATCTTCAGAATCATGGCACCACCCTGAGATTTCTACTCCTGAAGGTAGGCCCGCCCATGGTCACGGGGACGCCTTGCGACGGGTTGCCCTTGCCGCACGTGCCTACGAAGAGCTGGAAGTCGCGCCCCACAGCGTCTACGTTGCCCCACAGCTCTGGGGTGTCCACCTCGATGAAGCCCTTGATGGGCTGTTTCAGCTCGCCGTTTTCGATGAGGTACCCCTCGAAGATGCCGTATCTGCCGGAGTATCTGGTGTCGTTTATGTTCCACTCGGTGTAAGACGCCACGTATATCCCCCGCCTAGTGTCCCGTATAATCTCCTCAGGCCTCCAGTTGCCCGGCTCGAGGTAGGTGTTGGACATACGCGGTATGGGTTCTCTGTCGAAAGCCGACGCCCGCGCCCCCGCGTTGCTGTGGATGCCCAACACCGCGGCGTATTGCCTGTTTGTAATAAACTCGGTGGCCCAGCCGCCCCGCACCAGTTGCTTGGGCCTGGCCACCACGCCCTCCTCGTCCACGAGGTAGAAGCCGTAGGCGCCTGGCAACGCCGGGTAGTCAGTGATATTTACCAAGTCGCTCCCGATTTTAACCCTGAGGTTCCCCGGCCTTAGGTAGGACTCGCCGGCCTCCGCCCCCTCCCTGCCGTAGACCCTGTCGAGCTCGAAGGGGTGGCCTATGGATTCGTGCACAAATATGCCCGTCATCTCCGGGGCGAAGACCACGTCGTATCTCCCCGGCGAGACGGAGCGCGCCTTCTCCAGAAGCGCAGACACCTTCCGGGACTCCTCATCCACCGCCTTCTCCGCGCCCCGCAGGGGGTCGGCCGAGGTGCCGCCGAGGAATATATCCCTCTGGAGGCTGCCGAGAGACGGCTCGTGTTTGATAAACATGCCGAATACGTAGACCCTGGGTATCTTGCTGTAGGCGTCCGCCCCGTCGCTGGTCAACACGCGCTTCTCCGTCGTCCATATA
>Ga0326760_1000308_pt1 | contig 27967 bp, 25 predicted proteins | sample GCREP_S_FD_207668 | JGI IMG/M metagenome (GOLD analysis project Ga0326760, IMG submission 207668) | Hot spring sediment microbial communities from Geyser Creek Basin, Yellowstone National Park, WY, United States - GCR.EP_S | ecosystem: Environmental > Aquatic > Thermal springs > Near-boiling... | reverse complement strand
CTCTCGTAAACTGACGTGTCTCCCGTCTCGGGCGGCGCGGCGGGGTACAGCATGACGTCGGGGTAGCCGACCCTCCCGACGAAGACCGACGGCGGGCTCGAGCCGTAGAGCTGATCGCGGACGCGCGTCCTTGACGGCAGCGCGATGCGGCGCACTGGCAGCGGGCAGTAGACGAGGCCGCGCAGGCTGAGCCTGCTCATCACGTTTCAACCCTTCTTGAGATTCGACCGCTCACGCTGGGCGCCTTCCGGCACTTTTTAAGCTTTTCGCTTCTCGCGTGCTCTCTCGGCGCCCGCTTTCGGGGCGCGCTTTACATTCATCGATCGCGGCGCTGGGTCGCGCCGTGACGCCGTTCTTCGGCGCGCCGCGAGAGTGGCGCCGTGAGGCCCGGCGTCTCGGCGCGCTCAGGGATCCGCTGCCCGGCGGGCTCTCGCAGCCGGGACGGCGCAAGAGCCTATTTTAAATAATATTGCGGCATTTGCGGCGTGGACGCCTGGGGCATCCTGGAGGCGATGCTCGGACAGGCGCCGCTGGTGGCGGCAGCAGTGGCGGCACTTTACGTGGTGTTGAGCAGAAGGATCGATAGAATGGAGAGGCGGATCGAGGTGCGGCTGGGCCGCCTCGAGGAGCGGGTCGACAGGCTTGGCTGGGCGTTTTGCGCTTTCAGCGAGGCGTTGCTCGAGACTCTCTCCGCCAAGGGCGTCTTGTCTGTCTCCGAGGCGAGAGCGCTAGCGGGGTATTTGAAAGCGATTCCTCACGTCACGTCGAGGTACTACACCGAGGAGGTGCGGAGAAGGCTTGCTGAAATTCTAAAGGCTGTCGAGGAGGGCAGTTTCACGCCCGGCGACGTGAGGGAGCTCCAGCGCATAGCAAAACTCATCGAGAGGGAGGCAGAGGAGGGCGGGCGCGAGGACCTCGTGGCTTACTACTACAGGCTTAGGATGCTCATCGCCGTGCTGAAGGGCGTGCTGCGCGGCCAGGGCAGGTGGCCGAGGGAGTGGGACCGTGAGGGTGTGTAGCTCCCCCCTCCCTCCCGAGAGGGGCTGATTTCGCGCGGCCTTCAGCCCTGGCAGCCGTGCCTCGTAATGTAAGCGTAGAGCTCCCTTACGGGCGGCGAGAGCCCTCAGTCAGCGTCCTGACGCCCTCCACGCCTATGTACCGTGCTGGTGCGACTGCGGCGGCTGCAAGCGCGACGCCGGCAGCGCGAGCGCCCTCCCTGCGCTCGGCCGACAGGCATCATAAAGCCCAGCGAGGCTCCCTACAGGCTCGGCCTGCGACGCGCTGCCGCGGTGCAGGGCGCCGCGCCTCAGGCTAAAATTTTGAATGACCTGACTGCTCAGTGAAATCAGGCGCGAGTGCCGACGAGGCGGTTAGGCTGGCCAAAGAGCGCTCGCTCTCAGAGTGGAGTCTCATCACGCGCGTGTCCCTCATGGATGCTAGCGAGCTCGGCGAGGGCGGTCTCTTCCCGCACGTGAGAGCCAGCGGCGGGAGACTCCGCGTCAACTCTCTCGACAGGCTCGTACACGTCGTGAGGGCAGGGGCCTTCGCGCGCGCTCTCGAGACCGCTGTCGAGGCGTTGAAAGGTGGGGGCATAGTGATAGTGGCGGGGCCTCGGGGCACCGGGAGGTCGACGCTCGCCGCTGCCATTGCATGGGAGCTGCTCGCGGGAGGCGCGGTCAAGACGGTCGCGCTAGCGTCCAGCAACAGCGCCGTTGCGGCATTTCTAAGGCGCTATGGAGAATTCGCCGACATTATCGGAGGCGTGCTTATGATTTGCGACATGAGACCACGCGAGCTCCCCGCGCTCAGAGCTAGAGAGGTCGTGATGGACATCGCGCGGGGGCGCGACGGCGGCGGGCCGCCGGTTTTGCTGCTTCTTTCTGACAGGGCTTACAGCGCGGCGGGCGAGAGCATTAAAGAGCTGCCAGGAGCGCGCGAAATCACCGCGTATTACGACGCAGAGCTCCTGAGAGAGCTGATATCGGTGCACGCAGACGGCTGTGCCGACAGGGTCGGTAGGGAGGGGCTCGATGCAATAGCGCGCGAACTGATGAGACTCAACGAAGGCCACGCCGTCACCGCGGCGCTGCTCGGCAGCGTGCTGAGCGCTGCTGGTTGCGATGCGGGCGCCGCCCTTGAGCTGCTCAGAGTCTCTGGTTATGATGCCGTCAAGCTTGCCGCGCGCGCCTTGAATATCGTGGCGCCGTCCGGGCCTCTGTGCAAGGCGGCCGCGCTGAGGAGGCCGTTCGCCCGCTGGACGCCTGCCGGCAGGCCGATAGTGCCGCCGGGAGTGCTGGAGCTACTCGGCGGCGCGCCCGCACTGCTGGCGTATAGACAGCACGACATAATCGAGGAGGCCCTGGAGGCGTCGCTCGCCGAGTGCGGGGCGCAGCCAGTGCCTGAGAGCGAGCAAGAGGCCGTGGACATGTTCGTGAGGGAGTTCGGCGGGGCGCTCTCGGGGCGGCTGCGAGAGCTCGCCGCGGCCTGTCTTGAGGACGTGGCCTCGGCGCTTGGATGCGCCATTGCCGGGTGCGAGGAGCCGCAGGACGGGGGAGGGGCGCGCTGCGAGGCTCTGAGGTACATCAAGGCGGGCGGCGCGGTGCCGCCGCTCACCGCCGCGCTGGCAGCGCGCGGGGCGGGACGCGCCAGCCCGCTTGTGCAGTCCCTCGCTGAGCATCACGGCGAGGCGCTCCGGGCGGCGAGAGAGCTGGCGCCCGGGCCCCCGCAGCGCCGGGAGGGCGCGCTTGTGGGGCTCGCGGCAATTGCCGCCGGCGCTGCGGGGGCCAAGGTGCGTGTCGGCGCTGAGGACGCCGGCCTGCTCTTGAGGCTGGCCGTGCGCGCGGTGGACAGCGGCGTCGTGAAGCCGCGCCGCGCCTGGCTCGTCCTGTCCGCGCTAGAGCCTCTCGCCGACATCGCCCCGCAGTACTACCTGGCGCTGCTGCACGCGACCTCGGCGCTCGCGCTTGACAGGCTGGCGGCAAAGCTCGTCTACGCGCTGACGGGTTACGTGTACGGCTCGCACGAGGAGGAGCTGGCGAGACTGGAGTGGCCCCTCCTGCTGGCGGCTGAGACGTACGCGAGACTTCTGGGCGCCTACGCCGCGCTCTTGAGCGCGGAGGAGCGCGAGGGGGCCGTGCTGCAGATATGCGCCATTCTTGAGAGGCTGCGCGCCGCGGGAGACGAGCTCTCCGCGCTCGGCCGCGCCCTCGTGCTCGCGCCGCTCCTCCGCAGTCCCTACGCCTCTGCGCTCGTCGAGCTTAAGTGCGGCATTGACGTCGTGCAGGAGATTGCCGGCGCGATACGCACCCTGGAGGGAGCAGCGTGGGACGGCGCGTCCGTCGGCGCCGCGGCCGAGCTCGCAGGGCTCGCGTCTAGGAGCGCAAGGGAGGTCGTCGTGGACGCCATGGCGCGGGCCGCGCACGCGCTTGCAATCCGCCTGCTGGAGCTGGCGCGGCCCTTGGAGGCGTCCGAGGCCTTCAACAAGGCGGCTCTCGCATACCGTGAGCTAGGCGACCGGGCCGGCTACCTCATCAGCCGGAGCATGTCCATTCGCGCGAGAGTCATGGCGGCAGAGGACATGGCGGATTACGCCGACGCGGCCGGCGGGCTCGAGGACCTGCTGCTAGAGGCCGTGAGCGCCGGGGAGCGCTCGGCTCAGTACGCGGAGGCGCTCTCGGCGCTGGCTAGCGAGTATGCCGTCTACCTGGCCTCAATCGGCGCGCTCGACAGGCTCGAGAGGGCAATGAGAAAGCTGCGGGGCGCGCTCCTCCAGCCGGCGCTCACAAAACTCATGCTGAGGGCAATGGGCGCGCCAGTTGAGGTCGGGCCGGACGAGCTCCTGCACGACGTGGACGTCGACGTGAGGTACGCGCCGGCGCTCGCGGCGGCGCTCGGCGTCAAGGACAGAGACGGCGCCCTCTCTGACTGCGGCAGTCTGGCGGACGAGAGCCGCTACAATCTATGCGTCAATGCGATTCTCGCGCTCGGGGGCGACCAGCAGGCGCTCGACGCCCTCTGGGGCATGCTGAGCGACGAGGTGGCGGAGAGAATCGCGCTGACCGAGGGCGCGGAGCTGGTCCACCTGCTCGCGCCGGGCAGCTCGTCCGCCCAGCTCGCCCTGTCGCTTCACGCGCTTCTGAGCGGGCGCGCGGAGCTGGCAAGGGCGCACCTGCTGCGCGGCTCCGAGGAGTTCTCCGGCCTACTCGGCGAGCTCTTCAGGGGTGCTCTCGCGTCGTGCTGCGATCCCGGGCGCGAGGAGTTCAGGCTGGCCCTCCTGAAGCTCTTTTACTATCACGTCTAGCCAGCCCCCACTCCTCCTCCATCGACCTGCAGCGGGCCCCCTCCCTCGCGCATAGCACTTCTACCTCCCGGCGTACTCTGCGCCACCATTCCGGGCTCGGCTCGCCGGCGCCGAGCGCGGCGCGAAGCCGCGCGCCGGCGCGCGGAGTCGCGCGGTATCTGTCGTAGACGAGCTCGGCGCCTATCCTGCGGGCCAGCGCAATTACGCCGCCCAGCTCGCGCGCCGAGTCGTTATAGCCGGGTATTATCGGGCCCAGGAATATCCACACCCGCACGCCGCGCCCCACCAGGATCTCGGCGGCTCTGGCGCGCGCCAGAGGGCTCGGCGCGCACGGCTCCGCCGCGCTGGCTCTCTCGCCGAGCGACGTTATTGTAAAGCCGACGTCAACTGCGTGGCGGTATTTTACAATCACGTCCAGGTCGCGCAGCACGAGATCGGACTTCGTCTGGATCGACACGCGGAACCCGGCGCCTGCGAGTACCTCCAGAGACGCCCTGGCGAGCATGTACTCCCGCTCCGCTGGCTGGTAGGGGTCGGTGACCGTCGAGAGGCCCACGACGCCTGGCGCTAGCCGCCTCACCTCTCTCTTGAGGAGCTCCGGCACGTTTTTCTTGACGTACACGACCTCTCCCCACGCGGAACCCGGAGGCCCCCTAGTGAGATCTGCGGCGTAGCAGTAAATGCACGCGTGAGAGCAGCCGGCGTAGGGATTCAGCGCGTAGTCGTACTCCGGGAGTCTCGAGGGTACCAGCGCCTGCCGGGCCCTGATCTCGTACGCCCTGTAGCTGCAGGGCATCGTGTAGCAGCACTGGCGGCAGGGCTTAATAAGGGCGGCGCCCGGCCCGGCGTGAGGGCGCTGGCACTGGCCCTCGCGGCGCTGTCGTCCGCCGGCCTTGCGATATCGGCCCTGCTGCTCTACGAGCTCGAGGCGCTGCGAGAGCTCCCGCCCTTCTGCGCCTCGGGCGCCGGGGCCTTGCCGGGCGTCCCGCTGGACTGCGCCAGAGTTTTAACGAGCGTGTACGCGCGCGCCGGCCCCCTGCCGCTAGAGGCCCTCGCCGCCGCCTGGTTCGCGGCCAGCCTGGCGGCGTCTCTTGCGCTGCTAGCGCGCCCGGGCAGGAACGCCGCGCGTTTCCTCCTGCTGTGGGGGCTCTTGGGGGCCGCGGCCGTGCCCTACCTAGTCTACGTCGAGCTTGCAGTGCTCAGGGCGGTGTGCGTCTACTGCACGGCAATGCACGCGCTGATAGCCGCCAGTCTCGCCCTGGCGATCGCTCTCGCGAGGAGGGCCGCGCCGCTCTCCAGGTAGGGCGGGGCGTTTTGCGCGAGTGCCGGCGTCTCACTTTAAATGGGCCGCGCCGTCACGAGCTGGAGATGCCGCGCTTCTGCGTTATCGTGAATGGCGTTGAGGTGTGCAGGGAGTGGGCGTGGGAGAGAATCGCGGCCGTGAAGGAGGAGTTGAAGAGACTTGGCTTCCGGTGGGACGGCGCCGGCTGGCGCGGCAGGACGCGGGACCTCGGCGTGATCGTGAAGCTCAAGCACTTGATTAACCTCAGCGAGAAGGAGTACATCTCGCTGCTGTCAACGCTGGCGCGCGAGACACAGGGAGGTGCTGTCGTCGCAATCGGCCAGCTGCCGGAGGGCCTCAGGGACTGCGTGCTCGCCAGCGAGGGGGGCACGCACCTCGTCTCGCTGACGAGATTCCTGCGCGAGTTCGTGGCGCGCGACAGGAGCATAGCGCAGGCAGAGACGTTCGAGGGGCTCGTGGAGGCCGGCATCGGCAAGCTCAGAGAGCTGCTGCGCGGCGTGCAAGTGCTGGGAGACCTGGACGCGGCGCTGGAGAGCGCCAGGGAGTTCGTGCTCTCCTCCGAGAGGCTGAGGGAGCTGTTCAGCAGGAGGAGGAGCTGGAGGACGGCGGCAGTGGGCCCCGTCACTGCCAGGCTGAACTTCCTGGCGTCCGGGCTGCTGAGGCGCCTGGCCGGGCTCAAGATGAAGTACTACGTCGTCAGGAAGGACGGGAGCGTTGAGGAGAGGGACATAAGGCTGGCGCGCGTCGAGCGAAGCGGCGGGACCTACGTGGTCAGATTCCCGGTATTCGCGCGCGATGCGGTGATCGGCATACTCAGAGAGCTTGGCTACGCGATTAGGCAGGAGCAGGTCGAGTACCCGGTAGTGCAGTACAGGAGGTCGCTCTCCCTCCACCCGTTCCAGGCAGAGGCGGTGGAGAGGTGGGCCGCGCGCGGGATGCGGGGCACCGTCGTGATCCCGACGGGCGGCGGCAAGACGTACATAGGGATGGAGGCAATGTACAGGGCCGGCACGTCGGCGCTAGTGCTGGTAGTGACGAGGGAGCTCGCCCTCCAGTGGGCAGAGCGCATAAAGAGGCACCTCGGCATTGCGCCGGGACTTCTCGGGGGAGGCTCGCACGAAGTGAGAGACGTGACCGTTGCCATTTACAACTCGGCGGTCAGGCACGTGGGCGAGCTGGTGGGGAGGTTCGGCTTGGTGATATTCGACGAGGCGCACCACGTCCCGGCCGAGACCTTCAAGGAGGTTGCCCTGAAGCTGGACTCTCCCCGCAGGCTGGCCCTCTCGGCGACCATAAAGCGAGAGGATGGAAACGAGCACATAGTCTACGAGGCGGTGGGCCCCGTGGTGTACCGGGCGTCGTACATGTCAATGGTGGAGGCAGGCCTCGTGGTTCCCGTGGAGCACTACAGGGTGTACGTCAGAATGACTGCAGAGGAGTCGGCGGCTTACAGGTCACTGCCTGGCGACAACCCAATAGCGCTTAGAAACGCTGCGGCGAGAAGCTCCAGCAAGGTGCCAGTCGCCGCGCGCATAGTGGCCAGAGAGGTCGAGCTGGGGTCCAAGGTCCTCGTCTTCACGCAGTTCATAGAGCAGGCGGAGGAGATTTACAGGAGGCTGCGCGAAGCCGGCATTGCGGCCGAGCTAGTGACGTCCGAGAGCGGCAACAGAGACGTGGCGCTCAGGAGGTTCAGCGCCGGCGCCGTCAGATGCATCGTGACGACGACCGTGCTTGACGAGGGCGTTGACGTGCCGGATGCCGACGTTGCTGTGATAGTCAGCGGCACCGGCTCCGTGAGGCAGATGGTACAGCGCGTGGGGAGGGTCGTGAGGGCGTCGCCGGGCAAGAGGTGGGCAAGAGTCTACGAGATAATTGCGAGAGGCACTATAGAGGAGGCGCTCTCGAGGGCCAGGCACTTCGACGACGTGGTGGAGGAGGTCGCGTGCAGGGCAGTGCCGGACAGCGAGCTCGACGCGCTCCTCGGCAGGATCGCCGCGAGGGTCAGGAGCTCTGCTGCGTCGCGCCTCTGACGTAGCTCTCGTACTTGTGGACTAGATGGGGCGAGTTGCCGCTCTCGGGCACCAGCAGCACGAACTCAACGTCGCCGTTGTCATACTTATAGCTCCTCCAGTACCTGAAGTATAGATCTCTCGGGAGGTAAATCATGCCGAGCTTCTTACTGCCGAACGCGTGTTTCATCTTGCAGTTGCAGCCGGCTATTGGCTCGTCGGTAGCGATGAAGTACCCGGTGTCGCAGTCGCAGAGCCAGAACGTCTTGCCTCTCACGTGGACAAAGATGAATGCATTCACTCTACCTCGCGACCTCCTGTAGACTGGCTCTATGACCCCCTCCAGATAAAGCACTGGTCTCAGCGTGAGGTGAAGCGGAATCACGGCCATGTGGCCGCCCGCGAGGCGCCAGTAGTACCCCCTTCCCCTCTTCACCGGCTCCACCACTCCCTTGAAGTACAGCAGTCTCAGCGCCTTCATTACTCTGTGGCGCGGCACGCCCAGCGCCTCGGCTATTTCGGCTGCCGTCAACTCGCCCCTGTTGCTGAGAAGCCAGACTATCTGGCCCTCCACGACTCCTATTTTAGCGTCCGGTAATATAAATGTGGGTGCCCATATAACATCTATCCTACCGCGGTGTCAACCGTGCTGTTTAAACGAAGCCGTGTGTGTGTGCGTGGCGCTGATAATCCAGCGGTCGGTCACATTTCCGCCGATAGGGCTCAAGAAAATCGACGAGTACGTCACGTACGTGGCGAGGCGCGCTGCAATGCTCGCCGAGCTGAGAGAGCGGGGGCTCGAGATAGGGCGCGGGCGCGGCGACATAACGAGATTTCTCGAGAGAGTGGGCGCCGTCCAGTACGACGGGGCGTGCGTCCGCCTGACAAGCGTCGGGGCATTGCTGGTGAGCCTTAAGGAGAGCCTAGGCCTCCCGGCCTACCACGCCCTGCTCTACCAGAGAGTGCCGCAGTACAGAGTTGTTGTGGACGTCGCGGCCGAGAGGCTGGAGGTAGGCGCCGAGGATCTCTACGCGGCGGCCAACGAGAGAATTTCTAAGCTGTCGTCGAGCGCCTGGCTGAACAGAGTTGCGTTCAGGGCGCTCGTGAGGCTGGCAGAAGACGCGGGCGCTATTTCAAGGCAGCGCTCTCTCATCCGCTTTCAGGGAGACCCCGTCGTGAGGGCCGTGCTGGACTACTGCGAGAGGCGCTGCCTAAAGATCGGGCGCGAGTTCTACGCGGGAGTCGGCGAGGTGCTGGTGAGCGAGTGCAGCAGGATAGAGCCGCCGCACGACATGTACAGAGTTGACGTGAGCTGCGTGGTGAGGAGCGTGTACGGCGCGTTCGCGCCCTAGGCAGCGGGATCCGTATTTAAAACCCCGCGACGCTCGCTCTTCGTGCGGAGGAAGGAGGCGCCGCGCGGCCCCACTCTGCTTGACTTCATGGCGGGCGGGAGGCGCGGCGGGGAGGCCGGGGCGGAGGGGGCAGCGAAGCCCGAGGGAGCGCGAGAGAGAGACGTGGCGGAGGAGCTGTATGCATATATCAAGAGCAGGGGGAGGGCCGGCAAGGACGACGTAATGCAGTGGGCCAAGGCCAGGGGGGTCTCCGCTGCGGAGCTCATGAGGGCCATCGAGTCTCTCACGTCGCGGAGGCGTCTCAGGAGGAGGCTTGACGACGAGGGGAATCTCGTTTACGAGGCCCTCGCATAGCGGGGCTGCCGGAAGACTTTTAGTACCCGGCAGGAGGGGGAGGGCCATGGGGATCTGAAGCTCCTGGCCGGTTACAATCCGCAGGCCGTCGAGAGGGAGGTCCTCGAGTTCTGGGAGAGGAACAGGATACCCGAGAAGTGGAGGGCGCGGCGCGGCGGGCGCGTCTTTGCATTCCTAGAGGGCCCGCCGACGACTAACGGAATGCCTCACGTCGGCCACGTACGGGGCCGCACGTACAAGGACGTCGTGCTCAGGTACTACAGGCTGAGAGGGTACGACGTGTGGGCTCAAGCCGGCTGGGATATGCAGGGCATGCCTGTTGAGTGGGAGGTCGAGAAGAGGCTCGGGCTGAGAAACAAGAAAGACGTCGAGAAGTTCGGCCTGGAGAACTTCGCGGCGGCGTGCAATGCGCTCGTGGACGAGTATCTCGCCTACTGGAGGGAGTGGGGGACCCGGAGGCTGGGGCTCTGGCTAGACCTGGAGGGCGCGTACGAGACCCGGCGGCCGCAGTACATAGAGTATGCGTGGCGCCTGGTCAAGAGGGCGCACGAGGAGGGGCTTCTGGTGGAGGACTACAGAGTGCTGTGGTTCTGCCCGCGCTGCGAGACCTCGCTGAGCGACCACGAGGTGGCCCTGGGCTACGAGGAGAGGGAGGACCCGTCAATTTACGTAAAGTTCCGGGTCGAGGGCTCGGACAGGGAGTATCTCGTCATATGGACAACTACTCCGTGGACAATTGTCGACAACGAGGCCGTTGCCGTGAATCCCGACCTCGCGTACGCCAAGGTCGAGGTCGAGGGCCGCGAGTGCTGGTGGCTCGCCGAGGCGCTGGTGCCGCAGCTGATGGCAAAGTTCAACATCAAGAGCTGGCGCGTGGTTGACAGGAGGCCGGGCAGGGAGCTCGTCGGCATGCATTACGCACACCCGCTGGCCGAGGAAGTGCCGGAGCGGGCGGCAAGACCGCACGCGGTCGTCGCGGCCAGTTTCGTCACGCTGGAGCAAGGAACTGGGCTCGTGCACTTAGCGCCAGCGCACGGTCCCGAGGATTTCGAAGTTGCCAGGAAGTGCGGCATGCCGATCACCAATAGCGTTGAGGCCAGCGGCGTGTTTAACGAGCTGGGCGGCAAGTACAGCGGCAAGCACGTGTATGACGTGGAGAGTGAGGTGATACAGGACCTGAAGGCTAAGGGCCTCCTGGTGCACGAGGAGAGAGTGCGCCACGAGTACCCGCACTGCTGGCGCTGCGGCTCGAAGCTCATCATGCGCGCTGACAGGCAGTGGTTCATTGCCATCTCCAAGATCAGCGACAGAGCGTACTCGGAGCTCCGGGGCGTGAGGGTCGTGCCCGAGAAGCTGAGAGATAGATTTGACAGATTCGTGGAGAGCGCCAAGGACTGGAACATCTCAAGAAGCAGGGTGTGGGGCACTCCCCTGCCGGTGTGGAGGTGCAAGAGAGACGGGCGGATCATGGTAGTGGGCTCGCTTGAGGAGCTGAGGAGGCTCGCGAAGGAGCTCCTGCCAGTTGACGACTTCAAGCTCGTCCACAGGCCGTGGATCGACCGCGTGATGCTCTCCACCCCGGACTGCGACGAGTGGGTGAGAGAGCCGTATGTGATGGACGTGTGGCTTGACAGCGGGGTGGCGTGGATTGCATCGGTTGACGGCGAGAGGAATAGAGAGCTCTGGGAGAGGCTGTTCCCCTTCGACTTCATCACAGAGGGCGTTGACCAGACCCGGGGCTGGTTCTACTCGCTGCTCGTGACATCGGTGCTTTACACGGGCAGGGCGCCATACAAGGCTATACTGATCCAGGGGCTTGTGCTAGACAAGCACGGGCAGAAGATGTCAAAGAGCAAGGGCAATGTGATATGGGCCGACGACTTGCTCGAGAAATACGGGGCCGACCCCGTCAGGCTCTACATACTGACAAAGGCGGCGCCCTGGGAGGACCTGGCGTTCGACCCGGACGAGGTGAGGCGCGCCGTCAGCGACCTCAGCATTCTCTGGAATGTAGTGAGATTCGCCGACATGTACATGACGCTGGATGGCTTCTCCCCCGAGAGGCACCCCCTCGAGAGGCTGGCCGGCAGCCTCCTCGACGAGGACAGATGGATGCTCTCAGAGCTCAGCCAGATGATAACGAAGTTTGTCAGGCACATGGAAGACTTCGAGCTGCACAAGGCCGCATCCCTGTGGAGGGATTTCGTCGTTGAGACACTGAGCCACCACTACGTGAGGCTCGTGAGGAGGCGCGTGTGGGCCGAGGAGCCGAGGCCCGACAAGTTTGCGGCATACGCCGTGCTGCACCACGCGCTGAAGAGCGTGCTGATACTGGGCTCGGTATTTGTGCCATTCATAACAGAGTACCTATGGCAGGCATACGTGAGGAAGTACGAGCGCGACGCGCCGGAGTCCGTCCATCTGGCGCAGCTCCCGGGCGCGGGGCCCGCGGACGCGGGCCTTCTCGAGACGTTCCGCGAGCTATTCACTGTGTTCTCAATACTCGCCGAGGCCAGGAATAGGGCCGGCATCAAGCTGAGGTGGCCGCTGCGCGAGGCCTACGTCAGCGGGGCGAGGCACGTTGAGAGATATGCCGAGCTGCTGAGGTACCTCGGCAACGTCAAGGAGGTGAGGGCCGGTCAGTGCCCGGAGGACTACATCAAGGCGGGCGAGCGCGGCATTGAAGTCTGCATCCCCGGGAGGGTTGAGCCGGAGCTCTACTACGAGGCCCTCGCGCGCGAGATCGTGAGGAGGGTTCAGGTAATGCGCAAGGAAATGGGCCTCGACGTGAGCGAGACTATTAGCGTGTTCGTGGAGGCCGGCTCGGAGGACGTGAGGAGAGCGGTTGAGACATTCCACGATTACATAGCGCGCGAGACCAGGGCCGTCGAGGTGAGACTTGGCAGCGCGGCGGGAGGGAGGGAGTGGGAAATAGATGGCAAGACCGTGAGAATAAAAATTGGGAGGGCCGGGAGCCCGCGGCCTGTCTAGCGAGAGGCGCGGGGCCAGGCCCTCAGCCGGGTAGGGGCTTGCTCACCAGATCCTCGTAGAACCACTACATCACGGGCTGTCGCGCAGTGACGAGCGCCCTAAAAACTTTTTTCAGCTCGCGCGCCGGACTCTTTTGCCGTCTGTGACGAGAGCGACCGCTGGCGACCGGTGAGGCGGGTTTACAGCGCCGAGGCGGCTAGTGCGGCGCCTTCTGTCTTACCGTCTCTGCGTGAATGCGGCTCAGCCTCTCGTATACCTCCAGGAGCAGATTCATGGACCTCAAGTGCTCCAGCATCTCGCTCGCGGAGAGTCTCTCGATCTCCCTGCCGAGCTGCAGTATCTTGTCAAAGATTATCCTCCTGACCTCTCTCAGCTGCACGACCTCGAGCGCCTGCTGGGCCTCCTCCTCGCTCCTGACGACAACCACCGCCCTCTCGCAGTTGGCGCAGTAGAGCTCGCCTGTCTTGAGCTTGACTAGCACGGTGCCGCATGCCGGGCACGTGTACGCCGTGAGCACGGCTCCGGCTCTGACCAACTGCGCTATCTTCTTCACCGGATCTCTCTCCCCCTCCATGCCCCCCTCATCTCCCCGCCGTCCCCCGGGAGCGGGAGGCCCCGGGAGGCCTATCGGCGTTCCTGAGGCTCGGCGGCGGGGCAGAGCGTGTGGCGCGACGGCGCCGGGGCGGCCTGTGGGCGGCAATGCAGCTGGGCAGCGGTCTGCCCATGTGACGGGCTAGACAGCTATGGTTAATAAGCATTCAAAACTCGCTCGGCGCGACCAGCACGGCGCGGAAAAAGAGGGGTTGGGATCTGGCCGTCTGCAGCAATTCCATCGAGACGCCTCACTGCCCACAATATTGGGGACGCCGTCCCTGCCCGCCTCGGGGCCGCACCTCGGGCATGCCGGAATCCGGCAGCGCCCACCTCTCATCGGATAGCCCTCACCCTCCTTCAGCTCCCTCACCGAGCTTCCGTCTACACGTCAGCCGCAATCGCCGCGCCTGATCACCTGCCCTCCCAGCCACCCCGCACGCCCGCGGCGCGGACAAACCCCTCGGCGGGGCGCCTCGGCGGGCCTTGCTCGGGCAGCTCTATCCTGCCGTTGCTCCGGCAGAGTCTCTGCTGGACCTCCGGCGGCGGTCTCTCTATGTCGTGGCGCAGCAGCGCCTTGCACGCCCTCATGTCGCGCCGGAAACCTGCTGCGTGTAAGCAACCCGCACAAGAAGTCTTGAGAAGCCGCCGAGAGCGCTCTCTGCGAAGCCGCGCGAGTAAACCCACGCGTCAAGCCGCGGCGGATGACGTTAAAGCCTGTGCGCTGCCGGCGGCGTGGACAATGCCGGTATTCTGCGCGCGCTCCTCCTAACGCTCGGGGGCGGCCTGAGCCATGCCGTGAGCGTCTTCAGGCAGCTCTCTGACCTCCAGCTCGAGCTGATAATTGGCGGCAGCGTGATAGTAAACGGCGTGCCGGTAGTGGGAAAGGGCACGAACAGCGTTGTGTTCAAGTGCAGGCCCGCCGTCGGCAACTTCGTCCTAGCGTGCAAGCTGAGGAGGGGGGATGCGAGCAGACAAACTCTCGCGCGCGAGGCGCAGCTCCTCAAGCTTGCGAACTCGGTCGGCGTGGGGCCCGAGCTTTACGCGTACGGCAGGGACGTCGTGGCGTGCAGGTACGTCGACGGGGCGTTCATAGACGAGTGGTGGGCGTCCGCGGCGGCGGAGAGGAAGCGGGCGCTCGTGGAGGAGCTGCTGAGCCAGGCCTTTAGGCTGGATGCGGCCGGGATATCGCACAACGAGCTGTCCAGGCTCGAGAGGCACGTGCTAGTCGAGCGGGACAGGCCCGTGATCGTAGATTTCGAGTCGGCAACTCTCGGCGGCGGGAGCAATGTAACGCAGGTGGCGAGCGGGCTGGCGAGGCTCGGGCTCAAGCTCCCGGTGCCGGCGCTGAGGGAGTACAAGAGGTGCAAGTGTGACGAAGCATTCAGGAAAGTATTGCTGTCATTTCTTAACCAGCTCTAGACATGCCCTCCAGACCCTGTCGCCGAGATGGTGCATGTTGAGCAGCACCTTGCCCCTCTGCATCTGCAGGATCTCTGCGCTAGAGTACAACGAAAGGGTCACGGCAATTGTGCGCGCCCTCTCGTCTGTCACGAGCACGACGGCACGGCTGCCGAACTCGCCGGCAATATGCTTGATGCCGGGGCGCATGACGTCGGCGCCATTGACTATCCGCACGGCGGCGCCTGCATCCACGACCGCCATGGGGTACGGCGGCAGGAGCCTCCTTCTCTCGGACTTGTGGACCAAATACAGCGTGGGGAGCACGTAATTGCCGGCGTCTCTCCGCGACGTTCTCAGCAGCAGCGGCTCTCCGTCGATCAGGTACAGGAATTCTCTCTCCGACAGCTGTATCTCGTCGACAGCGCCAGCGCCCTCCAGCACGGGCGCGAGGGCGGTGCACTGCTCGCGCAGCCTCTTGACGTCCTTGTTGCTCAGCCTGACCCGCCTCACCGCCAGCCCAGTTGCCGGCCGGCTATTAAGCATGGCCACGACCCCTCACGCCCCGAGAGGCGGGCTGTCCCGGCCGTTGTGCCGGCCGCATCTCGCACGCCCCCCACGCAGTTTTTATCGAGCCGCCGGGCGCTAGTGCCGCACTGCGCCAGGAGGGCGGGCACCCGCCGGTGCATGATTGATTCGCGCCTTGGCCCCGCCAGGCCTCCTCGCTGCGAGATGTCACTGTGACTATACTAACCCCCTTTGCCTGCGCCCTTTTATTTATAACCGGGTGCCTTGAGTTCTTACAGTGAACAAGTTGCTGAAAGCCACGCTGAATATCGTAGAGAGCCGGGGGGAGTCGTTATTCTTAGACGCGTCCGAGTCCTACGCGTACACCCTGGTTGCGAGGTTCGGGAACAAGAAGTTCCTGCTCAAGGTGTCGCAAGACGCCGAGAGAGTCTCGAGCAGCGCTGTGCGTGACATAAAGCTCATTGGCAGCTGCACGAAAACGCCGAGCGCCTTAATAGTGTCCCGCGTTAAGGGTCAGGTGCTACAGAGAGGCATTGTCTACATCCGGGGCGGCGCGTTCTTCATGTCTCTCTCGACGTTCATTGACATGCTGGACGGCAAGGAGCCTGTCTTTAAGCTGAGCCGCGGGACCGTGACGGCAGCTGTGAACGGCAAGAGGCTGAGAGAGAGGAGAATTGAGGAAGGGCTGAGCCTGAAGAACCTGGCTGAGAAGCTCGGCGTGACTCGGGAGACAGTATACCGTTACGAGCGCGAGGAGGTAGAGGTGCCCGCGAAGATCGCGAAGAGACTCGCGGCGCTTTTCGGAGAGGACGTCATACACAGAGTTAAAATCGACGAGGCGCCGAGAGTGACCCCGGAGGACCTCCTGAGCAGGCACGTGGGCGGGAGCACGTACAGGCTCGTCGAGAGCCACCCAGACGCCGTGAGGGTGACCGATGACAACAAGGCAGTCTTCATATCGGCAAGCCGGGAGAAGTACGAGAGGGCTGCAGAGCTGGCTAGCGCCCTCGGCGCGGAGATAGAGAGGGCGTGACTCACTTAGTGCTCAGAGAGGAGGGGAGCGTGAGGTTCTACGCGCCTGACGTGAGTAAGTACGGCAGCATATACGCTGCGCCGGTGTTCTACAATCCCGCCATGGAGAGGAATAGAACGCTGTCAGTGCTGCTGCTTAAGGCATACGGTAGCATTTACGGGGGCGGGCTGTCAGTCTGCGAGCCGCTTAGCGGGACCGGCGTCAGAGGGATGAGGTACGCCGTTGAGAGCGGCGTTGTGGGCAGACTTGTGCTCAACGACATATCTAAGGAGGCCGTCGAGACGATAAAAATGAATCTAGAGCTGAGCGGCATTGATGCCGAGGTGTACAACGAGGACGCGAATGCCCTGCTCTACAGGCTCGCGGGCGCGTGCGACTTCGTGGACATAGATCCCTTCGGCTCGCCAGCGCCGTTCATGCACGCAGCATTCAGGGCGCTGAGGGACGAGGGCCTCATCTGCGTGACGGCGACGGACACCGCGGTGCTCACCGGCAAGCACCCCAGGAAGTGCCTGCGCCGCTATGGCTCAGCCGTCAGGAGGACTCCGTTCTACATAGAGGTGGGCCTGAGGGTGCTGATCGGATACGTGGCCAGGGTAGCGGCGTCTGAGGACTTTCAGGTCCAGCCGCTCATCGCGTACTGGGAGGGGCACTACTTCAGAGTGTGCGCGAGGGCAGTGAGGGGGGCCAGGGATGCAGACGACGCGCTCGGGCAGGTGGCCTACATCGAGTACAGGCGGGGCGAGAGGAGGGTAGTCAACCGCCCCGGCGAGCGCTCGCTGGGGCCTCTGTGGGTGGGGCCGCTGGGAGATCCCGCTGTGGTGCGCAAGATGGCCGAGCACGGGCCCCACAGGGACTTCCTCCTGCTGCTGGAGGAGGAGTACTCGGCGCACGTGCCGTGGTACTACAGGGTGCCAGAGTTTGCGGTCGAGGGCAGAAGCGTGAGGCTCAAGGAGGCGCTCGCGGCGCTTAGGGGCGCGGGGATCTACGCCGTGAGGACCCACGCGGCCAGCGACGGGTTTAAGGCAGAGGCCTCATACGGCGAGGTCAGGCGCGCGCTGTTCATGTAGCCGGCCGGCGGCTCGGATTATAATCCGGCGTCTCTGCAGCGGCATGCCGCGAGTAATCGCCGTGGCGGGGCTGCCCGGCTCGGGGAAGACCACCGTGGCGAAGATTCTCGAGAGGTACGGCTACGCGTACTACTGCCTCGGCGACATTGTCCGCGAGAGGGCACAGGAGCTCGGAGTCCCGCCCGACAAGGCGGCAGTCCTCTCCAGGCTCAGGGAAGGCAGGAGAGCGCTTGCCGCCGCGCTCCTCAAGAGGGTCGGCAGCAGCGAGAGAATTGTGATAGACGGCGTCAGGAGCCCCGAGGAGCTGGAGGCGCTAGAGGAGGCGCTCGGCAGCGTAACTCTCGTGTACGTGGTCGCGTCCAGGAGGACTAGATACCAGAGGCTGGCGGGAAGGGGGAGGGGGGACGACCCGGCCAGCCTGTCACAGTTCCTGATGCGCGACCTGAGAGAGCTGAAATTCGGCCTCGCGGACCTCCTCGCGCGCGCGGACTACGTAGTTCTCAACGAGGGGAAGAGCCTAGAGGAGCTCGAGGCGGAGGTAAGGGCGCTTGCGCGCCGCCTCGACGAGCCGGCAAGAACTTAAAAGGCAGAAATGACGACCGTCCGTGCTGAGGCGCATCACGCGCGCGCTACTGCTGCTCGCACTAGCGGCTGGCGCGGCTTATGCATTAATCAGAGTCTACTACACGGGCGAGGGGTGCGTCACGTACTCAGCTCTGTGGGGCCCCGTCAGTGCAGGCACGCCCTACCCTTATATGTCGATTCGCTGGAGGCTTTCGGCAAGCCTTTCTGCACGCCGGAGGCCTTTGCCAGCGGCTGGGGCCGGCTGTACTATGAGATACTGCGAGTAAGCAGCTCCGGCTATGAGGAGCGAGTAGGCGACTGCCTCGCGCAGGGCGAGACCCTAGGCCTTTACCCGAACCCGTACTACAGTGATGAAGTGTACGTATACGCCGAGAATAGCTGTATTGTGGAGCCATCCTACTACACGAGCTTCACACTAGCGCTTTACTATGACTAGGGGGAGGGCTGTCGTCCTGGTTATTGTTTTGAGCTGCGCCGCGCTCATCGCGGCAGCCTCTCTGGCGCTCATGGCGGCCGGCAGGCCGGCGCAGGCAAAGCTCCACCTGGTCTCCGCGCATCTGGGCCCCTCTGGGAACTTCAGCGAGGCGCTAAGGGAGTTAAAAGACGTCTCTCTGTGGGCCTCCTGGGCGGGCCGCGTGTCAATCGCAGCAGAGAGCGGCAGGCTGGCCGCGCTAAGGAGGCTCTCACTGCCGTGCGGGGAGCGCCGCGTGTATCACTTTAACGGCACAGCGAGGGAGATAGGCTGTGCTAGGCTCCTCCAGGAGGGCGGGCGGTACGTGCTAATTTACCGTCACGGGGGCAGAGAGCTGAGGTTTACAGGCGAGTCCGTAGAGGACGTGCTGTGGCAAGCGCTGCAGAGCGGCGAGGTGGACGAATATACCAAGGTCGTACTTAGCGGCGCTCTCGTGGACTATCTCTACGACATACCACTAGCATACAGCGCGTGGGCCATACCCTTCTGCAACGGCACTTACTACGGGCCGCCGGGACCCAGAGTTGCCGTGAGCAACACGGTCAGGTACTTCCTCCACCCGCAGAACCGGACCGTGAGGGTCGTGGAGCTGCCCAAATACGTCGAGCTCCCGCTGAAGCCGCTCGGCCCCAGCTGGTTCGGCCACTACGTGGTCGACGCATGCGCCCTCGGCGGCGTGAGGGGGACGGACATCGTGGCCATAGTGACGAGAGACAAGCTCGGGGCCGCGCTGGGCATCCTGCAGAGGTACACAAGGCTGATACATGTGGAGCCAATCGGGTGACAGTCCCGACACGGCCTAAGCGCCACTCCGAAAGGCTCCCATCTCGACGCGCTGCGCGCGGCGCCGGCTGAGACGCCGCGGGGAGCGCAAAAATAGCCTGGCCGGCTTCGCGCACGATGCTGGTCGAGGCGGTTGTCGAGGTGAGGCACACCGAGGATAGAGACAAGGTGCTCAAGGCCCTGAATAATGTATTCACGCCGATGACGATGCAGGAGAGGCCCAGCGAGACCGGAGTCGTGATAGTGGCGCGCTGCGAGGGGCCCTCCTGCCTGAAGAGGCTCAGGAGCGCGATATGGCGCCAGGGAATTCAGGACGCGGCCAGGAGCGTGATATCGCGCGGCATAGTCTCTGAGGACACTGTTGTGTTCTCCATAAACAAGCAGGCGGCCTACGTCGGCGTTGTGAGCTTCGTGACGGAGGCCGGCGAGTCTCCCCTGGGCCCTATAACATTCACCGTCAAGACAAGTAATGTGCGCCAGTTTGTAGACTGGATGGCGCCGAGGACATACAGGGGGCGTGTGTTCTACCAGGCGCCGCCGCCCGATTGAGCGGCAAGCGGAGGACAGACGACCTGGCCAGGAGAGCTCCCCGAAGCTCCCGGCGAGTCTACCCCGCCGGCTCTGGCCCGCGCTGCGGCGCCCTGAAAATGCACTCCCCTAATAAGACTAAAAATGGCGCGCCCCGTTAGCACGGACGTGGGCGTGAATATCGAGGAGCTCGCGCTCAAGCACGCGCTTGCCAATGCCGTCAAGTACGGCGGGAGGGCAGACGTCAAGGCAGTGATGGCGAGAGTGATGTCGGAGGCCCCGGAGCTGAGGCCTAGGGCGAGAGAGGTGAGGGAGATTGTCGAGCGCACCGTTGCCAGAGTTAATGCAATGGCGCCCGAGGAGCAGGCGAGGCTTCTGGGGGAGAGGTGGCCTGAAATGCTGGAGGAAAGGAGGGCCGAGCAGAAAAGGGCGGGAGTGGAGGGGCTGCCGGAGCTCCCCGGCGCCAGGCAGGGCGCCGTCGTGCTGCGCTTCGCGCCCAATCCTGACTTTGTCCTCCACCTCGGCAGCGCCAGGCCGGCCGTTCTCAACTACGCGTACAAGCTCAAGTACGGGGGCAGGTTAATACTGCGCTTCGAGGACACGGACCCGAGGACGAAGAGGCCGCTCGTGACGGATGACGTTAACGCGTACGAGGCAATACGCGAGGACTTAAGATGGCTCGGCGTGAGGTGGGACGAGGAGTACATACAGTCCCTGAGAATGGAGGTGTACTACGAGCACGCGAAGAGGCTGCTCGAAATGGGCGCGGCGTACGTGGACCTCTGCAGGCCGGAGGAGTGGAGGAAATACAGGGATGCGGCAAGGCCGTGCCCGCACAGAGGCCAGAGCCCGGAGGAGAACCTCGAGCTCTGGGACAGGGTGCTTGAGGGGCACTTCGGCGAGGGGGATGCCGTCGTGAGAGTAAAGACCGACATGGCGCATCAGGACCCGAGCGTCAGGGACTGGGTCGCCCTCCGAGTCATCGACACGACCAAGACGCCACACCCGCTAGTCGGCGACAGGTACATCGTGTGGCCGACGTACAACTTCGCGGTGTCAGTGGACGACCACCTCATGGGCGTCACTCACGTCCTCAGAGCACAGGAGCACAGCGTGAACACAGTCAAGCAGTCTTACATATTCAGGCACTTTGGCTGGAGGCAGCCGGTGACAGTACACTTCGGCAGGCTGAAGATAGAGGGGGCCGCGCTGAGCAAGTCCAGGCTCAAGTCGCTCGGGCTCAGGTACGACGACGAGACTCTCCCGACGCTTGCCGGGCTGAGGAGCCGCGGCGTGCTGCCGGAGGCAGTGTGGGAGCTGGTACTCTCGGCGGGCATAAAGCCGTCTGACGCGACGGTGTCGCTGGCCAACCTGTTTGCGATTAATAGGAAGTACCTGGAGCCAGTCGCGAATAGGTACATGTATGTGAGCAGGAGTGACGCGGTGAAGCTAATCTTCGAGACGGACAGAGAGCTCACGGCGGCGATACCACTGCACCCGAGCTTCAGGGAGAGAGGCGAGAGGGTCTACAGACTGGGCCCCGGCCGCGTCGAGGTCTACGTCCCGGGGCAGGACGTCGAGGCGGGCAGGGTGGTGCGTCTGATGGAGCTTGCGAACGTCAGGATAGACAGCGTTGAGGGAGGCGTGGCCCACGGCCGCCTCCACGGCACGTCGCTTGAGGAGGCCAGAAGGCTGAGAGCGCCGGTAATACAGTGGGTCCACAGCCCTATTGAGGTTTGCGTTGTAAAGCCCATTGCCGTCGGCAGGAAGGTAGAAGAGGTGGGCCTTGCCGAGCCGGCGCTCCGCTCGGTCAGCACAGGCTCCTACGTGCAGTTCGTGAGGTACGGGTTTGCAAAGAAGAGGGGGCCGGATCTGTTCGTGCTGTGTCATGACTAGGCTCCTCTTCGATGCGCTGACGCCGAAGCAGGCAAGAGTCGCAGCAACGCTGTACGGGGAGGCCGCGAGTCGCGGGATCGCGCTGGTAATTACCTGCCGCGAGTACATGCACCTAGCAGATATTTTCGAGATGTACGGGGTCCCTCACGTCTGCATTGGTAAGTACGGCATCGCCACACGCGAGAAGCTCCTCCACGGGCTCGAGAGGCAGGCCAGGCTCCTCGAGCTGGCAGAGTCCGTCGACGGAATGCTGAGCTTCCCGTCGCCGGACGCCGCGCGCGTGATTTTCGGGCTCGGGAAGCCTGTGATTGTCCTTAACGACACCCCGCACGCGGTTCACGTGAACAAGCTCGTGCTTCCGCTGGCCGATGTCTTAATAGCGCCGTCAGCGGTGCCCGAGGAGGCGTGGAGGCAGTACTGCCCCGGGCGCGTAGTGACGTTCGAGGGCGTCTTTGAGTACATGTGGACGTCGAGATTCAAGCCGGACGAGGGAGTCATAAAGCGGCTCGGGCTGGGGCCGGGGGAGTACGTGGTCTTCAGGCCGGAGGAGTCGCACGCTGCATACTACAAGTGGGAGTTCTCGAGGGTGCGGAGGGGGCTCGTGGAGGAGTTCAAAAGGAGGGGGCTTGTCGTCGTCAACGTGCCGAGGTATCCCGACCAGCTCTTGGACGGCGCAATTAACATCACAAAGGCCGTGGACCACCTCCAGCTCGCGTACTTCTCTGCGTGCGTAGTGACCGGCGGATCGACGATGGCCACGGAGGCAGCCCTCCTCGGAGTCCCTGCTCTGTCATACTTCCCCGCCAGCTACTACATTGACACGTACCTGCAGAAGTTGGGAGCCCCGCTGTTCAGGTGCCTGGACGCGGAGAGTTGCGTGAGGGCCGTGGACGGGGTGCTGAGAGCTGGCAGGAGCACTCCCATGAAGTTCGAGAACCCGGCGCGGCTCATAATTGAGGTAGCGGCCGGCGCCGTTAAATGAGGGGCTGCCGCGGGTAATAACTGTTATATTCAAGTGCGTGGCGCCTCACGTGGTCGTGAGATCGATTGCGCTCTTCAGGGTCAGGCGCGATTACGGCGTGACGGCACTCGACATGAGAATCTCGGGGCTGAGGGAGACCGACGCGGAACTGTCGAGGCACGCCGGCGAGCTGAACGCAATACAGGAGGAGCTAGCAGGAGTCATGCCAAAATTAAAAGACATGTATGCCCTGGACTTAGTCCTAGAGGACTCCCTGAGGAGGCGCTACATAGCCAGGCTTTACACACACGGCGGTATTGTGCACTACGCTCTCCTAATCTCGCCGCACGGCACTCTGAGAAAGGTCGCCAAGAGGCTAGCGCAGCAGGGATGGGAGCTCCTGGTCTTCATAGAGAGGCTGGTGAGGGCAAGCGCCGCGAGCGGGGCCGGCTCTGAGTCCGCGCGCTACTGAGCGCCAGACTGTCTTTCCAGGCGCGAGATGAAATCCAGAAACCCGCTCCGCTCGGCATGGCCCAGCCAGTCGACTTCCTCGTTGACGCACCTGCCACCCACGACGCAGGCCACTATGATCTCAAGCGTCTCATCTGGGTCTCTCTTGCTGACGTCTACCTGAACCACGCCGTCGCGCCAGCGCCTCCTCGCCTCGACGTAAATCACGTCGAGGATCTCCGCCCACACGTTCTCGACAACCTTTCTGAGTGGCCAGCCGCGCGCCACCAGCTCTGAGTACAGGATGTCAGGCGCCTTGCGCAGCACTACCACCACCTCCGGGTCGGGGGACAGCTCCACCACGTGCGTATCTACCACGTCGCCGTCTGCCACGCGGCTTAGCACGAACTGCCTTGCCCCGCTCGCGTCAACTATCTCGTGAGTGTCAAGCTCCGGCAGGTACCTGACATAAGGCGTTCCCGCCAGGAGCTCCCCAAGCGATAGGCAGCGCGCGGAGATCCGCCGCGCGAGCTTCCTGCACTGCGTGGTCTTGCCTACGCCCGGCGTTCCCGTGATGAGGACCCTCGGCCTCCCGCCGGCCTGGGCGCCCAACTGCGGGCGGCTAGTAATACCTCTTAAAGCCCAGCTGCGGCGCCACCTCGCGGAAGCACCTCCTGCAGAGGTAGAGACCGTACTTCCGGATTATTGCCTCTCTGGTGCCGCACCTCAGGCAGCGCATCACAGCCCTGCCGTAAGGCCTCATCTTAGGCGGCTTAACTGAAGGCACGCCAGAGGTCTGGCGGCTCTTTATAAACGTGGCGCCGGGGCAAGCTATAATTGCGCTGCAAGAGCTAGCCGGCGTGCGCGCAGTTGTGGTGGGCGGGGGCATCATTGGCCTCTTCACCGCATTTCACCTAAAGCAGGAGGGCGCCGGCGTCGTGATAATAGAGCGCAGCACCGCGGGAGAGTGGTCCAGGGCTGCCGCCGGCATTCTTGAGTTCACGCGGTACAAGATCAATGTAATAAACACCAGCTCCTACGCACTGCGCTACCTGCGCATGATGCTGCGCGGCGAGGCGAGAGTCAAGACGCTGGACCTCAAGTGGCTGGCGGCGTACCTCAAGGCGCTGAACAGCAAGCCTCCCGGGGGCGCGTGGGAGGCGCTGCGCGAGCTCGGGGAGCTCTCCAGGCGCCAGTACAGAGCACTCGCCGAGGAGAGGAACGACTTCGAGTACTCCGAGGAGCCCCTGTGCGAGATTGGCGTTGACGTGAGCAAGGAGCTGGAGGAGGCGAGGAGAGATCCCCTGTCGCCGCGGGTGGAGGCCGGGAGGTGCTGCGGGGCCGACGCACTTCTGTACCTCGACGCCGCTAAGCTCTCCACGGAGGCGCTCATAGACAGGATGCTGAGGGAGCTCAGGGGAGTCGAGCTCGTGAGGGGTGCCGCCGAGAGCGTCACGGCCGGCGGGGTCCGGCTCGAGGGAGGGCGCGTCATAAAGGCGGATGCCGTAGTCGTCGCCGCGGGGTACTGGGCGAGAGAGCTCGGAGTGCCAGTCGCCCCGTTTAAGGGCTACGGATTCAGAGTGACGGCCCGCGCCAAGTGCATGCTGGTGGACGCGTCGAGAGGCGTGGCGGCAGTCCCTCTGTCAGGCTGGACTAAAGTGACGGGCAGGTTCGATCTCGACGGCTCTCAGGACCACAGCCCGTCTCAGATGGTATTAAAGCTGGCCAGGAGGCTCTTAGGGACGTTCGAGGTGATAGACATGGCCGTTGGGTACAGGCCGTGCACGCCCGACGGCCTCCCCGTCGTGGACGTGATCGGCGGCACGGTAGTCGTCACCGGCGCCTGCAGGCTCGGCTGGACTTACGCGCCGGCGCTCGGCAGGCTAGCCGCCGATCTGGCGCTCGGGAGACGCAGGCCGGGGGGCCCGCTCTCTGCAGAGCGCTTTGCCGCGCGCGGGAGACGATAGCCGGCGCGGCCGGAGCACATATATACCGAGCCGCTCTGCGCCCCGTGGCGAGAATTGCAAGGTACTACAGAGAGTACGGCATTAGAATTGTGCGGGGTTTCATGCAGTACGTGTGGGACGGCGCGGGGAGGCAGTACCTCGACTGTAATACCAATCACGGCGCTGCGTTCCTCGGTCATGCAAACCCAAAAATCGCCGAGGCGGTAAAGAGACAGCTCGACGAGATACTCGTGGTGCCGCTGAACTTCCAGACGCCCGCCAGGGAGCGCTTCCTCGAGGAGTTCTCAGAGCTCCTCCCTGCCAAGTTCGGCGTTATATTCCTGCAGAGCACCGGCACCGAGGCCGTCGAGGTGGCCGTTAAGATCGCCAAGAAGCTAACGAGGAGGCGCACGATAGTGGCCTTCACGAACAGCTTTCACGGCAGGACTATGGGCTCCCTCTCGATAACCTGGAATGAGAAATACAGGAAGCCCTTCGAGCCGCTGTACCCCCACGTGCGCTTCGGCACGTTCAACGCCGCGTGGGAGGTCGACAAGCTGATTGACGAGGACACGTGCTGCGCCATCGTCGAGCCAATACAGGGAGAGGGAGGCGTTAACCCGGCGGCGACGGAGTTCCTGAAGGCGCTCAGGGACGAGACGGCGAGGAGGGGGGCCGTGCTGATATTTGACGAGATCCAGACGGGCTTCGGCAGGACAGGCGCCGTGTGGGCCTTTCAGAAGTACGGCGTGGAGCCCGACATCTTCACGGCAGGCAAGGCAGTGGCGGGCGGCCTGCCAATAGGGCTTGCAGTGGCACGGGAGGACTTCGGCGACGTCTTCGAGCCTGGCGAGCACGGCTCGACGTTTGCCGGGAATGCTGTCGTGATGGCAGCGGCGGCCGCGGCCTCGCGGCTCCTGCGCGAGGAGGGTGTCACGGCGAGGGCGGAGCGCGCGGGGGCCGAGCTCGCGAAGGCCCTCTCCGAGGTTAACAGCAGGCTAGCGGTTAGGGTCAAGGGCATGGGACTGATGCTCGGGCTGGAGCTGAGGGTCAAGGCAGAGCAGTTCATAAGGCCGCTCCTGGAGAGGGGGCTCCTGGCGCTCACGGCGGGCGTTAACACACTCAGGCTCCTCCCGCCGTACATGATCACTAAGGAGGATATAGAGCTGGTTCACCACGCGGTGTCTGATGTGTTGAGGCGAGCAGAGCGGGCATGAGAGTAAGCAGGCGGAAGTTTCTCGTGCTGCTGGCCGCGGGGTCCCTCCTCGCGTCGCTCACCGCCGGCGTGACTTCGGTGGGCGTCGAGACCTCAACTGTCAACATGGGGTTCGGCAGGAAGGTCGTGTTCATCGCCGACCTCCACCTGCACGGGGCCAGGCGCCTAGAGCTGCCGGAGTACGACCTGCTGCTCGTAGGCGGCGACACCTACGACGAGTTCACGCCGAGCCTAGACGCAGTCGTGGAGACGCTGGGAGGCCTCCGCGGCCCCAAGGTTGCGGTGCTGGGCAACCACGAGCACTGGAGCAGCAAGAAGTTCCCCCTGCGCGAGGGCATCAAGGCGCTGGAGGGCGCGGGGGTTCACGTCCTCGTCGACGACTGGACTCACGCCGCCGGGCTCAAGATCTACGGGCTGGACTGGAGGGAGGACCCGAGGGACTACCCTGCCGCTCCTGACGCCGACATAGTGCTGGTACACTCGCCTGACGCGTTCCACGCGGCGAGAGCCGGTATATACCTCGCGGGGCACACGCACGGAGGCCAGCTCTGCCTCCCCCGCAACGTCCCGCTGCGCACGAACAGCCACTTTGGCTACACGTGGGGCCTCTACAGGAGGGGCAGTGCCGTGATGTACGTCACGAGGGGCCTCGGCGAGATTGCGCCCCGTGTGTTCTGCGACAGGGAGGTCGTCGTCGTGCTGTAGCCTGCAGGCCGCGCCCCCGCGCAGTGGAGGGCGAGGTAGGAAAAACCGGGATCGAGAGGCCACGACGCTACCAGCCGCGCCTATCTTGACTCGAAGTAAACGCCCACTGGCACGTTGTACTTGCAGCTCCCGTAGGAGTAGACGTAGCTGCTAGTCGCAACATAAATTTGCTCGTACGTGTTATAGCCTATGCCGCTGTACTGCCCCCAATTAGTCAACCAGCCCTCAACGTACACGCCGGCCGGCGCGTAGTCAAGCGAGGCACTGAGCGCCGCCGCGAAGGCGGCCGCGACCGGATTCGCCCTGGCGGCAATCGCGGCGGCGAGCCACGCGCCGACTGGAACTCCCACCTCAAAGCCGGCGCCGCACGTGTCAAACGTCTGGAACACGTACTTGTACTCAATAGTCTCGCCGGGGTCCAGCTTGCAGTCGTCGAGAGGCGTCCCGGGTATGCACAGAGGCCCGCTCAACTGGGATCCCTGAAACAGGTAATTCATGAGGGTGCTGTGAGGCCACCCGTCCGCGCCCCCTCCTTTAATGTTATTGCCGCTCGCCAGCACGTGCTCGACATAGGCGTCGGCCACGTCGTGAACCCAGCTGCAAGAATACTCCAGGCACTCGTCGGTTCTGCACGGGAGCGCGCATAAATACACTTTGTACAGCATGAAAACGGGTCTTGCCATTATGTAGACCCACGTAACCCTCTCAGGCGCTACAGGGAAGCTTGTCACAAAGCTGTACTGCGTGCCTCCCCACGTCGCGCCGCCGAGTTGGAGGTCCACGCTCGGCTTAATTCCTGCCATGAGCTTCGAGACGAGATCCCCCACGGCGTACACCTCCCTGATCTGTAGTTTCTCTTGCGTTAGCGTGAGCTTAAAGCTACCTGTAATGAGCCCCGAGTAGCTGTACTTGTTGTACACGATCACAGTTGGCGTCTTCACGTACCGCAGGCCGCTCACGACCTCAAAGTAGTCGCCCGGCAGGTAGGCGGTCATGTTATCAGGCGTCGTGACGAGTATGTACTTGGCGCACACGCAGTCCGTAATGCACGGGCAGTCAATTTCGCCGGCCGCCGCGGCTGCCTCCACCTTAGCCGCCGTGACGACCTCCCCGGCTGCCAGCACCGGCGGGTCCAGGGCCTTGCTGTGCTCGATTCCCGGCGCGCCCCTCCTGACGTACAGTGTGTAGTACACGACCCTCGGCCTCTCGAAGTCTCCCAGCCTGATCTCTACGCCGCCGTGGGCGATGTACAGAGGCCTTCTGCTGGTCATGTTGACCAGAACTACGTCCATAAACATCCCGGTGATATGCTCCCTAATCGCGCCCTCAGATACGTTCGTCGCCCTCAAGTGCGCCACCCACATGTCGATGTACGGCTTTATCGCGCCGTAGGGGATCTTAACCACGGGCACGCCCCTGAAGCAGCCGCCGAAGTGAGGCTCAGGGCCTCCGGGAGTCGGGAGGCGGGCCGCGATGCAGAGCGAGACGCTCTG
>Ga0326760_1000307_pt1 | contig 27994 bp, 36 predicted proteins | sample GCREP_S_FD_207668 | JGI IMG/M metagenome (GOLD analysis project Ga0326760, IMG submission 207668) | Hot spring sediment microbial communities from Geyser Creek Basin, Yellowstone National Park, WY, United States - GCR.EP_S | ecosystem: Environmental > Aquatic > Thermal springs > Near-boiling... | reverse complement strand
GAGGTGAAGACTCCTGAGGGTATGGTACTGAGTGCGGAGGTCTACGGGAATCACGCCTACGTTACCCATACATCCCTGAGGGATCCCCCAAGAGTTCTGAGAGTTGACATCAGGTCGGGTACCTACTCTATAGTAGTTGGAAGCAAGGTCCCTAAGGAGGTAGTTGACTCCCTAGCTGAGGTAACATACGTTGAGGTACCATCCTTCGACGGGGTTGGGGTACCTACGTACGTCCTAGTTAGCTCAAGGAACTCTAAGCCAGGCCCCCTAGTTGTCTACCCACACGGAGGTCCGTGGGCTGAGGTAGCTGACTCCTGGTCCCCTATACTGCTACTACTAACCTCTCTAGGTTACCACGTAGTAGCCCCTAACTTCAGGGGGTCTACGGGTTACGGTGAGAGGTTTAGAAAGCTAGACCTTGGGGATCCAGGTGGTGGGGACCTAGAGGATGTGGTGTACGCTACACGCTGGGCTATCAATAACGGGATCGCGGACCCCGGTAGGGTTGCTATAGTGGGTTACAGCTACGGGGGCTACATGACCTTCATGGCTATGGTTAAGTACCCAGAGCTGTGGAGGTGCGGGGTTGCAGGTGCTGGAGTTACTGACTGGGTCGAGGATTACGAACTCGCTGACGCGTACTTCAAGAAATACGACGAGATCCTGTTCGCCGGGCGGAAGGAGCTCTTCATTGAGAGGTCCCCTATTACGTACGTACATAATCTCAGATCCCCTATATGCATAGTGCACCCACAGAACGATTCTAGGTGTCCGCTGAGACCAATAATGAAATTCGCCTACAAGCTGATGGAACTCGGTAAGCCCTTCGAGCTACACGTGATCCCAGAAATAGGACACGCAATAAGCTTAGATGCAGAGGCACTGTCTAGGTACCTCCTCTACGCTACCATGTTCCTTAGGAAACACCTGACCTAGTGGCAGGGTCATCGCAGAGCGGATCATCTACGTAACTACAGTAGGAGTAGGGGTATTTAAACGCTACTCTACGATACCAAGTATTTACAGATATTCAAGGTATTCACAGATACCCAAACATATCGACAAATCTGTAACAGCCTACGAACTCAGATGGGAGCTCCGTGGTGTTGGGCTCGGCGGGGCCCATGGGGTGTGGGTGAAGCTAATGAGCCCGCACCGAGGCCCAACCCCGCTAGCGGAACTACAGGTACACACAGATATTACCAAGTACCGTTGGCGGGAAAACGCTACTGGAGGTTGCTGACAATCTCTCTGAATATGTCCTCGGGTCTCGGGGTTTCGACCCCCTGCCTACTGAAGAACCTAACGATGTTCGATATGTCCCTGTACAGGTAGTCGAGGGCGTTCGGATGGTCTAGAGTTACTGCCTGGCTAACGTCTATTATGTAGTGCCTCCCCTGCCACACCATTATGTTGTACTCGCTTAGGTCCCCGTGGACTAGCCTAGCTCTTAGGACAGACTTCCTCACGTCCTCCATAACTGCGTGGAATATCTGTGTGAGGGTATCTAGGTCTAGGTCCACCTCCTTAAGTAGAGGCGCAGGTCTCCCGTTCTTACCTATGAACTCCATGACGAGTATGTTTTCGTACACAGCTACGGGTTTAGGTACCGATACCCCTACCTTGTACATCCTCATGTAGTTGCTAAACTCCTTCCTAGCCCAGGTAGAGTAGAGCTTCCTAGTCGACTTAGGAATTCTCCCAGCAAACCTCGGGTCGGCCTCAAGGTACTTGATCAACCCCCGCCTGAACTCGGCCGACGTAGTTAGGTATATCTTAACTGCGATATCCCTCCTCTCGAAGTCCCTACCCCAGTATACCCTAGCCTCCTTACCCGCACTAACAACGCCCTTAAGCTCGAAGATAACTCTTCTGCGGACTAACTCTAGGAGAGCTCTAAGGGTTGCTGCATCGAATACCTCTTCAACAACCTCAAAGAGGTCCTTATCAGTTCTCCTAGGCTCCTTACCCGTTAGCCTGTAGTACTCATCTAGAAATCTGTCTAAGTCCTTCCCACCTGCTATACCATACCACCAGCTCTTTCTATGAGTCCTGGGTCTAGGTAGCCGTACTCTATTAGCTTCTTCCTCTCGTCCTTGGAGTACTTGTATACTATATCCCCCCTATCGCTAACCTCAGCCCATAACTCAGCTAGGACTACATCTAACGGAGCTATCCACACCTTTTTCCTGAACTTACCCGGTATCCTGAGAACCCTAACCTGGTCATCTGCACAGAGAGCCCTAACGTAGTTAGCTCCGATGAGCTGGCCAACTACGCATATTACCTGGGTCTTACCCTCCGGTAGAGGTACGTCCTTGGGTTGGGGCTTGCTCAGTGTTTCACCCAAGCTACTAGGTGTAAGCCCCCTATATCTACACACAGAACCCGTTCCCGACGTCAAGTCACTCTAAGCCAACGATAATCATGAGGTTCAACTGAGCTATTTAAGTTTAGAAGGTTAGTGTTAGTACGGATGATGAGATCTGCCGCTAAGCGATCTGTGACAGCTTAGAATCCCCGCCTGACAGTTCTCTGACGCTCCTCCTAAGCCCCTAGCTACTAGTTTACCCTGACTTCGGATTAACTTATCAATCCCCGGTGAGGGTTAAAGCCTCGGCGAGTCTTAGGGTAGTAGGTTATTTGCTCTTTGCGGGTACTACATGCGGTTAGGGTATGCAAACCCTGTCTGAGGAGGATGTAAGGAGCTACATCAGAGCTGGTTGGATAGCCTCCAGAGTTAAGGAGAGGGCTGCTAAGGAGGTTAAACCGGGGGTCAGCATCCTTGAAGTAGTTGACCTCCTAGAGAACTACATAGTAGAGTTAGGCGGTATGCCTGCTTTCCCAGTAAACATATCCATAAACTCCGAGGCAGCACATAGAACGGCTTACCTAGGTGAGGAGAGCGTCATCCCTGGGGAGAGCGTTGTGAAGGTCGATATAGGGGTACACGTTAACGGCTTTATCGCGGACACCGCTATTACATTAGACTTCTCGGGGAGAATGACGTGTCTCGTAGAGGCAGTTAACGAAGCCCTAGAGAAGGCCCTGAGGCACGTTAAACCCGGGGTTAGGGTTTCTGACATAGGGGCTCTGATAGAGAGATCGATCAGGAGTAGAGGTTTTAAGGTAGTTAAGAACCTTAGCGGGCACAGCCTCGACCGCTACGTAGTACACGCAGGTGAGACGGTACCGAACTACAGGGAAACTCTTAACCTAGCACGCTTCAGAACCTCAGTAGCCTACGCTATAGAGCCCTTCGCGTCCACAGGTCGGGGACTTGTCTCAAGTGAGAGGAGGGTGTACATATACGCGGTGAGGCGTTTAGATATCGAGCAAAACACCCAGAAAGCACAGGTGATTAGGAGAGTCTACGAGAAGGTGAAAACCCTCCCATTCACTGAGAGATGGTTCCCAGAGCTAGCCTCAGAACTCGGTCTCCAGAACTTTAGGGGGATCCTCTTAGAGCTAGCTAGGAGGGGGTACCTGGTAGCTTACCCAGTACTCAGCGATATTCCGGGAAGTTACGTAGCCCAGGCCGAGGAAACTGTACTGATCCTAAACGATGGCTCGACCCTCGTAATAACGTCCAAGGAGAGCTAGGGCTAGTTACCCTAGCACTCATCGCACCTAGGGACCTCCACCCCGTCCACAGGGTCTTTGGGATCCCTGTGGAGTTGTGGGTGGCTGTCGAGCCCAACGGCACGGGGCTCCCATCTAAGTTAAACCCACCTAGGCTTGGAGCGCAGCTCCCATAGCCAAGGCGAGCTCCATGATAATAGATGGAAAAGAGAAAAGAGCTTATAAATCCAACCCTAATCGGCTACGAAACGACATACAATGAGTCCTCGACCTTGGTCGTGTAGGATAGTACGTTCTACGCCACAATATGCTACTTTTCAGTCTCTTTGGTGGTCTGACTACTTCTGGAGATAAACTCCTCGGGAATGCACGTGTGGTGCTTAACTACATCAACGATGAAAGCTGGGTAAACGTTTGTTACACCGCTTAAGCTCTCGATCTCCTTTATCTTAGCCATCATGTCCTTGGTATCCCTAGCCCATATCTCAGCTAGTACCTCATGATCTCCTGAGGTAACTGCAACGAAAGTTGTGTCTGGTCTTTTAGCTAGCGCATCAGCTACCTCAATTACCCTACCGGGCTCGGTGTTAACCCCTACTATAGCTACTGTTTCGTAACCTAGAGCCCTCGGGTTAACGGCTATGCGGTAACCTAAGATAATCCCTCTCCTCTCGAGTTTTTCAATTCTCTTCTTAACAGCTACGTCCGAGATCTTAAGGTCCCTAGCTATGGAGGTTATAGTTACTCGAGCGTTCTTAGCCAATAAAGCTATTATAGCCCTATCCTTATCATCTAGAGATACCATTAACTTTCACTAGCCGAAGAGGGCTGATATACCCTCAGCGATCTCCTCCTCAGTAACCTCCTTCTTCTCCTCCTCCCTCCTCTCCTCCTTCTTCTCAGGTGCTGGGGTCTGCGCCGCAGCTGCAGTAGGTGCTGCTGGGAGTGCCTGAACCCCCGGAGCTGCCACCATGGCCTGTTTTATGACCTCACCTATGTTTATCTCCTTCAGAGCTGCGACGAGCATTCTTACCCTGACTTCGTCGACAGCTACACCTGCTGCTTCGAGTACCTTCTTCAGGGACTCCTCCGTGATCTGCCGCCCAGCTGCGTGTAAGAGTAGTGAGGCGTATATGTACTCCACGCCCCTCTTACCCCTGCTCATAGAGGTCGGAGCTTTAAAAGCTTTGCTTAGAGGTAGCCGAGGAGGGGTATGCACGTACTGAGGTGCCCTAGGTGCGGGATTGAGCTGGACCTACTAGCTAAGCAGCATACCTGCCCTCGGTGCGGTGAGCCCCTACTACTTAAGGCAGAGCTACGGGTACCTGAGGGGGGAGGACTGGAGAGCCTCGTACCAGATGGTCTTAAGCTTGTAACCCTAGGTGAGGGTAGAACACCTACTGTAGAGTTAGGCAACTACCTCTTCAAGCTGGAGTTCCTAAACCCCACCGGCTCCTTCAAGGACAGGGGAGCATCTCTATCGATATCCAGGGCTCTGAAGCTTGGGTTTAGAATGGTTATCGAGGATTCGTCAGGTAATGCCGGTATCTCAACAGCTGCCTACTCAGCTAGGGCCGGCTTGAAGGCTAGGGTGTACGTACCTAAGGACGCACCCCAGGGGAAGCTCAGGCTTATAAGGGCCTTCGGAGCCGAGGTAGTAACCTCGGAAACCAGGGACGAGGCCCATAAGAGGGCTGTAAGCGATACTAGTGGTTTCTACGTAGGCCACGTAGTTGACCCCTTCTTCATAGAGGGTATTAAGGACATCTCCCTAGAGCTATACTCAGTAAGGAGGGATCTTGAGGTCGTTGTTGTCCCAGTAGCCTCAGGAACGCTCTTCCTAGGGCTCTTAAAGGGGTTTGAGGAACTGCGGGAGCTTGGCCTCATCGACGAAGTACCTACACTAATCCCGGTAGAAGCTTGTGGCTACAGTAAGTTACGCGGATATCTGAGGTCCGTTTACCTAGAGTGTGCGGAGTCCGATAAAAGTTTGCTAGCTGATGCTCTAAGGCTAACCATAGTACCTAGGCTAAGGCAGATAGTGGAGGGAGCTCTACGAGCTAAAGCCCCCTACGTAGCTGTCGTTGGGGATAGAGCTATAGGTGAGGCCCTTAAGGAGCTATACTCCCTAGGACTTCCCGTAGAGCCGAGTAGTGCAGCTACTTACGCAGCAGCCAAGTATGTTGCTAAGGATCTGAGTACTCGCGTAGTAGTACCCCTTACCGGGTCTGGACTGAAGTACGTACCCGTACCTAGCGAGCCCCTAGATAGATACTTATTCGGAGCACAGTAAGCTGCTCTTAGGAGGAGCCTCGGTGGGAGTAGGTGGTAGAGGTAAAGTGCGACAGGCTTAGGGATAGGCTAGCTCTCTCGAAGGTCCTCTCACTAGCGGAACTCGACTCTCTCACCACCTTAATCAGGTACTCTGCCTGTCTTGTTAGAGAACCCCAGTCCTCGGTTATAGGTGTAACAGGCCCTCAAGGTGTTGGGAAGTCCTCGCTGATCTCAGCTATGATAAAGGAGCTGACTCAGCATGGCTACAGGGTAGCAGCACTACTGGTCGACCCTTCATCACCTTTGTCGGGAGGAGCTATACTGGGAAACAGAATCAGAATGCCTTACCTCCCGGACGAGGCCTTTGTGAGAAGTGTATGGGCTGAGAACGAGAGGTCAATACCACTAAGAGCCGCGGTCTCCATAGAGCTCCTCGAAGCTGCAGGCTACGACTACATAGTAGTTGAGACCCCGGGTGCAGGTCAGGTTAACACCGACATCCTGAGGATCAGCGACCTAGTAGTAGTCGTCCTAATGCCCCTAGTTGGTGATGAGGTGCAGGTAATTAAGGCCGGCATGATGGAGATAGGGGACCTCTACGTAGTAAATAAGTCCGATATACCGGAGTCTGAGTTGATGTACAATTACGTAAAGTCCCTAGTTAAGGGTAAACCCGTGATAAAGGTTTCAGCTCTCTATAGGACCAACCTAGGGGAACTGGTAAGTACGGTAAATCGGTTACTAAGTACCCGAAGAGTGTCTGGGGATATACTTAGAAAGAGAATGGAGAGGAGGAGATTCATAGTTGAGGAAGCCCTTAAGGAGCTCCTGGAGACGCAGCTTAGGAGTAGCCTTAGCAAGGTCTCTCCCTCAATTCTTGTCGAGAAGCCTAACCTCATACCGGAGGTGATAAGTAGCTTAAAAGCTAGTCTAGTAAAGAGGTTATCTGGGGGCCCGTAGTTTAGCTTGGCAGAATGCGGGGTTCGGGTCCAGGCCTCGCACGGCGGAAGTCCCCGTGGTCCGGGGTTCAAATCCCCGCGGGCCCACTAGGCTGTAACGGAGCCTTCTATACTGTGATCCTCACCCAGGTTAGGGGGATGCCCTAGGTATGGGTGTGTAGCTCCTATAATGAGAACTGTAGCACTTCATCAGCCCTGCGCGAGTTCTTCACCGCTCATCCCTTTCGAGCTTCATCACCAATTCCTCGAATCTCACGTTAGTTACCATTGAACTCGGAGCGCTCAAACACCTAACCGTCACGGAGTTTTTAAGGTTAACTGACCTTCCAGAACATTTAGTAAAACCCTATCGATCAAGAGCTTTGTATAGCTTGACCTTTCTCCCACCCTTCACTATGTACCTATAGGACACCAGGCCCTGCTCCTCGAGGGTGGCTAGGGACTTGTAGACCCCTCTTAGGCTAAACCTTCCACCTAGTTCAGACCAGATCTCGTAGGCTGTTGCTTCGTTAAGCTTCTTCAGAGTTCTTAGCACCTCCCTACCGACCTTAGATTTGGTGCAGAGTCTTCGTAACCTTCTTCTACCGTACCCGGCGGTTATAACAGCTAGGTTGCTGCCTAACCTAGATGCTACTGCTACAGCCGCTGCGGAGAGTAGCTTAGCCTTAATCCCCCTCTTAGCTAGGAGCACCATGCTCTCTATGACCTCCTCTAGGTCCACCCTCTCTACTCTTACCTCCGGTATCCAGCTCAGTAAGGTATTGCTCTCCCCACCCTCAACTACAGCACCTACAACCTCGTAGTTTATGTCGATACCTGCCTCACGGACCTCCCTCAACCCCTTCACTAGGGCAAACGCTAGGAGGCCCGTCTCTACCGGTACCACCACCCTCTCTACCGGTACCGACCTCTCAACAATTTCATAAGCTATCGTCTTAAGTCCCTCAACTGTTAGGGAGTTCTCGTAAACTAGGCTCTCCCCGCCTTCAAAGGTTATAGCTACGCCGAGTTCGGCTAGCGAGAGTACCTCCAGGGGGTCGACCTCAGCCGGCTTAGGTAGGCTTACCTGGACATCGACTAAGCCCCTTAGGTAGGTCGCTAGGGAGTAGGTAAAGTCCTCAGCATATCTAATCAGCACCTTACTCGTACCTACTGAAGCTATGTAGCTAGCTAGAACAGATGAGGCTCTATCCGCGTAACTTCCGGTAGGGTTAGTCGTCTCCAGCTTAACGTAGATAGTACCTACCCTCCTAACAGGGGTCAGACCCTCCCCTAGGGAGACCCTCCTACCAAATTCCGGAAGTAGGCTGGAGTACCTCCATATACTAGCCTCCTTCTCGTTAACGCGCCACCTAAGTCCTTCGTACCCTAGGGTAACCAGCCCCCAGCATCTTGGGCACCTCAGCACCACACCATCACTTGAGTAGCCGCATACAACACACTTAGAGACCACTCCCCCACCTCCTCTGTAGTCCACAACCCCGCACCCGAGTAGCATAACTCCACTACCTATTAAACCGGGGAGCTCCCTACCTGCGAACACCCCATGCCTCTGCCTAGTACACTAGTTCTGAGGTCCTCTCTACTGAAAGCTCCGTAGAGGAATCTGAAGAGTAGTTCCGGATGCTTAATGGAGATCGCTGTGACTAGTTTACCTATAGCGTCCGGGGGTCTCCTAACCTTAGTACAGCTTACCTCGTCGAGTACTCCCGCTAGAAAAGCATACGCGACTAGGTCGACCCTAGGAACTCTGTGCAGGGGGGCGAAAACCTTCAGGTGCTGCAACTCCGCGTAGGTACCTACATTACGTACCTCGTGTTCGTAGACTAGACTACGCAGAAAGCACTCCAGTAGGTCGTCTAGAGTTACCGGTACGGCTAGTAGGTCTAGCCTTAACCAGTCCAGGCCCTTAGGAAGCCTTACGCAGACTATCTCGGAGTCCCCCAACTCGGGGCAGGGTACTACATCCTTGGAGTACCTCCTAACTACAGCTAGGTACTTCTCCGATACATCACCGCACGTTACGGCTATAGCTAGCCCACTGTAACGTTCCTCGACTTCGCCTAGTACCTTGAGGAGTAAAGCACTCTCAAGGACTAGGGTTTCAGATACTAGAACGCCTACTCTAAGCCCCGGACCTACGCTCCCAACGGTACTGAAGGCCCTCTTAATCTCCTTAACTATACTCCTGTACAGACAGCCTAGACACAGCCTCTCACCGGAGTGCCGTCTAAAGTAGACGGCCTGACGCCTGGAGCACCGGGTGCAGAGGACCTCCAAACCACCCCACATATGCTTGTGGAATTGCTTAAGTACTACCTCTCCTCGAGATAGTCATACGCAATACGTAGTAAACTAGAGTTAGAAGGCCAAGCTGACCTAGGTCTAGGGAGATCACCGAAGCCCCACTACTGAAGCTAATCAGATTAAGGAGGGGTAGAACTAGGAATGATGTACCCTCTTGCCTAACCACGTACGATAGCCTCAGGTAGTAGGCTAGAGTTAGTAGAAGCGAGGATAGAGATACGGCTACAGGAACCCCCGGCTTAACCAGCTTCAGAAGGTCCACCACGACAGAGGCTACGTATACAACTAAAGCCGCTACAGCCGCAGCGTCATAGAACATCCTACCCCTAGGGACCCGGTAGTAGATTAGGGGTTGCGTAAGTACTAGCGAGAATACTATAGACCACACAAGTACGGCTGCAGAGGCCTCGTACACGTACCTACGTCTAAGAGCATCAGCATTTCCAGCAGCGTTCATAGATCACCAGACCCTCTTCTCATCACGCCACCAATCCTTAGCCTGGTCAGGTATTAAGCTCGTTCAACGGGGTTAAGGTACTATAGAGCTCTGAAGAACTCCCTGGCCTCCTCCCCGCCCTAGAGGGCGGGGGTTCCCCTAGGGCGGTTCACAGGTTTCCCGCATCTATTCGGGTCTACACCTGCCATCTACGGAGTAGTCGGGGTGGTCAGAGATCCCCCATCTACGTTTCCGCTACGTGGTTGCGATCCCGCATCCAGCGGTGAGCTTAGGGGCAACCACATCTACCCGACCTCATCACTGGGGACTGCCAAGCGGAGAGAAACTATAAGCCTTTCTATCCCATCCCCACCCTGAAGGCGAGGCTTTCAGTCTGTAGATCCCAAATCCGTGGGCGGACTCCTCTGAAGTGAGCTGGAAGACATCCTTCAGTAGTATAAGTGTAATTGGGAGACCTCTCTAACTTCTAAGGTGTGTACCTAGCCGAAGAGGGCTGATATACCCTCAGCGATCTCCTCCTCAGTAACCTCCTTCTTCTCCTCCTCCCTCCTCTCCTCCTTCTTCTCAGGTGTCGGGGTCTGTGCCGCAGCTGCAGTAGGTGCTGCTGGAGTAGCCACAGCTATACCTAGGTCTACCTTACCGGTGAGGGCCGTAGCTAGGGCTAGTGCGGCTCCAATAGCTTTCGAAATTACCACCGGAGCTGTCTCGGGAGTTAGGTAGCCTGTTCTGAAGGCTAACTCCGCAGATGCTCTGAAGGCCCTTACCAGTAGTTCCGGTACTACCTCCGGTATCGGTAGGGCTAGCTCAACGGCTAGCACCTTCGAGTAGGTTACAGCCTCAACAAAGCTCTTCCTGACGGCCTCGTAGTCGATCTTAAGTGACTCTGGTGTGTATATTATACCCTCCTCGTAGATTACCTTCAGCTTAGCTCTAACAGGTATTACTGCGACTCCCAGCTTAATCAGTAGGGACGCTAGCTCCTCCGAGATCTTGTCACCAGCCTTCAGTACCTTGGTATCCTTAGCTATCCAGATCTGCCCCTCGCGTACTTGGATAGGTATCCTTAGCTTACCGAAGAGGCTCATCGACGGACCTGGCTTCATGTCCGTAGGCCCGGGTCCGAGCTCTACATCGAATACTGCTGTGTCACCGGGCTTAGCATACCTATACTCAACCGTCTCCTCTATGACCTTAGCCAGCTCGAAGGGGTTTAGGTTTGTGAATAGGTATACGTTAGGTCCCGTTAGGTACGCAGCTAGCGAGTCTAGGTTCCTAGCATTTAACTCCTTCAAAGCTCTTAAGACTAGGCTGTTCTTGTAGTGTCTAACTATACAACCTAGTGAGCGTAGTCTATCGTAGACCCTCCTAGACTCCTTAGTTGGGGTACCCTCAACACCTATTACAGCTACCGTTCGGTACTGCTTGAGAAGACCCTTTATCTCCTCAACGATAACTGCCTTCCTCTTTACGCTCTCACGGAGGGGGGCCTCCCTCTCCTCGAACTCGCCTAGCTTAATCAACCTCTCCAGCTGTGCACGCGTCTTAGCCCTCATGAGTAGAACACCTCCACCGGAAACCCCATGGTAGTTTTAACAAATATCCTAGTGGAGCCCTCGAGGGGTCTCTTTATCTTGTTACCTACGAACTCTATCACAGCCATAGCGTTATCCACTAAGTCCTCTATGGGTTGGTCTTCAGTCCCTATCCTACAGCCAACCCAGTTCTGCTCCTTATTCCTAAGCCACGTACTTGACAAGTACTGCTTAACTACGGTCTCCAGGGGGGCTTGGGGTGATACAGGGATCGGGGCCTTCCCCCTAGACCCTAGTGCTGGCCCCAAAATCCTGCCTACTAAGGACATCAGCTCTGAGGATACTAGGAACCAGTCGTACCTGCGGGCGATCTTCTTTATCTCCCTCTTACTCATACCCCTCAGCTGCTCGGGGCTGAGAGTGTCTAGGCCGAGCCTCTGAGCTGCGAGTCTTAGGGCTCCGTCAGCTACTACCAGAATCCTAACCGGCTTACCGAGGCCCTTCGGTAGGACTACAGCATCCCTAAACCTTATCTCAGGGGCCTTCTTATCGAAGCCTTTGAAGGTGAATATTAGCTCTACTGACTGCTTAAACTTCCTACCCCTACCCAGCTCTATAGCCCTACGTATGGCACCCGCGAGCTCCTCCCTAGTCAGCGGCACCTCTACCACCAATCCACAGCTCCTCGTACTTCTTAAAAACCTCGTCATAGACTCCGGAATCTATTTCTCTCAGAACCTCCCTAGGGTCCTTACCCTCTACGGTGAGACCTACTGACCTAGCTGTGGATACCACCGACTTTACAGCTGCTTTAAGTGTCCTAGCATTTAGGTCCCTCCTCTTAGCTATGGCTACCCTAACTGCGTCTTCGATGGATATGTTACCGATCTTCTTGTGAGCTGGGTCTCCGGAGGGTTCCTGCACACCAGCGTACTTCAGAAGTAGGGACGTAGTGGTTGGGGACTTCACCTCAATTGAGTACTTACCCGTAGCCTCATCAATCCTTAGGATTAGCGTTACCTCAAGACCTGCATACTCCTTAGTAGCTTCGTTTACCTCCTCAACGACCTTGTTAACGGGTAGTCCGTACTGAGCTAGGGTCGGACCCAGGGGGGGTGCTGGACTGGCCTTACCTGCCTGTACCCTTAGCCTAAGTACCTTCATTCCTACCTCCTCCTCTCAGCTAACTTTACGCTATCACCGGGAAGAAAAACCTTTAGTGGGTACGTAGCCTCCAGTATCTCGACCTCCACCTCGCTCTTAGCTACGTTCACAGTTCTAACAGCTGCTCTAAGACCCTTGAAGGGGCCGGCTACTATCTCGACGATATCACCCGGCCTCAGCTCTTCGATCGGTGACTTAACCCTAACTAACCTCTCGACCTCCTCAAACGTTATAGAGCCCGCTACCCTACCCCTAACGTGCTTCACCCCCCTCACTGCCTTCTGAACTACGTGGATCCCCTCAGCCTCCACAATTATGTAGCCCTTTACATCGGGTGGTACTAGGATACTGTAGATACCGCTCTCACCAGTAGCCCTCAGCTCTAGTACTAAGGCTACGCTTACCTCCCTACCGGCAATAGTTCTCAGGACGGCGAACTGCGATACCGGTATACTCCTACTACTGGCCAAGCTTCATTCCCTGGGCTAAGGTAAGTAGTAGGTGTAGAGCTATTCCAACACCCCCTATAAGAAAGAGGGCCGCTACCGTGACCTTGATTAGGAGTCTGAACTCATCAGACTCAGGTCTCTCCGAAAGCGTTAGTATCCTCTGCCACATCTCTATGAGCTCCGATAGCCCTATCCCCGCCACCTCCCTAAAGAATACCCCAAACAGCTTTTAAGCTGCTTAACGGGTTGTCGATATATGAGCTTATTAGACCCTCTTACTATAATGTAACACGGCTGTGGGCCCGTCGTCTAGCCTGGTTAGGACGCCGCCCTCACACGGCGGAGGTCCGGGGTTCGAGTCCCCGCGGGCCCACCAGGTCGTTCCTAGGATCAGGACTTTGGACCTTCGTGCAAGTACTTAGTGCCTAGGGCTCTCCTCATGGCCGTAGGGTTGTTAAAACTTAAATAGCTTCTGAGGTTTCTTGGAGTAGGTAGAGGAGGGTGTCGTTTAGGCACATCGTGAGGATAGCTAACGTAGATATAAATGGGGAGCTACCGCTAGGGTACGGACTAACGAAGATTAGGGGGGTCGGTCCTAGGATCGCACATGCTTGTATAGTGGTGTTGGACCTTGACCCGCGGATGAGGGTTGGGTATCTCAGCGATGAAGATGTAAGTAGAATTGAGGAGTTCTTGAAGGATCCGGCTAAGTTCGGTGTACCTGCGTGGCTTCTTAATAGACGGAAGGACTACGAAACCGGTGAGGATAGGCACCTAATAGGCTCTGACCTAATATTTGCAGCACGGCAGGATATAGAGAGGGAGGTCAGGATAAGGTCTTGGAGGGGTATCAGGCACTCGCTGGGACTTAAGGTTAGGGGTCAGCGTACGCATACTACTGGTAGGGTAGGTCCTGTAGTGGGGGTTACTAAGGGTAAGGCTAAGCAACAGAAGTAGGTGGTTAAATGGGGGATCCGAGGAAGTCTAGGAAGACCTGGGAAAGACCTGGACATCCCTGGATTAAGGAGAGACTTATAGAGGAGATGGAGTTAGTCGGACAGTACGGTTTGAGGAACAAGAGGGAGCTGTGGAAGGCTCAGACAATACTGAGGAAGATTAGGGATAAGGCTAAGGCAATACTATCACTACCGAAGGAGGAGAGGAGAGAGCGGGAGAGGTCCTTGGTCAGGTTCCTCTATAACCTAGGTCTACTGAATAGTGAGAGCTCCACAGTCGATGATATCCTCAGTCTTACTGTGAGAGACGTTCTGGAAAGGAGGCTCCAGACAATAGTTTACAGGAAGGGGTTAGCTAAGACAATACACCAGGCTAGGCAGTTAATAGTCCACGGTCACATAGCCATAGCCGGGCGTAGAGTAAGATCCCCCAGTAGGTTGGTTACTAGGGAGGAGGAGGCTCTAGTGGATTACGCAGTAACCTCACCCTTCCACGAGAGGAGGGTGAGTTCCACTAGCTAGGTGAGACCTCATGGGTATGTCCCTACGTGAGCTTAAGTGGGGTGTCGTCCACGTATACAGCTCCTTCAATAACACCATAGTCCACATAACCGACCTAAGCGGTGCTGAGACGGTCTCACGCTGGTCCGGGGGTATGGTAGTTAAGGCTGATAGAGAGAAGCCCTCACCCTACACAGCCATGATGATAGCCTACAGAGCTGCGCAGGACGCTATGGATAAGGGAATAGCCGCTGTCCACATAAAGGTACGCGGGGTCGGCGGGCACGGGCCGAAGATTCCGGGACCTGGAGCCCAGGCAGCTATAAGGGCTATAGCCCGCTCGGGCCTTATCATAGGCCGCATAGAGGACGTCACACCAATACCCCATGATACCACCAGGAGACCTGGTGGAAGACGCGGTAGGAGGGTGTAGGGGTACGCCATGGTCTCTGTGGAGGTAGTTAGTAGGAACCCGGACGAGATCACCGTAATACTTAAGGACGTTCCACTAGAGTACGCAAACGCTCTTAGAAGGGCTTCCCTGGAGGAAGTCCCAACGATGGCCGTGAACCACGTTGTCTTCTATGATAATACCTCAGCTCTCGCCGACGAGGTAATAGCTCATAGGATAGCCATGATCCCCCTAACCTCGGAGAAGGCCCTAGACCGCTACAAGCCCCCGGAGGTATGTAGAGAGGGGGGGCAGGTAGATGGCTGTTATACCAGTCTGTACCTAGAGGCTGAGACCGGTCCAGGCGAGGTCATCACAGTGTATTCGGATAGGTTAAAACCCCAGGAAGACCCCGACGTAGCTCCGATCAGGGGCGATATACCGATAATAGTACTCGGCCCTAGTCAGAGAGTAGTCCTAGAGGCTTGGGCTAGGCTCGGTAGAGGTAAGGAACACGCTAAGTGGTCCCCAGCTACTGTAGCCTCTCTAACCTACCTAGCCCTGATTAGCATAGATAGGGGTAGGTGTACCAAGTGTGGTCTATGCTCCCAGAAATGCCCTACCGGGGCTATAAGGACAGTGAATGGGGAGCTGGTAGTTAGGGAGGATCTCTGCAATCTATGTAGGCAATGCGTTAAGGTCTGCGAACCCGAGGCCATAAGCCTTAGCTGGCGCAGGGACGCTTACAGACTCTACATAGAGTCCTCCGGAGTCCTCAGTCCGGAGAGGATACTGGTACAGTCCGTTATAGAGATTAGGAGAAAGCTCCTAGAGTTCTACGAAAACCTGGAGAGGGTTTTATCCGAGGCTGGTGGGAGTTGAGACGTACAGGACCTACCAACATAGTTCTTAGGAAGCTCATCAGGGAGCTTAGGAAAGCTGCGAACACTCACAACGCTAGGGTATGGGATAGAGTTGCCGAACTCCTTGAAAGGCCAGCCAGGAGGAGGGTCTGCGTTAACGTAAGTAAGATAAATAGGCACGCAAGGCCTGGAGACTACGTAGTCGTCCCCGGAAAGGTCCTTGGAGCCGGGACCCTAAGAAAGAGCGTTACTGTAGCTGCAGTCTCCTTCTCGAGGACGGCACTGGAGAAGATACGTAGTGCAGGTGGTACTGCCATGTTTCTTGGTGATCTGCTAAAGCTGAACCCAAGCGGAACTAATGTAAGGGTGATCATATGAATCTACAACGAGATGTACTGATAGATGCCGACGGTCTCATCCTAGGAAGAATGGCTAGCTACATAGCTAAGCTCCTGAGGTACGGCTATAACGTGTACGTAGTGAATGCCGAGAAGGCTGTAATTAGTGGGGATCCACAGATGGTTAAGGGATCCTACGCTCTTTGGCTTGAGATAAAGACCTTGAGGAATCCATATAAGTGGTCCCCGCATAGACCTAGAAACCCCATAGCTATAGTTAAATACTCTGTCCGCAACATGCTCCCGAAGGATCCGTTTAAGAAGATCCTGCTCTTGAAGAGACTTAAGGTGTACGTGGGCTACCCTGAGGAGGTGAGGAAGCTCAAACTCCAACCGGTGGATATACCGGACGCTAAGGCTGAAAGGCTTAGACGCAAGTACGTTACAGTAGGTGAGGTGGCTAGACACCTCGGGTGGAGGGGTAAGGTATGAGCACACGTAGCAGGGAGCTCAGGGTAGTGATATCCGTAGGTAAGAGAAAGACGGCTGTAGCTAGGGCAGTGATTACCCCGGGGTCTGGGAGGGTCTGGATTAACGGGATCCCGATAGAGATATTCCCCATAGAGCTGGCCAGACTTAAGATGATGGAACCCCTACTCCTAGCCGGGGACAGCATAAGGAGCTCAGTAGATATAAAGGTGAATGTCGGGGGTGGTGGAGTTATGGCTCAGGCAGATGCTGTTAGGATAGCTATAGCTAGGGGTTTAGTAGCTTTTACCGGGAGTGAGGAGCTTAGGCAACTCTACAGGGAGTACTCTAGGTACATGCTCGCCGGAGACCCTAGGCAGACGGAGCCCGAGAAATGGATGAGGTATAGCGCTAGGAGGTGGAGGCAGAAGTCCTACAGGTGATGCACGTGATAATACCTGTTAGGTGCTTTACCTGCGGTAAGGTCATAGGGCACCTGTGGAGGACCTACATTGAGAGGGTTAGGGCTGGTGAGGACCCAGGGAAGGTACTCGACGAGCTGGGTGTGAAGAGGTACTGCTGTAGGAGGATGCTCCTCTCCCACGTGAACCTAATTGAGGAGGTAGTTGTCTACGGAAGGAAGGTGTAGGGTATGAGCTCTCAGAGGAAGTACGCAGACGAGGCTCAGGCAGGTGCTGAGTTACTTGTACCTGCTGAACTCTACCTAGAGGCGGGTACCCACATAGGTACCTACGTATGTACTAAGTACATGAGGAGGTTTGTATACAAGGCCAGGCCCGACGGACCGTATATCCTGGACATCAGGAAGACCGATGAGAGGTTGAGGATAGCCGCCAGGTTCCTAGCATCCTTCGAACCCAGCACTATCCTAGCCGTCTCAGTACGTCCCTATGGTTTCACCCCAGTCACTAAGTTCGCCGAGTTTACAGGCTCTAAGTACGTGGTAGGACGCTTTATCCCGGGTACTATAACTAACCCGTACCTAAGTAGTCACATAGAGGCTGAGGTACTACTAGCCTCAGACCCCAGGGTTGATGAGCAGGCCATCGAGGAGGCCTCCAAGGTTGGTATACCGGTGGTAGCTATAGCGAGCACCGATGCTAAGCTAACTAACGTAGACCTAGTAATCCCGGGCAACAATAAGGGGAGGAAGTCCCTAGCTCTAATCTACTGGCTACTAGCCCGGCAGATACTTAGGGAGAGGGGCATGCTACCAGCTGATGGTAACCTACCGGTAAGCTACGAGGCCTTCGAAACTAAGGTGTCAGCTAGTGAGCGTTAGGAGACCGGTAGTTGCGGGTCAGTTCTACGAGAGGGACCCGGAGAGGCTTAGGAAGCAGATCGAGCAGTGCTTCACCCACCCTCTAGGTCCCGGTCGCCTGCCTAGTAGGGAGCCTAGCGTAGAGAGGGTTAGCCTAGGGTTCGTCGTACCTCACGCAGGCTACATGTACAGTGGTCCTGTAGCTGCACACGCATACTACCAGGTATCACTGGAGAGAAGCCCCGAGGTCGTGGTAGTACTAGGCCCAAACCATACCGGTATAGGGCCGTCGGTATCAGTTTACCCAGGAGGCCTGTGGCGTACCCCCCTAGGGGATGTACCTGTGGATGAGCAGTTAGCCACCGCTATAGTAAACAGTAGCCGCTTCGCAAAGCTAGATATATCCGCTCACGAGTACGAGCACTCAATAGAGGTTCAGATACCCTTCCTACAGTACACTATTAGGAGGAGCTTCAGTATAGTTCCAGTTGTGATCCTAAACCAGGTACCTAAAGTAGCTGAGGACCTAGCTAAATCCATACTAAAAGCCGCGGAGAGTTTAAGGAGGGACCTCCTAGTGATAGCTACAACGGACTTAACGCACTACGAACCTCATGAGGTGGCGTATAGTAAGGATAGGCTAGTGATAGACTCGATACTAAAGCTAGACCCGGAGACCATGTTTAAGACGGTTATCGAGCGAGATATAAGTATGTGCGGTCCTGGGAGTACCATGGTTCTGCTATATATAGCACGTACCCTGGGCTCTAGGGGGGCTAAGTTACTTAAGTACGCCACCTCCGGGGATGTAACTGGGGAGAGGGGTTGGGTCGTAGGGTATGCCTCTATTCAGGTACTCGCCTAGTACGTCTACTCTACGTCAAACCGTACCCTCTTTGCTGTCTCCTCCTCAGTAAGGGCCCTACCGATGGACTTACCCAGAGTTACGTACTTGGATAGGGCAAGGTAGGACCTCACTACTCTTTCGTAAAGCATACACTCGCTTTCCAGAGACCTACCGTCCAGAAGTACTACCCTAATTTTAGACCTCCTCGTAGGTCCCACCTCGCAGTCCTCTAGACTTACCTCCTTAACTAACCCCACTAAAGCAAGACCCTCCACCTCTAGCAGGAATACCACCACAGTATCCCTACTTCCCTCTCGCAGTTCAATATAAGCTACAGTAGAGCACGGACCAACTTAAAAGGTTGCTCCCGCGTAAGAGTAGGGTAAGGAGGTGGGTTGCTTCGATAGCGTTGAGGAGTTCGTTAAGAGGTACGGAGTAGTAGGTTACATTAGGAGATTCGAACTACCTGTGGAGACTGTTGAGAGCGCTTCCCAGGTAGCCGGAGCTGACCCGTCGGATATAGTGAAGACCATCATAGTAAGTTACGGTAGTGAGTATGCCGCTATTATAGTACCGGGTAACTGTAGGGTCGACCTTAAAAAAGTCTCCCAAGTACTGGGAGTGGGGAAGGTTAGGTTAGCTAGGCCCAATGAGATTAGGGAGCTCACGGGCTTCGACGTCGGTGGGGTCTCACCTCTCTCCGAGTGCACTAGGAGAAACACTAAGGTAGTACTCGATACTAGAGTCCTGGCAAAGAGCTTCATATGGTGTGGTGGAGGAGATAGGTACAGCCTAGCTTACGTGTCAGTAAGGAGCTTAGTGGAGGTCCTTAACCCTCTAGTAGCTGATGTATCTCTAGAGTAGGTGTAGACCCCTGCCTAAGTCCACTAGGTCTAGGGGCTATAGAGCTGAACGCGAACTCGTAGTCCTCCTCTGGAAGAGGGGTTTCGCCGTAATGAGAGCTCCCGCAAGTGGAGCTAAGATTAAGAAGGCGAAGTACCCGGACGTGGTAGCTATTAAGAAGGGGCGTATAGCTGCATTTGAGGTTAAGTCAAGGTCTAAGGAGGGCGCGGTATATGTGGATAGGGAGCAGGTAGAGAAGCTCCTTAACTTTGCTGAGAGAGCTGGAGGAAGGGCTTACATAGCTATTAGGATATCTGGGAGGAGTTGGGTCTTCGTACCCGTGAGCAAACTTGAGTATACTGGTAGCAGCTATAAGGTAAGTAGGGAGGCTATTGGAGAGGGTATGACCATAGAGCAACTGGAAGTTGACTTAGGGCTTGTAGAGTCTTTAGATAGGTACGTTAAGAAGGAGCAGAAGAACGGGGTCTGAAGTTTAAGTTTGCATAATACTTACTAGGCTGTCGTTAGTGCTAGGGAATCGAGTACTCTAGGTACGTAGACCTCTATCGAGGGACCGAGTCCTAGCTCCTTACCTTTCCTCAGGATGGTGTTCTTGAGGCTCTCCAAGGCCGAGGGCTCTCCGTGATTTAGTACTATCCTCTTTGGCTTCGTCTCTATATCTCTTAGGTACTTGAGTACCTGGTTCCTATCGGAGTGCCCCGAGAACCCCTCTATGGAGTACACCTTCATGGCTACCTTAACTACCTCTATCTTATCCCCAACAAGTACGTGGACCTCCTTAGCTCCGTCCCTCACCTTCCTACCCAAGGTCCCCTCAACCTGGTAGTTAACGAAGACTAGGGTGTTCTGAGGGTTGGGTGCCATCATCCTGAAGTACTCTACGGCCGGACCTCCGTTGAGCATGCCGGAGGTAGCTAATATTATACAGGGGTCTTTAGATTCCACTATCTCGTACCTAGTCGTAGACCCAGCTACAACCTCGAAGGAGTCGTAGAAGAACGGGTTCTCGGAGCTGTATATAGAGTCGCGCAACTCCTTCGAGAGGAGCTCTGGGTATGCTGTATGTATTGCTGTAACCTCGTTTATCATACCGTCTATGTAGACAGGTACACTGGGTAGCTTGCCTTGCTTCATAGCGTTAGCTATCACTACTAGAACCTCCTGCGACCTTCCAACAGCTAGGGAGGGTATCAGAACCTTACCACCGCTCTCGATAGTGCTCTTTATTATCTCTACTAGCCTCTCGGCTGAGGCCTCCCTACTCGGCTGCTCGGTGTTACCGTAGGTACCCTCTATTATCAGAGTATCAACCCTCGGGAACTTATTGTGTGCTTTATCGAGTAGCAGAGTCTTATCGTACTTAAAGTCCCCGGTATAGACTATGTTATGGAGTCCATTACCTATGTGTAGGTGAACTATGGCCGAGCCTAGTATGTGGCCAGCGTTGTAGAGAGTTAACCTGGTATCCGGAGTTATATCGGTGACCTCGCCATACCTCAGGGTTATGGTGTGTAGTAGTGCCTCCTGGACGTGTCTAGGCTCGAAGGGTAGGCTTCTACCCTCCCTCCTTGTTAGCTCTATCAAGTCCTTCTCTAGTAGTACCATGAGGTCCCTAGTTGCTTGAGTCATGTACACAGGCCCCTCGTAACCGTACTTGAAGAGGTAGGGGACTAGCCCTACGTGGTCTAGGTGTGCGTGTGTAACTACTACAGCGTCTATCTCCTCGGGTTTCAGCCCTACAGCATCTACCCTTGGCGCAAAGTTCTTAAGGGTAGAGCTACCCGGGTTAAGCCCGAAGTCTAACAGAATCTTAGACTCAGCAGTTTCTACTAGAATAGCCGACCTGCCTACCTCCATAAAGCCTCCTAGTGCAGTTATCCTAACGTAGTTATCCTTAAACAGAACCTCCCTGTGTATTCTCTCACCGACGGCTCTGAGGAAGCTTAGCCTAATAGGGGACTGCCTTATGATGTAGTTAAGCTCGGACTCCAGTATGGTAGACTTAAGCGGGGGTTTTCTAATTATCTTAGGTCTCCACCCGGTCTCCGCGAAGATCTCCTTGAAGAGCTTTCTATCCCCCTCCATGAACGCCTGCGGGTTGGCGGTCTTTATAACAACCTCACCTAGAACCTCATCGAATACTATATCGCTATCGCTCTCTACTAGGTGCTTAACCTTAGACAGAATTACCCTCCTCGCCTCAGTCTCGCTCAGCCTACGTGACTCGTCTACTCTAACTACAACTCTCTTCTTTATGGCCTTAGCCAAGCTCTTGAGGGACTCCTCGTTCTCTATTATGAACGATACGTTCCTTACGTAGACTACTACCTCAGGTCCCTCGAACTCTATTCTAGTAACCCCAGCCTCTGGCGGGAGCTTTCTGAATATCTCGAGCCTTATGTTCTCCCTAACGTCGTCGATGAACCTTATTCCTCGGTTCACGACCATCAGCCTAGGTTGTAGGATCTCTCCTCAATTCCGTTAGCCCGTACTATAGCTATGTCTATGGCCTCACCACTAAATACATCCCTCCTAGTTGAGGACCTCACAGCCTTAACTGCTAGTTGCACAGCCTCCTCTTCGCTGAGGTCCTCTCTATACTCTGCCTCCAGGATCCCTATAGCTATCGGGGAGCCGGAACCGGTAGCTGCGAACTTATCCTCGATATAGTCCCCGAAGAACTCTATATTGAAGATTCTAGGCCTATCATCGTAGCCTGCTAGTATGAACTGTACTATGAAGGGTACGTACTTGTACGTATTAAGTATTAGAGAGAGATACGAAGCTAGGGACCTGATCGGTATCCTTGCCTTATTGGTTATACTGTACTCGGAGGCCTTTATCCTAAGTAGGGATGCTAGTACCTGGGTATCTGCAACTAGACCTGCCGTAGTTAGAACTGCGTGGTCCGCGATCCTGACTATCTTCTTTACGGCCTTGTGAGCTATGTACGTACCACTACTAGCCCTTCTATCTGCCGCTACTACCGCGGCGGTCCTAGTTATCAGCCCCACTGTTGTTGTACCGTGTAGAACCCTCAACTCGTACACACCTACTCTTAAACTCCGAGCTTAAATCCGCACGCACCTTATAAGTTTTAGTGAAGCAGTATTGAGACACGCGATAGACTTATTCAAGAAGGTTATCGTTGGCTACGGTATTGCTAAGGAACTAGGCAGTATTACCACCGAGCTAGGGTTAGGTAGGAGGGTAGCTATAGTTACAGGGGCCCACGTAAGGAGGTTGATAGTGGAGCCCCTAGTAGGTGAGCACTTAAGGGACTTCGAGGTGGAGGTCTTCGTAGCGGAGAGCCCGACGGTAGACGAGGCAACCTTCCTAGCAGACCCGGTGGGTAGGTTCAGACCCTCCGCAATAGTAGCTATTGGGGGCGGTAAGAGTATCGATGTAGCTAAGTACATAGCATACCAGCTAGGTCTAAACTACATAAGCGTACCTACGGCAACATCACATGACGGTATAGCATCCCCCTTCGCATCCCTAAGGGGGTTTAAGACTGTCTACTCTGTGAAGGCGGCCCCCCCAATAGCTGTACTAGCCGATCTCGAGCTGATATCTAAGGCTCCTCGAAGGGTTGCCCTTGCAGGAGCTGGGGACCTGATCGGGAAGATCGTTGCCGTAAGAGATTGGAGGCTGGCCCATAAGCTGAAGGGTGAGTACTACGGCGATTACTCGGCCTCATTAGCACTACTATCAGCTAAGCACGTAATGACTTTCAGCAGCACTATAGCTAAGGGAGGTATAGCCGGACTTAGGATCCTGGTTGAGGGTCTAATAAGCTCCTCAACAGCTATGTGTATAGCTGGAAGCACCAGACCTGCAAGTGGTTCGGAACACCTCTTCAGTCACGCACTGGATATAGTAGCTAACTACCCAGCTCTTCACGGAGAGCAGGTGGGTGTAGGTACGATACTCATGAGCTACCTACACGGACTTAACTGGAGGAGGATAAGGAAGACTCTGAAGAAGATAGGGCTACCCGTAACGGCTAGGGAGCTTGGAGTTAGGGAGGAGCACATCATCGAAGCCCTGACAATAGCACATAAGGTAAGGCCAGATAGGTATACAATACTCGGCGAGGGGGGCCTTACAAGGGATGCCGCTGAGGAAGTTGCTCTGAGAACAGGTGTTATAGGTGGAGATAGTAAAGACTCTAGTAGGTAGGTACGTAGCTAAACCCGGCTACCGCTTCGTATTCTCTGGAGAGTTACCCGAATGCATCAGGTGTAGGTTTAGGTCTGCATGCGTATCTAAACTGAAGGTAGGTAGAGTCTACGAGATCGTTAAGATCTACGACATAGTGAACAGGTGCCCAGCTCTCGGCGAGGTACTAACAGTTGATGTTGTACCAGCTAGGGTTGAGGTAGCTCTAAGCGCTAGATCCTCTATAGAGGGGGCTATAACAACTTACAGACACCTAGTCTGCAGGACTCCGTGTAAGTACGCTGAACTATGTAGGAGCCCTTGGATAGCCGACGGGTCTAGGGTAAAGATACTTACAGTATTAGGAAAACTTGAATGTACTGCGGGTAAGGAGGTCTTTAGGGCTATAGTCATACAGGTTTAGGGCGGAGCTTACGTTAACAAACCTTGCCAGTACTAAGTGACTACACCTAAGCTCGGTGCGACACAAAACAGATACCTGCAGGTGCGGAGAAGGCCTACCTTGAAGGAGGCCCCTACACCTTCTACTGCTCCACGGATGATGTAGTTAGACCCGGGCAATTAGTGTGAGGAACTATTGGCCCCTAAAGGATGGGGAGAATCCGGTTGTGTGGTATACTGCAGTACCTTTAGTCTACGAGCTTAGTGTTTATCTGGACTATATCCTCACTTACGGTGTTCCCCCGAACTATCTTTCTCCTTCTCTCCCCCTCGTTGCGGGGGTGGAATCCCGGAGGGCTTGAGAGCAGTAGGACTCTCTTAGCACTACTGGGTAGTGTAGGTATCATAGGGAAGCCTGAGGAGTCCGAACCACCGGTTATTAGGAGTCTCTTACTTGGTATACCGATAACTGAAGCATCTACGTACTCCCCTATCCTCTTACCTAAGAACGCCGTAGCCTGTGCCTCGCTGACCACTATCTGGAAGACCTTGGACCTGAAGATCTCCGCAAGAGCCTCACTACTCCCCAGCTTCTCGGAGAGCAATCCCGATGGTACTAGTACGGTGCTCTCCGGTACTGCTGGGTCTGCCTCTAGTCTAACCGTGAAGCTCACCTTCTCCTTCTTAGACCTATCCTTCCATATCCTGATCGTAGCTATTCTGTAGGGAGTACTGAGGATCTCGATAAGTCTGGGATTGGCCTTAGCCCTTATAAACTCCCTCCCCTCCTTCATAGACTCCGTTAGCTTCACCTTGTCGCTCTCCACTACCTTTACGTACATCACCTTAGGCTCCTTAGCCTCGGGGTCTCCTACCACCACCTTAAACGATGGCACTCCAGCACACCGAATTCAGTGCTAAAACTCTGCTTATATTTTCTTTTGGTTCGATACCAAGAACCTTAAGCAGTACCCTCGCTACCGCGAGCGGGGGCTAGCTACCTTGAGAGGAGTTAGTAGGACTCTCAACATCGGTTTCCCGGGTCTTATCCCAGTAGCTAATTCCGTACCTAAGTATCGCTAATATCCCTCCAAAAGCCTTTACCTTAGCGAACGCAGGACTCTCCTCCGGGACTATGCGCACCTCACCTCCAATTTCCTCAACCCTCTCCATAAGCTCCTCTACCTCCTCCCTCTCGCTACCGTAGAGCTGGTCCTCGCAGACCAATAACTTGGAGACAGCACCTTCCCTCGCGGCTACTCTTACCTGTTGCAAGCCGTATGCGACTCTATCGCTATCTGTACTCAATAACCTCATGAACTCATCGAAGATCTCCTCGACTATAGCTATGTTGTGGTATTGCAGGACCTTCCTAAAGGTATCCCGTCTAATTACCTCGTAGACCCCTGCCCTACCACCCTCGCTAACAGAGTCTATGTAGATCGGCTTGCCTAATCTTCTCCTCAAATTCTCTACGACTAGGTCCTTCAGGAATGATGGGGATGCAACTATGACCATGTCCGGTTCCTCTCTACTAGCTACAAGTACTATGAGCTCCACTACCTCCCTAGCGAGGTCCTCGGCACCTGGTCCCTCGTCCTTGAGTCCTGGGAGTGTTCTTTCCACGACGAATCTAATCCCCTGGTCTAAGGCTACGGCAATTGCCACCTCGTCAAAATCTAGGGATACTAGGAGGACTTTAACCCTCCTAGACGAAGCTCTTCTAAGCCTATTCAAGAGCTCCCTAGTCCACCTAGACTTAACTATCACTAGCTCCGACCCTACGTCTATGCTTAGGGTGTGGTAGGAGCCCCTCAACCCATACTCATCTGGTCCCTCAACTATCTGCCCGTGAACTCTTAGCCTACCGCTGAATGGCTGGAAGTAGACATCCGAAACCCTAATAGCTAGTGTCATTGGGAGCCTTCTCTTACCCTCACCATCTATCTTAACGTCCCTCAAGGTCCTTGCTACAACAACGTCACCCCTAGCTATAACTCCCTTAAGTACCCAGAGATCGTCCTCACACTCAACCCTCAGCTCAACAACTCCGTGCTTGAGGTCCTCCCTAAGTATCCTCAACCTCTGCACCTATACTATACCTCATAAAGTACTCCCATACCCGAAATCCTAATGTGTATGTGATTGAATATACCTAGAGCGGCTAGGTAGAGGAAGAGGTCTACTACGTACCACTCACCATCAGCCCCCTCTATCCCGACTAGTGTAAACGGGGTCCAGCTTAGTCGGAGTGGTGAGTATGGTGGAGGTACCTCCAGTAGGTAGGCTACGTACCTTGTTAGGTATATCATAGCTAGAACCCCAACCCATAGAGTGAGTAGATTTAACCACAGTAACCACCTAACGCTCTTGTACAGACTATCGTACCTAGACTTAAACATACGCCACCTCCTCTCCTTTGTTGGCGATGTTTCACGTAACTTCATCGCCACCTCCTCCATCTCCCTCAGAACCCTGTCCAGCTTAACCCTCCTTACGTATACTCTTACAAGATACGATACCGGCAGTAGGCACAGAACTGGTAGTGCTACGTAGGTAGCTAGACCTAGGAGTACTCTAAGTAGTTCTCCAGACATCCTACAGCTCCTCTATAGCTCTAACAAGTTCTTCAGCAGCCTGAGCAGCCCGGTTCTCTCTATTAACCACGACAACGAGGGCTGCCCCGGAGATAACTGAACTAACTATGGCGTAGTACCTGTAGGTAGTTAGCAGCTCCTCCAGTAGTTGCTTAGAGGAGTAGTCGCTCCTAACCCTACTAGAGTCCCTTAACTGCCTGGAGAGTATCTCCTCGGGGGAAGCCTCTATAACGACTATTAAGTCTGGTCTAAGCTCTCTAAGTACGTTAAGTGGTAGACCCGGCCAGAGTCCGGCTGGGGTTCTGATAACAGCGTGGGTATCTACTATACCCACAAACCTCCCCTCGGGGACCCCCTCGAACTCCTCCCTAATAGCTCTTGCCGTTAACTCCTGCAGTTCTCTCTGGGTTGCCAGTGGTAGCTTCCTAATCTCATCTCTACTTCTAACTATACCGCGCTGGAGTAGGTAGCTCAGCATGAAGTCCCCGAAGTTTACTACCCTCACTGCATACCCCCTCTCGCGGAGCCTCTCCGAGGCTATGGAGAGTACGGTACTCTTCCCTACTCCCGGAAGTCCGACAGCTACCACGACCTTACGCAAGTTAACCACCTATGAGCCTCCTAAGTGTTGGGTACATCTCTAGGGCTTGCTCGTATGTTAGGGCTGTGTAGAGTTGCTGTATTATCCCGGCTGCCAGTAGTAGACCTATACCTCCTCCAAAGACTAGGAGTACGTCAGCTACTACAGCTAGTGAGGCAACTACTATTGAGCTAAGGATTGCTAGGGGGTACACGTACCTGGCTAGAACAGCTTCAAGAGCCTTAGGGTTAGACCTCATGCCTGGTATACTTATCCCCGACCTAATGAGGTTTTCGGCCTGCTGTGCCGGGCTTAGGCCCCCCACCTCAACCCATAGTAACCCTAGGAGTACGGCTGAACCCATCAGTACAGCTGCATAGACCAGAGTCCTCACCGGGTTGTAGTAAAGTCCCAGCAAACCCCTAGGCGGGGTTAGGTACAGTAGGGCGTTGTTGAGGGCCTCAGCTAACCACCTATACTGAGGTAGGTAGGCCTCAACCATGTTTCTGATTAGCAGTATATCCGACACTACTATACCAAAGAGTAGTACCGGTATATTGGATACGTAGAGGAAGTTAAGCGGTATCCTACCCCTAATACCAGGTGCTCTCTGGATCGTTACCGGTACGTTTATCCTCATACCCTGCAGGTATACTATAACTAGGAGAAGTAGTATAGTAGCCGCAGCCCCGGTAAGAGAGGGTAGCATAGCTGTCTCACCCCCAGCTAGGTAACCCGGTACGTAGCCGTAGATAAGCCTTCCAAGGTCTACCCTCCCTCCAAGTGAGGAGCCTATTATGTAGGGTATAACACCGTAGTACTGGCTAACTGTACTGCCATCTGCTGTTGTTATAGTTACGGTAACTGGTGCAAGTAGGTCCCATATAATCGACCTAGCCACTCCAGCTAGGATGAATAGGCTTACGCCGGATCCTATACCGTAGCCCTTCTGAATAGCCTCATCGAGTATAAGCAGTATCAGAGCCCCGGTAAAGAACTGTATAGCTACCGATGCCGTTA
>Ga0326760_1000306_pt1 | contig 28055 bp, 30 predicted proteins | sample GCREP_S_FD_207668 | JGI IMG/M metagenome (GOLD analysis project Ga0326760, IMG submission 207668) | Hot spring sediment microbial communities from Geyser Creek Basin, Yellowstone National Park, WY, United States - GCR.EP_S | ecosystem: Environmental > Aquatic > Thermal springs > Near-boiling... | reverse complement strand
CCATTAGCCTCAACCCTAACAAAATCACCAGTACCAACACCAAGCTTACTCATAGCAGAAGGACTCATCCTAGCAATCTTCCTACCAGAATCACCAGGATAAGCCTCAACAACCCTAAGCTCCAAACCCACCAAAACCACCTAGTACACAGGTTAATAAACTAGACCTAAAACACTTTCACAATTAATACCTTTCAATTCCATTGAATGGATTCTGGTACTTGGTATACGAAGGTGTGAAATTCACCGTACTCACCTGCCTTTCAATTCCATTGTATGGATTCTACTTCATTAAGCCCCAGTTGGGGCTCCATGTATATGGTGCGAGATCTAGTATTTAAGCTTTTCCGCTTTCACATCTCACTAGATTTCCCTATTTCGAATGGTGACTTCCATTGTATACTGTTGGCTATAGTGTAGTATGTAGCCTTGCGGTGTAACATAGGAGTCACAGAACTTGCAGGAGCTCCTGTGGAGGGCTCTACCGCATAGAGGGCACCGTTCTCTACAACCCCTGGCAGCTTGACTCCTAACTCCACCATCCTGTACGCTAGGAACCTATGCAATGGTGTTAGGGGCTTGAAGCCCATAGTTCTATTCACATCCTCCAAAGCCTCCTCCCCTAGCTACACCCTACCAGCTATCCTCTTCAAAGCCTCCAAGCTCCCAGAGCCTGTGTTGACAGGGGTCTTCCTTCTCCACGCAACCTCCCTTAAATCCTTTTCAATTCCATTGAATGGATTCGGATTCACATCATCACTACTCTACTACGCACTCCTCTTTCAATTCCATTGAATGGATCTGCATCATCGCATCCCATGTTCGCTGTGGAAATTTCTCTCAATTCCATTATATGGATTCTATTCCATTAAGCCCCTAGGTGGGGGCCTTACGTATATAGTGTAGGGTCTGGTATTTAAGCTTTTCGCTTCTATCTCTCATTGGTTTTCCCCATTGTTAATGGGAGTTTTCATTGTATACTGCCGGGACACATGTTTATGGATGGGGGCGTCCGAGGTAACGTATATAAGCTTTGGTTCATGTGGGGTTTTTAAGCTTCCCTTGGTGTACTTATTATTTAACTCTATGGGTTGGTTGTTCGTTTTCCACTCTCGACTTTAAAGAGTCTTTTGCTCTTAGGAGGTTTACAGCTCTCTCTGCTGGTCATGGTGATGGTTTCCATTGGTAGTTGGATTGGGGAGCTAGGGGGAATCCATTTAATGGAATTGAAAGAGAGTTGTTGCTCAGAGCTCCTACAACAAACCCGGCTATGGATATGTGCAGGGGATCCCCCAGAGTATCTACAACCTCGAACACGTCACCAGCTGGGAGCTTCAAACCAGCATTCCTGAAACCCTCCTCAACAACCCTCACCTTAAGCTCATGGGGGTTGACTGGGCCGGCACTGCTAACACGACCTCTAGCATTGTAGCCTAGAGCCTCCATTATTGCCATAGCGGTCGTAGTGCCACCAGGCATACTCTCACCTATAATCACATCAGTGTTACGAGCTAGCATTAGGCCAAGAGTCATAGACTCCTCGAAGAGCTCCCTAGACCTCCCCCTAGGTAGGGCCCTACCACTCCTAATATCGCCTCCAACAATGGCGCTAGGTAGCCTGACATGAGGCACCTTGGGCTTAACATAGGATCCGGCATCGACTACGAGGAACGGTATCCCCAGGAGGTTCAATGTGACCCTTGATAGGAGAGCCGGGGTCGGGATACCAGTGGGTGTAACAGGGATCGAGTTAGAGGATAGAGGTCTCCCAGTAACCAGGTACTCTACATCCAATGCTGGTGTGAAGAGCGTAGCCTCAGGTGTAGGCCCGGCAACGCTAATACCCGGGATCGTGGATGTCATGGTGGACGCTATGAATATGAGGAAGAGAGGGCTACCTTTTACTTCAAAAACCACACCATTATAGACTTTAAACCACGAAGTCAGTTTTGACACCGTGGATCCAATATAGGGTAACTCCTAAATTTATATGAACAGCACTCACGCGAATATTATATTGAACGTTGCGCCCTCAGCGGGGCATACCTTTAGAGGCTCCACGACTTCACCTAACACCCGGTGATGAAAGGTTAGTTTAAGTCTGGGTATGGAGCTAGAGGGGTTACGTGTCTGCTAGCATACAACTAATAGGTCTCCCCTTAAAACTCAACTACTAGAGGTGATGAGTTTGAGTGAGGATGTGGGGATGATACTTACGATTATGCCTCCCGAGCTCATGGAGGATCTGGAGCTCCTAATGCTAACACTGATACCTCCTAGTGAGGTGGAGGAGGGTGGTTCTAAGGCTCAAGGTTAGAGTTTGCTATAGGAATCTCTGCACTGAAGGGCTCGGGATAGCTAATAGCGGTTTTGCAGGTAGAGAGCCTGAGATCACGTTACCTGAGGGAATCGCTAGAACTCTATTCGGTGAGAGGCCTAACGTTACACTCCTGGAGAGAGTTCTAGCCGATGGTAGTAGAACTCTCCTACCACGAACAACAGATCACGTAGATGTATACGTTGACGCGGGGGATAGGGTTGAGGGTCCTGTGAAAGCCTACGCTTACATCACTAGGAGCCCGTTAATACTATTGAATGACGCTCTAATAAGCACTCTAAAGATTGTGATAATAGATCCGTTCGAGGGGCTCTGGTGTTTTAGGGAAGAACTTGGTAGGAGGGAGAGGAGAGGTTATCAAAGCTGAGATTCAAGCAACCCGTAATGTTGAGTGTCCAGGCTGGTAGCCGGTACGCTCTAAACATTCGGTTACACTAAGAGTCCACTAGGGTGATTCAAGGCTTTATGAGGTGAGTTGAATTAAGCTATAAAACTGTTATTCAAATTCCTGGCTTAAGCTAAGGCGGTGAGGATCTATCTAATTGAAGGAACTCTAACTTTAACCCATGGAGTAAGAGGTGTGTAGGGGGTTGTTTAAGCCTCTAATTACTACAACTACATCTCGGGGAGGGTTTTGAGTTATGAGAGGTTTAGGGATTGGCTTGAGGAGGCTTTGGACGATCTAGAAGCTGCTCGTGAGCTCTTCCAGTTTAGTAGATGGAGTAAGGTGTGCTTTCTATCACATCAGGCTGTTGAGAAAGCCCTTAAAGCACTGTGTATTAAGAGGTTGGGGGTGTACTCGCAAACACATAGTATTGCAAAGTTGATTGAGGATGTTAGGGGCGTTATCGTTATACCGGAGGAGCTGGCTGAGAAGGCTAGGAAGCTTGATAGATACTATATCCCCACTAGGTATCCTAATGTGTGGCCTGCTCTGCCTCCCCACAAACACTATGTTAGGGGTGATGCTGAGGAGGCTTTAGCTACAGCTGTGGAGGTTGTAGAGCTTGTTAAGAGAGAGGTTGAGAGAGATCCTTAGGGGTACAAGTGCTGAGGATCTACTGGAGCCTTTGGAGGAGCTCCTGGTAAGGCTTATTGAGAGGTTTAACCCTGTTAGGATTATCATCTCCGGATCTCTGGCTAGGAGGAGGTTTGTGAGGGGTTTAAGTGACATCGATATACTCGTCATCGTCAACTACGATATCCCACGTGATGTGAGGTTTGAGCTCGCCACGGTTGAGGATGTCGATGTTGAGATTACTGTTATCTCAAGGGGTGAGCTTGAGAGAGCTCTTAGAGAGGGTAGAATGTTTTATGTTGATGCTGTAAAGTATGGTGTTGAGGTTTACTCCGGAGGGCAACCTCTACGGGAGTAAGGGCTTCTGTCGAGATGTGAGGGTTTCCCTAGTGGGTTACCATGTTTGCTATGTAGAACCCTTCACTCTCGTGTATGTGTGGGTATAGTCTGCATGTGCTCTGCGATACACTGTAGCCTTTGTACGGTTCACCACACATTTTTATTTGTGGTTTCTCTAGCTTCGCCTTATCCGCTACTGTTTCCACAACCTCCTCCCCCTCCTCCGGTAGTATTGAGCATGTTGTATACGTTACTCTGCTAGCGTATTTTAGGATGTTTTCTAGTATCCCCTTCTGTAACCTGCTATAGTATTCTACCTTCCCAGGTGTTATTGTTACCCTTAAAGCTGGATCTTTGGCCATGGCCCCTGTGTTGCTACACGGTGCATCTACCAATGCCTTGTCATAGTGCTCCCTCAACTCAACCTTCCTCGAGTCTGCCACCATGTACTCTACTGCTTCATCTGGTACACCTAGCTTCCTCATAAGCTTCCTCATAACCGTTATCCTACGCCCACTTATATCAATAGCCTTAATCCTCACCCTACCCTCAGCTAGCATAGCTATAAGCGATGTCTTAATGCCGGGCGCTGCACACGCATCTAGAACACTATCACCTCGCTCCGGCCTCAAAGCCTCAACCACAACAGCTGATGCTATATCATGTGGTATAGCCTTAAACTCCCTAACAACCCTTAGGAGCCTCACAGGCTTGGGGGTTTTGATTATCTTCAACATGTAGGGGTAGTCCCTGCTAACCTCAACTATGACACCCTCGCTCTCAAGACCCCTCACAACACCCTCAATACTCGATTTCAACATGTTAACCCTAAGCCACCAAACCCTAACACTCATAGCCTCGAAGAGCCTAACAGCCTCATCGCCTAGCAGAGCGTAGAGCCTATCGTAAAGCCACAGGGGCACAGAGAGCCTACAATAGGGCTCAGAGGGCTCCTCGAAACCCGAGAGCCAGAGCTTGACAAGATCCCTAGGCCTCCTCCTCTTACCAGAAACACATAGGAGTTTAACGTAGTCAGCAACAAACCTCCTAGCAGCATCGTATAAAAGCTCCCTCTCATCAACACTAGAAGCACACCAACCACCACAAACCCTCCTAAAAGCAACATCAACGGAAACCCTATGCCTTAAAACCTCGTGGAGAACACCGGCGAGAACCTTACTGAAACGGGAAACCTCTACCTCCGGATCACCTATATTACACATTAGCTAAGATCACCACCCTAGAAGATCCTTAGAATCTTACACCTTAAAATCACACATTCCAAGCTATAATCACGACTTTATTAGAACTTAGGGGTTAGATTGACTTAGGAAGGAACGGTGTCCTTTCAATCCTAACGACTAGTTTCTGTGCTAGTTCTAAACTAACGTCTATGTAAATTTTATAATGTATAATTTATATTTATACTTAAAAAGAAGAGATTATAAACATGTATTTGGTGTCTGGTTTGGCCTCGCCATATCTAAAGCTTGCAGAGGCCTTACCTAAAGTTAGGGGCTCTCCTCTAATTGAAAGGAAAAGTCATCGACCTAGATGGGCTATGGTTATAGATTTAAGGAAGTGTGTGGGTTGCTATGCTTGTCAAGCAACTTGTAAAATGGAGAACGGTGTTCCCTACGAGCATTTTAGGACGTGGGTTGAGATTATAGAGAGGGGGGTCTATCCGAACGTTAGGAGAGCGTTTATACCCAAACTTTGTAATCATTGCGATAACCCCTCATGTGTGAGTGTATGCCCAGTAGGGGCTACCTATAAGAGGGAGGATGGGGTTGTGGTTGTAGATTATAGTAAGTGCATTGGCTGTGGCTATTGTATTCAAGCGTGTCCATATGATGCTAGGTATAAGAACCCATACCTGGGTACCGTTGATAAATGTGATTTCTGTAGCCACAGGTTAGAGCAAGGCCTGTTACCAGCTTGTGTTGTTAACTGTATGGGTCGTGCTAGGATCTTCGGTGATCTCAATGACCCGGAGAGCCCTGTATCTAAGGTTTTACAGTCTCAGCATGTATCTGTATTGAAGCCCGAGACCGGTAATAAGCCTATGGTATTCTACATAGGACTTGAGGAGGCAGTTAAAGGTCTGCCATCTAAGACGATCGTTATAAACCCGAAGGTGGGAGGGGTGGTGGAGGTATGACGGATGTATGGGGTACTCCTATTGCTATCTACTCTTTCATCGCAGGAGCTGCTGTCGGCTCCTATATAGTAGCGGTTCTACCAGTATTATTCAGAGTTGGAGAACTTAGGGATATAGCTCCGCTAGCACTACGCCTCTCATGGGCGTCAATAGTAGCTATAACGGTGCCCCTGCTACTCCACCTAGGATCTCCTTGGAGAGCATACAAGATATTCACCTCCCCTAATTTTACATCTCCTATGGCTGTAGGAGCGTGGCTGATAACGTTACTAATAATCCTGGTAACCGTCATAGTGGTTTTGGATAACTGGTATAGAGCTATACGTGCTTCAACAATAGCGATCCTAAGTGCTATAGGTCTAGTGCTAGCCCTACTCTATGCTGGTTACCCAGGCGTCTTACTAGCAACTAGTAAGGGTGTTGAAGCATGGTGGCATAATCTAGCGCTCCCTGTTCTAACCATTTTGATAGCTGTAGCCTCGGGTTTAGCGTTAACCCTACTAGCGTACATCGTATTATGGCGTGTTATTAAGATGGAGGTGAATAAGGATGTTTTAGTATATGGAAGTAAGATGTTACTGCTGTTGCTTCTATTAATATTCATATTCGAGGTTGCCGATGCTCTAGTGAGGGCCTACGAGCCGAAGCCTGGAGTAGCGGAGTTCAACAAAGCACTCATGGGGTCACTAGGTTTAAGCTACATAGGTTTTCAGTTAATCATAGGGACTATCGTACCATTAATACTGTTGCTACTACTCCTATCTAATAGGGTGCCTGCATCCGCTAACATCATGCTAGCTATATCCATTCTAGTGCTTATTGGAGCTTTTACTCACAAGTGGAACCTCATTGTCGGAGGGGAGCTTGTTGAGATGGCCTCTACTGACGTCTATATACTTGGAGCTCCCTCCATAGACTTAGTTGAAGTGCTTGCATCGCTATTCTCGTGGCTCTTCCTCATATCATTAAGTCTAGCTGTCTTCTCAAACTGGAAGGTTAAGGTAGAGGTATCGGGGGTGGAGGTGCGTGCCTGAGCAGAGGCTAACTAGGAGGGATTTTATTAAGCTAGCTACTGTGGCCGGCTTAGCGATTGCATCAGGCATCACCGTTGGTGCTACTGGTTTACAGAAGGTAGAGACGTTGAAGTATCAACCTGAGAGAGCCAAGGATATGTTGGAGAGGGTGAAGAGGGGAGAAGTCACCGTTAAGTACACTGCATGTGTCATGTGCGCCGCTGAGTGCGCCTTAGAGGTTTGGGTAAAGGATGGTAAGGTTATCAGGATCTATGGTAACCCTCATGTGCATTATAATAGTGGTGGAGCTGCTTGTGCTAAAGGAGTATCAGGGATTAACCTTCAATATAGCCCCTACAGGATACATTATCCACTAAAGAGGGTTGGGGAGAGGGGGGAGGGTAAGTTTATCAGGATCTCCTGGGAGCAAGCCATAGATGAGATAGCGAAGAAGCTTGTTGAGATAAAGAAGAAGTATGGCCCTGAAGCTGTATTAATGGATACGGGTGACGTCACGGATAGAGATCAGTACTGGAGGCTCTTCTTCGCATTCGGAACCCCTAACTGTGTAGAGCACGGTGCTATCTGCGATACACCGAGAAGGCATGGGCCTAAGCTTGCTGTTGAGGGTAAGCGTTGGGAGCCTGATATAATGCGCCCAGTACCCGTTAGAATGCCAGATGGGAGTATACAATGGTATGATAAGCATGATGCTAAGCTGATTATCTACATTGGCTGGAATCCATTCACGGCCACCAGGATAGTGTGGGAGACTATAGGCACTGTTAGAGCTAAGGTTGAGAACGGATGTAAGGTCTACGTAGTAGACCCAGGTTACTCGAACACCGCAGCTCTGGCAGATAAATGGTTCCCAATTAGACCTGGAACTGACGCTGATCTAGCTGCAGCTATGCTGAGATATATACTTGAACACGATAACCCCAATGACCCTAATAGGCGTTACATAGACCGCGAGGTATTGAAATATGTTGAAGGATGGGAGGAGTTCATTCAGGCATTCAAGGAGTGGTGGGACAAAGTCGACCCTGCTACGGGTAAAAAGTATTTCACACTAGAATGGGCTGAAGCGAGAACAGGTTTACGCAAGGAGGATATAGAGATGCTAGCCCACGAGTTTGGAATCACCAAACCAGCTGCAGTTATATGGGGTATGCAGGCGCCCGGCCACCACTACAACGGCTATGTTGCATCAATACTATTCACGTTCCTCAACGTCATAACCGGGAACTTCGAGAGACCCGGAGGCGTTATTGATACGGAGATTGTTAAATCTAGTAAGGGTGGAACAGCTACTGGAAGGTGGTTTAATGATAGAGAAGTGGAGAGGGTTATCAATGGTAGGAAGGTTAGAGCTAAGCAGGTATACTTGCACTACGCGTGGTACGGAGACTGGCCTGCTGCTTGGGACGATGTAGTGGGAGATCTACCTAGGATGATTAGGGAGGGTATAACCCTTAGGTATGGTCCATTTAGAGGACATAAGTACCCGTTGGCAGCGTACATACTAAGGACCGGTAACACGCTTGTAACAGCCGGCCCGATACCTGAGTTTGTTAAAGCGTTTACTGAGAAGAAGCCTGACGGCACCTATAAGCTTGAGTTATTCGTAGTCATAGACACAATCTTCCTTGAATCGGCTCTGTACGCTGACTACGTACTACCTGAAGCCAGTTACTTGGAGAGGATGAGCCTCTCAGACATATACCCAACACACCCTGTGATATTTCTAAGGGATGCTGTAGTAGAGCCTATGTTTGAAGCGAAGAAGCCTACTGACATCATGAACATGTTAGCTAAAAAGATATACGAGTATGAGTTGAAGGAGTTTGAACGTAGTGATATAGATCCAAAGGAGTTCTGGGAGAAGTACAAGACGGAGGAGGATTTCGTTAACGAGATGCTACTCGTAGCGCCCGGTAGACCTAACGTTGGGAGACCTCTACCATACCCTAATCTACCTGAAGGGTACACGCTATACGGAACTCCCGAGTCCCTAGAGGAGGGACGCGTAACTATAGACCACAAGGGGAGGGTCGTCAGAGGGGAGCCTGTTACAGTAGAATACCTAAGGAAACATTATGGCGCAGCCATATGGCCTATGAGCTGGTATAGGTATAAGGTCTGGGATCCTGCTAAGGAGGACTGGGTGCCGGGTGGGGTTGTGAAGACTAAAACGGGCAAGATAGAATTTAAATTCTATAGATATGAAAGGTACAATAAGCTTGTTGAAGAAGCTGGGGAAGTACCACCAAGCTGGAAGGAGGTTGGATGGAGTAGGCTGCCAATGACATTCTACTGGTTTGAAACAGTCTGGAACCCATACACGAACCCTGCTTATGCAAAGTACAAAGATGAATACCCATTCCTACTATGTAATGCAAGAGTACACCATGCGATGAGCGGAACGCATATGTGCGAATGGCTTGCTCAAACCCCAGCTGAAGGCCTGTGGCTTCCCTTATCGGAACCCTTCGAAGCCTTAATACTAGAACCTACACCAGGAGGCAAGGAGTTCAGGTACGTTAAGAAGAGGATTCCAAAGAATATGTGGGGTGTAGGGGTGGCTCAGATTAATAGAGTTGATGCCGAGAAGTATGGTATTAAGACTGGTGACCTCATAGTAGTGGAGAACCCGCTAGGGAGGAGAGTTGTAGCTAAAGCATATGTATGTGAGACTGTTAGACCTGGTGTTATACGTATGGGGTTCGCAACTGGAGGTAGATTCGCACCTGGACTCGGTGGGACATATCATCATAGAATTTACACACCAAACCATAATGAGCTTGTCGACTACAAGTTTTCACCAATAATGGGTGAACCTGCGTACGGTAACATGATTGTAAAGATTAAGAAGGTTAAGGATCTAGAGGAGGCGCGGAAGCTACTAGCTGAGTACTATGTGAGAGAGTACAAGGTACCAGGTGTAGGAGAGGGGCTGTAGGGAAGGGAGGCATAGTGAGCTCCAATAATATGATTTCAAACATTTTTTCTAACCCTATCATCTCCTCAATTCTTCTTTTTAGAGCTCACATTTACTCCATAATTAGCCATCTATTCCTTCTAGAACCTACAAAAGAGTATCTGCGTGAGCTAGTTCAAGATCCGATACTTAAAAGTGTACCCACTAGATACCCTGAGAGTGAGCTAAAACGCTCTACAGTGGAATTTCTAGAGGCTGTTGAAGAGTTACTAAACGTAGAAGAACAACAGTTAATAGATGTGTGGGCTGAGTACACGAGGCTCTTCATAGCCCCGCGCCCGATAGCTGTTCCATTCGAGTCTGTTCAGCGAGGTGGACCATTTAAGGGTAAGTCGTGGGAGGAGGTGAGAGAACGGTTTTTAGAGGATGGTTTTATACTAGAGGATAAATCTGTCCTTGAAGATCATGCTGGCGTGGAGCTAGAGTATATGGCGAAAACCTGTCTTAGAAGCTACGAGCTACTTAATGAGGGTTCTATTGAGGATTCTATAAGAATCCTGGAGAGACAGCGGAGGTTCATGGAAGAGCATGTTATGAAGTGGATACCAAGACTATGTGATGTGATAAGTCAGAACTCTAAAAGCTCGTTCTACAGAACCTTTGCAAGGTTCACCAAGAGCTTTTTAGAGGAGGACTTCCAGCTTCTAGATGAGCTGTTAACGTATCTAAAACTGACATCGTAAGTCTACAGGCTTAACTCTTAGCTATAGTTGAGTATCGATAGAGATGAATACCTTAAACAGTAGGCAGTAGTATGTTTAGGTTGCTCCTGAGAACTCGCAGAAGAGTTCTTCTTGTAAGCCTTCCTTTGAAGTAGTAGGCCCAGAACTCCTGTGGTAGGCTCTCTAGGAGCTTGGTTGAAGTCTTCGGGCCTAGTTTTTCGACTAGCTTTAGGAGGAGTCTTGATAGGGTTATCTCATCTAACACTCCTTGTAGGAGCTCCTTGTAACCCTTCACGCCTCTACCTTTGCTTATAGCTCTTGCTAGTGCGATAGCGCTATGGATGGCGTACCTGTTACCCTCACCAGAAGTACTGTTAACTAGGCCTGCAGCCTCGCCAACCTTGTAGACCCCGTCCTCCACTAGCTTTACCGGAGCCTCCACAGCTACAGGGGCGCCTCTAACATCTAAGACTTGGGCGTTCTCGCCTGTAAGCCTCCTATAGTACTTTAGAGTTAACGCTTTCAATAAACCCCCGTCTTCCACCTTCTTAAACCCAGCACCCATATTGATCCTACCATCACCTAGGGGGAACACCCAGTAGAGCCCTAGGTTAGCTGGGTCGAAGTCGATCAAGGCGCTATCATCATCCCACCTAGCCTTGGCGATAAACCTAACCGTTAACACTGATTCATTAAGGTTGTGAGCGTAGGGGCCCCTAGCATCGACAACAACGCCATCCGAACCAGCCTCGGGCGCCCCCTTACCCTTAACAATTTTAGCCCCCTCAGCTTCAGCCATGGACCTAAGGGTGTTAACAAGCTTAGGTTTATCAACCACGGCCCACACAGGCCCTAGGTTAAGATAGGCTACCTCAACACCGCCAACTCTAACCTCAAACCTCCTAGCGAAAGTTAAAATGCTACCAGTAGCTCTCAGGAGCTCCCATGTATAACTCCTAAGGGTTACCACATCACCACAAGCCTTCCTATAGTAGGGTGCAACATCTAAACCTACAACCCTAAAACCAAGCTTAGAGGTAAGGTATGCCAAGGTGGCGCCTGCAACCCCCAGACCGTGGATAAGGATATCTCCCTTCAACATCACATCACCTTAAGGTCTAAGCTCTCTAGGGGTTACCTCGACCTTCACTACCGCCTCCCTATTATAACCTACTATAACTCTCATGTAGCCTTCAAACATTTTATCTAGCCTCTCATCTCCTGTATCAACCTTTAATGTTTTAAAGGTTAATAGCTTGGATTTAGTGGATACTACGATTACATTCTTAGGCTCCACCCTCATGATAACCTCAGGGCTTATCTGCTGATTCCCCCTCCCCAGTATGAACCCCTGCCCCCCCAAGGGTGATACTATTATCTTGGCTTTTGGATATCGTTTTAGGAGCTCTAGCAACTCCCTCTCACTTAGATCCCTTCCTACTAGTTTTCCATTGTATACTGCGTCTACTCCTAGTGGTGTTTTCTCCACTCCCAGCTTCCTCGCTATCCACTCTACCGTTCTCCCAGGCCCTAGTATGTATAGCGTATCCGGCTCCATCAGCTCCACCACGTAGCTGGCTATAGCCTCCAGCTCCTCCTCTTCCCCTGACGTGAAGGCGGTCTTACCACCTTCAACTAGTAGATCGTCTACTGGTACTAAGAGGTAGCCGTAGAGCTTCACTTTAAGTCTTCCACTTCTAAACTCGTCTTCGTCCACATCTAGAACCTCTCTCCTAGCAGGTTGAGCTCTCCCCTCAAGGAACCTCTTTGCTATAAATGCAGCAGCTCTAGGGTTTACCGCGAACACCGAGCTGTAGACTTTAACACCAGCTGGTACCCCGAGGGCTGGCACCCTCTCGTCTATGCTATCGAGAATATCCCTTGCTGTTCCATCACCTCCAACGAATACAAGTAGCTTTACACCATTATCTACTATAGCCTTAGCACACCTCCTCGTATCAAAGGCTGTAGTAGGCCAAACTCTTGGAGAGACACATGGGATAACGCTGGTGTGAGGCTCGTGAATAGTACCTCTAACATTCTCAAACCCCATTATCCCAGGTGGGGTTACAAGCCTAACCTCTGCTGGGAGAGCCTCTAGGAAACTCCTAGCCCTTAAAGGTGCTACAAGAGGGGCTCCCATTAGTAGAGCTCTTAGAGCGTAAGCGCCATCGCTACCCTTAAACCCAAGCCTCCCACCTATCCCTGCAAGCGGGTTCACGATCAGGCCGATGCGATTCCCGAGCTCCATTCCATCCACGCTATCGCTTAGCCTGTGAGGGTTTAACCTGTCTTCCACGCTTCTCCTCAAACTTATACCTTTTAAGGTATTTGTGGAGACCTAACTTCTCCACGACCCTCTCTACAACCCAATGGTAACCTCTATCGCCTCTCGACGGTCTAATCTTAAGCTTCCTAATAACAACCCTGTAGACTTCAACCCCATTACTATCATATACAGCTATGTACCCCCTAACCCTACCCTTAAGCCCTCTAACAAGCCTAACCTGTACAGCGAGCTCTCCTGGTTTAAGGTTGACATTGTAAAGCCAAGCCTCACCCCTACTATAGGTTGTTTTAATAGGTTCACCACCCCCTCTAACCTCTATAAGCCCTCCTCCGCTAACAATAAATGCAAGCTTTCTTTCAACATGAACACCGCTTTGACTCCTAGAAGCCTCTATGACAAGCTTAACCACCAAACTATGCGCCCCCACAAGCTCCTAGAACATGGGGTCTTAAAATATCTTCAACTATATTAGGGTATCTAAGCTAGGACAACTATGTCTTGGAGGCTGTTGAAGGAGATTAAGGTATAATAGCCTTACCGCCCCCTCTAGAAGAGGCGGTGGGGTGTGTTAGTTGGACCCAGCTAGGCTACTCTTAGAGGATGAGTTTTTCAAGGAGATTTATAGGTTTGAGGATGGTATCCCTGTGTTTAGAACATTCATAGACGGGTCTTGGCTAGAGTTCCCCGGTAAGATTAATGTTAGGAGCCCTATCGATGGATCGTTGGTGGCAAGGGTTTCAGTACCGGACTGGGAGGCTGTTGATAGAGGTTTAGAGCTTGTATACGCTAGGGGTAGGTGGAGTATAAGGAATATTCCTGGGGAGAGGAGGCTTAGGATTATAGAGAGGATTGCTGATATAATGGAGGAGCGTAAGAGGGAGTTTGTTGAAACCCTTATAGTTGATGCTGGTAAGCCTGTGAGACACGCTACTAGCGAGGTTGAGGCCAGTATTGATAGGCTTAGGAAGGCCTCTCTTGATCTTAGGAAGCTTGAGGGGGACTACATACCCGGTGATTGGAGCTCTCACACCCTTGAAAGTGAAGCCATAGTTAGAAGGGAGCCTTACGGTGTAGTCCTAGCAATAATACCATTCAACTACCCCCTCTTCGATACTGTTAACAAGTTTGTCTACAGCGTGATACCAGGGAACGCCTTCATAGTTAAACCTCCATCACTAGATCCTATAACCCCAATAATGTTCGTTAAGGTTGCTGTTGAAGCCGGGTTCCCGAGGGATGCTATAGCCCTTCTAACCATACCTGGGAGGGACGCCTCTAAGGTTGTAGCTGATAGGAGGATCCATGTTATAAGCTTAACTGGTAGTACTAGAACCGGCCTTGAGGTTATGAAGAATGCTGGTATAAAACAGTTCATAATGGAGCTTGGAGGCGGAGACCCAGCTATAATCCTTGCCGACGCCGATATAGGGGTTGCCGCCCAGAAGGTGGCCATGGGTATGTCAAGCTATAGCGGTCAAAGGTGTGATGCCATAAAGCTTATCCTAGTTGAGGAGCCTATATACGAGGAGTTCAAGAAAGCTTTGGTTGAGGAGCTCTCAAAGATAAAGGTTGGAGATCCTAGGGATAAAGATACTGACATGGGCCCCCTAATAGATGAGAGCTCCGTAAACGAGATGATGGAGGCTGTAGAGGACGCCATGAGATATGGGTGTCGGATAGCCTATGGCGGTAGGAGGCTTGGGGGTAACTATGTAGAGCCAACCCTAGTTGAGGTTACCGAGAGACACGTACTGAAACTACTTAAACTATATAGGGACGAGGTCTTCGCACCCATAGCTCTAATCTATAAGTTCAGAGATCTCGATGAAGCAATAGAAATAGCTAACGGTAGAAGGTACGGTCTAGACGCAGCTGTATTCGGAAAGGATATAGATAAGATTAGGAAGCTCATAAGATTCCTTGAAGTAGGAGCAATATATGTTAACGAGTACCCAAGACATGGGATAGGCTACTACCCCTTCGGAGGTAGAAAAGACTCTGGCATCGGGAGAGAAGGGATAGGCTATAGTGTTGAATACGTAGCAGCCACTAAAACCATCATATACAACTATAGAGGCAAGGGGATATGGGAATACCTCTAACCACCTCTCCCTCTACATCACCGGGTAAACTCACGCTCGGCTAGGCCTCCTAGCTAATATGGTGCTCGTGGATTCCAGCGTGGATTGCTAGGTTTACGGTTTGACTAGCTTGAGAGCTCCTTCATAATCGATGCTTTCCCCCTCCTAGCTAGGTATGCTCTAAGTGGTTTAGCTAGGTTATAGCACTCATCACCCTCCTCCAGCAATCCCATGTTTGTAAGTTTTCTAATAACCATCTGGGGGTTGTTTACTCCAAGCTGTTTTAACTCTTTAACAGCTCTAATCTCGCCAACTGATATGTTCTCCACGAAGTACATGAAAACTCTTTTCTCCTCAACAGTCAACCCTCTAGCCTTATCTAAGAGTTTAGAGGCTTCAACTAGATACTCCTCCATAAAGGGGCCCCCGAGGTTGTTTAGTGTTTCGAGGTGGGTATTAAGGTTATGGGTAGGTTGTTGAGAGAGTTGGCTTTAAGGGTTTTAGGGGAGAGAGGGCGTTGGGTTTGGAGTAGGCTTGAGGTTATAGGTGATATAGCTGTAATTAAGAAACCCATATATGGAGATCTAACCTTGGAAGACTTCGTAGTGTTAGCTGAGGAGCTGTTGAAGGTGGTCCCCGTTAAGAGTGTGTGGCTTGCTGTAACCCCTGTGACTGGACCTTATAAGACGAGAGGTTTCGTACACCTAGCTGGAGAGCCTAGATCGTGGACTATCTACAGGGAACACGGTTGCTCCTTTAAAGTCGATATAACTAAGGTGTTTGCGACCCCAAGGCTCGGCCACGAACATCTTAGGGTTGCAAAGCTTGTTAGAGGTGGCGAGGTTGTGGTTAACATGTTTGCCGGTGTTGGTATATTCTCGATAGTAATAGCTAGGTTGTCGAAGCCGGGTAGGGTTCACAGTATAGACATTAACCCGGAAGCCTACAACATGATGGTTGAGAATATTAGGTTGAATAAGGTTGAGGGGATTGTTGTACCCTACCTAGGGGATGCTGCTAGGGTTGTGGAGGAGAGGTTGGCTGGAGTGGCTGATAGGGTTTTAATGCCGCTACCAGATCTAGCTCTAGAGTATTCACCACAAGCACTCTTAGCTCTTAGAGGTCCTAGAGGCTTCATACACTTCTACCTACATCTCAAAGCTGATAAGGAGAGGATGTTCTATAGTAAGGCTGTCGAGATGGTTAGGGGTAAGGTTGAGGCTGAGGGCTGGATTCTCGCTAATGCGAGGACTAGGGTTGTTAGGAAGGTAGGGCCTGGTATGGTTCAGGTGGTTGTAGATGCGGAGGTTGAGAGATTTAAGGGCGTGGCTTGAGTATAAAAGTCTACTATTAAAGAGGATCTACGAGGATAGGGTTATAGGCTACCTAGATCCAGGTGCTGAGAGGTACTTGGAGGTCTTCAATAAACCAACGCTACTGGTTACAACTAGTAGTTGTACGGGTAGGATAACGGTAGTGGAGGGTTTATGGCATTGGGAGAGGGGGGAGTCTAGGATACTCTATAAGACCCACGACCCCCTGGATGTAGATGCTATAACCAAGCACTCTACGAGAGCGTTTTCCGAAAATATATGGCTTAAGGTTACAGGCCCCATACTCCATTTTAGAACACCGAGCTTAAGGTGTGCATCGAAACTCCTACAATACGCTAGGGCATCCGGGTTCAAGCATAGCGGTCTCCTCTCCCTCAACCCCGTCGAGGGCCACACGGTGGAGGTTATGAGCGGTGTACAGTTAATGATACCACTTAGAAGGGAGGGGGTTTCTCTGGTTGATAGAAGTTATCTGAAGAACATTGCAAGCACGGCTAGCGAGGCTTTAATGGAGGGTAGGAGGAGGCTTGAGATGTTTAGATCTAAGCTCTCCTCCGGCCTTGATGCCTGCGAACCCTAGATATATACTCTTTAACGAGATCCTCCTCGCAATCACAGATACCCTTAGCCTTAAGCTCCTCGCATTTAAAGGGAGTATACCCCTTGATCTTAGCCAGGCTCTCAGCTATCACCACAGCTTTACCCTCATCCGCCAACCCCATCCTGGCTATGAGGCTTGATACATACTCTCTAGGAGCTCCCACACTAGAGAGGAATGATAGGAGCACGTATACCTCCTCGTCAGAGAGCTTCCTCGCCAGAGACCTGGATATGATTTGTTTAATACACTCTGGTAGGAGCTCCTCCCTTAAACCCGAAGCCTCTCTAACCTCAAGTTCTCTAACCTCCTCCACCAGCCTCTCGAAGACAGGGGTTTCAGGAGCCTCTACAACCCTAAGACTCTCCAATATAAACCTCCTTGAAGCCTCTACAAGTAGTTTAACGAGCCTCCTACGCTCTAAGAACACATAACCCCCTTTAACGAAGTTATTAACAAGCCTTAACTCCTCCAACCTAGAGCTTGAAGCGTATCTAAGGAAATCCCCTACGGGGACAGCGATATCCAAAACCCTATAAGTAACCTTTCCCTTCACAACAACCCATGGGAATGAGATGCTCTTACCCTCAACCCTAATGCCTAGAGCTCTAGCAACACTAATAAGGTCGTCTTCGCCTTCAAGGAATCTCGCAGCCCTCTCAACCTCAGCGTCTACAATCCTATTCAAGAGGTAAACGCTACTAGCAACCTTCAGGGATAACAGTGAAAGCCAAAAGGAGAAGACTTCCTCCTCCGTGGAAGCTGAGATCTCATCCGGTAATCCTCCTTCCAAGGCTAGGTTAACCCTTTTAAGGGCAAGCTTTACTACATGCTCGTCGCCAGCTATAATCTCGAAAGCACGTTCAAATCCAAGCTTTGAGCTAGCGTAACTCCATGGATCTACGAGGTAAGGGTATTTCTTCAAGTTCAAACCCTCTAACCCCTCCTCTCTTTAGAACTACCTAGCTACTTTAAACCCTCAACCAGGCCTAGCGTTTGCCTGCACTGTTTTATTCATACATATGTATCTATAACATATTTATACTCCTACACTAACATCGTTTAAAGGTAAAGGTGGGGTGTATGCAGAGGGTTCTTGCGAGGAAGATCGCTGAGTGGGTTACAGGGTTTTCGCTTAAAGATGTAGGGAGCGATGTGATATTAGAGGTTAAGAAGAGGTTTATCGACACAGCCTCAGTAGCTCTAGGTGCTTTCTGGGAAGACCCAGTTGTTATAGCTAGGTGGGTTGCCGAGTCTACAACAGGTTCTAGGCTCCCAGCAACAGTATGGGGTACGGGTGTGAGAGCCGCCTTCGATCACGCTGCCTTCGCCAACGGATGTGCAGTTAGATACCTTGATTTCAACGATACCTACCTCTCAAAGGAGGCTCTACATCCAAGTGATATGATCCCAGCCCTTGTAGCAGCCTCGGAGGTGTCAGACGCTGATGGTAGGAAGCTGGTTGAGGGTATTATAGTTGCATACGATGTAGCCGCTAGGCTCGCTGACGCCTATAGTGTTAGAGGTAGAGGTTGGGATCATGTAACCTACATAGCCATAGCTACTGCTGCAGGCGTATCCAAGATCCTCGACCTCGATGTTTCGAAGACAGAGCACGCTATAAACATAGCTACTACAATAGCGCCAGCCCTTAGGCAGACGAGAGCTGGGGAGATAAGCATGTGGAAGGCGTGTGCTGCTTCAAACGCTGCTAGAGACGGGCTCCTAGCAGGTGTCCTAGCATCAAAAGGCATGACAGGGCCCTCCCCTGTATTTGAGGGTAAGTTTGGCTTCTTCAAAGTGGCTATTGGAGGTGACACGTTCGACCTAGACTTCCAGGGGGCTCCTAAGGTGATGGAGACTAGCATTAAATACTGGCCTGTAGAATACCACTCTATGAGCGCTGTTGAGGCAGCGTTAAAGATCAGGGAGAAGGCTGGGCCCTTAAAACCTGAGGATGTGGAGGAGGTTACTGTTAAGACGTTCACTGTAAGCTATAAGATAATAGTTGAGGATCCCGAGAAGTGGGATCCGAAGACTAGGGAGACGGCTGATCACAGCCTCCCATACATAGTATCAGTAGCACTTCTAGACGGTAGAGTCTGGATCGACTCCTTTAAACCTGAAAGGGTATTAGCTGAGGACACTAGGAGGGTTATGAGGAGGATGAAGGTCGAGGTTGACCCAGAATATGACAAGATATACCCACTCGGGATACCCAATAAGGTTAGGGTTAGAACCAGGGATGGAAGGGTTTACGAGGAGGAGTCCGTATACCCGCCAGGACATTATAAGAACATGTTAACTGTGGAACAGGTTGAGGAGAAGTTCTGGAGGCTGGCTAAAGGGCTTGTAGACGAGTCTAGAGCATCAAAGTTTCTAAGGGAGGCTTGGAGGCTTGAAGATGTAGGGGATCTAGGTAGGCTTATGAGATTACTTACTGTTAAAAGCTAGCGTCTCCTCTCCTTCCTCCTAACAGGTAACTCTTCTCTTCTAAACCTAGTTGCTAGGAAGCCTCCGCTGAAGCCTAACACTAGACCTAGAGCTAGTAGGCCTAGGCTTACGAGATTCTGCCTTGAAATCTGGCTCCTCAAGCTCTTCACCTGGCTCTCTTTAATTGATATCTCGTTCTCCCAGAAGGACTTTAGACCTTCTAGCTCTCTAACCCTACTCTCCAACTTGGAGATATTACCTTCTAGCTCTCTTATCCTATCCTGTAATGGCTTAGTTGCGTTCCTAATGTAATCCTCGAAGTTATACAATCCTATGATCCTGCTTAGAACATTACTGTCAACGACTATAGCAGCAGGTTCTAGGCCGCTTTGAGCTAACACCATAGGCTCTCTGTAAACATAGGCTATATTGAATTTAAGCTCGAATACATCGTTAGGCTTTAGTGTTATGGGGTCTGCTATAAGTCTTAGGATGACTGGTGTATCTAAGCTTAAATCTCCAGCTTTAACACCAACCTGGTATAAGATGGTGTAGGATAGAGGTTGAATGGGTTTAAGCCCAGCGAAGTAAACGGCACTAGCTTTATCCGTGGCGTTCGCCAGCCTAACAAGTGTTACAGCCTCAAGGTTGAAGGATTTCACAGGCTCTCCAGGTTTAACCTCAGCGGTCCCGCCTAGATACCCTAGCCCTGTGTCTGCTAAAGATAGAATCCAGTTACCTGGGACGCCGTCGTCCACCACAACGACTATCTCAGGCCCCCCATCCGGCCCTCTAAGCGTTATAGTCTCATTAGAGGGGTTGATGAAAGTTATAGTATACTCTAGCGAGGGACTCCAAATCCTAGCTTTTATCACAGCCGTCACAACTAGGGGTTTAACATCAACCAGAGCCTCATCACCTGGTTTAGCTCGAATTGATAGCAGATCTGTAGTGTTACTTACAACCTCGAAGCTCCAAGGCTTGAAAGCTAGGGTTGAGAGTGGTATCCTAGCAGTAGAACCATTATAGGTGAACTCGTAGTAGCCGGAGCTCCTGTTAACGAAAGCGTTTAGGAGTATTGATGGTATAATAGAGCCTAGTCTTAGGAGCTCAACCTTACTACCATTAGGTAAGACTACAACCCAGCTACTAACAGAGACTCCCTTGTTGAAGTCAAGCTTAACAGTATAATAGTAGTTTGAAACAGTTACAACACCCCTACTAACACTAGATATCACGAAAGGCGGATTCCTCTCAGCTGATGCAGCTAGAGGCAGTCCTAGTAGCATGAGACAAGCAATCACAGCTACGACCTTCAACCACTTCAACCCAAAACACCAAATCCTAAGGTTTAGGGATCCCACCCTTTTATAAAAGAATCCGAGGTTACTCCGGTTCTCACGATTACAACTGAAAGCCTCGCCTTTCAAGGCAGCAGTGGGTGACTTAAGCCTAGGTTGGCATCATTGGAGGGTGGAAGGAGCCGGTGTGGGGAGGGGGTTCCGATGGTCCCACCGGGGCTGCGGCCTCCCGGTCCTTAACTGTGATGCCCCAAGCACGGGGATCCGATTGAAGGGATGAGGTGTGCGCTTCCGAGCGGAAAACCGTCAAACCGCTTGGGGGGAGGCGTTAAGCCTCTCAGGGATGCGGGGAAACTTTAAAGGGCGGGGAGGAGGTCGTCGAGAATCTGTTTAGACGATGATGTTAAATGTTAGGAGAATCCATTGTATCAAGGCTAGGGTGCCGGGTATTAGTGATGTAGCTATACTGGTTTTAACTATAACATTGTAGGGTTGGTGTCCTAGGGTGCTCCTATCAGAGTACACTATCTTATTTAATGTCGCGGATGCTATGGCTAGCAGGGTTAGGGTTGAGGCGTAGCCTACTCCTATGAAGGATACGGTGGATACGACACCTAGTATTGTTGCTGTGGCGTTAGCAAACCCGCCTAGGATGACTAGAGGTATGTAGGCTATACCTGGGGCTTCTAGGATTTCTAGGAGTTTAGCTAAGGTTACTAGCAATGTGTATGTGAGAGCTGCTTTAACAGCTGAGTACCAGCTTAGAGGGCTCACGATAGCTACTGGGGGCATGTTGAGGTTAGCTCCTCTATTGAACGATATCATAGCTATAGACGTTGAGGTTAAAGCTAGGACCATCAGGGTTGGAGCCTCCCGGATTTCGTGGGGTCCAGCGAAGATAGCTATTGAGGCTAGGGCTAGTGTAGCTGATCTAGCTTGCATAACACTGGTTACCAGTACTGTGAATAGCCTCATTACTCCAACCTTTTCCGTGGCGTTTAAGGGGAGGCTTCCTATGAGTCTCGTAACGCTAGCTATTGTAGCCTCACTATTAGCTATACTACCTAGAGTTGCACCGTAAACTAGCCCCCGAGGCCCCCATATCCTTGCAGCACCATAGCTTAGAAGGCTCACTGTTAGCACTAGGAGGAAGAATAGGTATACCCTGTAGATGTCAACCCACGGTATGAGGGGTGAGTACACGGCAACTATAGGCCCCACTATTATTGCTAAGGCTGCAACCTCCATTAGGGCTATTAACTCCTCATAGCTAATAGCCTTAGCTAGGCTAACAGCAGTGTTTTTAAGAGCTAGGAGGAGTGTTGCTAGAACACTTATAGACGCGGCCTCAATCAACCTCCCAAACCCGGCTAGAACCCCGACCATGTATGCTACCAACACTACCATGAATGTCGTGACACCCGGGGCCCTTCCACCTGACACAACAGTATACATGTATATCGCTAGGAACAAAGCTAAACTCAGAGTTAGAGAGGAGAAAGCCAAGCTTAACTCTAAACCACTACCACCTGAGACTAGGATAGCTGCTATTGAAGCTAGGCAACCATACATGCTAATCAAACCCAAACTCCTAACCCCCGGCATGCTCCCAGCCCTAGCTCTAGCCCTGCCAAGCTGCATCCTCTCCCTCTCAATACCTATCAAAGCCCCTCCAAGAGTAGCAGTTAACAACCTCAAGGCAAACTCAGCGTACTCCAAGCTACTCTCAACCAAGACCACCACCCTCCAGGCCGAGCGCCCCCAATATCCCTGGGAGCTCTGCTAAAACCTCTCTAACACCCCTTAAATCTATGTTGAAAACCGCTGGAGGCACCGGGGTTACCAGGGAGCTCCTAACACCAACCTTAACATCAACCCTACCGCCACCTCTGAAGCTAACCTCAACAACTCTACCATTAACACTAACATAGTAAGTGTTAGCCCCAGCTCTAACACCTCTCAAACCCCTAACCCTATCTTCGATAACGCTAAGGGAGTTAACAAGACAGGCAACCTTAACATTAGCACTATAGCCTGAGGCAGACTCTAGGATAATATGCTCAACAGCGTCTATAAGGCTAGCCTTAACATTAACAATAAGCCTCCTCAACTCCTCATCAACGAAAACAACCCTACCACCAAGAGATTCAAAGTTCCTAACAACCTTTAATAGAACCTTATCCAGCCTAACATATAATGAGATGATAAGGTAAACTCTACATGCCAACGCTAACACCGAATGCTATGAGGAAAACCACATAAATCCATCCATAACAGCTGTATCCCTCTCTGCCTATTTTTGCGTATAAGCGTGTTTTAAACACATGTTGTCCTAGACCCTTTATCCCATTCCCTGTCCACTGTTTTTCTCTATGTACTTTGACACCTCATAAGCTATTATATCGGCTACTCTTAGTGGTTCCGGTGTTCTTGCGTGGATTTGCGTTTGCTCCACTATGCCTACTGCCTCCTCCAAGCTCACCCCCCATGTTAGTATGAAGAGTGTGCCTTTTCTCGTGGTAACCTCTACTGCTTCATCCACTAGTTTTAGTGTTTTCATCCTCAGCTGCCAGTCTTTAAAGTGTTTTCTTAGAGCCTCTTCTAGCCTTATGCTTGAGGGTTTGTACTTGTAGGTTACTATTACTGGTACCTCTGTTAGCCTTGTTATTGTTGGTGGTGATGCTATGTTGAAGCCTGCTATTGTTATAGAGTCTAGTAGTAATGCTCTGGGCTCCACCTTGTTCCTTAGCTTTAGCTTTGTTATTGCATACGCTATGACAGCTGACGCTTCCAGCCCGTCTACCTTGACTAGGTTTAGCTCTACGTCGAGAGGCCTCCCACCCCATAGTATGCATGCTACAACCGTACACCCCTCTCCCAGCTTTTCCACAACCCCATCATCGCATGCTACTACGCTTTCCAAACTCTCTCCCAACCTCATCTATGATATCTCCGAGAGCTATATCCTCGGATAAGGTCTTGTAGAGCACTTGCGGGTCTAGGGCAAGCTCTAAAACCCTTGTTTTACCATAACGCCCCCGGCTTACAACCCTCCCTGTTATAACACCTAGCATGTCGAGCTCCGCCAGTATACCGCTAACCCTCCTGAGTGTTACAGTTTCTATGCCTAGCTTAAGGGTTAGATATCTATACCTCTCGTAAACCTCGCCTGTGGTAGCATAGCCTGAACCCCCACCTGTAACCATTAGAATTGATGCTAGGACAAGCTTACTATGTAGGGGTAGCGTTCGGACAACATCCACAACCCTATCCCTCTCAATCTCCTCACGAGCCATGTAGACGTGATCCCTTGTAACCTTAGAGCTCCCAGACCTCTCAGCAATCTCACCTGCAACCCTTAGCAGATCTAAGGCTCTACGGGCATCACCGTGCTCTCTAGCAGCTAGGGCAGCGCAGAGGGGTATGATGTCCTCCTCTAAAACCCCAGGTTGGAAGGCTTCACGAGCTCTAGCCTCAAGTATATCCTTAAGCTGCTCCGCATTATAAGGTGGGAACACTAGCTCAACCTCACCAAGGCTACTCTTAACCCTCGGGTCTAGTGATTCCACTAAGTCAGCGCTATTAGTAACACCTATAAGCGATATCCTAGATGTCCTCAGCTCGCTATTAATCCTTGTAAGCTTGTATAACACATCATCACCACCCCTCTTCCTAGCTAGGAAGTCTATCTCATCCAGCACTACGACGTATATGGTTTTAGTATCTGATATAACCTTGAGAATCCTACCGAAAACCTCCCCTACGGAGAGCCCTGTGAACGGTATCCTAGCCCCCACAGCTTCACCGATATCAGCTATTATCCTATAAGGTGTATCCCTATACCTAGCGTTAACATAGACACCTTTAACCCTAGCCCCAGCCTCTCTAGCTGTAACCTCTAGCTTTGAGAGAACATATCTTACAACAGCGGTCTTCCCAGTACCGGTTAAACCGTATATGAATATATTACTAGGCTTCTCACCTCTAAGAGCCGGTGCTAGTATGGAGGCCACCCTCCTAATCTCAGACTCCCTATGAGGTAGAAATCCGGGTACGTAGTCTGGGAGAAGCTTCTCCCTATCCCTGAAAATCCTAGGTTTAAGGGCTGAGGCGAAGACATCCCTGACTAGATCCAAACTCCACCAGCTCCAGGAGAACTAGGCTGTGGAGGTTTGAAGATAGCTTAGGGGGGGTGTGTATTGGATAACACTCAGCTCAACCTTCTATATCCCAGGCGGTTAAACCGTGCTTCCAAGGCCTCCTCTCAAGAACGCCTCCAGCCACCTCCTGAACGTAGACCTCTGCTAACACCACAACCCCCCTGAGCAGGTGGCCTCCCACAGTAGAACCATCCTTTCTACCTAAGACCACGTGGACGTGGGGGAAGGGCTTGTTGTTAAGCAAGCTTATATTACCGGTGGCTGATAGGAGTTCGACTCTCTCCCTAACCTCGATAGGCACGTACCTTTGCTCCTCAAAACTATAGTAGGCTACAGTAGCCTCACTAAAGGACCCGATAGCCGATATGTAGGCCTTACCAATACCATGTCTCTCAGCGAAACCAGCAAGATACTCTAGGAGCTCCAAGCCCTCCGGGACCCTGAATAGGAAAGCCCTCAAAGCCAACACCGAGACTGAGGGGGTTCTGAGCGCTTAAGAGCGTTATGGTGCGGGGGGTGGGATTTGAACCCACGACGGCCTACGCCAACGGGTCTTGAGCCCGCCCCCTTCGACCTGGCTCGGGCACCCCCGCTCCATCAATATAGATGGGCCTCTGAGGCTTTAAACGCTAGGGTGTTAAGGTTATTAAACCCCCGTTACACATCCATATGGTGGGCGGGGATGAGTGTGGCGTTGACTGGTGAATCCTACATGGGGTTGGAAGTGAGCGTCCACCCCTGACGACCCGCCCTTCTCCAGTTCATCGCTGTGATCACATCGTGGTTTGAGCTATATTCTTGTTTTTAAAGCCTTAACGTGCACCCTCCTCGGTTGGTGGGCTTGTTGAAGTGGGTTTTGGTTTTTAGGGTTTTCTACTACGTAGTAACCTTCCTTCTCGCTGTTACCGCCTCCTATCTTGTTTTCTCTAAGGCTTACGGTCTTGCTTCAAGCTATGGTGATAGCTATGTTAGCGATGAGATATACTATGTTGATAGTTCTAGGAGGATTCTTGAGAGGGTTTTCAATGTGAGCCTTAGCTACCATAGCTATAGTGGGAGGACTGCTGGGGATTATTTTAACCTAGAGCACCCCCCTCTTGGCAAGTATATCATAGCTTTATCCATGGCCACCTGCGGTGATAAACCTCTATGCTGGAGGCTCCCCGGGGTTATAGAGGTTTCACTCATACCACTCATACTCTACATCACCTATGCTGCCACAAGACACCCACTAGGCCCCCTAGCAGGCTCTGTAGCAGCTCTCGCTGCCTCCACAGACCCTGTTTTACATAGGGTTGGTAGTGTTGCCCTGCTAGATCCTCACCTAGCTTTCTTCACAACCCTCTCCCTAGCCCTGGCCGTCCACGGTAGGTATGTGGCTTCAGCCCTCTTCGCAGGTATATCTGTATCTGTTAAGATAAGTGGTTTAGGAACAATGCTAGGCTACATGCTAAGCCTCTACAAGGTTAATGGTATCAAGAGGAGGCTCGCCCTGGTGCTATTGGCGATAGCGTTAACAGCAATCGTACAAATAGCTATCCACGCACCACTAGCACTATACTTCGGCCCCTGGAGGATGGTAGAGGAGACTGTAAACGCTATCAAATGGCATACAACAAGCAGGCCCCCAGACGGCCCACCGTATAGTAGCCCCTCAGGGTGGATACTAAACGTAGCACCATTCCCACTAACTTTCAACCCAACACCTGTGAAAGCAGAGTTGAACACGATATTACACTTAGTGGCATTAGCTTATAGCACGTACATACTAGTACTAGGACTAATATGGGGGTTGAAAGGCTACAGGGTTACAGCACCACTATACTATGCAGGAGTCACACTAGCATACTGGGCTGTATACATAGCTGGGAATAGAACACTATACAGCTTCTACGCGATACAACTAACACCACTAGCAGCAGCAACAATAGCAGAACTACTCCTCCAAATGGCACGGCCGACGCGCGGCTCAACACAGCCCACCACCTCCTAGGAAGAGCTGTAGATGTGTAAGCTTTCTAGAGCAACGCTCGCCCCGCTAGCCTGGCAACAGCTAAACCACTACCCATAAGCCTAGGGTTCCCTGCAGCTTTCCTCCATGTTAGTGAGATTGAGGGTCTGGGTGGTTAAGCTAAGCGTATCTAGATGAACTGTGTTTTGTTCACGGTGTTATCATTATTCTTCCATCTCTTTCTCTTGAGAAGAGATTGGAGAGCGCTTCTACGCCTTGGTCTAGGCTGTATTTCCTCCAGACTTTGACTTTGAGCTTTCCTTCATTAGCTAATTTGATTAGATCTAGTAGCTCCCTTCTAGTTCCACCTGTAGCTCCTATCAACCTTATCTGTTTAGAGTAGATCTCCCTAATGGATAATCTGAGCTCTCCCCCCGTGAGGGCTCCGAAGGTTACTATTCTCCCGTTTATCCCTAGAAGCTTTATACTCTTAGACATCGTCTCAGATCCTAGGGGGTCTACCACGACGTCGGCCATGGACCCCCCGGTTATTCTTTCTATAACTGGTTTAGCGTTATCAATATCTACCACCTCGTCAGCACCTAGATCCCTCAACCACTGCTTACTAGTGATTGCAACCACCCTGGCTCCCATCATCTTAGCAAGTTGAACGGCGAACATCCCTGTATTGCCTGAAGCTCCTACAACGACAACCAGCTCTCCAGGAGAGACTCCTGCAAGCCGTAGAGCGTGATATGCTGTAAGAGCTCCTACTGGAAGGCTTGCTGCAAGCTCCCAGCTAACCCTATCACCTACGGGCATGGCATTCCTAGCGGGTACCAATGCGTACTCAGCATAACCTCCATTAGAATCTACACCTATAGTGCCTCCAGCCCTGCAGAACATCTCCTGGCCGGAGAGGCACATATCGCAGGAGCCGTCGAAGAGATTCTTGTATATAGTAACCCTATCCCCGGTCTTCAAACCACTAACGTGATCCCCAACAGCTTCAACGAAACCTGCGAACTCCACACCAGGTATATGAGGCATGGGCCTCGCACTCCGAGCACCAGTAACGGTAGCGTAGTCAATTGGGTTAACACCGGCAGCCTCCACCCTAACCAGCACATCGTGAGGCCCCGGCCTCGGAGTCTCAACATCGACAACCCTAAGATTCTCAACACCAAACCTCTCAAACAATAAAGCTCTCAAAGCCCGCCACGCCTCTTCCAACACTGTTTTACAACCTTTATAACCTAGAGTCTAGAGCTCGCTCGATGGAATTGAAAGTGCTGGTTTTAAAGGTTTGTTTGGTGTTAGCATTAGTGCGGTGTTTGGCTTGGGTTTGAGGGTTGGGGATGTTGTTCTGATCAACT